>Ga0316204_10007291_pt1 | contig 16333 bp, 18 predicted proteins | sample 6monrhotite_MG_2_FD_205661 | JGI IMG/M metagenome (GOLD analysis project Ga0316204, IMG submission 205661) | Microbial mat bacterial communities from mineral coupon in-situ incubated in ocean water Damariscotta River, Maine, United States -... | ecosystem: Environmental > Aquatic > Marine >... | reverse complement strand
CATAAATTAATTTATCCGTGCATTAGAACTCTCGAATATCTAATAACCCAGTATATTAGTAAACTACATATAAAATTTAAGTGGTCATATGGCTATATGTTTATAACTAAATATTGAGGTGTTCCATGAGTTCAGAAGAAAATGTTCAAGATTCACAAGTTTTACGTACTTTAATGCTGTTAACGGGAACGTTATTTGGCTTTTTTGTTGCCATGATTTTCCTTGCGCGTTCTATCGTATATTAATGCTCAGAAATACTTGCTGACAGGTGATTCTAAGTTAGTGAGAGAGCCTTGTTAGGGCTCTGAATGGTTACAAATAAAACCGGCATGTTGTTGAGATGTGTCGGTTTTTATATTTTTTTAATAGAAGATTCATCAATGTACTCAAAGTATAAAGTGAATCAGTTGCATTACAGTCTGAGTGACCATGTCGAGTAATTTCCAGATTACGCCACTTAGAAGTAAAACAAGAATAATTAAAAAACCATAAGGTTCTACTCGGCTTAGTTGATAACCAAGACGTGGTGGCAGCAGGCTAGTGGCAATACGTCCTCCATCGGTGGGTGGAATTGGAATTAAATTGAACACCATCAGAATGGCATTGATGATCATTCCAAACATACTCATTAAAATAAGCGGAGTAGTTAGCATTGTTATGCTATCTGGTAACAAGCTAGCTAACTTAGCAATAAGCGCCCAGGCAATGGCCATGAGTAAATTTGCCAAGGGGCCTGCCGCTGCAACGAGTATTGTGTCTCGCCTGCGATTTCGTAAATTATTAAAGTTAACCGGTACCGGTTTAGCCCAGCCAAAAGCAAAACCAACTGTTAAGATCAAAACAAGTGGGACCAGAATGGTTCCAATGGGGTCAATGTGCTTAAGCGGGTTTAGTGTGAGACGTCCCATCAGGTAGGCGGTGTCATCCCCAAGTTGACGAGCTACCCAGCCGTGTGCAACTTCATGCACTACGATGGCATATAAAAGGGGAATAATTGCAATGGCAATTAATTGGATAGTTGGGAGTTCGAAGCCAGGCATAATATGAAGTATATCATGCACTAACTGCTATTAACTTATCCTTGTTTAGCTTAATCTGGTTCCTGCAAATTTATTAAATAGTTATTAAACAACTGCGGAGTGGGTAACGTTGTGAACGAGCAAATAAAAAAAATAGTCGATAAAATTCGTGAGCTAGAAGATGAATTACGCTCTGTTCTTTATGAACAACAAAGCCAGTTTTCCTATAAGGTCGCGGGTAAACGGGTAGAGTTTGAAAAAAGTATACGTGAAGCACATAAAAAATTAAAAACGAGTTGGTTTTACTGGTTTATAACTGTTAGTCCAAAACATTTACTTTCTGGGCCATTTATTTATGGTTTGATTATACCGTTAGTGATTTTTGATATAGGGATCAGTGTTTATCAGTCTGTATGTTTTCGTTTGTATGGTATTGTTTTGGTAAAACGATCTGAACATCTTATATTTGATCATCAACATTTAGCCTATCTTAATATTTTTGATAAAATAAACTGTCTTTATTGCAGTTATGCCAGCGGTCTAATTAGTTATGGACGTGAAATTGCTTCGCGCACTGAGCAATACTGGTGTCCGATTAAACATGCACACAAATTAGTGGATGTGCACCATCGTTATGCTAATTTTCTTGATTATGGCAACGCTGAAAACTATCAGGAAAATATGGCCAAAGTTAGAAGAGAATTACAAGAAGAAAAATCGTAGCTTATATTTCACTGCTATTGTTTAACCAGAGGGAATATTTTATCTTCTTCATAGGTAATTCGCTCTCTAATTAAAGCAAAAATTTCACGACTTTCATTACTTAACATGTCATGTTCTGAGTCAGAGCCTGGCATTGAACACCAGTGCCGGACAAAGCCGGAGAAACGATGTTTGATTTCTTTTGCGCTGTCATGAAATGCTTTAGCAGTATTACTGATCTTTTCATCTCCAGTATGTAGTAAGGCCGCATATATCGTGTTGTCCTCAAAAACAAGGTGCACCCATACTTTCTCTTTGAAGCGTGTCATTAATTCACAGACGAAAGGATTATTGTGTAATGATTGTTGTTCCATCAGTACAGACAGTACATCACACAACTGAGAAATTTCCTTATTCTGTTCTTTAAGTTCATCAAGAGAATACATTTACTAACCTTTCAAGTTTAATGGTTGAGATGAAAAAATATGTTCAGGTACTTTTGATAATTTTAAGCAGCTGATCTTTAAGATGCAAACGTTGTTTTTTCTTCTCTTCCAGGTATTCATCAGATGTTGTTTCAACATCGGTTTCGATGCGATGAACTTCATGATCAACTTCATGGTATTCATCAAATAAACGAGCGAAATGATTATTGCTTGTTTTTAATTTATGAATAGTTTCACGGTGTTCGGGTAATTCATGAATAAGATCATGTTTTTCATTTAACATTGTAGGGTCTCCAATTAAGTTTAAGTTTTTTCTGCACAGTTCACACAGTGTGCACTAAAAGGTAGTAGTTCAAGTCTGGCGGATGGGATTTCTTCTCCACAGATACTGCAGGAAAAATAGTCACCTGAATCGATTCTTTTTAAAGCAGCATTAATCATAACTAGCTCTTGTTCAGATGAATTACCGAGTGATTCAAGTACTTCATCATTTTCACGTTCGGTCGCCTGCTCAGTCCAGTTTGATGACATGCCTTCGTGTTTAATGTCTTTATCAATGGCATTAATTCGCTGAGTGATCTCAGTTTTTAATGTTAGTAATTTTTGTTTGAAGTGTTCTAAGTTTGTCATATTTTAGCAACCTGTTCCCTTACATACTCTATACATTAATATTAGTTGATATACTAATAAAATAAAATGATCTGCATCAATATATATAGACAAATAGAATGGTGAGAGGAAAACTAAAGGACATCGATAGGTTGGATCAGATTATTAATAAATAATAAAGGGCTTGGAGTCACGACTAATAACTTGTTGGTTGTGACTCCGTTCCCGATTAACTTAAGGGATTACATTACTTAGGAAAACGTACCCTGATGTTCAACGTTAAATGTCTTTAACACATAGTTAAAAGCTCGGTTGTATGCTGCTTGAACCACGGCATCAAAGATTTCTCTATCTCCCCAGCCCTGTTTTTTCACATTATCCATGTCAGACTGGTTGACCTCATCGGGTGTGTTTGCTGATTTTATTGCCAGCATTAAGAGAGATTTTTCCTTTTCACTTAATGGTGCGATTTCGGGCTTACTACGAGATGCGCGCACCTCATCTAAATTCACCCCTAAGTTGCTGAGGAAGCCTTCATTTAACTCTATGCAATAAGTACAGCCAATATCCCATGAAAGTTGATAACGAATCATTGCGGTTAACGTCGGTGAAAGTTGAGTTCCGCCCATGTTGAAGTAGCCGATATTGCCGACGAACGTTTCAAGCAAAGGTGGACTGATACTAAAAAGACGAAGCCCATCTGGTACAAAACCAAGGTGTTTTTCGATATTGCCTAAAATCTCGTTTACGTGTTCTTCTTCACCTGAAGGGGCTTGAGGATAAATGAGTGCTTGTTCCATGTTTTTAGTTGCTGTGTTTTGCATTGTTATTACTCCATAAGATTTTAAAATTTGACTATAGATGACCGGTCGGTCAAGATGATGATCGTTAAATGTTAATGCTTCATTTTATGCTCCTTTTTTAGTTTAGGTTAGAGGCGGATTTTTAGTGCTGCAGGAACTAGCTGCTTGAGAATATTGGGATCGTTTTGTGTTTTCGCCATTAGCAATATGCCTTGAAAATAGGAGAGCATTGCCTGGGCTGTTAGCTTCACATTATTTATATTATCGATATCGTTGTTATCTATCGCTTCTTGCAGTGTTTGCCCTATAAGATTTTCAAGGTTGGTAAATGATGTGCCAAGCTTCGTACGAATATTTTCATCCTGGGTTGACATTTCGGTGGCGAGATTGCCAAAGGGACAGCCATAAACACGAGCTGTTTGTTGGTGAATATTCATTTGAACTTCAATAATTAAATCAAAAAAACGCTGTAAACGTTCTAAGGGTGGCAAAGTAGGACGAAAGGCTTGATCAATGATTTTCTCTTTCATATCAGCACTGTTCTGATCAATAACCGCTAGGGTCAAATCTTGCTTACTGGAAAAAAAATGATAAAAACTGCCTTTTTGAACCTTGGCTTGTTCGCATATGGCTGCAACACCCACATCGGAGTAGCTACGTGCATGAATCAATGCTTGCGCTGAATCAATGATGCGTTGATATGTGTCATTTGTGCTTTTCATGCGACGAGTATAGTTGACCGTTCGGTAAAGTCAACAGTAATTTATTGGTTTTGACTCCGACCGTTAAAGACTGAATTTGGTAATGTTAATCCAGTAAATAATATACAAAGACTTAAAGAGTTTTGTATACATACAAATATTTAAGGTAGATTATAAGTGGCGGATATCTATAAAAACTAGAATAAGTGCTTTTATGCTGAACTTTAAGGTGAGATCAGAGTTTTGAAACCAGCGATTAAATCAAGCCGGGTTATTATCATTAATTCAATTTTAATGTTGTGCTTAATTGCATTTCTTATTGCGCAGAATATTTATTTCCTTGAGAAAAATAATTCTATGCTTTCGCATATTGATGAAAATTATAATCGTAAGCTGGATGTGGTAATGCTGATGTCAAAAGTTGTTCGTCAGCGCTCTCTTAAAATGGTGACGATGTATCTTTCTGATGATGCCTGGGAGCAAGATAAAATATTTACAGATTATCATAAGCTTAAGTTGGTGTTTTTAGAATTAAAAGATGAGTTAACAACACTTGGCCTTATGAATAATGAAAAAATTCTTTTTGATCAAATAATGACGATTATTAATAAAACTGAAGTAATTCAAGTTGCTATTGTAGAGCGGATACAATCAGGCGGGGATAATAAAGTTCGTCTGGATATTTCAAAAAATGATTTGCCTTTAGAAATGAATATTCTTGGTATTTTTGATTCATTAATTGAAATAATCAGAAACAATGCTAATACCGCCAGAAAAGAAGCTAAGCAACAATACCTCGATATTATAAATTTTGTAGCATTAATTGCAGTGATTATTATTTTAATTGCTATATATTTAATTAAAAGATCACTGTCACAAATAGTAAAAATTGAATCTGCTTTGATTCATAAGGCAGAAACCCTTAGCTGGGATGCAACACATGATGCATTGACAAATGTATATAACCGGAGATGGTTACAACATGAGTTTGAGTTACTTAAAGATGAGCAAAGCGCTGAACTAACAACACATTCTTTGTTGTATATAGATTTAGATGAATTCAAACCGATTAATGACACTTATGGACATGTTGCTGGTGATAATTTTCTTTGTGGAATTACGCGCGAACTGGAACAGTGCATTCGTCAGAACGATACCTTAGCTAGAATGGGTGGCGATGAATTTGCTATTTTACTTGAAAATTGTGATGTTGAAAAAGCAAGTACTATTGCTGAATGTTTAATCTTAAGAGTAAAAAAGTTTTCCTTAAGTGTTGATGAAAACAAAGTCAGTATCGCGGGGTGCAGTATAGGAATCAATGCGTTTCTTGGGAGTAACCCAGCTTTTTCTGAGATAGTTAAGCAAGCCGATTCAGCTTGTTACAAGGCAAAAAATAACGGAAAAAATCAGTTTTATATTTATACCCGCTAATTGTGACTCCTTCTCTACTTATTTAAAAAAACTAAAGTTTATGAGGATTTTGCTTGAAACTCTGAAAAACAGAGTTATACTTACTTTGAAATTCAGAGTAAGTTGACAAGGAGAAGATGATGACAAGTATTTCAGTTTCAACCAGTAATCAACTGGATGCTATTTATTCGATGATGGAGGATGGCCAACATAGCGTCAAAATGGAACGCCATTCATTATTGATATGGGGTATTACCGCAGCCATATTAATCCTGATAACTGATTTATTGTTTAATCTAAATACGATTCCTGTTCGTTGGCAGTTAATCCTGTCTCAAACAACTTTTATTTCCATTGTTTTATTTATAGCGGGATTTTGGGATTTAAAGCTTACGCGTAAGGTACGTCAGCAACGTGATGAGAGCCTTTCATTTATTCAGTTACAACTAACAAAAGTCTGGTGGTTTTTTATTGCACTGATTGTATTGCTTAATGTTGGTATGAACTTTTTTGGTGGTGGTTATATGTTTTATGGATTAACCATTGCTCTAATGGGAATGGCATTTTATATCCATGGTTTGTTTTCAACACAAATGCTGAAGTGGATTGGTTTGATGCTCATTATTATTGGGCTAGGCAGTGTCGCACTTAACTTACACTTTTTAGTGACTAAATGGTTAGCTGCAGGAGTGTTTGGCTTAGGTTTACCAGTATTGGCCTTTATTTTAGATAAACCAAAAACACATTCTATTTTATTAAAACGCCTTGCTTTATCAGTTGTGTGGGTTGTCATTGTTGTTTTTCCTGCCGTTATTGTTTATCAGCAAAAATTAAATTTTAATGCTGAAGGATTAACGACACGTAGTATTGCTGAATACAAGGCTTTAACTAAAGAACAAGCCGCACAAAAACAAGTTATTCATTTAGACGCTGGTACTGAAATTCCATTAGCTGTCAATGTGAGTGGCGATATTTTTGAAATCAGTCAGATGGGTAACACTACTGTAAAACTAAAAAATGATTTTGATGTGGTTGTTGATAATGGAAAAGCAAATGGTTACTTCAGAGTGCCTGGCTCGCACTGGCGAAACCGCAGAAGCGGTTTACTGTTAAGAGTATTTAAAATGGAACCGGCTATTGAACAGAAGAAAGGTGCTACAGTAAATCTTCGAATTAAGATGTTATTAGATTAGTCAGGTTATGCCAGATACAAATATCCCTGCATTAGATGTTGTCCTACATCAACCATTACGTACACGTATTGTGGCTTACCTTTCATCTCGGGGAGAAGCGACATTCACTGAGTTAAAACAGTTGTTGGTTGTGACAGATGGGAATCTTGAGGCGCACATTAAAAAATTACGTGCTGCTGAATATGTTGTCACGCATAAAGTAAAAGGTGAGGGGCGTCCGCAAACATTTTATCGTTTAACCGAGTTAGGAAAAAATGCATTTAAACAATACGTTAATCAATTACAAAGTTTATTAAATTTATAGGAGATAATACGATGAAAATAAGGAATGTTGTTTTGAGCAGTTTAGTTATGGTTTTCTTTTCTGGCTGTGCATCTATGTTTGTGCCGGATAGCGATATTATAAATAAATTACAAATTGTAAAAATGGGAAGTAACAAACCAGATGGCCATGAATATATTTTACATATTCCCGCCGGGGCAAGAATTCCGGTTCACCTTACTGTTGATGGCAATTTGATTTCTGCTCCAATCGATAATAGGCCGGTAACTCAAATCAATCGGGAGCTTTATATTTATAAATACTGGGCAAGTCTGGATGGTAAAAACTGGCAGCCAACGCATGATTTAATCAAGATGCCGGTTGCTATTGGAGTTGGACCTGAGGGTGGTCAGGTACGAATAAAAGTAGATATTTTAAAATGATAATATCGATATATAACCTGGTAATTTAGAGGTTATTTTGTGGGGTGCCCATTTGGGCACTTTTTTACTTAAAATAAGTGCAAAACTACTGTTAAAACCTTCAATGTTTTGCACATTTCCCTTCTCTTTAGAGTATAATTCGCGGCTATTTTTTGGTGAATTTTTATTCATCATCCGAATTTTGGTCGTGGACGCCTTCTATTTTACGTCCACATTAGATTTTTTAACGTTTTATTAATATTAGAGTAACGAGACGATGGCTGATTTAGACAAGTATAGAAATATTGGTATTTTCGCGCACGTGGATGCGGGTAAAACCACGACTACAGAACGTATTTTGAAGCTAACCGGTACAATCCATAAAACGGGTGAAGTACATGACGGTGAAGCAACCACGGATTTCATGGATCAAGAAGCTGAGCGTGGAATTACCATTCAATCTGCGGCAATTTCTTGTGAGTGGGATGGTCACCGTTTCAACATCATCGACACACCGGGTCACGTTGATTTCACTATTGAAGTATATCGTTCACTTAAAGTGCTTGATGGTGGTATCGGTGTTTTCTGTGCCTCTGGCGGTGTAGAACCACAATCTGAAACGAACTGGCGTTATGCGAATGATTCAGGCGTTGCTCGTGTTATATTTGTTAATAAATTGGATCGTATGGGGGGCGATTTCTATCGCGTTGTAGATCAGGTAGAAAACGTACTTGGTGCAAACCCAATGGTTATGGTGTTACCTATCGGTATCGAAGACGATTTCACCGGTGTTGTTGACCTCTTAACACGTAAAGCATACGTTTGGGATGACACAGGTTTACCTGAAAACTTTAAAGTTGAAGAGCCACCTGCTGATATGGCTGATGCTATTGAAGAATGGCGTGAAAAATTGATTGAGTTGGCTGTTGAGCAAGATGACGATTTAATGGAAAAATATCTTGAAGGTGAAGAACCTTCAATGGATGACATTAAGCGTTGTATCCGTAAAGGCACAATCGCATTAGACTTCTTCCCAACATATTGTGGTTCTGCATTTAAAAACAAGGGTATTCAATTAGTCTTGGATGCGGTTGTTGATTTCTTACCAAATCCGACAGAAGTTATCCCACAACCTATTACTGATGAAGAAGGTAATGAGACGGGTGAATCAGCTATTGTCGATGTTAAAGAACCTTTCCGCGCATTAGCCTTTAAAATCATGGATGACCGTTATGGTGCGCTAACCTTTGTTCGCGTCTATTCAGGCGTGATAAAGAAGGGTGATTCTGTTTTAAATACCTTTACGGGCAAAACGGAACGTATCGGTCGTATTGTAGAAATGAAAGCGGATGATCGCGTTGAACTTGATGGCGCGAGTGCCGGTGATATCGTCGCTTTCGTTGGTATGAAGAATGTGCAAACAGGTCACACTTTATGTGATCCGAAGCATCCTGGCACATTAGAGCCTATGGTCTTCCCTGATCCCGTTATCTCAATTGCTGTTGCACCAAAAGATAAAGCAGCAGCTGAAAAAATGGGTATCGCGATTGGTAAAATGGTTAAAGAAGATCCTTCTTTCCGTGTTGAAACTGATGAAGATTCTGGTGAAACCATCCTTAAAGGTATGGGTGAACTTCACTTAGATATCAAAATTGATATCATGAAGCGTACTCATGGTGTAGAAGTTGTCGTAGGTGCACCACAAGTTGCATACCGTGAAACGATTACACAGACTATTGAAGACAGTTATACACATAAGAAACAATCTGGTGGTTCAGGTCAGTTTGGTAAAATTGATTATATTATAGAACCAGGCGAACCAGGTTCTGGTTATCAGTTTGAATCAAAAGTAACAGGTGGTAACGTACCACGTGAATTCTGGCCTGCAATTGAAAAGGGTTTTGAAATGATGTCGGCAAAGGGTGTTCTTGCGGGCTTCCCTTGTTTAGATTTTAAAGTCACCTTGATGGATGGTGCTTCCCACGCAGTGGATTCATCTGCAATGGCCTTTGAGTTAGCTGCGAAAGGGGCTTATCGTCAAACGATGACTAAAGCCGGTCCTCAGTTAATGGAGCCGATTATGAAGGTCGATGTATTTACACCGGAAGACCATGTGGGTGATGTTATTGGTGATTTGAATCGTCGTCGTGGCATGATTTCAGGCCAGGAAGCGGGTGCAACAGGTGTTCGTATTAAAGCTGAATGCCCACTTTCTGAAATGTTTGGTTACATTGGTGACTTACGTACTATGACGTCTGGTCGCGGTCAATTCTCAATGGAATTCTTACACTACTCACCTTGTCCTAAGAATGTAGCTGAAGAAGTAATCAAAGAGACTAAAGAAAGAGAAGAAGCTAAAAAGTAATTATATTTTAGTTACTTAAATAAAAAGGGCCGATGAGAAATCATCGGCCTTTTTTTATTGGAAGTTTGATAACCATCGTTATACCTTTCCCTGTTTCAGGGTGTGCCGTAATACTACCGCTGTGCAAAGAAATTGCTTTGTTGGCAATGGCCAGTCCGAGTCCATAACCACCTGATGTTCTATCGCGGGCTTCGCCAACGCGAACAAAAGGCTCAAAAATTCTTGTTAACATATCATCTGGAATCCCTGGACCATAATCGCGAATATTTAAAATAACATGATCAGTGTTATCAGTACTCATAGAAAGTTCGACACAAGTGTTTTCATCTGTGTAACGAATCGCATTGCGTATTACATTTTCCAGAGCGCTATGCAACAACACAGCATTACCATAAATACTTACTGGAACGGAATGAAGAATTTTGACATCACGATGACTGGCTTTAGCTTCATAAGCAGCATCGTGAACGATATTTTCCAGCAGATTTGTTAAATCGAAAGTTTCATTTTGTAATGACATACTGTCAGTTTCTAAACGTGCCAGCGATAATAACTGTCCGATTAATTCGTTGAGTCTTTCGGCTTCACGTTCAATGCGGTCAAATTCTTCAACATCACTTTGTAAGTTACGTTGTCGGGCGAGCCCTAGAGCAACCTGTAAACGGGCTAAAGGTGAGCGTAATTCATGAGAAGCATCACGTAATAACTGTTTATGTGAAGTGACAAGATTTTGTATTTGTTCAGCCATATGATCAAAATCATTGGCAAGTTCAACAATTTCATCATTACGTGATCCTAATGAAGGAGAAACACGTTGAGAGAGATCGCCGGCAGCAAGTTTGTTCGTTGCTTTGCGTAGCATTGAAATAGGGAATGTCAGATAGCGGGCCAACATAAAACAAACAAGGCCACTGATTAACATCGCAATAAAAAGTGGAACGGCGATCACTCGTGGTCGATGAAGAACACGTCCAAGTGTAATACTCTGAAAGTCTGCAACCAGACGATAGCGCTGGCCATTTAGAATAATAGGTCGTTGATGCGGGCGTGAATAATTATGTTCATGCTCTTCTTTATACAAACGCCGTTCATGCCTTAAAATGCGCCGTTGAATGCGTAAAGGAACTTGGCGATCAATAAGATCGTTGCCTTTTTCATCGATTAACAAGTATGGAATCGCTTCCTGTTTATCAAGTAGTCTTAACCATTTTCGTAAACCATCAAGACCTTGCTGTGAAGCGACAGTTTGTGCTCGATCAATATGATTCATAACGTGCTGGCGTGGTTGAACACTATTTGTTCTTGAACGAACGTTATCAAGGTAGTGTGATGTTGACCAAAGTGTAAGACTGGCAAAAAGAATTAAAGACAGCCAGAACGAAACAAATATTTTAAAAAACAGACTATTCATTAGACGGCCTCAAATATTGATAACCAATACCACGGACTGTGGTTATTCGTTCCTGACTGTCGGTAGTGGTGCCAAGCTTTTTGCGTAAGTTACTGACATGCATATCAAGACTGCGATCGTAAGAGCTTAATTCACGTCCAAGCGCTTGTTGAGATAAATCTTGTTTGCTTACAACATGACCCGCATGTTCCAATAAGACAAGCAACACGCTATATTCAGTGCTTGTCATGGTGACTGGCTGTGCGTTAATAAGTACTCGGCGTTTACCACGTTGCACTTCTAAATCACCTAAATGTAAATCATCAGAGGGTATCTCTGTATCATTAACTGATTCAGTTCGACGTAAGATTGCACGTATATGAGCAACCAATACACGAGGGTTACATGGCTTGGCCAGGTAATCGTCAGCGCCAATTTCAAGTCCAACAATACTGTCAACATCCTCGCCGCGTGCAGTGAGCATGAGTACGGGAACTTGTGAATGATTGCGTAGTTGTCGCAAGACATCAAAGCCATTAAGTTCTGGCATCATCACATCAAGAATAATGAGTTCAAATTGACCTGTCTCGGCTTTTTCTAAAGCTGTTTTTCCGTCATATGCTGTGTCTACGGTAAAGCCTTCAATAGTAAGATATTCCACCAGCATTTCTGCGAGCTCAATGTCATCATCTGCGAGAAGAATTCTGTTCATAAATCGTGCTTTCCCAAAATTATGGTTTAAGGTTATAGTGCCACAGCTATTAATACTGAAAACAGACTTTTATACTATCTTTACAAACATTTACATAACTTTACGCTTTTTCTACCCATATTTACATTTGCTGGAACTAAGCTATGGGCTAGCTAAGAAATAGTAGTCAACAATTTTAAATGAGAGGAACGTATTATGAATACATTAATTGCAACATTGCTGGTAAGCAGCTTAGCATTGGGTGGTACAGCGATAGCACAAGCTAGCAGTGATCATTCATACAATAGTGAACACCACGGAAAGCATTGTAAGAAAGGAAAAATGGGTAAGCGGTTTGGTATGCGAATAGAACGTATGGCAAAAAAACTTGGATTGAGTGAAAGCCAATTAGAACAAGCACGTAAAATTGAAGCTAAATACAAACCAAAAATGCAGGCGATGCATGAGAAAAAGAAAGCGTCTCGCCAGCAGCTACGTGAAGTGATGCATGCAGATAATATTGATCAGGCTTCGGTTAAAAAACTAGCAAAACAACAAGGTGATTTAAAAGCGCAAAAAATTGTATTACGTAGCCAAATGCGAACAGAGATTAATAAACTATTGACAGCTGAACAACGTATTAAAATGAAAGATATGCATAACAAACGCTATGAAAAACATCGTGGTGAGCATGAGTAATATAAGTCAATAGTTTTTAAAATGAAAAATGGCCTGTTATCAGGTCATTTTTTTGCGTTCAAAATATAGAATGGTGTGAGTAATACTTTAGCTTGAATACTATTTATTACTTGTACATTCGAAATAATTTAGTGATAAGCATCAATGCTATCTGGAATAAAGTTATCTGTATTACGATTTTTTGCATGCATAGCAAGATAACCTTCGAACCACTCTTCGGTTAGGTGTTTGCTAGGAAAAGGCCCCATTAAGTGTTGGTGACCAATGAGTTTATATTTTGAGCCGGTTAAATATTTATCATCAGATTCTCGCATGACAATATACCAACCATCTTGATCATTAAAAATTCTGGAAGTATCAAAAGTAGACTGCATTATGTTTTCTCCATATAACTGCATACATACGAAGGGGGAGTCATAAGTAATGTTAATCAAGTAATACAAATATAGTTAAAAAGTAATAAAAAAAACAGTGTGATTAACAGAATTTAACATTTGTGAGAAAAATGCATATTGGTGAAACTAGGTATCTTGTAGTAGGGAAACTACGTATTTTATACAGGCAAATCGGGATACGTAAATTTAGCTTGAGGCATTGCTTTATCAATAAAATAACCTTGTGCCATATCTACACCCAGGTCTTTTAGCATAAGATATATATTTTCATCTTCAACGAATTCAGCAACTGTTTTAATGCCAAGCCCTTCAGAAATATGGGTGATGGCTTTAACCATGATTTGATCACTTTTATCTGTTGCAATATTACGAATAAAAACACCGTCAATTTTTATAATATCGATGGGGAGATTACGTAAATAGTGCAATGAGGAAAATCCGACACCAAAGTCATCAAGAGAAAAACGACAACCAATAAGGCGAAGGTCTTCGATGAAATCTCGCGCCTGATTAATGTTATCAACCGCGACAGTTTCGGTTACTTCAAAAACAATGAGTTCCGGATTAACATCATATTTTTTTATCCACGACATTATTTTGTTTAAGAAATCACGACTACCAAAATTACGCCCGGACAAATTAATACTTAATCCTGTTTTTTGTTGTTTCCGTGAAGCAAGTGTTCGAATTGCATTCTCGATAACCCAGGAATCAATTTCTAGTATGAGACCAAATTTTTCCGCGGTTTCAAGAAAGTCTCCCGGTAAAATAATTTCATCTGTTTCCGGCGCATACATTCTAAGAAGTACTTCGTGATGTTTAACTTTACCCGTTTTTATTTCAATAATTGGCTGAAAATATAACCTGAAAAGATCATTTTTTAATGCCTCTCGAATACGTTCTTCCCATTTAACTTTTTTTCGCATATGAAGAAGCTGTTGTTTTTCATCATCATAGATATTGAAATTATTTCTGCCTTTTGCTTTTACTTCATACATAGCTGCATCAGCTTTAGCTAGTAATTCATTTGATATTTCACTGTGCCGGGGGTATATGGCAACACCAATGCTTGCACTGGTTTGCATTTTAAATCCTGATTCAATAAATACTTCTTCACGTAAACTTCGGGTTATTTTTTTACAAATATTCTTAATTTCATCTTCAGTAGTACGAGTGATAATTATTCCAAATTCATCGCCACCAAGACGCCCTAGAATATCGGTACTACGAAGTAAGTTTTTCAAACAGTTAGCAATTTTAATTAAATATTGATCTCCAACCTGGTGACCTAAGGTGTCATTAATATATTTAAATTGATCTAAATCAATAAAAAGTACGGCGCCTTCGTAATTATAACGTTTAGCTAAAGCAATATTATTGTCCAGCTCATTTTGAAAACAACGTCTGTTTGTTAGTCCGGTTAAAGCATCATGTTCAGCTAAATAAATTATACGTTGTTCTGCTTTTTTTTCTTCTTCTATATCAATTAGTAGGCCTCGAATCACATGTGTACCATTGATCTCATACACGATATTGTTAATGCTTCGCACCCAAATATATTCTCCTTGCTTATTTTTCATTCTGTAGTCATGGGAGTAAGTCGTTTCCATATTTTGAATGTTTATAATGATATTGTCTTTTACTTCTGCTACATCTTCAGGGTGAATATGGGTAAACCAGAAGTCTTTTTCTAACCACTTTTGTTGCTTGTAGCCTAAAAGGTTATAAGCTTCATCGCTAACATAAATGAATTTCCCTTCAGTGGTGGCTTCAAGCACAACAGCATTAACACTGTTCATGAGTGTTTTTAAATGTGATGTTTCAATTTGTAGCTCAAGGTTTTTTTCTTTTAACTTTACTTGTGTCGTAGCAAGAGCTTCTGCCATATTGTTAAACTGTATTGAAAGATTACTAAGTTCATCGCCGCCCTGGATATTTATTCGATAATGTAGGTTGCCACGAGAAAACTCGTGAGCACCTTTTTCTAATATTTTAATTTTAATGTTTAGGTAATAAGCAATAAGGAGAGTTGCGATAATGGAAAGGACAAGCGCCACAATAGAAATCGCAATGTTTTGGTTGCGTGTTTTTTTAATTTGCAGGGAAATTTCTTTTAGGGAATAGTTGACGTGAAGTTCACCGAGATATTGGTCTGCCAGATAAATCTTTTTGTTGATTTGAATTGTATCTTTATTTTTTTTATGAGGTTTGTTTTGACTATGGAGTTTTGAATCAAGTGGTTTTCCTGAATTAATTTTCGCGATAAGTGTTTTATTATGGTCATAGACCTCGGCATAGGTGATGGCATTATTATCTATTTCTAATGATAAAGTGTCGTTAAGTAGGGCGCGATCATATGCTGCCAGTCCGGGTGTAATGGCATGGGCTAATAATGCTGAGTTATTTTTTACTGCATTTTGGAAAATATCAATATGGCTATCATTAATGAGTTTTGTACTATTCCAAACGAGCCAAAACAGCATTATTGCTTCTACAGCAACTATGCTCAAAATGAGTTTAGTGGTTAATCGGATGTTCATTGTTTTTTATTGTTTTTTTGTTTTATTTATTTTAAGTAACGACGAATAGGATTAAATTCTTTCGCTGTTGCTTTTCTATAACCAGGGTAAGATATTTCCTTAAGTACTCGAATACCGTCATCCGTTTTCAGCATATTAATAAGCGTTGTTTGTAATTTCTTTTCTAAAGAGTGACTTATGCGGCTGGACACTAAAATCGACATATTGGGGATTTTATTGCTTTCACCAATAGATCTTAAAGGTTTTTCCTGGCGTATTGCTTTATTGAAAACATTAATAGAAATTATAGCTGCGTCGGAGTGTTTTCCTAAAACTGATTCATAAGCCGCATTATGAGTTTTGTATGATTTATATGATGGAGTATTAGCTAGCACCTTATTTAACGAATTTTTTCCAATTTTAGTAATAATTGCTTTAGGTGATGGTGTCGCAATGGTGAGGCCTGAAAGTTGTGAGAGGTTAGAGTATTTACTACTTTTCAGAACAACAATTTGAGCTGAAAGAGGTTGTACAATTGTAGTTATAACGCGGTATTTTTTGCTATCGATAGCGGGTATGACAAAATGAGGCGCTGTTTCAAGAAAATCATACCGTCCTTCTTTGGTTCGCTTAATGAATTCAGGAAAGCTGCGGGCAGTTTCCAAGTGTATTTTACGATTAAGTTTTTTTGACAGGTAATCACGTAA
>Ga0316204_10007288_pt1 | contig 16341 bp, 13 predicted proteins | sample 6monrhotite_MG_2_FD_205661 | JGI IMG/M metagenome (GOLD analysis project Ga0316204, IMG submission 205661) | Microbial mat bacterial communities from mineral coupon in-situ incubated in ocean water Damariscotta River, Maine, United States -... | ecosystem: Environmental > Aquatic > Marine >... | reverse complement strand
CTCATTAAACGGTTACAGCCTGACTGCTTTGAAGATATTATTGCATTAGTGGCACTGTTCCGACCCGGGCCTTTACAGTCGGGCATGGTTGATAACTTTATTAATCGTAAACATGGCCGAGAAGAAGTTTCATACCCCGATTCCCAGTATCAACATGAATCACTTAAAACAATACTAGAGCCTACATACGGAATTATTCTGTATCAGGAGCAGGTAATGCAGATTGCACAGGTGCTGTCTGGTTACACCCTGGGTGGTGCAGATATGTTACGTCGAGCCATGGGTAAAAAGAAACCTGAGGTTATGGCTGAGCAGCGGGCAATCTTCGAAGATGGTGCAAAAGCAAATGGCATTGATGGTACGTTAGCAATTAAAATCTTTGACCTGGTGGAAAAATTCGCCGGTTATGGATTCAATAAATCTCACTCTGCAGCTTATGCTTTACTGTCATACCAGACTGCCTGGTTAAAATCACATTACCCTGCGGAATTTATGGCGGCAGTTCTTTCAGCGGATATGGATAATACTGATAAGGTGGTTACTTTAATTGAAGATTGCCACCGAATGGGGCTGGATGTTTTAACGCCGAATATAAATCGTTCTATTATTAAGTTTTCTGTTCCTGATGAAAAACAGGTGCTGTACGGTTTAGGTGCTATAAAAGGTGTAGGTGATGCGGCGCTCGAAGGTATTATTGAAGAGCGCAATACAAACGGTATTTATAAAGACCTGTTTGATTTATGTCGTCGTGTAGATGGCCGTAAAGTTAATAAACGTGTCCTGGAAGCATTAATAAAAGCCGGTGCACTTGAAGAGTTAGGCCCAAACCGTGCGACTTTAATGGCACGTTTACGTGACGCGATGCAGGGTGCTGAACAATATCAGAAAAATGCCAGTGTAGGTCAGGATGATTTATTTGGCAGCACTGCAGAAGAGGATAGCATAGCGCCGATAGAAGAAGTCACAGTGGCAGAATGGGAAGAAGAAAAACGCCTGACGCTGGAAAAAGAAACCTTAGGTTTGTACTTAACTGGTCACCCAATAGAGCGTTATGAAAAAGAGCTGAGACGGTTTACCGATTGTAATCTGGGAGCTTTGGCCGATCAGAGTGACCTGGCATCGGGTGCAGGTGGCGGTTATATGTCACAGCGTAATGCAAAAAGTTATAAGCTGGCTGGATTGATGATAGGTATGCGCGTACGTAAAACTAAAACCGGTGGAAAAATAGTTTCAGCAGTTTTAGATGACCGAACTGCGCGGGTTGAAGTCAGGATTTTTGAAGAAAAATTTGAACAGTATAATTACCTTCTAAATAAAGATAAGTTAATCATTGTCGAAGGTAAAGTTATATATGATGACTATTTTGGTGGTTACCGAATTACTGCAGATGTCATTTACGATATAACTGAAGCAAGACAAAAGTTTGCCCAACGACTGGAAATAAACTTAAAAGATAATAATGGCGATCATAGTATAGTTCAGCAGCTTAATCAGGTATTGAATCCTTTTAGAGAGGGGGCATGTCCGGTATGGATAAATTATACTCGAAACGATGTTATCGCAAAATTATCACTAAGTGATGACTGGCGAGTGCAGCCCAGTGATGAGTTAATTAATCGCCTGGATAAACTGGCCGGTGAGGATAATGTTTCAGTGGTCTACTAAAGGATTAAGAAACAGGAATGAATACAGAACAGCCAACTACGGTAGTTAGTCTCGTTTCAGTGCTTGGAAAAGTGCTTGATCATTACGGCTTAGATAAAAAAGAGATTGCTAAACAGGCGGGTATAGATGTCAGTCTTGCATATAAACCGAACGATCGTATTAGCACTGCAAAACTACAAAAAGTATGGAAGTTAGCAACAGTAGTTACTGCCGATCAGTGTCTGGGGTTAACTTTTGCAAAAATGATTCAGCCTGCATCACTGTGTGGCTTAGGTCTTGCGTGGATAACCAGCGATACATTAAAAGATTCAATTAATCGTCTGATTAGATTTCAACATGCAGTTACAACTTCGGCAGATTTTGTATTTAATGAGTTAGATGACTGTTATCAAATTATAATACGTTTAAATATTAAAAAACCTGAGAATGCATCTGTCGATGCCAGTGTGGCCACATTGTTTCAAATGTGTCATATAACATATGGTCCTGATTTGACTGTAGACCGTGTATGTATTGCCCATAACAAACCTGATTGTCATGAAAAGTTTAACGATTTTTTTGGTGTTAATGTAGAGTTTAATACAAAAGAGACTCAGGTTTTTTTCCCTAAAAATGCCTTTGAAAGAAAGTTGGCAAATGCGAATCCCGATCTTGCAAGAATGAATGACCAGGTCGTAATAGAATATTTAAAACGTTTTGATAAAAAAAATATCAGTATGCAAGTTCGTGCACGCATTATAGAAGAATTAAATAACGGGGTTCCCAATCAGGAAAAAATTGCCGCTAGTTTGAATATGAGTTTAAGAAATTTACAACGTAAATTAAAGGATGAGGGTAATAGCTTTAAACATATTCTCGATGAAACGCGAAGTGAATTATCAAAACAGTATCTGCGAGGCAGTGACCGGCCTATTATTGAAGTGGGTTTTCTTTTGGGGTTTTCAGAGCCCAGTAATTTTGCACGGGCATTTCGTCGCTGGACGGGGGTGTCCCCGGTAGAGTATAGGGAAACCACTGATTAATCCCCCTTTTTTTATCATCCCTGGAACACCTTTTCAGCTGTAAATAAATACCGTAATTTACGTTATATATTAAGAAAAAATATGATCTTACTCACGTTTTTCTTAAACGTACCTATTGTTGGCACAAATTGATTTGTCGCTGGCATTAACTGACCATCCCTGGTTTCATTAATCTCATAAATTGTATTCACCCACTCATAAGGAGCAAGGCGATGGATACAATATATAAATATAATAGAGCAACTGTTCGCAAGCCTGTGTCGTTTATTGGAATCGGATTGCATACCGGTAAGCTAACTACGGTGAGTTTGAAACCAGGTATAGATCAACGAGGGATTTATTTCGTAAGAACTGATGCACAGCCTGGTCAGGGTGTTATTGAGGCGAGCTGGTGTAATGTATCAGATACAACCCTGTCTACAAATTTGAGTAATCAGCATGGTGTAACGGTTAATACAGTTGAGCATTTGATGTCTGCATTGGTTGCCAGTGGTATTGATAATGTAAGAATTGAAGTTGATGGGCCTGAAATTCCAATTATGGATGGTAGTGCAGAGGTCTTTGTAGAAATCATTCGTAATGCAGGTAAGAGTTATCTAAAAGCGGCTAAGCAGGGCATATGGATTGAAAAACCTATTGTAGTTAATGATGGTGATAAATATGCCATGTTGATGCCCCATTCTGTGCCAAGAGTCAGTATGTGTATTGATTTTCCAGGTACGGTGATTGGATCGCAATGTTACTCAGTTACTTTGCAAGACGATGACTATTTTGATGATATAGCTTATGCAAGAACATTTGGTTTTTCAGATCAGGTGGAAGCACTGAAAGAACAGGGTCTTGCTAAAGGTGGCTCATTGATTAATGCAATTGTGGTTGATGGAGAAAAAGTAATGAATCCGGAAGGTCTGCGTGTAGAAAATGAGTTTGTGCGCCACAAAATACTCGATGCCATTGGTGATATGTCTCTGGCAGGAGCGCCTATCATTGGCCATTACTATGCTTATAAAGCGGGTCATAGTCTTAACCAGAAGTTGCTTAAGAAACTGTTTAGTGATGCTTCAGCATGGACTCAAACTTCCCTTGAACAAGGTAAAGAACTATTTTCAAATCATGACGAATTGTATGATAGAGACTTTATACAAAAGAGCTTGAATGTAGTACCAATTAAACAGGTAGCCAATGAAAAGCAGCAAGTTAAGTATTAGCGTGGGTATTATCCGCTAAGGGCAATGATTTCAGATTTTCTGGGGTTACTTAGCGGATTTTTTTAATTCCATTATATTAAAAATTTCATATTAGTTTCTAGTCATTAATTCAATAAATGTAAGTAAACTGTCATGCTTATTTAAGCAGGTCATTAATAGGCACTGGTTTCGCATAATAAAATCCCTGAAACATATCACAGTTATAATCTTTTAATATTCTAACTTGATCCTGTCGTTCAACACCTTCGGCAATCACGTTTATATTTAGACCATGTGACATGGCAATGATTGCGCGTACAATGGCTATATCTTCATTGCTATCTGGTAGGCCGGTAATAAATCCTTTATCAATTTTAAGCTTACTAACTGGAAAACTTTTTAAATAACTCATCGATGAGAAGCCAGTTCCAAAATCATCAATTGCAATTTTAATTCCCAACTTCTTTAATTCATTAACTTTTTCAATAACAAGCTCACTATCATCCATAAGCGTACTTTCTGTTAATTCAATTTCCAGGTGTTTTGGATCTAATCCTGTATGATTTAATGAGTCGGTAATGTTCTTTACGAATGACTTGTCACGAACCTGAATTCCAGATATGTTTATTGCGATGGTAAAGTCATTTATACCCGATTCGATAAATTGATTGGCGTGTTTACAAGCTGTATCAATTAGCCATTTCCCAATTGGAAGTATCAATCCTGTTTTTTCAGCTATTGGAATGAATACGTCAGGTGGAATATTACCTTTCTCAGGATGAGTCCACCTCATTAAGGCCTCAAATCCTACGATTTTTTCATCATTAGAAGCTATTTGAGGTTGATAGTATAACTCTAGCTGGTTCTTCGATATTGCATCTCTTAAATCACTCTCGACTTGAAATTTATGGCTATGTTTTTTATTCATCTCACGGTTGAAATACTGGTAATTATTCTTTCCTTTAATTTTCGCCTCATACATCGCCATATCAGCATTGATGAGCAGGTCATTTGATGTTTTTGTGTCATCTGGACATGTACTGATACCAATACTTACGCCTATGAAGAATATTTTCCCATCAAGCTCGAATGGACTGGATAGTGATTCAATGCACTTTTTCGTGACAGTTGAAATAGCGTCAATATCATTCACATTTTCAATAATAATTGCAAACTCATCACCACCGATACGGCAAATGTAGTCATTACTCCTTAACACGCTAGATAAGCGGGAAGATTCCTGTTTGAGAAGTAGATCACCTGCTTTATGTCCGGCGGTATCATTAACAATTTTAAAATTATCCAGGTCTAGAAACAGGAGAACCATTTTCTGATTGTTAGATATGCTTCTTTTAACGGCTTGATCTAGTTGTTTGTGAAAAAAATGTCTGTTAGGTAAGTTTGTCGTTACATCATAGTAAGCTAATTTGTCGAGGTGTTCTTCTGTTTTGTAACGTTCAGATAGTTCATGTTCGAGGCGCTCATCATTAATCTGAATATAAGCGAGCATCTTATTAAAACCTTCAGAAAGTATACCAATTTCATCTTTAGAGTGTTTGTCTATGCGTACAGTGTAATCATTGTTTTTTATTACATTGCTCATGAGTTCTGTAAGTTTTAATAATGGGCGAGTGATTTTTTTACTTAGTTTATAAAGAAGCAGGGAAGCGAAGATAAGGCAGATAAATGCAATGGCTATTGTATATACAAGATAATTAATTATATCGGTATATATTCTGGATGTGTCTGCTTGTATATATAATTTACCGATAGAGCGATTTTCAAGTAAGATGGGTTCATTAATATAAATCTGATTGTTAAAAATAGTAGATGAGTCCTGTCTATTTATTATTGTATCGTTGTGCTTGTCTGGGGAGGTATTGTCCTGCTTTATATAACGAGCAAAAACCTTTCCCGAAACATCATAAATTATTGCGCTGTGAATATCTAATGATACTGTAAATGCCTTGAGTATTTGTTCGGCTCCTTTTTTATCTTTAAATACCAGAGTTGCTGTGGTGTTATTGGCAACAATTTTTGCCTGAACTTGAATTGACTCTAGAAAAAAATCACGTTGATTTCTATATTCACCTACCACTGCCATTGTTACTGCAAATATCAAAGTAATTATTACGACAGATATGTTTATAATAATAAATTTATTTTGAATAGATAAGTTTGTGTGTTTTATCGAGGTATTAAAGGCCATTAGTTAAATGACCTTTTTTGCAATTTTTAACAATTGAGAGCTTATTTTAAGACCTGCCGATTTTACTGCAGTATAGTTTATCTCAAAAGTTACCCTGTTATTCCTGATTTCAAAACCAACCATAACTCCGTAATCAACGGCGTTTTGAGTGTCTGACATGGTTAAAATATTTGAATCTTTTATTTCGTTTAGTAATGTTTCAAGTTTGTGTTCTTCGTGTGGTGTTATGTTTAAAAAAACCACCTGACATGATTTAATGTTATCAATTATATTAGTGCGTATAATTTTTATTGTTTTAGAGCCAGCTTTCTTGGAATTTAACTGGTCAATATAATGACCGAAAGGGTCGTTGCCATAAATACAAATTTTAAGCTCATTACCTTTGTCTGGCCATTGTGTGAATCTTGCGAAATTATATATAAAGCCTGTTTTTATTTTGTATTCAGATACGCTGTCTGAGCGAGATTCGATTGGTATTAGGCTTGAAAATATCAGGGCGAGGCTAAGCAATAGCTTTTTCGTATATATACTGAAGCTATTTTTTATTGTTAACGATTTAAACATATGTAACAACTTAAAAATCATATGTTACTTTAACTCTATAGTTTCTACCGTCTTGAGTTATGCTGCTTTGTACGTGCTCTTCAGAAGCGGGGTCGGAATAATCTTTATCAAATATGTTGTAAATGCTGGCTGATAATTCAAGTTGATTGGAAATTTTATGGCTTGAAATAGTGACGTTGGTTGTGCTGTATGCTTCTACCGTGTCACCTTGAGGTGTGTTTCGGTCGCTTAGATATTGTAATTCAATGCCTATATTGGCTTTTTTATTAAAAACAGGGTTTGTTAAATTAAATTTGAAGCTGTTTTTCGGGGAGTTGCTTAAGGATTCTATAGTGCTTTTTATTTCAGTGTCTACGTAACTGTAACTAGAGCGTATCCTTAATCCTGACGTGCTAATGTATTCCGCCTCAAGGTCTGTACCGTTTGCTTTAACCTTATCAATATTGTCATAAAATACATCTCCATTAATATCGCTATTTAATCCAATTAAATTAGTAGTTTCATTTGTATATAAAGATGCAGTTAACTTTAAGTTGTTGCTGAGGTAATGCTCAATATCAAGCTCATAGGTTTCAATTTCTTCTGGTTCAAGATCTATACTTGGTAAATAACCCAGTGCGGATCCGTAAAATAGCTCATATGCATTGGCGTTTCGGTAGGCAGTACCATAAATTAATTTTAAAGTTGTTTCTGGTTGCAGAGTGTATATGAGCGCAAGTCTGGGGTTAACTATATTCTGTTTATTATTTGAAGATGTGTCATCAAATTTATTACTGTCGTAACGTATACCTGCATTTATTAAAAAGTATTCCGATAAACGAATTTCATCCTGGAGGTAGATTCCATATAACTCACTGCTGCGTGTATCATCCAGATAACTGAAAAATGGATCGACATCAAAATTAGCCTGATATTGTTTACTGTTGTTTTGGTACTCTATGCCCAGTGTTATTTTCTGATTATCGATATGAGATGTTTGATAACGTAAATCAAAATTCCACCATTTACCTTTAGTATCATCTTTGTTGGTGGTAATTGGTGGATAGTTGTATGTGTAATTACCAATATAATCATATTGACCGTAAGATAATTTACCAAAAATTTGTGATTCATTACTAATGAAGGTGTCATATGATAATGACATTAAACCGACAGTGTCAGTTGTTTCACTGGGTGGCGTATTAAACGCCTGCCCATAAGATGCGGTTGGAATACCTTTAATTCTGTCGTTATAGGCAGTTTCAAATGCCCAGTCTTTATAGTTTAGTTTTAATAATAATTTATTAGATTCCTGGTAATCAAGTTGTTCTGCAATACCATTGTTGGTGGCCGGGTCGTCAAACTCGGGAGAATAAATATCTGCACCGTCACTTTTATATTTTGAAATTGATATAAAAGTTTCAAATTCATTATTGAATGTATTAGCTGCAGTGATTCGAGCTGTTCGACTGTTCTCGCTTGCATAATCAATAGATGCTTGCACGCCGTTAATTTCACTGGCGTTTTTAGTGATAATATTGATAACACCAAAAAAAGCATTTGCTCCGTAAATAGCTGAGCCAGGGCCGGAAGAAAATTCGACACGGTTTATATTGTCGATATTAACAATGCTGTCATAATCTATGCCAAAACTATCATAAATGTTTTCATTAACTCTTTGACCATCGAGTAATAATAAAACACGGGTATTATAGTCACCGGCCAGACCAAAACCGCGAACCCCAAGATAACTGTAATTTCGATCATTTGTTGAATATAGGCCTGAAATGCTATTAAGAATGTCTTTTAAATTTCTGTATCCATATTCTCTAATTGCATCAGAATTAATGACGGTTACTTTAGATGGAGCTTCACTTGATTTCTGGTTGAATTTTGAAGCTGTAAATACTTCGATATTGAGCAATTGTTCTAATGAAACTTCAGTTATATCTATAACTTCATTGTCTGCCTGAGAGATGCTTGAAATCAAAAGAAGTGCTAATGGGGTTGAAAATTTACTACTGAAATTACGCATTAATAACACCTGAAAAGAGCAACAAACCTCATGCTTTTTAAATAAGCTATACCACAGCGAGTATAGTCATATTCAAAAGGATTTTCCTGATTATATTTTAATCATTTTGTTAGATTATATTAACCCTCAAACGGGTGAAGATAGATTATATGAAGATTATTGGTGCTCTTTATTTATTTTTCGTAACAAAACATAAACTGCTCCAGTTCCACCATCTCTGGGAATCGCGCTAACAAATGCGAGTACTTCCGGAATACTTTGTAGCCATTTGTTAAGCATGGCTTTTAATACCGGCTGACTGCTATCAGAATGGTAACCCTTGCCATGAACAATACGCACGAGTTTAAAAGACTGGTGTTGTGCATGATCGAGAAAATCTAATAATGTCTTTCTGGCATCTTCCCGGCGATATCCATGTAGGTCAAGATGATCTTCTATAGGTACTTTTCCATTTCGAATTTGCTTGAGATAAGACTTTTGTATACCTGGACGCTTAAACTCTAAAAAATCATCACACTCACCTATAAACTCATCACTCAATGTGTCTTCGATTTTTCTTTGTTTAGCGTTTGTGCGCTTTTTTATAGCAGCAGGTTTCTGTTTTAGATTAGCCTTGTTCGTTTCAAGGGCATTTACGCCCTGCATGGCTTCACTAAAAAGCCTGTCATCATCTTCGTTCATTATATTGCTCTGTGAATATGTTGCTAAATTCTATATCATTGACATATTACCCATTGAGTGAATTTCTGTGCAAATTTTATTAAGTAATGATGATGGTTATCTGGCTCCGGGGCTGGAAATACTGGCGAGCAGCTTATCAAAGCTGGGTGAGCTGGCCGTTGTAGCTCCTGATCGAAACCGCAGTGCTGCAAGTAATTCGCTGACTTTATCCAGGCCTTTAAATGTTCAAATAGCAGATAATGGTTTTTATAAGGTAGACGGAACACCTACTGATTGTGTGCATCTGGCTATAACCGGAATTCTTCAAACAGAACCTGATATTGTTATTTCCGGTCCCAATGACGGGCCTAATATGGGTGATGATGTACTTTATTCAGGTACGGTTGCTGCCGCTACAGAGGGGCGTTTTCTGGGGTTGCCAGCTATTGCTGTATCGATGGGAAGTTTTGACCCTCAGCATTTCGAAACGGCCTGTTGGGCAATAGAAAAATTAATTGCCAAGTTACAGCTCAATCCTCTTACCGACGATACAATTTTGAATGTAAACGTGCCAGACCTTCCTGTTGAACAAATTAAAGGTTTCAAAAGCACTCGCCTGGGCAATCGCCATAAATCATCGGGTGTTATACAGCAAACCAATCCCAGGGGTGACTCGATATACTGGGTAGGTCCTCCGGGTGAGGAGCAGGATGCCGGTGAGGGAACTGATTTTTATGCGGTAAAACAGGGATTTATTTCAGTTACCCCTTTGCAGATTGATTTAACACGGTATGATAGCCTGCAAAATTTGAATCAGTGGTTAGAAACCCTCTAATTCTATAAATCAAACCGCGATCTTAAAGATCGCTTCTACAGGTCCCTATGTGTTACAGGCTGTTTAAATAGTGAATTTATCTGATCCCCGCGTGCAGGGTATAGGCATGACGTCCCAGCGGACCCGTGATCGTCTTATTGAGCGATTACGTAATAAGGGAATACAGAACGAACAGGTACTAGAGGTGATGCGATCTATGCCTCGACATTTATTTGTTGATGAGGCCATGAGCTCCCGTTCATATGAAGACTCTTCACTGCCCATTGGTCACGGACAGACTATTTCCCAGCCATTTATTGTGGCTAGAATGACCGAAGTTTTACTCAGCAAAGGTATACCAGATGCTGTTCTGGAAGTCGGTACAGGCTCCGGTTATCAGGCTGCTATATTGTCTCAGTTAGTGCCTAAGGTTTACTCAGTTGAACGTATAGTGGCGCTGCAAACTCAGGCCCGTGAGCGTTACCACATGCTGGGTATTCATAATATTTCGCTAAAACACTCAGATGGATCATGGGGGTGGCCGCAGCATGCACCTTATAAAGCAATCATTGTTACGGCGGCACCTGAAGAAGTACCTCAGGGTTTACTCGAGCAGTTAGATATTGGCGGTATTATGGTTATACCGGTTGGCGGGCAGCAGGGTGTTCAGAAATTATTATTAATTACCCGTGAAGTTGATCAGTTTGTAGAAGAAGAGCTGGATGCGGTGAGATTTGTACCTTTATTAAATGGAGCAATTAGTTGATTTTTGCAGGCTTATATAATCGAGCAATGCGTTGGGCAGAACATCCCAAACGTGAAAGATACCTGGTGGGAGTGAGTCTTTTCGAGTCTTTTATATTTCCCTTACCAACCGCACTATTAATGATTCCTATGGTGATTGCTACGCCAGATAAAGCGATTCGTCTGGCAACGATTACCACTATTATGTCTGTATTTGGTGCCGCTATAGGTTATTTATTAGGCTGGGGAGCGATGAGTGTTATCGAACCCTGGATCACGCAAATGGGCTGGTTACCACAACTGGAAAGCGCCCGGGCTGATTTTGTAACCTATGGTGTTCTGGCCGTGGGCATTGGGGCTTTTACGCCCGCACCTTTTAAAATATTTACGGTAACCGCAGGCATGCTTTCCATGTCATTTATACCTTTTCTATTGGTATCATTAGTTGGGCGGGCTGCACACTTTTATATGATTGCATTATTAATGGCCTGGGCTGGCCCTAAAATGGAACCAGTTGTGCGTAAATATATCGAATGGTTAGGATGGGCAATTATTGCTATAGCCGTTATTGGTTTTATTATTCATAAATACATGTAATGTCATTTGAGAAATTAATATTCATAAAAACAAACTTAAATTTTATTTATTTATCTTCCTGCTTACTCTGTTATCAGCCTGTGGAGAGGTGCCTAAACATTGGGATCCTCAGGGTTACACAGTAAAGCGGGGGGATACGCTTTACTCAATTGCCTGGCGTTATGAAAAAGATTTTCGTCAAATCGCACAGATTAATAATATACAGACACCTTATGCTATTTATCCAGGTCAGCGATTACGCATGCAGGCTGCGGATAAAGATGGAACGTTAACTGATGAGCTTAGGCCGCAGGTTTTAACTGAACCTGATACAGGGCTGGTGTTAGTGATTGATGATGTCAATACTGCACCGGTAATGGCAACTGAAATTACGCCTGCTAAAAAAGCTTCCCATACGAAAGTGCAAAAAAACGACACGCTTTATTCAATAGCCCGTCGTGAAGGTTTCACGCATCACCAGTTGGCACGCTGGAATCATTTACGTACACCTTATGTTTTGAAACCAGGGCAGTCACTACGTTTGACTCCACCTAGTCGTTCTCTTGGTGGTGATACAAGATCACCGCAATCAATCGCTTCATCACAACCGGTTACCAAACCTCTGGTTCGGAATAATATTAAGGCAACACCTCTGGTAGCTAACACGATCCGTTCAAATCCTTTACCCGTAAAAGTTGATCGTTGGTACTGGCCTGTTAAAGGCAGAGTGGTGCAAACTTATAGAGCGAATGATACAGCTAGAAAAGGTATTCACATCTCTGGTAAGTTAGGCGCGTCGGTTAAAGCTGCAGCTGGTGGAACCGTCGTTTACAGTGGTAATGGTTTAATTAATTATGGCAATCTTGTTATTATAAAACATAGCCACTCTTTCTTAAGTGCTTACGCTTACAATCAGTCTCTTTTAGTGAAAGAGGGTGACACGGTAAAACGCGGACAATCTATTGCCAAACTGGGTAAGCTGGAAAATAAAGCCAGACTGCACTTTGAAATTCGCCGAAATGGCAAACCAGTCAATCCTTTGAATTACCTTCCCAAATCATAACGAAAACCACCCGAATGGGTTATTTGTCAAATAAAAATAGAAAAAAATAGTGAAAAAACGACGAAATATGCAAATTAACTCATATTTATCTTGTTTTATATTTTATTTTGGATTAAAAAGGATACATAAGTTAGTGATTTACATGGACTTATTATTCTTTTCTAATATTAAGAGGAACTAATTTAGGCTAATCTATACAACAATTATAATAACCTAGCTCACGTGGGGAGGGCTATACATGACTGCAACTTGTGAAAAAAAACTACCAGAAGATATACAGCAGGCAGGACTAAAGGTTGAAGATGATAGTTCAGAATCGTTTCTGAATGAAGTTGTCAAAGATGACGAACTGGAGCTGGATTCCAGTATTAAAAAGGATGTAAAAGAGACTACGGCAAAAAAGAAATATACTGCAGGTAGTGTTAATAGAAAAGAAATGGATGCAACTCGATTGTATCTTCGCGAAATTGAATTCTCACCATTACTAACCGCCAAAGAAGAAGTTTATTATTCACGTCTGTCTCGAAAAGGGGTCGGGTCAGCACGTAAGAAGATGATCGAATGTAATCTGCGACTGGTTGTAAAAATAGCACGACGTTATATGAATCGTGGTTTAGCATTACTGGATCTGATTGAAGAGGGTAATCTGGGTTTAATCAGAGCGGTAGAAAAATTTGATCCTGAAAAAGGTTTCCGTTTTTCAACTTATGCAACCTGGTGGATTCGTCAAACCATCGAACGTGCATTAATGAATCAAACCCGCACAATTCGTTTACCGATTCATGTAATTAAAGAGCTTAATGTTTATCTACGAGCTTCACGTAAGTTAGAGCAGTCTATTGAGCATGAACCAACAGCTGATGAAATTGCCAAGTTAGTTGATAGACCCGTAGCTAATGTTGAAAAGATGTTAGGTTTACGTGACCGTGTTTCATCGGTTGATGTGCCAGTAGGTAAAGAAAACGACCGCCCATTACTGGAAATTATTCCAGATCAGGCTAACCCGGAACCATCTGCTATTTTGCAAAATGAAGATGTGATGGCTAACCTTGAAATGTGGTTAAACCAGTTAGATGACAAGCAACGTCAGGTTGTAGTTCGTCGATTTGGTCTACATGGTTATGAGCGCACTACGCTGGAAGAAGTAGGTCGTGAATTAGGTGTAACACGTGAACGTGTACGTCAAATTCAAATGGATGCACTACGTCACTTGCGTAAAATTCTGGAAAGCCACGGTTTCTCAGAAGAGTTATTGCTTAACGACTAGTAACGAATAACTAATAACTATAATCGTTGTACTATTAGGGGGGGCATTTTGCCTCCCTTTTTTATTGTTTATACAAAAAGTCTCTAATGTTGAAAGTCTGGCGGTTATCTTTAATGAAATAATAAACTAACAAACTACAAAATTGTCATCTCCGAAAAGATCTTCTGGAAAGACCTTTAACATGCAGGCGGAATAAAAGGGGTAAGATCAGTGACAACTAAGATTTATTCGCATTCTTGTTTGTCACCGACCCCTTTTAAAGAGGATTATAAGATGATCCCCGCTATTACAGACCTGTCTTCTGATACCAGTACATTGTAGGTTCTACAGGCGGCTTTGGAGTCCATAAACTCAACGCCTATACCCATATCTATTGCGGGTGCATAACTCGAGGGGTGTGGAAATACTAAAGATGAGCCCGTACCGATTAATATTACCTCGGGTTTATGCGACACCAGGTCTTGCCAGTGTTCGAGCGTCATCTGCTCAATATGTGAAATAACCCAGTCATCTATAAGTAAATTATTGCCGACTATGAGACTTTTATCATATGTTTTATTGTTCACATCAATGGTTGTATCTGTGAATGAACGTATGACATTGGTGCCAATTGCATAATCTTCGCTGAACTTCATATTATGGATAACTCTTAAGTGTTCGATTTATGGCTCTGTCGCCATGGGTCTGATCATTAGGTTAGCAGCACATAAAAATCTGTGAATGTGGAAACTAAAACCATTTCCCTATATTATCCATCCCAACTAAAAGAAACAATATAAGTCAGCTCGTTCTGGCAGCGGAGTAATAATACATGCAACCCGTCAAAATTGGTTTAATGGGCCTGGGAACAGTAGGTGGTGGCACAGCGACCGTCTTAATTAGGAATTGTGAAGAAATCGCTCGTCGAGTTGGGCGCAACTTAGAAGTAGTGCATGCTGCTGCACGTGATATTGCAGAGCAGACTATCCTGGACGGCTCTAAAGTAAAGTTATCTGATGATGCGGCCAGTGTAGTAAATGACCCTGATGTGGATATCGTAGTTGAGTTAATCGGTGGTTATTCTCCGGCTAAAGAGCTGGTGCTTCGAGCGATTGAAAATGGTAAACATGTGGTGACCGCTAATAAAGCCCTGATTGCTATGCATGGTGCTGAAATATTCAAAGCAGCAGAGGCTAAAGGCGTGATTGTCGCTTATGAAGCAGCGGTTGCTGGTGGTATTCCCATTATTAAAGCCATTCGTGAAGGTTTATCTGCAAATCAGATAGAGTGGGTTGCGGGCATTATAAATGGTACGGGTAATTTCATACTGACTGAAATGCGTGATAAAGGCCGTGACTTTGATGATGTTTTAAAAGAAGCACAGGCATTAGGTTATGCTGAAGCCGATCCAACTTTTGATGTTGAAGGTATAGATGCGGCGCACAAGTTAACTATTCTGGCATCACTTTCATTTGGCATTCCCTTGCAGTTTGATAAGACCTTTACTGAGGGCATTAGCAAAATTACCCGTGAAGATGTTAATTTTGCAGAAGAACTGGGTTACCGAATTAAACATTTAGGCATTGCGCGTAAAACGGCGAAAGGTATAGAGATGCGTGTGCATCCAACACTTATTCCTGAAAAACGTTTAATCGCTAATGTTGATGGTGTAATGAATGCGGTATTAGTTAAAGCAGACGCGGTTGGCCCGACACTATATTACGGTGCAGGTGCTGGCGCTGAACCTACCGCATCAGCTGTTGTAGCTGACCTTGTAGATGTGGCAAGGGCGATGGACTCAGATGTAGAGAATCGTGTAGCTATGCTGGGCTTCCAGCCTGCTTCATTACAGGATACGCCTGTTGTATCAGCTGATGAGTTTGAAACCTCATATTATGTGCGTTTGTTAGCGGATGACCGCCCGGGTGTATTAGCTGATGTAACACGCATTTTTGCTGATAACGATATATCAATTGAAGCGGTTATTCAGAAAGAACCTACCGAAGGGCAAACCCGCGCCTGTTTAATTATGATGACATCATTAATTATTGAGAAAAATATGTCACAGGCGATATCTAAAATTGAAGCCCTGGATTCTATTGAGGGTGATGTAGTTAAAATACGTCTGGAGCATCTGGATTAATTTATAATTATTATTGTTTATTATATTTAATAATTTTAGTTCTATTAAAAGCCGCAAGTTAACAATTAACTTGCGGCTTTTTTATTGTTCAGTATTGCTACTGTCCAGTTACCTGTCGTAGCATTATTTGTTGAATTGATGCAGCAGGTTATAAACGTACGCTTGACCAAATTAGACATGAAAATAGTAAGCGACAAAATCGTCATTACCGACACAAGCACTACTTCGGACTCCTGTCCTTCGCCTTACGGCCATGTTTCGCATGTTAAAGATCTTTCCAGAAGATCTTTTCGGAGATGACGGAGCCTTAAGTTAACGGGAGTAGTTAACGGGACAGCCATGATTCAGTCTAGCGTTTTAAAATTAAAATATTGCACAACTTGAAGATCAGCTATATCGTATAAAACAATTCTTAACCTAATTCAGGATTACCT
>Ga0316204_10007287_pt1 | contig 16341 bp, 13 predicted proteins | sample 6monrhotite_MG_2_FD_205661 | JGI IMG/M metagenome (GOLD analysis project Ga0316204, IMG submission 205661) | Microbial mat bacterial communities from mineral coupon in-situ incubated in ocean water Damariscotta River, Maine, United States -... | ecosystem: Environmental > Aquatic > Marine >... | reverse complement strand
TATTACAATTATTTCATTGACATAATGTTTGCTGACAAAACTGGCTTTTACATTTTCTAGTAATGTGTTTTTAAGAACTGGAGATATTACCTGCTTATGACTTCTATCTGGAATATATGCCAAACCCACACGCAATGGTAAGTTCAAAACTGGGTTTTTCTTATCTTCTAACTGCAATTTTCCCTGCGGGTATAAGAATTGAACAAGAGATGTCGTATGGGTATGACGGTGACGGTACTCCCCAAACACGGCACAACCACTTAATGTTAAAATAATCATTATTATAAATAACCTAGACATAAAAACTCCTTAAATGAATAAATTGTCATAGTGTTTTATTACAATTTACTATTCAATTCTTTATGTATTAAGAATCAATAGAATAACCATAAGTATCATATTACAATACTTATAAGCTTGATCTGATTATTCTAAGCGCATGCGTCTTAGTTAAATTTTTATATGTTTTTGCTGCTTCTAAATGATCTTTACAAAACCATTCTAGTCCTGCTGGATGCCCTGATATTTTTGAATCCTTCATTTTTATATACTTTTCTGTTTCGCTAGGTGCCAGTGTAAATTGCACAAGCCCTCCTTCAGAAATAGACGTTCTAAAATCGCGGTCGCAAATTGCACAGATTGGAGGTCTCATTTATTACACCTATCAGAATGAAATATTTTAACAATCCATATTAAACCATATTCTTATCAGAATTGAATTGTTAATTCACATGAGCAAAATAAATAGGTAAGATAAACCGCTAAAAATAAATAAGATAAATAAGAATAAATTAATTTGAATTGTCATTGTACGAGAAAACGAAATATGAAAAATACCTTCCTACTCTTTTTAAGCCTGCTTATCATCTTAAGCGTATCCCACATAGCCGGCGCAAGCAACGCTACAGATAATGGTGAAATGTGGCCTAACAGTCAATATGAAACTAACATCCCTACATTTTCACAGGTACTAGGTTATGAAGTGGGAGAGAGAATTAGTAGTCATGCTCAAATGTTGCAGTTTTTCGATGCTTTGAAAGCTTCCTCTCCTAAAAACATGAAAATTTTTGAATATGGAAGAACCTGGGAAAATAGAAAGCTCATCTACGCTGTGATTGGATCTGAGGAAAATATTGCTAATTTGGGTCAATTTGAAAGCAATATGCAAGACCTGTCAGATGCAAGAAACACTAATAAAACTCAAGCCCAAGAATTAATGAAAAAAACGCCAGGATCTACATGGTTATCCTATGGTGTACATGGCAATGAAATCAGCAGCACCGATGCGGCCATGATGACGGCCTATCATTTGCTAGCCTCGGTTAAAGATCCAATGGTCACTAAAATTTTATCCAATACATTGGTTTTTATTGATCCTCTACAAAACCCTGATGGCCGCAGTCGTTTTGTTAATCGATACTATGAAACCATTGGTCTTGAAGATAACGGTGATCGATTTAATGCAGAACACAATGAACCCTGGCCTCAAGGACGCAGCAATCACTATTTATTTGATATGAATCGAGATTGGTTGGCTCTCACTCAACCTGAAACAAAAGGGCGCGTCAAGGCATTGAATCAGTACCGCCCATTAGTGGTGATTGATTTACATGAAATGGGTGGAGATGAGAGTTATTATTTTGCGCCACCAGCACAACCTTTAAACCCCCATGTAGCCAAAAGCCAATTAGAAAACATTACAAAAGTAGGCATCAACAATGCTAAATATTTTGATCAATTCGGATATGATTATTTTACCCGTGAGGTGTTTGATGCTTTTTATCCAGGCTATGGAGATTCTTGGCCAAATTTTTATGGTGCAGCCGCTTCTACCTACGAAGTAGGGTCATCTAGAGGATTAAATTACCGCAAAAAATCTGGAGAAATCCTCACTTATAAACAAACGGTACAGAAACATTTTATCACCTCACTATCAACGGCCGAGGTGGTTGCAGATAACAAAGAATCCTTTTTGAATGGCTTTTATAGCTACCAACAAAAAGGCATTCAAAGAGGTGAAAAAAGCAAACAACGGTACATCATTTTACCGAATAAACGCGACACAGCTGGCAACCATCGCTTGGCAACATTATTAGCAGAGCATGGAGTCGAAGTAAAACAAGCCGATCAAGCCTTTAAAAGCTGTGGTAAAACATATCAAAAAGGCGCTTATTTTATAGACTCTGCACAACCTCGTGAACGCTTTATTAGTACGGTAATGAATTTGCAAGTTGACATGGATGCTACCTTTATAAAAGAACAAGAACGCTTAAGAAACAACAAACTCGATAACGAAATTTATGATGTGACAGCATGGTCATTACCATTAATGTTTAACATAGACACTGTTAGGTGCAGTTCTATTGCATCTATTGATAGCCACACAATAACTTCTGATAATGTTTTACAAGGAAAGGTCAATAACCCAAAAGCAAGCGTTGCCTATTTGGTTCCTTGGGGCGATATGTCAGCTGGGCGTTTTTTAACAGCTGGTTTACGTGCAGGATTAACCATCAAAACTATAGACAAGGCTTTCACACTGGCCAATAAAAAAGCCTATCCTGCAGGCACATTGGTGATTGAAATCAAATCTAATGCCAGTAATATTTCTGAAATAGTCCAAGGGTTAGCCAAACAAACTGGTGCTATCGTTGATGGTGTTGATTCAAGTTGGGCATTAAAAGGACCGAATTTTGGTAGCATGAATGCCGCCACATTTTCAGCACCAAAAATTGCCATGGCATGGGATGAACCTGTCAGTTCATTAAGTGCGGGCAATACCCGATTTGTTATCGAAAGACAATTCAATTACCCAGTCGCAGCTATTCGCACACACACATTAAAGTACGCTGATCTAAGCTTTTATGATGTTTTGATTTTACCCAGCGGTCATTACCAAGGGGCTTTAGATAAAGCTGCCATTACCCATATAAAAAACTGGGTTGAAAATGGCGGCGTTTTATTAACCCTTGGATCTGCCACTCGATTTGCCGCAGACGGCAATGTTGCTTTGCTTAATGTGAAACGCGAATTGGCCTTCAAAGAGCAGAAAGAGGGTAAATCAGTAGCTCCAAAAGAAGATAAAAAATCCAAGAAAAGCACAGTGGCCTCACGCTTATTAAACTCTAAAGAAGAAATGATAGCGGCCATAGAAAACAAAGAAGAAACACCAGATGCAGTACCAGGCGTTTTAGTCAATGTTGAAGTCGATCAAATGCATTGGCTGACTGCGGGCATCAATGAAAATGTTATCGCCATGGTCACAGGCAGTGACATTTACACACCAATCAAATTAGCCTCAGGTAAAAATGTAGCCTGGTTTCAAAACAAAGAAAAGTTATTAGCCAGTGGTTATCTCTGGGATGAAAATAAAAATCAATTAGCTTACAAACCTTATTTAATCCATCAACCAACAGGTGCTGGAATGGTTATCAGCTTTACCCAAGAACCTACATTTAGAGCTTATCTTGATGGTCTTAATGTTCTATTAATGAATACAATTTTTAGATCTGCTGCACATTCTCATAAATTAAATTAGGTGCAGGTAAAGAAAGTGCAATAATCAATAGCTAGTTTTTTTCTAAGTAAATTGATAAATGTCAATTACATACATGTTAAATGCCTCTAAAATTAATCTAAATTAATGACTAAATTAAGAGGACAGTTTAATGTATGAAAGCACCGAAAAAAAATTAAAAAAACTTAAAAAAGAATTAAAGAAAAGAGTAAAAGACATTAAAAAATCTTTAACAGCTGAACGCAGTAAAGATTGGGAAGAGGCAGCAGTTGAAGCTGAAAATGATGAAGTCTTAGAAGCTCTATATTCAGAAACTAGTGGTGAATTACGGCAAGTTAAATTTGCTATAAAAAGAATTGCATCTGGTGAATATGGTGAGTGTTCTGAATGTGGTGAAGATATCAATGAAAATAGATTAAAAGTGATGCCTTTTACTTCTCGTTGTATTAAATGTGCAGAAGAACTGGAATAATATTTAATTCAATAAAACTTCATGAGACCAGCATCTTTAGACACTGGCCTCATGAATGTATTCTAAGAAATTTTTTCAATCGCCTTTTCAAAGGCTTCACACATGTCATTTGCAGAGGTTTCATTGTTTGCTAAAACCTGAGTACCATCAACCACTTGTATTTTCGCATTGAGGTCTGCTACTGGCACTTGTGTTCTTTGAGCCAAATTACTGACCTTGGCTTGTTCAATTTCCCATGCTTCATCAACAGATAAGTTACAAACATCTGCTAAATATTTGGCATTAAAACCTTCGCCGGTTAAATTTCTAATGCTCACATCGTGACTGATGCTGTTACCTGGATTCCAATAGTGCTTAGTTAATAATGGACCTATTTCCGGATTGTCACATAAATAACCAAACTTCTCAGTAAAATAAGCGCGGGTTTGATAAACCGCCATATTTGCTAGTAAATAACCTTGATAAGAACATGCAGATTCATCTGAAAGTAAATGTGGTATGGCCAATAAAGGTCGTGGACTACATTCTAACCCCAAGATTTTTTTCTCATTTTCTCTGGCAAGTTTAGTAATATTTTGCGCCGTTAAGTCTGCATCACTCATCTCATATAATGCACGCTCAAAATAAGGTACATTTAAAATTCCTCGTTCACCATAAGCAAAGAAAGGCTGTTTGGTTTCTATCAAGGCCTTTATCACTTCATCAGGAACGGCTTGGCCATTTTTGTCTTTGGCATAGGCCTTTAGCCAATCGGCATCACCCAATAAACTGTCACAAAACATTGATTGAGTCTCAGCATAAGCCATTGAGCTTGGTGCAAATTCCTGAGAAAAACAAGGAGAATTTTGCGAGACATTAGAAAAATGTGCCGCATGACCACCTTCATGGAATAAAGTGTTTATACCACTGTATCCACTACCAACCTGACTGGGAAGTGCATTGCTGGTAAAGTTGACTTTAGCCGCAACCCATTGTCCATTGTCATGATAGGATGGAATAGGCCCATGACAAAAACCATTTTGGTACTTGCCTTTTCTATCTAGTAAATCCAGTGTTAATTCAGCGCCAGCATAATCAATATTCAAACGCCCGAAAGATTCAACCCAAGCTCTTAAAGATCTAGAAAATGGCATGTAAGGATCTAATGCACGTGTTGCATCACCGGCAAAACTAAAATTAAAGTTATGACCTTTTATTGCATCCGCTCCTTTTTCATCTTTTAAGGTTTGGATACTAGTCAAATTAGTTTCGCGTGTTTGTTTTTCAAAATCATCTAAAATGACAAATAACTCATCACTGGTCATGTGTTCAGTTTTAACCACTGAATAATCAAAAAAATTATTATAGCCTAGAGACCTGGCAAATTTATTCCGTAATTTAACCAACTCAATAAATCCATTGTTCAATACCCATTGCTCTAAATCAAGAAAGGCTTGGTGCGAACTTAGTCTAACCTGCTCATTATCACTGGCTTTAAGGTTCGATGCTAAAGCGGGTGAACTGGCTTCAACCCGATGTCCGTTTTCATCAGTATAAGTCATCAAATAATTTTTCTTTTTCTCAAACAATACTGCTTCAGCATTGATAAGTTCAGCTTTTAATTTTTGTTCTTTTTCTGATTCTAAAGCATTTGACTCAAACAAAGCTAACCAACCTTTTAGGCCATGTTTGATTGCTTTATTTTCTTTTGAATCATCATCCGCTAATTCATTTAAATGCCCTTTTATCTCGGAAATACGACTGGCATCTGAGATAAAATCAGCCCATCTTTTCTCAGATGCAGCAAATTCTTCTGATTGGTCGCTAGTTCCCATATAAGTCGTCCAGAAAAGATCTTCCTTTTCACGGTGAACTGCTAAATAGTCGTTGTTTAAGGAGTCAAAATATTGTTTTGAGTTGTGCATAAAATTTCCTATTAATTAATTACAAGGCACTTAACTAAAAAGCAATGCCTCAAGTATTCATGATGTTTACGTATAACGCTAAATTCTCATGTCAGATTATCTCATGTATAGAGTCATTTTAAAAATAAAAAAGTTATGCGCCCAAAACACTTCGACAAAAACCTCAATATCATCTACTTTTTTAATGATTCATTAGGTAAACACTTTTTTCTAATGAGATTCTTTTAAAAAATAAGTGACGGAGATATGACATAACTGAATTTATATTTATAAGCTAAAAAAATAAATGAAATAAAACTCAAACTATTTAGAATCTCAGTTATGATAGGTAACTATAAACTTTTTAGGAGATTGTAATGAACAAAAGTGTGGTCGATGTACCTGTAGTTGGTCCCGATAGAAATATAGCAGAACTAACAATCAAAGCTCTCATATTAGGCGCGCTTTTATCTATGATTCTAGCCGCTGCAAATGCTTATATTGGATTACTGGTCGGATTGACAGTTTCTGCTTCTATCCCAGCAGCAGCTGTATCTATGGGTTTATTGAAAATGTTTAGACGATCTACAATATTAGAAAACAACATGGTACAAACTGCAGCTTCAGCCGGAGAATCTTTGGTCGCAGGAATTATATTTACAATTCCTGCTTTGGTGATGATGAAAGCTTGGAGCGGCTATGATTATGGCCCCATGGTAGCGATTGGAATTGTTGGTGGTGTTTTAGGAGTGGCTTTTACTATTCCTTTAAGGCGGGCCTTAATTGTTGAAGCAAAACTTAAATTTCCAGAAGGTGTGGCCACTGCTGAAGTATTAAAAACAGGCGGAATCGAAACCGATAAAAGCCAAAAGATTAAAAATCATGTGGCAGCTAAAGGCTTTGCTACCTTGTTGAAAGGCGCTCTGATCGGTGCGGTAGTTAAATTGCTAGAATCTGGCTTAGGCGTCTTGTCTTCTGGTATTGCTGCCACCAAATCTTTTTTTGGCGGTAAATATTTATTTATGGGCGATATTACATTAAGTCCAGCTTTATTAGGAGTGGGCTATATCGTTGGTCTAAATATTGCCTTTTTAGTTTTTCTAGGAGGAATCATTGGAACTGTCATAGGCGTGCCACTGAATTGGGCATTTAACTCAGAAGCCATTATGTTAGCCACTGGCATTGATTCAGCTAAATCAATGGCCGACTTAAGTTCTGGTGAATGGGGGCAAATTGCCGGACAATCTTGGCAAAACTGTAGACGCATTGGAGTTGGAGCTATGATGGTTGGCGGACTCTGGTCATTGATTAGTCTTGCTAAACCTTTATGGCAAGGAGTGGCTGCAAGTATTTCAGCTTACAAAGCCAGTAAAGGGCAAGGTGGTGATTTTCCAAGAACCGAATTTGACACTCCCATTCATTTTGTTGGAATTATAATTCTTATAGCTATAGTTCCTGTTTTCTATATCTTCAAAACAGCCTTAGGAGATTATGAAGATGCATTCTTTATAGCCACTGTCATGACAGTTTTGATGTTAGTCTTTGGATTTATTTTTTCATCAGTTGCAGGTTATATGGCAGGTCTAGTGGGTTCTTCAAATAACCCAATATCAGGTGTAACGATTGCCACAGTGATTGTTTCAGCATTAATCCTTTTACAATTGATGGGAAATCAAGGATTGGCAGCTACTTTGGGGCCCATTGCTGTAATCTTTTTAGCCGGTCTAATCTGTTCAGCAGCAGCTATTGCTGGTGATAATATGCAAGATTTGAAATGTGGCCATGTGGTTGGAGCTACACCTTGGCGCCAGCAAGTTTTTCAAGTAGTTGGTGTCGTAGCAGCAGCATTAGTGATTCCATTTGTGTTAAATATTTTAGATCAAGGCTATGGAATTGGTAGGATTTCTCCACTAAATCCTGATGCAAAAATGTTAGCGGCACCTCAAGCTGGTTTAATGCAAGCATTGGCCAGTGGCATCTTTGGTGCGGGAATTAAGTGGAATTTTATATATATGGGTTTTGCACTGGCTGTTTTTTTAATAATCTTAGATAAGATTCAAGAAAAACGTGGATCTGAATTTCGCTTCCCTGTTTTGGCTGTAGCTGTAGGCGTATATCTACCTCTGGGTTTATCAGTTCCTATATTTATGGGCGGCCTTATTGCTCATATACTAAAGAAAAAATCAGCGCAAATGCCTGATCAAGAAAAACAAAGCAAAGAAGCTGGCGGCTTATTATTAGCCTCAGGTTTAATCACTGGTGAAGCCTTAATGGGTGTACTAGTGGCAGTTGCCGCAGTAAGTTTCCAAGGAATGGTGCCATATATTAACACCTTTAGCGCATCTGGCTGGTGTGGTTTTGCCGTGTTTGTAGCTGTCACATACTATATGTATAACAAAATTCAACGCAGCTAAATAATGTTTATTTGTATATTCCTTTATTGATATAAAAATAAAGGAATAACTCCTTAAGCCAGTGGTTTATGTAAAAACCATTTAGAAAGTAAATGCACAAATTCCGATGGAAATGGTGCCCGTGAGTTCTTGCTATCTGACTGAGAAGCATCTTGATTATATTTTTTAAGAATAGCCTGAGCTTCAGATTTATCAAACCAAACACCTAGACACTTTTTACAAATATCAATTTCAATATTATCCACCATAGTGATATTCATATTGGTTTGACAATCAGGACATAGGAGTTTTGAATCGCCGGAATGAATTGGCTGAACGGTATTTTCAAGTATCTGTTTTTCGATATTGTATTGATAAGTTTGGATTTTTTTACCCATTAAAAACACGCCATTACATTCATTACAGCCATCTCCAAATACATGTTCACTAATTCTACGATTTAATTGATGATTATCTCTTGGACACCTCATTGATTGCTTCCTCCTCTATATATTTAAAATAAACTCTTATTGATTATTTTATCGCAAAAATAAATAATAAAGAATAGGCTATCAGTCATGAATTAAATATCAGCTGAGATATTTGGAAGAAAAATCAATTCACTTTCTGAAAATATTTTATAGATTATAGACTGAGACAGGCAGTATTAAAATCCTCAAAATAGTTTAGCTTTTAAAATAACAATGTCTGATATTTATCATCATATATAAAAGTGAAGCCCAGAAATTTACTGGGCTTGACAATTTATAATAATAGTATTCGTAACTAGTTCTATATATTAATGACCATTATTTAACCTACAAACTCTCAATGCTCGTATTGCAATTTGTACAGTTGGGTCTCTAAAATTACCGCCTGCATCAGCTAAAGCCGATTGATATTCAGTCCATTCATCCGCACAAGGATCACTAGCTTGTGAAGGCTGAGATATCATGACTGTTATTGTCATTATTAGAATTAAAATTGATTTAATTTTCATTATTTTTTCTCCATTTAGTGAATTATTAAAAATACAATTTAAGGATTAAATTGCAGAAATAATTCTATCTTTCTTCAATGGATAATTTGTCCAATAAAGGACTAAAAATTATTGATATAGGACAATCAATATAAAGTATAATTATTTATACCTATTTTCTAACATTTTCGATAAATTGGCACAGATCAAATAGGAAAATTAGGCTTGACCTTTAATGTAGGCAAGAGTTAGTTGCAACTCATTCAGTAATCTAGAATATTTGCCAGGTGTTTCTGACCATTTTTCATTGAGTCCATCTAACATGCGTTTTGTAAATGAATAATACCTTTTAAAATTACGCAACTCATAGATGACTGCCGCTTGACGATCTAAATACATTGACGCTTCATCAATATGTGGCTCTGATAATTCTTTAACAAGTTTATGATAGACATCAAACTCTTTCCAATACATTGTTGTTTTTCGCTCGGATAAGTACTTAAACACACCAAATATGAAAGAAGCAGCCGCACCTATAGCACTTGCTTGTGAACCATAATTTTGTATTAACTCTAGAACCGTATTCATAGTTATCATTATATCTAAAAATTACTAGATGTACATAAACTCTAAATATCATTATCTTTTTGTATTTGTTTATCTAGCCAGTATAAATGACAACCAATTCAATATGTTTTAGCAAGTTGATCCTATTCAAAATAACAATAATATATCCAATCAGAAATATGAATCGCTTATCTATATCTAATTAGCTCTCCTGAAATGAAATAAGCGCTTGAATATTTACTAATTTCCTTGTATCTTGACCCACCATGAATGAATTAAAAACAATTAGAAAAAAAGGGCCAATATCAATTCGTCAAATGCTTGATGAAGATATAGATGCGGTACTTGAAATCATTGATGGACATGATGAGGATGATGCGGAAGAAGCAGAACGCGATTATCAAGAAATGGGTATTGCAGGACAATTTGTTATGTTACTAGCAGACCAAATTATTGGAGTCTCAGGAGCCAGACGCATCGATGCCACTGATAATACTTTTAAGTTATCATGGACCTATGTCGATGAAGATCATTGTGGACAAGGTTTTGGGCGCCAATTATTACAACATTTGCTTGATGAAATTCACAAGGCTAATGGTCGTAAAATATTTGTTTATGTCAGCGACTATATAGATGAAGACGGTGTTTCAATTTATGCAACTGCTATGAAATTGTACCAATCAATTGGATTTATAGAGGAACTTAAAATCGAAGATTATTACGACAAAGGTGAATCTTTATCCGTACTAGGATTAGAATTGAAACAAGCAGATGCCGATTTTGAGGAGTGTGTAATTGAATCGCCTAAAATTGTCTTTCAAGAACTTTATCCTGTTGCAGAAACTGAAAATACTTATAGTGTTTCATGGAAAGTTAAAATGTTTGGGAATTCTTTTAGTCCCAGTGATGTAAAACTCATTGTTAATGCTGCATATGACGTTAAAGCCAATCTTGTCTTAATAAGCTTTCCCTCAAACTTTGACAATGTAGCCATGCCTTTATTTGAAGCAGGCTTCAGTCAAGTGGGTCAATTAAAGGACTATTATGAGAATTCTGTACACGAGGATCATTATGCTCTTCGCATATAAATATGGCCACTAATGCTAACATTTTTGAAATAATTTTACCCGTTAGAAAAAATTAGGCTAAAATAGACTGAATAATTAATAAAATAGTAATTAATATGAATAAATTTAAACTAGTGACTTTTTTCGTTATCTTTAGCCTTGTAATAGGAACAGGCTGTAGCAATTCTTCAAGTAGCAGGGTTGATTTGGATAGAGTGTTACAAATCATGGCAGCCACTCTGACCAGTGTCGAAAAACAGGCACTTGGTTTCTCCAAAGATGAAATAATGACTGTATTTGAGCAAGAATTCCATCAGGATATCAACAAGGCTCGTCCAAAACTTCATCCTCAGACAATTGGCGTGAAGTTGCAAAATGATGCTTCTGTTATTGGTTACAATGATAAAAATAGCAATGCGATTCAAGACGGTGGTGAGAAACTTTTATTTAAAGTTGAAATTGATCAAGAGGGTGGCCGTTTGCTTGCATCAGAAGGACAACAAGTTCGCGAACATAGAGGAGCATCAGGCTTTTTTATGGGTTATTTAATGGCCAGTATGATCGGGCGTCAGCGCTCTGCAGGAGTTAGACCCAATTCATTTAAAAATAGAACTGTAACGCCTAAAACCACTTCTACCAGCACATCAAAGAAAAGTAATTCAGCCAAGTCACGCTCAAAATCTGGAAGCTATTCTAGAGGCAAGTAAAGCCTGCCTATCATTTCTCCCTATTACGCTTTTAAGTGTATTAGGGAGTTCTTGCTATTAGCGGTTACATCATGCTTTCGGATGCAAATAATTAAAATGAACCTGTCCAAAACACAAACTGCCATTCTGCTTTTTTCAATTCTTATCGTTGCACTATGCGGCATTACTTATGAACTGATTATAGGTGCAGTATCTTCTTATTTGTTAGGCAATAGTGTTAATCAATTTTCTTTAACAATTGGCTTTTTTATGTTTGCAATGGGTATAGGTGCCTATTTATCAAAACTACTTAACCAACAGTTATTACAAAATTTTATTATCATTGAAATTATTATTGCATTAATAGGCGGTTCTTCCAGTTTAATTTTATTCATGGCTTTTCCTTATACACATGTCTTATATAGCTTGGTGATGTATAGTTTGATTTTAGTGATTGGGATTTTAGTCGGCATGGAAATTCCCATATTAACCACCTTATTGTCTCAAAAATCAAGCACCCGAGATGCCTTGGCAAATGTGCTATCAATAGATTATCTAGGTGCACTCATTGGCTCTGTGGCTTTTCCATTACTTTTATTGCCACAATTAGGCTTGATTCGCTCCTCTTTTGTTATTGGCTTGATTAATATTTTGACAGCTATTGTCAATGTCTATTTTTTCCGCATGCATTTACTTCGAGCAAAGTTAATGATGCTTATTTCACTGTTTATCTTATTATTATTAACAGCCTTTATATTTGTTGGAAGCTATTTAACCAGTTTTGCTGAACAACATTTATATTTTGATCAAATTATTTACAGCAAACAAACACCCTATCAACGCATTATTGTCACTCAAGCTTTAGATACCAATGACCAAAGACTTTATATTGATGGTCATATTCAATTTTCGACAAGAGATGAATACCGTTATCATGAATCATTAGTACACCCAGTTATGATTCAGAATCCACATCGAAAGAATATTTTAATTCTAGGCGGTGGCGACGGTTTGGCTGCAAGAGAAGTTTTAAAATACAATGAAGTAGAACGGATTCATCTGGTTGATATTGATCCTGAAATGACTAGGATTTCAAATCAATTACCCTTATTAAAAGAACTTAATAAAAGCAGTTTACAAAACCCTAAATTGACGGTTTTTCATCAAGATGCTTTCACCTTTATTAATCAAGCTGGAATATTGTATGACAGAGTCATTATTGATATGCCAGATCCACACAACGAAGCCATTAATAAACTATATTCTCGTGAATTTTATAAAATGATTAAGCGCAGGATGAGTCATGATGGTTTTATTATTAGCCAAAGCTCTTCTCCTTTTTTTACACGCAGAACATTTTGGTCGATTGAGCAGACATTGAATCATGTGTTTGATCAAACATTAAGTTTTCAACTAACAGTTCCTTCATTTGGCCTATGGGGATTTAATATGGCAAGTATTCAAGGTGATTTTATTGATGATTATAATTTTACTGTTAACACTCGGTATTTGAATGATGAAATCATGGAAGCCTCCAAAATATTCAGTGAGGACACTAAGAAGATACCTTCTCCAGTTAATAGCATTATGGAGCCAAAGCTCTATCAACTGTATCTTAAAGATTTGCAATCATAGAATTAGGTTGACTCTAAAGAGCTTGTACTGACATGTCTCCACGTAAAATCTCAGTCAGCTTATGTTGTTTAGCCTCAAAAGCTTCAAGCAAGATTGGAACAACCTTTAGCGGCTTGGCTTCTCCACACATAAACACATCAAAGGCTGCATAATTTTTTTCAGGCCACGTGTGAATACTGATATGAGACTCTGCCAGTACTGCCACTCCTGAAACACCATCACCTTGAGTGAAATGGTGCAAATGTATATGTAACAATGTCGCATTTGCTGCTTTAATACACTGACGAAAACATTGTTCAATAAATTCTATATTGTTCAAATTGCTTGCGCCCCAAACATCTAAAATTAAATGTTGACCAGCATATTCTGAACCATTATTAATGATTAAGTGCGAATTCTGAGTATCCTCGTTAGTTGGATTGCCTTCAAAACTTGGCCATTGAACAGGATTATCCATATGTATAAAGTTATCTAATAAGTATTAAGTAGCCAGTTTATCATTGATTAATTAAAACTACAGTAATCACCAGTTTATTTGTTATTATTCAAGTCTTTGCTAGCTTATAAACTTTACTAAATTATACCACAAGGTAAATTTTGACTACATTGACCATTACTTATTGTTACACTATAATAAAATTTCTTCTGCGGTCTTTTAAATATAATACGTAATAGGGAGTAAGAGTTGCTGCGTAAAAAAACCATCGAAAAAATTGTGAATAGTACAGATACCCGCACAGGTAGGTTATTTACATTAACCATTCAATTATTAATCGTTGTTTCGTTAGTCACATTTTCTATTGATACATTGCCCCATTTATCTAAGGAAACAAAACTCTACCTTTACTACATTGAAGTCGTAATAGTCATGATTTTTACTCTTGAATATGTCTTCAGATTGATTATCGCAGAAAAAAAATTAAAATTTATTTTTAGCTTTTATGGTTTAGTTGATTTAATCGCCATTCTTCCTTTTTATATTTCATCGGGTCTTGACTTAAGAACACTCAGGACATTGCGGTTTCTGCGCCTAGTTCGGGTCTTAAAACTCTTTAAATACAGCCAAGCAATTAATCGATTTAACCGGGCATTATCTATAGCCAAAGAAGAGTTGATTCTATTTGGTTTCATTACATTAATTATGCTTTACCTTTCTGCGGTTGGTATATATTATTTTGAAAATGATGCCCAACCCGACCAATTCAAATCAATTTTTCACAGTTTATGGTGGGCAGTAACCACTCTAACCACTGTGGGATATGGTGACATGTTTCCAATTACAGCTGGAGGCAAAACATTTACATTCTTTGTATTAATGATCGGCTTAGGAATTGTTGCCATCCCCACTGGATTAGTGGCTTCCGCACTTGCCCAAGCCCGCCAAGAAATAGCTGATGAGAAAAATCTAGTGAAAAAACACATAAAAAGGGCTAAAAAGAACACTAAAAAATAACTGTCATTTAATAAAGATATTTTTCTATTTTATCTTATAAAGACACTAAATCAATTAGCAAAATATTTAAGCCTTTGCACAAATTTAAGAAATCTATGTAATCCGTGTAATCTGTGGATAAAAACCATTATAATCTTGCCATGCTTGAAAAACTCATTAAACAATTACCTGATTCTGTGATGCGAAAAGACTTTTTTCGTTTGAGGCAGCAATTGTTATTAGCCAAAAGATATCCTGATAAAATAGACAAAACCCTGGCTAAAGTTGAGAACGCTTCACAAAAATTCCAAAGTAGACTAAAGACTAAACCCAATGTTAAATTGGCTGATGGTTTGCCGGTTTCTGCTCGTGTTGATGAGATTGTGAAAACCATTCAAGAACATCAAATTGTGGTTGTGGCTGGCGAGACTGGATCGGGCAAAACTACACAGCTACCCAAAATGTGTTTGTTAGCAGGATTAGGCGATAAAGGCCTAATTGCTTGTACCCAACCACGCAGAATTGCAGCACGTTCTATGGCGGAACGTGTCTCTGAAGAAATGCAGACCGAATTAGGTGATCAAATTGGTTATCAAGTCCGTTTTGATGATAAATATTCAGCAGATGGGTGGATTAAATTTATGACAGACGGCATTTTGTTAGCGGAAACACAAAATGATAAATTTCTAAATAATTACGATTGCATCATCATCGATGAAGCACATGAACGCAGTTTGAATATTGATTTCTTATTGGGTTATCTCAAACAACTGGCTAGAAAACGCAAAGACTTAAAAATCATTATCACTTCAGCAACAATTGATACTGAAAAATTTTCCAAACATTTTGATAATGCCCCAATTATAAATGTTGAAGGACGCAGTTATCCTGTTGAAGTTGAATACCGTCCACTGGATGAAGAAAACGATGATTTAAATCTGGGAATTTATGCAGCAGTTACTGAGATTTATTCACATAATCATGAAGGTGATATTTTGGTTTTTTTATCGGGTGAAAAGGAAATATTAGAAGCACAAGATTATTTGACTAGAAAACATATCCGCTCCACCGAAATATTACCACTGTATGCCCGATTAACCGCGGCACAACAAATGCGTGTATTTCATCCAGGATCATTGCGACGCATTATTTTAACCACCAATGTTGCAGAAACATCTCTAACAGTACCTCGCATTCATTATGTGATTGATTCGGGTCAAGCCCGTGTTAGTCGTTATTCTTCTCGTTCAAAAATACAAGGATTATTGGTTGAAAACATTTCACAAGCCGCTGCTAATCAACGCAAAGGTCGCTGTGGACGAATTGCTGATGGTGTCTGTTATCGTTTGTATTCTGAAGAAGACTTTAATCTTAGAGATGAACATACCGATCCAGAAATTTTACGTACTTCATTGGCTTCTGTTATTTTACGGTCTTCAATGCTGGGCTTTGGAAGTATCGATCAATTTCCATTTGTTGATGCACCTAATGATTCAATGATTGCTGATGGTTATCAGTTATTAACTGAGTTACATGCCATTGATACAGACAGAAAGCTAACACATTCCGGCCGTAAACTATACCAATTACCAATAGATGTGCAACTGGGGCAAATCTTAATCAAAGCAGAGTATTTAGGTTGTGTCTCTGAATGTTTAATTATCGTATCGGCATTAACCATTCAAGATGTGCGTGAGCGTCCACTAGAAC
>Ga0316204_10007285_pt1 | contig 16342 bp, 20 predicted proteins | sample 6monrhotite_MG_2_FD_205661 | JGI IMG/M metagenome (GOLD analysis project Ga0316204, IMG submission 205661) | Microbial mat bacterial communities from mineral coupon in-situ incubated in ocean water Damariscotta River, Maine, United States -... | ecosystem: Environmental > Aquatic > Marine >... | reverse complement strand
CAGTCGAGTTACCGAGTCAATTCATGGAGAACTGGTGCTGGGAAAAAGAGGCCCTCGATCTTTTTGCCAGGCATATTGATAGCGGCGAGCTCCTTGATGATGATTTATTTGAAAAAATGACACGGGCGAGAACATTCCAGGCCGGAATGCAGATGGTCAGACAACTAGAATTCTCGCTGTTCGATTATCGTTTACACATGGAATTTGCAACAAATGAGTCTCTAGATATACAAGATATGCTCAATGAGGTTCGAGAAAAAGTCGCTGTTGTCGAAGCACCTGACTTCAATCGTTTTCAACATAGTTTCGCTCATATCTTTGCCGGCGGTTATGCAGCCGGTTACTATAGCTATAAATGGGCCGAAGTTTTATCCGCAGATGCCTTTTCCAAATTCGAGGAAAGAGGTATCTTTGACAAAACAACCGGAAAAGAATTTCTTCATTCGATTCTTGAACAAGGTGGTAGTCGAGAGCCAATGGACTTATTTGTTGAATTTCGTGGACGAAAACCAAGTATTGAACCGTTATTAAGACATTCGGGAATTACAGCTTAAGGATAAATGATGCATAACTTCAGAGTTAAACAAGCACTATTCGGCATATTTTGCCTGCTGACAGCTATTGCCCATGCCGAGACGGTCTATGTGATAGATGAATTAAATATCGGTTTACATGAAGACCGCACCATAGACAGCCCAATTATCAAACTCGTGCCTAGTGGCACATCATTATCCGTCATCGAACGTGATAATGATTTGATCCATGTTCAAGAAGGCGGAGGAACGAAGGGTTGGATAAATAGCAAATATGTCGTCATGGAAAAACCCGGTAAATCACGCATCACAGAGCTGGAAAAAAGCAACGAAACCTTGAAACAAGAAATTGCGCAGTTGAAGACTACAACAACGGCAGTACCTTCGAATGCGACAGAAGCTCAAAAGGAGCTTGAACAGCAATTAAACTCGGAACGCTTGAAAGCCGGCGATCTTGAAGCACAACTCGCCGCCCTTAAAACAAATGTTGCAGATATTGATGACTCAGGGAAACTACTCGCTGATATTGAAACGCTGAAACAGGAAAACCGACAACTAATCTCACAACTCGAATCATCTGGAATTGAAGTAGAAACAAATTCAGAATCCTTAAGTGAAGATTCTTTTTCAATAAGCAACTTGAAACAGATGATAGTGACACTGCTTATCGTATTTGCGATCGGTATAGCAGGAGGTATATTTATACTGGACTTCCATAATCGACGCAGACATGGCGGCTTTCGTGTTTGATTCGACTAGTTTTTTCTAAACTAATTTTAATAACCTTAAACTTCCACTATAAATCGTGTTTAAGATAGCAACCTGGAATGTCAATTCCCTTAAAGTCAGGCTGCCGCATGTCTTGCAATGGCTAGAATCCGAAAACCCTGATGTTCTTGCTATACAAGAAACTAAAACTACCGATGAAAACTTTCCTGAAGAAGCAATAAAGGAAGCGGGTTATCACGTTAGTTTTGTTGGTCAGAAAACCTATAACGGTGTCACGACCATCTGCAAATCGCCCATTGACACCATAGCAACAGCTCTACCTGACTATGATGATGTACAAAAACGAGTCTTGGCGGTTAAAACCCAAGGTGTGACTGTTTTAAATCTGTATGTTCCTAATGGCTCAGAAGTGGATTCAGACAAATATCGCTATAAGTTGGAATGGTTTTCAAAGTTGCATCCTTTTATTAAACAACTCCAATCAAAAAATGAGTCTGTCATCATCTTGGGCGACTTTAATATTGCACCTGAAGATCGAGATGTGCATGCACCAGAAGAATGGGAAGGGTGCAACCTGGTAAGCCAAGCAGAACGAGATGAATTAAATAAAATATTGGCCAGTGGTTTCAGCGATTGTTTTCGTTCATTTGATCAAGCAGAAAAAAGTTTTTCCTGGTGGGACTATCGCGCAGCCGGATTCAGACGCGATCGCGGTCTAAGGATTGATCTTATCCTTGCCTCAGACAGCTTAGCAAAAAGTTGTCGTGCCTCTTATATCGACAAAGAGCCTCGCAAACTGGAACGCCCCTCAGATCACACGCCTGTGGTTGCAGAATTTGAGCTTTAGCGTTATAAAAGACTATTCATTATCGGCTAGCACAACGACAACGGCTTAATTAGACGGTCAGTTTATGCATGACATGAGTAACAGCGCAGAGTTTGATTTCGATGAGTGGGTAAAGCTCGCCAAGGCAGATCCTGACGCTTTTGAATATAAGCGTCAGGAAATGATACAAGACGTCATTGATAAATCATCACCAAAAATAAAACGTCGCATGCAAGGCCTACAATGGCAAATCGATCAGGTTCGCGCTACTTCACCAAATCCAATGGCCTCTTGCCTAAAAATTTCGCAAATGATGTGGGACACCACAATTGGGAAAAATGGCTTAGTCGATCATATGCAACAATTAACTGAACCAAGCCACATTCAAGAAATATCAAACCAAACCAGGCAGTCAGCTACGATAATGGACTTAAAAGACCGGTTAAATAAGGAAAAAGATTAAAATTCGGTACTACACAGGATTGCGGATTGCCCAGCTTTCGCATAAACTCCCCGCCCCTGATTGACGATTAGAAGAATTGAGTAAAACAACATGAAAACAGACATACACCCTACATACGATGAAGTTGACGTTAAATGCAGTTGTGGCAACGCATTCAAGACACGTTCAACGCACACCGGTGAGCTCCATCTTGACGTTTGTTCAGAATGTCACCCATTTTACACCGGAAAACAGAAAATGCTGGATACAGCTGGTCGAGTTGATAAATTCCGCAAAAAGTATGGGATGTAATATTGTTTTAAAAAAGTACTACCAAATATTTATAAACGCCCTTTCAGGGCGTTTTTTTATTCCCGCAATATTAATCCTTGTAAGCCCTATATGCCTCTCTAAAGAGAATCCTAATCAAAATTGTGTAAGTACCCACTTTGACGAAAAAGCAATACTTGAGTACGTAATTGATGGCGACACGATTGTTTTAAAAGATAAAAGGCATATTCGATTAATCGGTATAAATACACCAGAATTAAGTCACAATAATAGTCCCTCTGAAGCGGGCGCAGTCACCGCACGGAATGTACTTAAAGAAATACTTGGCAATTCACCGTTCATTCAACTTCTTTACGGAAGAGAACGCCATGATCGACATGGCAGGACTCTGGCCCATATTTTTGCGGGAGGCATAAACATACAAAGCCAATTACTAAAGGCTGGCCTAGCAATGCCCCTACAAATTCCGCCCAATCTCTCTCTTGCTGATTGCTATAATAAAGTAAGTCAATTTGCTAAAGATCAACAATTGGGTCTCTGGGGCCTATTACGTTACAAAACACACAGTGTCGAATCACTTAGCGGTAATGAAAAAGGGTTTCATCACATCTCAGGTAAGGTACGACAAGTTTCAACCAGCAAATCATCTGTCTGGGTAAACCTTGGAAACAATGTCGCACTTAGGATAAAAAAGGCTGACTTAAGTTATTTTAATAAATCGGAATTACTTTCATTGGAAAGTAAAACCATTGAAGCTAGCGGTTGGTTATATAAGCATAAAAACCAAATACGCATGCGACTACGTCACAATCTGGACTTAAAGATAGTCAATACTGAAGATTGAACTGAATTATTTCACTGTCTGACTTAAAATTATGCAAATGAAATATCTAATCGCTTTATATTTTTTATCCTTACTAACTTTAAGTTCATGTGCCGTTAATCCGGTTACAGGAAAGCAAGACTTGGTACTGCTGAGTGAAAGTGACGAACTGGCGCTGGGCCGCAAGACAAATGCTGATGTTCTTAAACAATATACTGTCTACGATAATCCCGCGCTACAGAATTACGTTCAAAATATTGGCATTAAACTAGCAGCAAAGAGTCACCGCTCGAACTTGTCATATAGTTTCACAGTACTCGATAGTAAGGAGGTTAATGCCTTCGCCTTACCAGGAGGATATATATACATTACGCGTGGATTAATGGCCTATTTAAATTCTGAGGCGGAACTAGCTGCGGTACTAGGCCATGAGATAGGACATGTCACTGCCAGGCACTCCGTGCGTCAGCATAGCGCAACTCAGCTAACAAACATCGGAGCAGCATTAACTTCGATATTTGTACCCGGCATGACCCAAGCGTCTAACCAGTTAGTACAATTCGCTGGCGGTGCATTACTACGTGGCTACGGGCGTACTCATGAACTAGAAGCCGACCGCCTCGGCGCTGAATATCTCGCCCGAACCAACTACAACCCTGAAGCCATGCTAGACGTCATCCGCGTATTAAAAAATCAGGAAGTATTTGATAGAGAGCTAGCACAAGCCGAAGGACGTGAACCAAGGGCCTATCATGGTGTATTTTCTACGCATCCAGATAGTGACACACGACTTCAAGAAGTCATCGAGATGGCCAAAGGACTTAACGAATCCGGAACAGTGAATTTTGTCGGTCGAGATGAATACATATCACTCATTGATGAATTGGTATTTGGCGATAGTCCTCAAGAGGGTATTTTACGTGGCCGTAATTTCTATCATGAAGGCCTGGGGTTCTCCATGCGTTTCCCGCAAAAATGGAAGATGACCAATCTTCCAGATCGGCTCCTGTTAACTGCTGCTGATGGCAATGCCTTGATGCAAATCAGTGCTGAAAATGCAGACAATAAACTGTCGCCCAGAGATTTCATGATCCAGCGTATGGGATTAAATAATCTCGAAAATGAATCGCCATTAACCATAAATGGTCACACTGCACATACAGGCATTTCGGTTATCACCAATAAACAGGGGAGTATTCCTACCCGGTTCACAGTCATTTATTTTCAACAACGAGCCTTCATAATCGCTGGAATGGCCAAGGGTAATAATTTAGCTACATATGACAATGCAATACTTGAAACCGCTAAAAGTTTCCATTCTTTAACATCGGATGAAAAAGTATTGGCAAAACCAATACGCATAAACATTATAGAAGCAAGTAGCAAAACGCGATTTAGTCGTTTGGCTAACCAATCTCCCCTAGAGAGCCATGCAGAATCACAACTGCGGCTTTTAAATGCAAAATATCCAACGGGTGAACCTGACAAAGGATCGCTAATAAAAGTCCTTAAATAGACTTTTTAGCTGATTTTTTGTGGATTCTTAGCCACAACTCTTAAGGCCATTTCTAGCTTAGATCAGCTAAGTAATTGCTACTATTCAGGGTTAATTTCTTATCCACATTTTCTGTGGATAACTCTGTGGATGTAGTGCGAAAATGACGTCAAAAAGACTATAGCTAACTCATCTCTGACAAAACTGTTAAAAACTAACCGGCAGCTGTATTTAATATATTTTTCAATAACTTACACCGTTTTTATTTGCTCTTAGAGGATAATGGCTGTCGTTTAAGACATACATGTTGGTAATAAAAAAAAACTGTGCATAAACGAAAATTTTTCGTTGACAAAACCTAAATGCCGGGAACTCTTTGTAAAGCTTAGCCTCTAACGAATTAACAGCATATTTTTCCTTCTTTACTTCCCTTTGAAGGAAATATAAACCCGGTTCTCCCCAGCCGGGACATTCTGGCCCCGGATGCATACTTTCCCCTAAAAAAGATCGCCCGGGGCATTTTTTTATACTGAAAAAATCACGTCAAAAATAACCAATCAGCGAGTTTTTGACGTGCTTCATCTAGCCCCACACCCTTCAAAGCAGAGAACTGTTGCACGCTGCCATTAATATCTGCCAGCGCACGACTGATATCCGTGGTCGTCTTGTTTGCGGCACTTTTGGATAACTTATCTGACTTGTTCAAGAGGACATGTAATGGCAAATCACAGCTCTTACAATAATCCAGCATTATTTGATCAAATTTCCCCATTGGGTGCCTAATATCCATTATCAAAAACACGCCTTTCAGGGAGCTTCTCTCTCGCAAATAACGTTCGAGTATCTTCGCCCAGGCATTTCTCATTGTTTCATCCACCTTCGCATAGCCATATCCTGGCAAATCGACGATATGCGTGGATTCATCATAGGCAAAATAATTTAATTCTCTGGTTCTGCCGGGCGATTTACTGGTTCTGGCTAGAGAACGCCGATTGGTGATCTTATTTAAGGCACTCGATTTTCCAACGTTAGATCGACCTGAAAAGGCAACCTCAGCACCTATGTCATCAGGAAGTTGATCAAATGCAGCAACGCCCTTAATAAATTCAAAGCGGCTGAACCAACCATTTGGTATTATTTGTTCTTTTTTTATAGTCATCTCTGTGTGAACTGTTAATTTTATTTAATCATTAAAATAGTTTGCTTATGTTTTTGAAGATTATTAGGTTTTGAATTAACCTTCGTTATCAGGACATTGTTCTGAAAAATAATCATACTATGAGTTTATTGTTACTACCCGGCATATATGTTGTCTTAAAGGATCTGGAATTATGAAAAATTATTTAATTGTTGTTTGTCTGTTAACGCTTACCTCTGCTTATACCTATGCTGCCGGGGGTGATCCTGCAAATGGCAAGACTCTCTCACAAACCTGTGCTGCGTGTCATAGTGTCGATGGCAATAGTGTGAATCCTGTTTGGCCAAAATTGGCAGGACAACATGCTTCCTACATCGTTAAACAGTTAATAGATTTCAAAAAAGGAAACCGTGTTAACGCCCAGATGACAGCGATGGTGGCGCCATTAAGCGATCAGGATATGCTCGATCTCGGTGCTTACTTTTCCAGTCAAAAAACGACCTTAGGTTCAGCAAAGCCTGAATTAATAGAAACAGGAGAGCTTATCTATCGAGCTGGGGACTACACAACGGGTGTTCCTGCCTGTATGGCTTGCCATGGGCCAAATGGCGCGGGAAACCCAACTGCTCTGTATCCTGCCTTACGTGGTCAACACGCAGAATATACCGCTATCCAGCTTAAAATGTTCAAGGCAGAAGAACGTAGCAATGACCCTAATAATATGATGCGTACCATTACCGGGCCAATGACGAACCTCCAGATAGAGGCTGTATCTCAATATATCCAGGGTCTGCATTAAAAATTTATACTTTTGCTGAAGTAAAACCAGAATTTAGGTGTCTATACCTGTAAGGCTGGGTTAACCACGCCCTAAATATAATAAATTTAAGGACAACCATGAAAAAAATAGTTACGACTCTTTCGATATTTTTATTTTTCTTGATTAGCAACCTGTCATACGCTGATGGCGACGGCTATGTGACCATCTCTCCAGCACAACCAACCCAGTCAGGAGACAAAATAGAGGTAGTGGAAGTATTTTGGTATGCCTGCCCACACTGTTTCGATTTTGAGCCACATATAAGCAAATGGCTGGAATCAAAACCTGATGATGTGGAATTTAGACGCATGCCGGGTATTTTTCGCAAAAACTGGATACCTCATGCCAAGGCATACTTTACTGCTGATAAATTAGGTGCTTTGGATGCCATCCACGCACCATTATTTGATGCCATACACAAACAAAAGAAAAAGATTCATGACGATGATTCAATTAAAAAATTCTTTGTTAAACATGGTGTCGATAAGAGCGATTTTACAAAAGCATATGAATCTGATGAGGTTCAGACCAAGGTTAAACAGGCCTTTGTCATGGGACAACGATACAAGCTCACAGGCGTCCCAGCCGTCATTGTAAATGGAAAATATATGGTTAGTGGTTCCACTGCCGGTAGTTTCGAGAATGTACTAAAGGTTATTGATCAACTCGTCGATAAAGAAAGAGCGAGCACTACAAACGAGTAACCTGTTGCACTAAATTAGATCATTCCTGTCTGTAAGGCAGGAATGACTATAACCATCGATTGTAACGCCCGCATCATGTTTTATTTAATTGCCGGATACAATCAATGCTGTCACAAGAAAAAGCTACTGACCCTGACACAGACTGGAAAAAACAATACGTTCAGACCCTGAAAGAGCTGGATGTAAAAGAAAAGGCATGGGAACAGCAGCAACAGGAATTGTTAAAAACCGTATTGAGGCTGACCTTCGCCTATCAAGGTTCAAATGACATCCTCGATAAAAAACTGTTTGACCTCAAAGAGGCTTTAAAACAATCCGGCAACAACCTACCACAAGAAGAAATTGAACAAATTGTGCTGTCCATCTTATCACTGAAGAAGGACAAAGATGCCGATGCATCAAGGACGAATCAATTAGTCATAAATGTAATTCAATTATTATCCAACGACAATCAATTTGATCAATATTCAGAGGCAGTCGATGAGATCAATAATGATATACAAGACAATTCCATCGAACCCATCAGCCAATTAAAGTCAATTAATGATGTCGTTACTAATATAAATAAATCATCGACAAAGGATAAACAAAAACCAGACGCCTTTAAGGTTTTCTTAAGAAAACTATCCGAACATCAAGATACTGAAAACTCACTTGCTGAGCTATGTAAAAAATCCATAGCCCTAAAGAACGAACAAGAAAAATTAAAAGTAATCAATCAATGCGTAGAGCAAATAAACTCACAATCGCCTCAGTCAGACAGCAATACATCAACACCTGCTATAACAGAGAAAGAATCTGAGTTTACTATTAGTCATCTGGTTACTATGCTTGATTGGATAACAATCCCAGGCAAATCACAGGCAAAGCTCGACACTCTAAAACAACAGCTTGAACAACGAAGCGATGGTGCAGACATTGGCAACTTACTACGTCGTATAGCGTTGACGATAAGCAATGCCTACATGGAGGTTCAGGCGGAGTTAATAGAGACCGAGGGCTTCTTGAAAAAAGTAACTCAACAATTAAATGAGATTACTTTACAGGTAGCTGACATAGAAACCCTTGAGAACGAATCATTTTCGAATTCAGTATCACTCAATTCTGAAATGGAAAAGCAAATCAACTTAATTCAGACAGGTGTTGATGAAGCCGACTCAATTGAAAACATCAAAAATACAATCAATAGCCGAATTGAAGTTATACAAAACAACATGGATCAGTTTATTACTGTTGAGCACGGCCGGAAAAAAACATCTGACATTAACCATAAGGAACTAACAGACCGCCTAAGCAACATGGAGTCGGAAACTGAAAAACTCAGAAAGTGCATAGAAGAAGAAAGAAGCAAAGCCTACACCGATGCATTGACAAAAATACCAAATCGTATGGCGTTTGATGAACGCATTACCCATGAGTACCGTCGCTGGCAACGATACAACAATAAATTAACACTATGCCTGGTCGATATTGATAAGTTTAAAAATGTAAATGATACATATGGTCACAAAGCAGGTGATATTGTCTTACAAACTGTCGCGGGAAAATGCAATTCAAAAGTACGCGGCAGTGACTTTTTTTGCCGATATGGTGGTGAAGAATTCGCATTAATCTTGCCAGAAACAGATCTCTCCGCTGCAATAACTGTCGCAGAATCATTAAGAGAAAGTATAGAAGCCTGTTCATTCCAATATGGCGATAAAACGGTACAGATAACCATTTCCTGCGGCCTCGCTGAATTCAAGGGCAAGGATAACCTGGACACAATATTCAAAAGAGCAGACAAGGCCTTATATAAAGCAAAAAATAGCGGACGTAATTGCTGTATTAGTGAGGACCAACTGCGTCTAATTTAAACTACTTAAAAATTAGGCAATAAAAAAGGGACCTTATGGTCCCTTTTTTATTGTTCCGAGAAGGAAATCTTACTTGTTGTTGATGTACATTGTTACTTCAAAACCAAAACGGATGTCGTTGTATTCAGGTGTTTGCCAATTCATTGTTATATCCTCGTATTAAGTTAATTTAAATAAGATTAAAGAGGGTCTTATTTGTTGTTGATATACATTGTTACTTCAAAGCCAAAACGAATGTCGTTGTATTCAGGTGTTTGCCAGTTCATTGTTGTATCCTCGTAATAAGTTATAAATTCGGTTATAAAGTTTTTTCTTATCTTATATAGAGCAGATCATGTGCCAGTTTCACAAAAAAACAATTTAATCAATATTATTCAATCACTTATGGCTAATTCGTTGATTTGATTGAGTCCCTTTTATTGGTTAATTTGGTTGTTAATAACCAATATACTGGTTTTAAATAACCATATTTCAACCTTTTTAATAACCACCATAACCATACAGAACCCATAATCTATGCCGCTATCTTGGCTACAATTAACAGAATTACAGATTTACTACGTAGATTATGCTAAATTCGCCGACTTTTTTAAGACTGTCTACTAAGCAAACCCATGAGTGAAAATAAGAACAAATTCAGGAATAAGCATATTGCGAGCGGGCATCGAATTGGAATCGTTGGTGGTGGCCAACTAGCAAAGATGACAGCACTACCTGCGATGGAGCTTGGTTGCGAGATAGTCATCCTGGAAAAAACAGAAAACACACCAGCTTCCTGTCTTGCCGCAGATATTTTATATGGCGACTGGGACGATCCTGCAAATCTACTCAATCTGGCAGACAAGGTTGACGTGGTTTCTCTGGAAAATGAATTTGTTGACGCGCATAGTTTAAAAGCCGTTGAACAAGCAGGCCACCGGCTATACCCAAGCTCGACTACGATTGGCTTAGTACAAGATAAACTGATTCAAAAGCAGGCCCTAAATGATGCTGGAATAGCGGTTGCACCTTTCGCAGCCGTCAATTCACAAGAAGACATCAATCAACACGCCGAGCAGCTTGGCTGGCCGCTAGTTCTAAAAACGAGGCGCAATGGCTATGACGGAAAAGGCAATGCCACTTTAAACAACGCAGTAGATATTGAAGATGCCTGGGCAAAATTGGATGGCAATAATCGAGAGCTCTACGTTGAAGGGTTTTGTGATTTCGCTGGTGAATTAGCAGTAATGGTGACACGAGGATCTAATGGAGAAATGGTCAATTACCCCGTAGTTGAATCCGTCCAAAAAGATCACATCTGCCATATTGTACGTGCACCTGCCCGTATTGGTGATGTACTTGCTGATGCAGCTATTGAACTCGCACGCAAGGCAGTGACAACTATAGATGGCGTAGGCACCATCGGCGTAGAAATGTTTCTCACCAAAGAAGGTCAGATTATTCTTAACGAAATGGCGCCAAGGGTACATAATTCCGGGCACTACACGATTGAAGCTTGTGAATGCTCTCAGTTTGAAAATCATGTAAGGGCAATTCTCGGGCTACCACTTGGTTCAACTGAAATGATTGCACCAGCAGCGGTAATGATAAACATGCTTGGCGAAGAGCAGGGCACGGGCTACCCGGTTGGCATTGAACAAGCTCTGGCAGTGAAGGGCGCCCATATACACGTATATGGAAAGACAACAACAAACATAGGACGCAAGATGGGTCATATCACAGCGTTAGGTTCAGATATTAATGAAGCTGAAAAAATTGCATCAAAGGCTGCATCATGTATTCGTTTCGGAGCACAAAAATGAAAGCGCAAACCAAACCACTCGTCGGCATTATCATGGGAAGTGATTCAGACTGGCCAACCTTAAAAGCAGCTGCAGATATCTGCGAACAGTTTTCAGTTGACCATGAAGTACACGTCGTCTCAGCACATCGTACCCCCGATGATATGGCCAGATATGCAAAGAACGCTTATAAAAAAGGCTTGAAGGTTATCATTGCCGGCGCCGGTGGCGCAGCACATTTACCCGGCATGGTCGCCAGTCAAACACCCTTACCTGTCATTGGTGTACCGGTAAAAACTGAAGCGTTAAGTGGTATGGATTCATTATTATCAATCGTGCAAATGCCAGGGGGCGTTCCGGTTGCAACAGTCGCTATTGGTGCGGGTAAAAATGCCGGACTATTAGCCGTTGAAATACTTGCAACGAGTAATGCAAAACTAATGGATAAACTATTCGAATATAAAAAAGAACTTGCTATCGAATCACGCAAAAAAGACAAAACCCTAAATAAGCAACTGTCGAAATAATTTCTTTAATTAATCAGATACCTTGATGATTTCAATCAATTTATTATTCTCATCAAACTGAATTTCAAATAGACCAAAGACGCCCTCATGTGTGAGAAATTTTCGAATTGCGTCGGCTGGGAACTTTATATTAATGTTATCTTCTGAACGCACCACAATGTCTCGCGCTATCCCTTTGTAATAAGCAAGATACTTTTCTGCCTCTATGCCTAGGCGAAAACGAGTACAACGTGATGTACCTTTTTTAATCATTTAATAAATGGTTTATTACTACCAATATCGCTTTCGCGTTGATTAGCCATTTGCAGGATGGTTTTACGTTCTGCATTATTCGCTTGGCCCCATTCGATGATTTCTGCAATTGTTCTATAACATCCCATGCAAACATCTTGTTCATTCAAACAACAATTTCTTACACAAGGCGATTCCACATCAGCTGTATTATTCATGGAATGAATAATTTAATACCATTAATTTCCAGTTCTCGTATAACTTTCTTGCTGTTTTATTAAAATCATCGATATTATCCAGTGCATCTTGTTCAAGTTTATTCACGGCATTTTCACCCAGGCTTTTTTCCAGTGCGTCCTTATAAGCTGGAATAGTACTCCAGTCTGATACCGTTGAAGTAATGATTTCTTGGTGGTACTGCATAGTGAATACTTGTGCTCCCAACGATAAGGATTGGATAGCACATTTTTCCGAATAGCTTAAAACCTCCATTCCGGGTGGAGCGCTTTTTACTTCAGCACTATGCCATTGCAAACAATTCATCTTGTCCGGTAGACTTTCCAAGTAGGGGCTTTGCTTGCCTGAGTCAGTCTTATGAATTGCCATAACGCCAACCTCAGCATGATTTCCCGAGCCAACTTCACCACCAAGTGCATCGGCTAATAATTGGTGGCCAAGACATATGCCAACAAAAGGTATCTTCAACTCACATACGACTTTTCGGATAGCTGCTTTTTCATCGATCAACCAGGGATATTCTGCTTCATCCCAGACATCCATAGGACCGCCCATTACCCACAAAGCATCAAATCCTTTTAATGCCGGGATTTCATCACCTTCATCTAGTTCAACAATAGTCGACTCAATGCCGTCTTCTTTAAAAAATTCGCGGAATATGCCGGGGTGTTCAATACGCAAGTGTTGAAAAACAAGTATACGATTAACTTTCATTCTGTTTAATCAAGTCAGTAATTGCTCTGCGAAAATCTACATGCACCGGCTGCCAACCAGAACGTGAGATGGTGACGCTGTTATCACACCTCCGGCCCAAGCCACGCTCATTACTTTCATGAGAAAAAATTGGTGCGGCTTGATTTAGTTGTTCCGCTAAAAATGAATAATACTCACTGCGTTTGATTGGATTGCCATCACAAGCTAGTTCAATTGATTCCGGCTCGTCCATCGCAGCAATACAACTTAATAATTCTGCGCCATCATCGACATGGATCAAATTAAGCCAACCCTCAGGATCACCATTTATAGTGTTACCTTTTAATATCCCGTTTTTACCAATTACGCGCTCAGGTCCATATATTCCTGCAAAACGAATAATACTTCCTTTTTTTATAGCGGCTAGCCATTCTTGTTCTACAAAGCATTGTCGCTCCGCTCTTTCGCTATCGATATTCACATCACTATTGGCATCAACAATTCTGTCTTTGTTGCCGTAAACTACTGTTGACGAGACCAAAATAGCATTTTGAACATCAAGTTTATTTAATCGTTCAATAAAACAGGGAAAAGCCAATCTATCTATTTGGCTGGGGGGCACCATAAAATAAATTCTAATACTTTGTTTTTCAGAAAGCGCATCGAGGTTACGCCATGTATGTTTATCGTTAATATTTAAAATGAGCTGGTGATTATCATCAGATGGATTTACAGGCTTATGCTGCTCTGCTCTATTTACAACATAGTTTTTTTCGCCACGCAAAGTTTTCAGCAAGCTTCTGCCTAGATAACCACATCCTATGATCAAGTTTATTTGCTTCATTTCTTTATGAACTTTGACTATTGCGTATTAAGCCAATTGAAAAAAACATCTATTCATTAACACTCAATATTTGTGATTTAACGTCTACATATTTTATAAGCACGTTATAATTATCACCTTTGCTATCACGCATATTCGAAACACCTTCAAAAATCCGTAAAGCAGGCTTTTCACTGTCATAGTATAGCTTCAATGTCCCTGCAATAACGCGGACAAAGAAACTGTCTGGTTCAATATTTATCAACCTTAATGATTGACCTTCTCTGTTCACGATAGCATCTTGATAGATCCTGAAACTTAAAAAGTCTTGCATGCTTGGCACAAGAAAATCGCGTTTGAATTTCTTTCCTTCAATAATCTGGGCCCAGTGCTCAATAATAAAGTTATCAAAGCCAGCATCGCTAATTGCGTTATCTTCATAAATTATTTGTGATTCTTCCCGAGTTTTATTTTTTGACTCACTAAAAAACACTTCGTATTTATTGTCTATAAAACGCGTTTTTTCTTCATGTCCGGTGCGGATGTTTTCTAATGCGAACTCAGGCATAAAAAGACTATTGCTAAAATCTGCAATCTTACTAGCAAAGATTTTTTCTGCCGGATCCTTATAAATCACTTCTGAGCGCTGTAATACACCACCACTGTATTTTTCATGATGACTCTCAGTATAGAGTAACTGGTTAGTGTTACTATCATAGGCATAGCCCACTCGGGTCATAGCATCTCCAGCAATAGCGGAAGACACCCATAAAGAGAGCATCGTTAATAGAAATATCCTAAACATATAATTAGTTGCCATTTGTCTGCTTACCCAACCAAAACTTTTTCGCACTACCCTCCGCTTCATAAAATGATTTCAGAATATAAAGACATGACAGCATATTACCAAGTAATAAAATCAGGACAGACCATGATAAAGCGGTTGTTTTATTTTCTTCACGGCATATAACCCAAAAAGAAAATAGCAATAAACCTAAATAAAGATCAACAAGCGTCACCATGCCCCATGCCATATCAACTAACACAGCGCCTTCCACAAAAAAGTCGCCATAGACTAAAGCATAACAGATGACTAGTAGCATAATTAAGAAGCCACCGTAGGCAATAACTACTGGCATCGAAATAAATCGATTCTTTTTAACCACAGTTGTCATGATAATACCTTCGGTGGTAGGGGGAAGAACATGCTTGTCGTTTTCTGATACTCTCTGTAAGCATCTCCACGACTACGTATAGATTGCTGCTCTGTGTAGGGCACACCCGTAATGCGTGTGATAAAGACATAGATAACAATCAGTCCTGTCCAGGTTAGCCACCAATAATCACTGCCATAGCCAATCAAAACAAAAGCCCACCATTGCAACCATTCAAAGAAATAGTTGGGATGGCGTGAGTAGCGCCATAGCCCAGTATTACAAACTATGCCTTTATTGACAGGGTTCATTCTAAAACGGTGTAATTGTTGATCACTGATAACTTCACCAGCGATAGCAATGATCCAGACTGATATCCCGAGCATATCTAATAAACCAACATGAGGATTACTATTTCTTGCCGCGGCCCAAAATGGTAAGGCAAACAATATCGTCCATGTCGCTTGTACTTGAAAGAAAACGAACATCACGACTTGTGCATGTTTACCGCAGTATTCACGCATGTATCGATAGCGACCATCTTCAATCTCATTCATGACCCGGTTATATAAGAATGTACCCAGACGAAAGCCCCAAAAAAGAGCGAGTCCAATAATCAACCATTGACGGGCTCCATTTTCGATTTGATCCATGAGTATTAACCAGACACCAATCATTGGCGTTAAAAATGACCAAGCGACATCGACGATGCCTGCATTTTCTGTTTTATATTGCACCATCCATAACAGCAACATCACAACGGCACTAAAACCCCAAGCAATTAAAAATATCGATGCTAACGTCATTTAGATTTCTCCAAACCAAGAGACATCATTTGATCTTCAATCAATTGTTGTCTGGTAAATATTACTGAAGTCCATATTAATAATGGCATAGCAACACACCACATCATCGAAATAACGAAAAGAGAAGTGTTTCCGAATAGGGTAATTGCACTCAGTTTTTCACCTGCAACATAAGCCAGTGGACCTGCAATAGCTGCCATAGCACCAGCAAGCAGATAACGGCCTTTTAACCACGATAAGGAGAGATTGATGGTCGCACTAAGATTTATCCAAAGGCAGACCATCCAGAGAGGAGAAGGGCCAGCCAATAAAGTGTGCTCGGGAAAAGCGATGACTCCAATCACGACTAATATTGAATCCAATAAATAACCCAAGCAGGCGGCAAATAATAATAACTTTATTTCCGTAATTCGTATCTCATCCATTATTGATA
>Ga0316204_10007283_pt1 | contig 16349 bp, 15 predicted proteins | sample 6monrhotite_MG_2_FD_205661 | JGI IMG/M metagenome (GOLD analysis project Ga0316204, IMG submission 205661) | Microbial mat bacterial communities from mineral coupon in-situ incubated in ocean water Damariscotta River, Maine, United States -... | ecosystem: Environmental > Aquatic > Marine >... | reverse complement strand
GTTGAGGCACTGGTGCGTTGGCGCCATCCTGATCTTGGCTTGGTGTCGCCGGTTGAATTTATTGGTGTTGCCGAGAAAATCGGATTGATAAAGCCACTAGGAGAGTGGGTTTTGAATAAAGCCTGTCAACAGGCGCAAGACTGGCTTGACCAGGGCCTTCCTCCTATTCGTATGGCGGTGAATATATCGCCATTACATTTTAATGACCCTTCTTTACTAAAGTCAGTAAAACAGATTTTGCTGGAAACCGGTTTTCCTGCAAAAAGTCTGGAGTTGGAGATAACAGAAAGTGTTGTACAGACAAATAAAGATAACTTTGGAATGTTTAAGCAACTTCGTGATCTTGGCGTAAAAATCGCGATTGATGATTTTGGTACAGGCTATTCTTCACTCTCTTCTCTAAATCAATTACCTATTGATTGCCTGAAAATTGATAAGCTCTTTATCGACGATATGTTAACTGACCGTGGTGCTTCTTTGCTTTTGGGTACGATTATCGGTATGGCACGTGCCTTGGGTTGTAAGGTAGTAGCAGAGGGTGTTGAGCTTGAAGATCAAGTTATGGCTCTCAAAGGGATGGGCTGCGATATCGTACAGGGTTTCTTCCTTAGTCGTCCTGTTGTGGCGGAGGCAATCCCCCCTTTGCTTGAAACGAGGTTTTTGCCGAATGATCAACAGAATAAATTATTAACGGCTAAAACAGATTTTATAAAAGACTTGGCAGCAGAAAAAAAGTGACTACGAATGCTCAGATAAAACTGGATAAAAATCGCGTACCGGTATTGCCGCCCAACATACAATATTTATTGAAAAGTCTCACTGATGAAAAGTTGGAGTTTCATGAGATAGCACAAACTATTGAGCCCTATCCTTCGATTACAGCACGTTTAATTGGCTTGGCTAATTCGGCCTGGTCGTCCCCGGCTTCTCCAGTGACTTCTATTGAGGTGGCTTGTTCAAGGCTGGGGATGGATGTTGTGCGTAGTACCTGCATCGCACTAGTGGTTTCATCGCCTTTTAATACCGCGCGCTGTCCTACATTTGATGGTCAGATTTTTTGGGCCCGGGCAATGCTAGTGGCTGAGGTTTGTACCTGGCTGGCACAGGCGAGTGAAAATAATGTAGCAGTAGATACTCTTCGTACCACGGGCTTGCTGCATAATCTTGGACTTCTCCTGATGGCCGACCAGTTACCTGATGAAGTTAATCAGGTTCTGTTACAACATCAAAAAGAGCCGGACAGTTCACTTGGGCAAATGATGCTAGATGTTATTGGTTATGATTATGCTGAATCGGGTGCATTCGTTGGTCAGGCATGGGGGCTACCGCCCTGCATTGTCGAGAGTATACGTTATCAGCGTGAATTTCTTTCAACCCAGAACAATGTAAATACTGCGGTCTTAGGCCATGCCTGTGCCATGATTGAAGCCAGTGAGAGAAATGATCCCTGGGTAATACCTCTTTCGCTGCCAGCTACACTTGCTATCAGGGCGCAGGATGCCGAGAAAATTTATTCCAGAATAGAGGGCTATGCCGGCCAGGTTAGAAAGCTTGCTGAAGCACTTTTTTAGTTTTATGTGCTCAGGGTGAGTTCTTGTTGCGAAATATTGTGGGGTCTATATCGTGTCGTTGCTGCAGTGTTGCCGTAGAACAATATTGGATTTTAATGTGAAGGCGAAAGTAGCCTGAAATTGAGTGAATACCGAAAAATTTGTAAGGTCTAGGTCGACTCGTTGAAGCATTTTGTAAATTGAGTTTGATTGCACCGAGTCAGCGTGGCTGCATCACCAGTATTGCTATTTGTGATGTGTGGTACGGCTCATGCAAGGTTAATAACATTAAATATTTTTAGCCTTTAAAAGTCAGTGTTTAGAGATAATTTGTATCCGGCATACTTGCGCAGATTTATAACGCCTGTATCAAAGATGAGGTATTGGCCTTTTATTCCCATGAGATTTCCTTCGATTGATGGTGTTTTATCTAAATTAAAGGATTTTATTTTTTCAGGATACTGGTTAACCGGGTAGTTGATGTTGATCGTTTTAGCATCGTTAAGTGGTGTGTATGCGCCACCATCAAAACGGTTACTTAAGTCTTTCAATGCTTCACTTGCCTGTTCAAGTAAAGTATTTCTAGCTTCCAGCATATCTTGTTGCTCCGCTTCACCCTGTAGCATTTTTCGCCAGTTGGTTTTGTCAGCAATGAAAGGCTTTAATGCGTCTTCAATCAGCCCTGAGTGTAAACGGTTTTGTACTTTAAAGATGGGGAGTGCTTGTGTTGCACCCTGGTCTATCCAGCGTGTTGGTATTTGTGTGCCGCGGGTTATGCCAACTTTTAAAGCAGATGAGTTGGCAAGATAAACATAGTGTTCACGAAAGCAGTTTTCCTCTCCCCATTGTGGTTCCCGGCATGTCCCGGCAGCGTAGTGACAGGTTTCTGGTTTTAAAATACACATGTCACAAGAGGCAAGTTTTTGTGTGCAGGGGTAGCAGTGGCCTTGCTGGTAGCTTTTTTTGATCTTTTTCCCGCAGCTTACACAATTAATAGTCGCTTCATGGGTGATTCGTAGTGGTTGGCCAATCAGTTCATTGAGTGGTAGTTGCATTTCACCGATAGGAAGAGAGTACTGGACAGTATCTTGTAGCTGTGCCGTCATTTTACGAATGGAGCCTTGAATTTCCATGGTGATTTGTCTTTTAGCTGATTAATTGAGAGATGCACGAAGCTAGGCAGTTAATGTACAACACATTTTTCTCATTGTAATGCCTGGACACGGGGCGTGGGAATGTCCTTACAAAAAAACAGCTGACTCGCGCAACTATTGCTTGCGTGAATTTTTAGATAAAAAACGTAACTTAGTGGCCAGCTGGTTTAGGTGTTGGGTGCAGAGTGTAAGCGGGTATTCCACATTTTTTACAAGACATACAACCAGGGAATTGGGTGCGAAAATACTGCAACCTGATGTCTATCGCTGCTTACGCTCTTGAAGGTATATTGGGTAGGTCAATCCCTGTGGGGTAGTGGATAGAATAAAATTTTTTACTGGAGTAGGTTATGTCCCAACAGCTTTTCGACAAGGCCATTGCCCTGTTCGACGCCGCTAATAGTGAGGATCCGAACAAGGAAATATCCGATGGTAAGGAGTGGCCGAAGGAGCTGCTCTATTCTCATCGCATGTCCGATATGATCAACCGTTTCGCACCAGATGCTGACGATGCGATGAAGCTTGCGATGCATGCGCAGCATATCCAGCGTTGGAAATCAGCACGCAGTGACTACCCTGAAGGGCGTCAGGGCTACCTTCAGTGGCGTAGCCAGCTTTATAAATTTCATGCAAAGATCGCCGGTAACCTGATGGCTGAGGCCGGTTACGATGAAGCTACCGTCGAACGCACGAAAAAAGCAATCAGCAAAAAGGCCCTGAAGATTAGTAAGGATACGCAGTTATTAGAGGATATCGCTGGCCTGGTATTTATAGAGCATTACATGCTCGCCTTTGCTGAGAAACACCCCGAGTATGATGAAGACAAATGGATTGATATCATTCGCAAAACTTGGAAGAAGATGTCCGGGCCTGGCCAGCAATTTGCGCTGTCCGGTGAGCTCAAGTTACCGGAGCCACTTGTTCCTCTTATTCAGAAGGCGTTGAGTGCGGATTGACATGTGAGGAAGCGATTAGCCTTGAATAAACATCATGGGGTGAAGACTTGTTTTCTAACTTAACTTGTTGATTTCTTAATAATCACTCGATGGTTTGCTGCGCTGGCTTTGTTATTCAGTAGGTAATATGGTGCGCTACAGAATTTATGAGTAATGCAATGCGGTACTTAGAGTGACGTGGCCACGTGTTTTTGAGCTGCCATACCGAGAGGATGCCAGCGAATATTTTTCTGTAATAAAAGAAATGCCCTGGCCGGTTTGGCTGGATAGTGGCAGGCCTGTGCTGTCCCAGGGGCGGTATGATATTTTGGCGGCTGCCCCTATCGACATGCTTCAACTGGATGTTGGATTGGCAGGCGAGGTGCCTTTACGGTTAAGAGAGCTTTTGGGGCAGCATCAGGATTGTCCTGATGGGGTGCCGTTCTGTGGTGGTCTGATAGGTTTTATGAGTTATGAGCTGGGGCGGGCTTGGCAGGGCCTTCCTGAAAGTTCAAATGAGCGTTTGGCTCCTGATTTATGCGCAGGCTTGTATGATTGGGCTTTGGTCGTGGATCATTATCGCCAGTCAGCTGTACTGGCTGCAGCTGGGCGTTCAAAAAAGACACGAGGGCAATGGCATGGTTTGTGTGAGCTTTTTAGGCAGGCAGTTTCGCATGAAACTCACGATAACTTCAGTGCAGGAAGCTTAATAGAAATACATGACCAGCAAAGCTACAGGACTGGTTTTGAAAAAATTCAGCGCTATATCCGCGAAGGCGATATCTATCAAGTTAACTTTACCCGTCGTTTTGAGGCGAAAGTAGAGGCTAGTGCCTGGTCGCTCTACCAGAAGCTACGCACCATTAGTCCTGCGCCTTATGGCGCGTATTTGAGTTTTCCTGATTTTCAGGTATTGAGTAATTCCCCAGAGCAGTTTGTTGGTCTGCAGGATGGTCATGTGCAGACTCGTCCCATTAAAGGCACAAGGCCTCGTGGCACTGACAGGCAGCATGATGCCCGGTTACGTGCCGATCTTGCCGCAAGTGAAAAAGATCGTGCAGAAAATTTGATGATCGTCGATCTGCTGCGAAATGACCTGGGCCGAGTTTGTGTGCCGGGCAGTATTGATGTGCCCGAGTTATTTGCGATTGAGTCTTATGCCACAGTGCATCATCTCGTTAGTACTGTGCGCGGCATGTTGATACCAGGACAGGACGCAGTTGATTTATTGCTGGCGTGTTTTCCTGGGGGATCAATTACCGGTGCGCCAAAGCTTCGGGCTATGCAGATTATTGATGAACTCGAATCTGTTAGTAGGGAGCTTTATTGCGGGAGTATTTTCAGGCTGGGTTTTGATGGTGCGCTGGATAGCAGTATCAGTATTCGTACATTGCTAAAATGCAATGAAGATCTGTATTACTGGGCTGGTGGCGGAATTGTTGCTGATTCTGCCTGCGATGCCGAACTTCAGGAAAGCCTGGATAAGGCTGCGGTGTTCTTTAAACTGTTAGATTAGTTAGGTGGGTGGTATTCAGACCCACCCACTTCCTGCTTTTTTGTGGATGAAGTTTATTTGCTGCGATCGAAGTAATAGTTTGTGGCTTCAACAAAGCCCTCAACGCTACCACAGTCGAAACGTTTACCTTTAAATTTATAGGCCAGCACCATGTTCTGTTTGGCCTGGGTCATCAGTGCATCTGTAATTTGTAGCTCACCGCCTTTACCCGGGGGTGTCTCGCGAATGATGTCAAAGATATCCGGTGTGAGGATGTAGCGGCCGATGATGGCAAGGTTGGATGGCGCGTCTTCGGGATCGGGTTTTTCCACCATGTCAGAAATTACAAAGATACCTTCTTCTAATTCGGATCCCGCAATGACGCCGTATTTAGAGACTTCTTCGTGCGGGACTTCTTCAATAGCCACAATGCTACAGCGATATTTTTCGTAGATTTTCACCATCTGTGAGAGTACGCCCAAGTCTCCGCCATCACAGAGATCATCGGCAAGCACGACACCAAAAGGCTCATGCCCGATGAGTGTTTCACCGGTTAAAATGGCATGGCCAAGGCCTTTCATTTCCATTTGGCGTGTGTAAGAAAAGGTGCACTGTTCGATCAGGTTGCGGATCTCATCGAGGTAGCTTTCTTTGGAAGTGCCACTGATCTGATGTTCAAGCTCATAGTTGGTATCAAAGTGGTCTTCCAGGGCGCGTTTTCCACGACCGGTAACGATCCCGATATCATGCATACCAGCCTCTAATGCTTCTTCTACACCGTATTGGATAAGCGGCTTGTTCAAAATCGGCATGACTTCTTTTGGCATGGACTTGGTTGCGGGTAGAAACCGGGTACCGTAACCCGCAGCAGGAAAGAGGCATTTTTTGATCATTATTATTCCTTTCGTCTCAGTTAATCTTGGCGCATGGTCCAAGTAGGTAGTCCGTCATTATCGATGATTTTGTGGTGCAAAAGCCATGTTTTTGCATCTTCGGCATCTTCTTCGAACCATTTACGTGTTGAGCCAAGGCGAAAACTGTAACCCCAGGCATCCATATCCTGCTGCATACGGCTACGGCCGACGTCTTTGAGTTTATCGGCCAGCAATATCTGTAGGTAGCAAACGGCGTTTTCCTCATCGTAGTCACCGCCGGCATTGGTGTGCAGGCCTTCACGGCGTACATTGTCCATGCAGATGTAGTGGCATGCCTCGTGCAGCGCCGAATGCAAAGGTGTGTCTGGACGTAGATAGAGGGTATTGTCAATGAGTCCTGCTTCACTATCTCCCCAGAATGAACCGGGAATAGCCTTGTCTGTGGGAACAGATTTGATGATGAGGTTGTAATGAGAAAGCAAGCTTTTCAAACCTCTAGCTTCAGCATCTTGGAAGGTAATAATGGATTCAGGCATCAGTGATTAATACGGGGAAATAAACACCGCATTCTAGCATCGGAGGGTTTTTCTAACACTGCTCCCAAGGCAGGTCGTGGCATCGCCAGCCACCAACCGTACCACGGTGATGATCGTCGTCTAGTTCACCTTCAAAGCCTTCGTCGACGTGCATGATATTGCTCATTCCATCTTTAATGAGTGCTCGCCCAGCTTCGAGAGAACGTTTGCCACTGCGACAGATGAGGATAATAGGTGCGCAGCCTTGATCGTTGGTGCAGGAGACCCCGCCAAGTAAAAGTTTTCGGATCTCTGTCGTGAAATGGGGGTTGATATCCCAATCGGGTTCGTCAATCCAGGCAACATGCACAGCTCCTTTGGGGTGACCGACAAATAAGAATTCCATGGTAGAACGGATATCTACGAGTAAGGCGCGTGAGTCATTCTCTGTCAACTCCCAGGCCTGTTTAGGGGATAATGCAGTTGGTTCGCTGTTGTCGGGCATGTAGTTTGCTCTTAACTAATGTGATGATTTAATAATATGCGTTTCTCTTTAAGTAGTTATAGAAGATCCATTGTGTGTTTGCTGCGTTTAATGCAGGTGTTATTGAAATGAAGCAGTCTATTGCCACAGCTATGTTGAGGTTTTTGTCACTGATGCCGTGGTGGTTTTTACATGGCCTGGGTAGTCTTGTTGGTCGTTTGTTGTATCGTCTTGATGGTCGGGAGACGCGAAATGCGCGCGCAAACCTCAAAATTGCCTACGTGGAACAGGACCCTCAGCAGCGAGAGAAGCTGGTTCGGTCAGTACTGATCGAAACGGCAAAAACCTTTATTGAAATGCCGCGCATCTGGTTATCTCCAAAGAGTGTTGAGGGACGAATTGACCCCAATGGTGTGCCAGAAAAAATGCGCCGTCTGGTTGCGGAGGGTAAGGGGCTTATTCTTGCTATGCCACATATGGGAAATTGGGAAATGGTGGCTAGTGGTGTTGCAAAAGAACTACAGTGTACAGGGCTATATCGACCACCGCGGCAGGCCTTTATTGAGCCAATCCTTAATCAAGGAAGAAGTACAAATAACATTAAAATGGTGCCAACCTCACGTTCGGGACTCAAGGCGCTTAATCAGGCGCTAAAAGATGGAGAGGTGATTGCGATTCTCCCTGACCAGGTACCAAAGGCCTCTGGCTCGGCAGCTGCGCCAGCCCCTTTTTATGGGCGTGAGTCGTTAACAATGACTCTGTTAGGCCGTTTTGCAGCAAAGCATGGTTCACCTGTTTTGTTTGTTTGGGCCAATCGCTTGGCCAATGGTCAGTATCGTTTGGAACATTTTGTCGCTGATGAAACGATTGCCGATGCAGACCCTAGAAAAGCAGCGATAGCCCTGAACCAGGCAGTTCAGCGTTGTGTTGATGAATCTCCAGCGCAGTACCAGTGGACATATCGCCGTTTTGAGCCGGTTGATAGTAGTCAAGTCAGTCCATATCACTGAAAACTAAGCAAAATGTAATCTTATTCCTAAAGTCAGCTGCTCGCTCGCCGTTACATTGCGTGAGGAGATATCCATTCTTCTCGTCTGAGCCATGAGAGGAAAGCATGCGATTATTATCAGAATATAGAAAATGGGTTTTGTTGTTAGCGGTATTGCTGATAGCTCCACCACTTTGGGCTAAAACTCCTGATAAGAATGACGTGCGCGTGCTGATCGATATCTCAGGCAGCATGCGTAAAAATGATCCCAATAATTTACGCCGGCCGGCACTGCGCATGCTGGTGGGGTTGATGCAGCCGGGTACGCGGGCAGGTGTCTGGACCTTTGCTAAGTGGGCTAATCGCCTGGTGCCGATGGCTGAGGTTAATAAGGCGTGGAAAAAAAGTGCCCTAGCAAAATCTAAGCAGATTACCTCTCCCGGACAGTTCACGCATGTTGAGCGTGTTCTTGAGGATGCAATGAAGGACTGGTCGGGTCAGCCCAGTTCTTATAATCGTCATATTGTCCTGTTAACCGATGGCATGGTAGACGTGTCTAAGGTGGCAGGTGAAAGTGCAGCTTCACGTCAACGCATACTCGATAAGCTGCTACCTCGTTTAAAAACGCTGGGCGCCAAGGTACATACCGTGGCGCTATCGGAACGAGCCGATCATAAGTTGATGAAAAAATTATCGACTGAAACGGATGGCTGGTACCAGCAGGTAGAAACTGCGGCCAGTTTACAGCGCGTGTTTCTCAAGATATTTGAGCAAGTCGGTAAGCCTGATTCAGTGCCGCTGAAGGGAAACAAGTTCATTGTAGATAGCAGTATTCGCGAAGCAACTCTATTGATATTTACTAAGCCTGACTCTCCGAAAGCTGTGCTTGTTTCCCCAAGCGGAGAGAAATTTACTGATTCAGACCTTCCTGCTGGAGTGGCCTGGTACCGTGACAAAGGCTATGACTTGATTACCATTGCTTCACCTAAGAAAGGTGAGTGGACACTGGATGCCGATATCGATTCGGATAATCGTGTGATGATTGTGACGGACCTTAAACTTCAAACCTCTGAGTTGCCGGCCCAACTTGCTGTGGGCGAAAAAATACCCTTTAACGCAACACTAACTAATCTTGGCAAGGTTGTTTCGCGAAAGGCATTTTTACGTGTACTTGACGTGCGTGCTGATGCGCTTACGAAGGCAGGGAGCGATCCGCAGGCATTGAATGATCGTGGTGAAGATGGTGACAGCACGGCTTCAGATGGTCATTACAGTATGCTATACGGTGAAACGCGCGCATTTGATGACGTTGAGATTTTATTAAGTGTTGAAAGTCCAACGTTCATGCGTGAAAAACGTTTTCATATCGCTGTGCGCGAGCCTGCAAAAATTAGTATCGATGGAGCTGGAGATGGTGCATTTGCTACAGTCACCGTTGATGATTCTGTCATGCGTGATGGTGCTGAAGTGTCTGTGTGGCAGGACAGTTCTACAGGTTCCAGGCAAGAGCTTGACTTGAGTGCAGGGGGCACTGGCTACGCATTGCAGGACCCTACGGCCGCAGTGTATGCACAAGTTGAGGGGCAGACCCGACTTGGGAATTTACTCAAACGGAATTATGGCCCTGCATATGCAGACGGTGTAGAAGTACCGGAGCCTGAAGTAACGCCAGCCGAGTCTAAAGGTGAAGAAAAAAAATCAGATGAAAATATTCCAGAAGAAGAACAAGAGGAAGAGGAAGCTGACGATGAGATGACATTTATCTATATTTTCGTTGGATCAAATCTTGCTATTGTCGTCATTGGGCTATTGGTCTGGTTATTTATACGTAAACGCCGAAATGCTGCAGATGAAGAGCCTTTGATTGATGACATTGAAGAGGGTGGGGAGTTAGAAGTTCCAGAAGAAGCGGTAGTTGAAGGCGAAGTGGCAGAGGGCGATGAATGGGCCAATGAGGAAGCCCTGTGAATGACATGATGACTTGGGTGGCGATGTTGGCGGGAGAGGTATTTCTCGTTATTTTCATCTTGTTACTTGTTTCCTGGATCAAAAATTCTAGTGCCCGTCGTCGTGATCAAAAAGCCATGTCGCAGTTAATCGCCACAGTGCGTGAAGATAAAGATCGGAGATCTCAAGTTATTGAGCAGTTTCTTCAGCAAAAGATGGGTATGAGTGGTGAAGCCTTAAAGAAAAGTAAAGCTTCACTGGTTCGGGAAGAAATGCGTCTGGTGCAGCGCTTCGCAGATATTTATAAACGCCGTGATGCGAGTGCGGCTACCCAGTTTTTCATGTTTTTTGAGACTGCTTTAGAGCCCTATCATCAGCTGAGTGGTGGCGATAGTGAAGTGGCGGGAGCAGGGGGAAATGCACCTTCTGAAGAAGAGTTGAAGTCGTTGCGAGTACAAAATACTCGGCTGTCAGAAGAGCTGAGTGTAACGATAGATACTATGAGTCGTATGCTCTGTGAGTATTCAACAATGTTTTCAACGGAAACGGCCGATGCTGATGCCGGTGCAGATGCTGATGCCGGTGCAGATGCTGATGCCGGTGCAGATATCGGTGCAGATACGGATAAAGAACCTTCCGAGCTGGTTTTACCTGAACCGCAGACAGAACCAGAAGTATCAGGTGTAGACCGCGAGTTATCTGAGCTTGATGAAGTCGAACTAGATATTAGTGAGAGTGAAGACCTTCAGGTGGATGAGCTGAAGACTGAAGATGGGGAAAGTGAAATTGATGACATCGAACTATCTATTGAAGATGGTGAGGGTGCAATTGATGACATCGAACTATCTGTGGATGCAGATGAAGATCATGAAGACCTGTTTGATATTGATGAGGTGACTGACCTGGATGGTGATAAAGATGACGCTGTGGTTATTTAGCTAGCAGCTAACTTAGTCAATCAAATGTTCCCAAACATAGAAGAGGCTATAAGTTTATACAGAACCACTTTTACTCAAGTTGCCTGGATAAGTATGTTGTAATTGAAGTGTTTTCTTAGACCTATGAGATTATTTAAGACAAAAAAAAGCCCGGTAATACCGGGCTTTTTTATGCAAACACCGAGGTGCTTACTTACGAGCAGATGGACCGTTGTATTCGATACCATTACTCATGTGGCTCAAGAAGTATTCCAATTTCTCGAACTCTGGGCCTTGACCTTTGTACGGCTTGGCACGCATTTGTTTCATGCAGCCACCGAAACGACGGTGCAGGGTACCCATCTCGCCCCACTTAGAGCGATATACAGGCCAGCCTGTGGTATGACCTAGTGCAGGGCTCAGGATGTCACTACGAGCGTATTGACCAGCTGACTGCATGTGGCACGAGGCACATGAGAAATTCAATTGGCCGCGGCGAGCAAAGTAAATCTGCTTACCTTCGTTGTAGGCTTTTAAAGCATCTGCATTAGGAATCTTCACATTGACCTTCTGGCCGCGTGATTCATAACCCATGTAAGCCATCAAACGAGTCATTGCACCTTTTTTCCATTTTAAAGGCTTTTCACCGTTTGCTGTACGACAAGCATTAGCTGCCGCTTCCAGGGTGACGACTTTTTTCTTGGCCGAATCCCAGTAAGGGTAGTTTTTGCGTTGTGCAGGGTTATTGTTGAAGCATGATCCGTAGGTTTTGCCGTTTTTGAACGGCTTATTCCACATTGCTTCACCTTCTTCGATCATAGGCTCGTAAGGAGGGAACTCCTCAATAGCTTCCCAGCTATCACGAGATACTCTGTCAATGGCGTAAACGCCATTTTTAAACTCTTGCAAAGGTACACCTGGAAAACGCTTCTTCAAGAAGAAGTCACGATAAGTTTTCAAGTCTTCCGCTGGTGTAGTGTCAGTGGCCATTTTATCAGCCATTACGATGCTTGCACTTAATGCGCAAACAGCCGCCAATACTAACTTGGTCAGTTTCATGGTTTAAGTCTCCTCCCAAGTGGACTTAATTTGCGCCCCAGTAAATCTGGAGCGCAAGTTCAAAATAATCGTAATTGATTACTTGATTTTAGCGGTGGCTGAATCGCTGCCACCTTTATTGTCAGTCCACGATACAGTGATTTCGTCGCCTTTATTGCCGCCCGAAAATTTAAAAGCGATGTATGGGTTTTTAGAAACACCACCGCTCCAGTTTGCAGAAAGCACGGTTTTTCCGCCAGTTGTTGAAGTCACTTCTTGAATGAAGTGAGGTGGGATCTTTTTACCGGTTTTCTTGTTTTTGCGCAGGCCTGTTTCCATTGGATGGTTCATTAGGGCCTTAACAGTTGTTACGCCTTTTTTATTCTTGGCGCGGATCTTGATTGACTTCTTAGCCATGGGTATATACCTCAGAATTTCTCGCTGTTTACGTTAGCTAGTAAAAAAGCTATCTAGCCGCCGCAGCCGCCGATAGTTACTTTTACAGACTTTTTGTTGGCGTACAGTTTTCCGCCAGCTTTAACAACTGCGAGTACGTCTCCGGTTTTACCCATTTTGATACGGGTAGATACGTCAGCAATGCCGCCGTCGCCCATAATAAATGTAGCAACCAGTGGTGATGCGTTTGCAGCAGCAATCAGCGCAATTGACTCAACGCCAGCAATGCTTGATTTAATGGTTACGGGTACAACAGCACCGTTTTCTGCGATATCTGGAGCTTTAATTTTGATGGCATCAGAATGATCTGGGCCAGAAGCACCCAAAGCACCTTTCAGTGCGTCATCAATAGTTTTTGCTTCAAAACCTGCTTTAGGCCATGCAGCCATAACTGCTTGAGGGGCAAGCATGCCAGCGCCGACGGCAACACCGACAGTACCTGCAGCCAGTGAGCCTTTCAAAAAGACTCGGCGTTTCATATTGGTATTCATCTTTAGATAATCTCCTAACAGATGGATAATTGGTTTCGGATTAAAGTGTGTACAGGTAATCAACGATTGCGTCGATATCTGCATTTGATAATGCTTTGTGCTTGCCGAATGGTGGCATGCGAGAGCTTGGGTTAGCTGCTGTGGCATCGTAAATCTGAGCGGTAAGTTTAGCGCGATCAGGGAAGCGAGCCTTCATGGCAACAAGGGGTGGACCGATGTCGCCGGGTGCAGTGCCACCAGGTAACATATGGCAGGCTAGACAGTTGCCTGTTTTCTTATTAAAGGCGACTGACTTGCCTTTGGCAATCGTAGCGGCATTCGCACTTGCTAGTTGTGGCATTAAGCTTGCGCTAGCAAATAAGGCCGCTAGTGAAAGAGCCATGGTTGCGTTTTTAGCGGTTTTCCGCATCGCGTTTCCTCCTATGCTCGAAATGGTGTGAATCAAAAGTTTGGATTTTTCTATAACGGAATCCAATTTTTATTACATCTACGATATCCGCGATGTTTAATCGGTACCGAAATTTTGGTTACAGCCATATGGGCTTGCGCCCAAGCATAATAGATTACACGTACTTAGCAACCCTTAAAGTTACCTTTCTGCCTAATATGAATTATCAGTAAATTCTAATACTTGGAAGCGCGTCTATAACTAAATACTAAGACGCCTTAAATTTGATTTTATTCCCCTCTTTTTGTTTTTTTTGTGCTTTTTTTTCTTCGTTTAGCTTTTTTAGACGGGATTCTATTTTTGAGCTTTCAAAAAAACTGATATTCGGCTCTTTTAAAGCGATCTCAAGTTGTAATATAGCCGCCTCAATGTTGCCGTCCAGGTGATGCATTTTGGCTAAATATTCATAGCCTTGAATGGTTTTTCTGTTTTCGCCAGCAGCACGTGACATAAGTTCGTAGATGCGAGGATCGTTTGGACGGTATTCAATATATTGTTGGAGCTGAGAGAGTGCTGCCTGGTGCTTGCCGTGGCCCAGTGCCGCCTCGGCGTAGGTGATGTTTAGCGCATAACTGGAGGGATTGTCCTGCAGTGCGTCCTGCAGGCGCTGTAAAGCAGTCTGTGTATGCTTCATTTGCATATCAATTTGGGCGCGTGTAACGATAAACTCTAAAACCTGCGGTTCTTGCCTGAGTAATTTATCCAGTGCATCAGCTGCCTCTTTGAAACGATTCATGCGCCGTAACGCAAGTGCTCGTCCGTACTCTGTCGCAAGTCTGTTGCGATAACGTCCATCTTTAATGAGGCGATCGTATTCCTTTACAGATGTGATGGGATTATCGATTTGCTGTTGTTTCAGGTACTCACGGGTCAAATGATATTGCAGATCTTCCTTTTGTTGTATGTAGGGATATTGCTCTGCGCGGCCTAGTGAATCTGATGTGCGATTTGTGCTGACAGGGTGGGTCAACAGAAATTCGGGGATTTTGGTGCTGTAAGTGCGCGTTGCCTTGCCCATGCGTGAGAAAAAGGCGGGCATGGCGCGTGGTTCAAATTTGGCATCAGCCAGTATTTCAATGCCTAGACGATCAGCTTCCTTCTCGTTGGCGCGAGTGAAATTAATCTGGCGTTGTATCAATGCCGCTTGTCCGCCTGCCGCTGCAGCTATACCGGCATCTCCACCAATGGCAACGCCAAGTGCTATGGCTGCAAGCAGGATGGCAGCATTTGGAATGGCCATGTCACTGGCACTTTCCCAGGCACGTAATAAATGCTGTTGGGTGACATGGGCTATTTCGTGGGCAATAACGGCAGCCAGCTCACTCTCGGTCTGTGTGGTGAGTATTAGGCCACTAAAGATGCCTATATATCCTCCAGGTCCGGCAAAGGCATTGATCTGAGGGTTATCGATAATGAAAAATTCAAAAGACTGACCTAGATTTGAGCTGTTCTTTACCAGACGATTGCCCAATTTTTGAATGTAATCACTGAGTAGTGGGTCGTCCATGACTGCCTGATTTTTACGCACATTGCGCATAAATGCCTGTCCCAGCTCTTTTTCACGGGCAGGGGTCATGACGTTGCCTGCACTGTTGCCGAGATCGGGGAGATCGGTATTCAGTGCGATTGCAGAGGGAATGGGGGCCATGGCCAAACTCAGTGCAAGTGCTATATGGGCAAAAATTGGTTTCATACTTAAAGCATCTTTTCCTGTCTGGCGCTTCTATAGCACCAGATTTAATTAAGTTGCACGCGTTGACCCCAGGGGGTCTTTGTCTTTCCCTTGACCAGCCAGATCACTGGATAGTTCGGTTCATGTTCTGGAAATTTTCCCTCAGCATCGGTGAAGTACACCAATAATTCAGGTTTTATGCTCCGCTGCTCAATCCATTCGAATACCGGTCGGAAGTCTGTGCCGCCGCCACCAGTGATCTGATCCGGAAAGTCAAAGTCCTCCCAGGGCTCGTAAACCCATGGGCCTCCATGTGAAATTGCAGAGTCACACGGTATTAACGTGATACGAGCGCGCATTTGTCCTTTTAAAGCTGCTATTTCAGAAAGAAATTCATCGGTTTCTTTGCTTTTTATTGAGCCGCTGGTGTCAAATGCCACGGCAATATCAATCTGTGAACTCTTGAGTGAAGGCAAAATTGCACTGCCTTCACGCCGCGATGGTCGCATATAACTGAAATCATCGCGTGCTACCGCTGTCATGTAACGCGCTAATAGCATGCGCCATGGCAGCCGTGGTTGCAGCAAGTGGTCAATAAGGCGGGCCATGGTGCCCCCCATTTTGCCGGATTGCATCGCCTGCTGTGCTGCGCCTGCCAGGCGTTGCTGCCATTGCACATCGAGTGTCTCTCGCTCTTGGTTACTCAGTGGGGGTGGGGCAGATTCTCCCTCACTACCTTCCTTGCATTCTTGATCATCCTGATTACCTTCAACGCCCTCGCGTTCAACTGGTTGACCTTCTTGGCCATTTTTACCGTCGGTTTGTGATTGCCCTGACTGTGATTTATTACCATCCTGTTGCTCGTCATTTTGTGAATTCGACGGCTGATTGGGTTTACCATTTTGTGACTGGTTTGAATCTTCGTTGTCTTCGGGGGGGCGGCCTTGTTGGCCACCACCGGATTCGTTGTCTTGATCGTACATATGCTGATCGAGGGTTTCTGAATTGTCGTTTTCGTCGATCAGGGGGTAGATTTCTTCTGCTGTCATACCGAGATAGGGTGGCATGAACTGAATGTTTGGCGGTGGCGATAGACCGTCTTCCATGAGTAAAGGATTGATGGCGTAGTCGCAGGCCAGGTCCCAGCGGTGCTGGATGCGATGCTGGCGACGTGCAAAGTGTGACAAGGCGCAGTGCAGCGCTTCGTGTGCCAGCATAAATTGTGTCTGGGACATCGATAATGAGTCAATGAATTCCGCGTTGTAATAGAATTTACGAGCATCGGTGGCTGTGGTTGCACACCATTCTTTATCAGCAGCAACCATGGGTAGGCGCAGCACCAGCGCGCCGAGAAAGGGTTTGTCCAGAATCAGTTTGGTACGTG
>Ga0316204_10007282_pt1 | contig 16356 bp, 16 predicted proteins | sample 6monrhotite_MG_2_FD_205661 | JGI IMG/M metagenome (GOLD analysis project Ga0316204, IMG submission 205661) | Microbial mat bacterial communities from mineral coupon in-situ incubated in ocean water Damariscotta River, Maine, United States -... | ecosystem: Environmental > Aquatic > Marine >... | reverse complement strand
GAGCGCGCAAAGACGCCTAAGTGATCCATAGACGGTGCCAAAGGCCGCACGCCAGTCAGCGGCAATAGGCCGTAAGTCGGCTTGTAGCCAACGACGCCGCAAAATGAAGCTGGCCGGATGACCGAGCCCGCCGTTTGCGTGCCGAGTGCGGCAGGAACCTGAAAGTCTGCCACAGCAGCGGCCGAACCGCTGGACGAGCCCCCGGGAGTTCTACCTGGGTCATGCGGGTTGGCTGTTTTACCAGGGCCAAAGTACGCAAATTCAGTCGTCACCGTTTTACCGAGAATGACCCCACCGGCGTTGCGGATCGCTGATACGCAAGCCGCGTCCCATCCGGGACGATAGCCGTCATAAATGGGCGAACCATAGCCGGTGGGCATGTCGACGGTGTCGATCAGGTCCTTGATGCCGATAGGGGCACCATGCAGAGGGCCACACGATCCTTTTGCCGCAACATCACGTGCCGCATCCCCAGCCAAATGTGTCCAGGCACCGACCGCTTGGTCGCGTTCAGAGATACGGTCCAAACATGACTGGATCAGGCTCTTTGCCGTGAGTGAGCCTTCATCAATGGCCTTCACAGCAGATAACAGAGATAAGGTGTTCGGACTGGTGCTCATCAAAGGCTCCATCTTTTGGCCAGCTCACGATAGACGCCAACGGCCTGTTCAATTCGGGATACGAAACAGTACTCATCTGTTTGATGCGCCATGGAAGCCTCGCCCGGTCCCAAGATGACTGTCGGCACGCCCCCATAAGCAGGCGTCAGCGCAGATGCATCTGTGAAATAGCTAGCCGTCTGGCTGGTGATCGGCTCATTGAGAACACTCTCCATGAGGCCAAAAACCTCCTGCATCCAGTCATCACCCGGATTGGTCCAAACACCCTCGACATTGACGATGGGTTGGATCGTTACTTCATCACCCAAATAGGTCGCCAGATGATCTGCGACATCTGCATTTTTCTGCCCGGGGATGGTGCGTACGTCGATGCCAACTTCCGCATAGTCCGGAACAGAATTAACATTAAGACCGCCCTGCAGCGTCCCCACATTCAGCGTCGGCCCGCCCATCACATCATGGCGGGCGACATTGAAATCAAAATCTTCCAGTTTTGAAACCGCGCGTGCCGCTTTGTAAATGGCGTTGACGCCGAATTCAGGCATAGAGCCATGCGCCGTGACACCATCAGTATGCGCCTTCAGCCACAAGGCTCCCTTATGGCCGACAAATGGATAGTTCGAGGTTGGCTCCGCCACAACAATGGCCCCAGCCGAACCCAGAACGCCATCGAGTTCAGCGAGATGAAAAGCCCCCTCACATCCCGTCTCTTCCCCTGCCGTGATAACAAGGACAACCCCCGGACCTTTTTCCAAGATGGAGGCGATGCTGGTCACCGCAGCGACGAACGCGGCCACGCCGCTTTTCATGTCACTGGTTCCGCGGCCAAACATCTTGCCGTCGACAATGTCGGCGGCAAAGGGATCGACAGACCAGTCCTTGTGCCCTAAGGGCACCGTATCAATATGGCCGGTGAAGCACAGTGGTGAGCGCTCGGACTCTTCACCGATCCGCGCAACAAGGCTGGTGCGCCCCGGACCAAACGCGTGATAGGAAACCCGAAAGCCACTTTGTTCTAAGATGGAACCGAGATGCTCTGCGCATGCCTGCTCGTTGCCTGGTGGGTTGATGGTGTTGAATTGAACCAATTGCCGGGTTAGCTCGACCGCATCAATGGGCGCATCAATGGGCGCATCAATTTTATTGCCAACCATTTTTGATTTTCCCAATGTCTTTTAATCGACGCAATCAGCCGAAATAGGCCTCATGCACTTCCGCGTTGTGAGACAACTCGTCGGCCGTACCCTCGGCAACTACACGCCCCTGCGACAAGACGTAGCCATAGTGGGCGATGGCTAAGGTCTGGTGCACGTTTTGCTCTACGAGAAAAATCGTGGTGCCTTGCTCATTGATGCGGCGAATGATGTTGAAGTTTTCTTTCACAAACAACGGTGAAAGACCAAGAGATGGTTCGTCAATTAACAAAATTTTTGGATCACTCATTAACCCCCGACCGATCGTAACCATGGCCTGCTCTCCGCCTGACATGGTGCCGGCCAATTGGGCCTTGCGCTCATGCAGACGGGGAAAAATATCAAAAACCCGCTCCATCCGCTCCCGGATGACGGCCTCCGACTTCACCTGAAAACCACCGAGACGCAGGTTCTCAACCACCGTCAACTTGGGAAACACCTTACGGCCTTCGGGGATGCAGGCGATCCCGGACCCGATGACCTTGTGTGTCGGCAGTCCCACCAAGTTCTTGCCGCCGATTTCAATCGTTCCCGCTCGCGGTGGGGTCAACCCCAAGATCGCACGAATGAGAGTTGATTTTCCTGCGCCGTTGGAGCCGAGAAGGCAGGTGATCTTCCCCTCCAAAACTGACAGCGACACACCTTCTAAAACGTCGGCAGAATCATAGGCTGCATAGACGCCGTTCACTTCAAGATTGCTTGCGCCGTTCATCTTCATTCCACCCCTAGATATGCTTCCTGAACCAATTTGTCGGAGGCCACCTCACGGTATTCACCTTCGCAAATTTTCTGGCCGAAATTGAGAACCACGCACCGGTCCGTGACCCGTTCGATCATGCCCATTTCGTGTTCAACCAATACAATGGACAGCCCATCGATGCGCTCGCGCGCCACTAAAATGTCATCCATCAATTGGCGCGTTTCATCTTCCGTCATGCCGGCAGAAGGTTCATCCAACAGCAACAAACGTGGATGGCTAATCAGCGCACGGCAAATTTCGATCCGCCGACGATCAATCATGTTGAACGTTCCGACCGCCTCGAACATACGGTCTGCCAATGGCGGATCAAAGATGGTCATCAACTCTTTGGCTTCTTCATAGCTTTCCTCCATCTGTCGACGGAATGCCTTACGCTTGAAGATATTAAATATCAGTCCGTGATTAAGATGCTGGTGGTTGCCAATCATAATGTTGTCAAAAATCGACAGATCCACACATAGGCGGGACCTTTGAAAAGTCCGCGCGACACCCGCTTCATACACTTTTTGCGCTGGCCAGTTTGTGATGTCTTGGCCAAGGAATTCCACCTCGCCGCCATTGGCGGCATAGATGCCGGTCAACACATTGAAGGAAGTCGTTTTCCCCGAACCGTTCGGTCCGATTAGGCCAACGATCTGACCTTCATCGACCTCCATGTCGAAATGGTCCAGCGCAACGACACCACCAAAACGTTTGGTCACGCCGCGAAAGGCCAGAATTTTGTCATGTCCTTTTGTCATGTCAGCCCCTCCAGCCCGGTACGTATGCGCGCAGCCCACGGGGCAACAATCCCTGAGGCCGGAACAACAAAATAAGAATCACAACGACGGCATACAGCAGGAATCTATACTCCTGAATGACCTGCAGTTTTTCAGGGAGCAAGATCACCAGCCCAGCGGCAACGACCGTGCCCCACGGACTGCCCATACCGCCCAATAGAACGATGGACACCAGAATCAGGGAATCTCCGAAGGCGAAGTTGGTCGGCGCGATAAAACCCAGCATCATGGCAAACACTGCACCGGCCATGCCGACCAGGAAGTTGCCCAGCGTGAAAGCTGTAATTTTCCAGTGCTTGATGTTGATGCCAAAGCAAGCTGCTGCTGTTTCATCCAAACGAACAGCATCCAAACTAAGGCCAATCCAGGAGCGCTCGACGCGCCGCGTTAAGGCAAAGGCCAGCGCCGACAGGATAAGGCCGATGGCAACGTAATTGAGATAGAAAGACAGCTCGATCTCGTCACCAATTTCAATGTTGCTGTTAAAGTCCCAACCCAAAACTTCCATGCCAGGAACTTTCAACCCCTGTGGTCCGCCAAGCGTGTCATTCACTTCCAAGAACGTCTTGAACAAAATGCCAAAGGCGATGGTGACGACGGCTGCATAGTGACCACGGGTACGCAACACAGGCAAAATCAAGATCGATCCGATCAGTGCGGCAATAACACCGCCGAGAACCACAACCATCAAATGCGGAATGGCCGTGTGCTGATTGAGCACTGCCGCCGTATAACAGCCAACCCCAAAAAATGCCGCACCGGCAAAGTTGACCACGCCGGTATAGCCAAACTGTATGTTCAGCCCCAGGCATGCCGTGAGGTACAGCATCACGGTTGCAATCATCAACAGGGGGAAATGGTCTTCGCGGAACCAAAATGTCACCACCAATAAGGCAACCAAGACAGCGCCATTCATAAGCGGTTCGTTACTGGCAAAGGCTTCTGAAATTCGCTTAGAAACGCCCATCCGTGCTGACACCACCACCGCAATGGCCGTCAAGGTAATGAGAGCAAGAATTTCGACTTGATCCTCAATCGCGATAAACGTAATCAGGAAAACAGAGCCCAACACAATCGCAACGAGGCCGATCAACATATCTTTTGATTTATCAGTCATGTCGATCACACCCTTTCGCTCGACTTTTCGGCAATCAACCCCGTTGGGCGCCACACCATCAAGGCAATGACGACCGAGAACGCGAACACATCTTTATAAGCGCTGGAAAACGGCAACGCGACGGCACCGACGGTCTGCAGCGCAGCAAACAAGAAACCGCCCAAGATGGCCCCATAAATGTTGCCCAGGCCGCCAATGATCGCAGCGCTGAAGCCAATGACGCCGAGCAACAGCCCCATGCTGAAATTGATCTCGTTGTAATACAGGCCGTTCATCACACCGGCAAAGGCAGCCACCCCGGAACCGAGGGCAAACGTCAGCAGCACAATCATGGTGAAATTGATGCCCATGCATTTGGCTGTTTCTTCATCCTGCGCAACCGCGCGCATGGCGAGGCCCATCTTGGTTTTATTGATCAGCACATGCACACCGACAATGACAAGAAGCCCGCCGAGCAGCAAAATCACGCTGTCGGCCCGCAGGGTAAATGAACCAAAGGACCAGGTATCGGTCGGCAGCAGGTAAGGGAAAGGCTTGGGGTTGGAGCCATCCGGGTAGAAAAGCCGGACCGCTTCGCGCAACACCGTCCCCAACATCAAAGTGATCAAAAGAATGTTGAGCGGCGGCGCGGACTTCAATGGCAAAACAAGATAACGGGCAATAACCGCACCTAAGAATGCCATAGAACACACAGCAACAACCAAGACCCCAACAAGCTGCACAAAGGCATTTTCAACGCCCATAGCAGAGAGACCAAGATAGGTGGAAAACCCAGCAAACGTACCGACCATCAGTACATCACCGTGCGAGAATTTGATGACGTCAAGAACGCCGAAAAAAAGTGTGAAGCCGACGGCGACAAGAGCATACATCATGCCCAACATCATACCGTTGGCGACAAACTGCCCCAGAAGGCCCACATCCATGACCAACCCCTAACCACTAAAATGAAGTAAAATGAACAAATGAATGAAGCGGTTTCCGGTCTGCTTGCTTCACCAGACCGGAAACCCACCCCAATTACATCATGCCCGGCAATTTGCGCTTGCCGGAAACATATTCGCTGTCTTCCCAGACAACCCACTTACCATCTTGGACAACATATTTCGTGATCGCGGCAACAGTATTCTGACCATGATCGTCAAACGAAATCGTGCCAACGATGGAATCGCGGTTCTGGGTTTTATTCAGCACTTTGCGTACTTTTTTACGATCGGGACCGACGTCTTCAATCGTATCAATGAGCAGGTTCATCGCCGCAAAAGCAAACGGGCCATACGCTTCGGGAGATTCCCCATAGCCCTGTTCGTTATACTTCTCGACGAAGAACTTACCGCCAGGCAGCTTGTCGATGGGCGCGCCTTCACGGAAAGCGACCGTACCTTCGGCAAGCGGGCCCAATCCAGCGATGAACGCATCGGACATGATGCCGGATGTGCCCTGGAACTCAGCCGCAAGACCCAATTTTTCCATTTGCGAGCGGATACGCACGCCAATCGGCGTCAAGCCGCCAAAGTAAATAACATCGGGGTTAAGGGCTTTGGCCTTCGTCAACTCGGCCGTAAAGTCCTGCTGTTCGGAAGTCACGCCAAAGGTCGCCAGGATGTTTCCACCCTTCTTTTTCAGGGCTTCGCTGAAATACTTGTTGTGGCCTTTTCCGTAATCGGTCGTGTCATGAATGATCACCCAGTTTTTATAACCAAGGCCTTCCATGAAATCAGCGGCAACGTCGTTCTGGTTGATCATTGTGCCGTTAACGCGATGCACTTCTTTATGCTTGTTGCCATAGGTAATATCAGGCAACACGGCGGCCCAAACGATCACGGGCAGGTTAAATTTATGGTAAATATCGACCGCGCCGATGGCCACGGCCGAGCAGTAATGCGTGACGCCGCCGATGATGTTTTTATCGGCCGCCGCCTTGGTTGCGACCTGCACACCGACGTTTGGTTTGCACTCGTCATCCAACGTGACCATTTCGTATTCATATTTAGCTTTGGGGTCTGCATTGCGCAGTTGCACTGCTAAATCTGCGGAATTACGTCCGCCGATACCGTTCGCCGACACGCCGCCGGTCAATGGCCCGATAAATGCGACCTTAACCGTTTCTTTGGCTTCGGCAATGCCAGCGCCAAGAGACAAGGCCACCGCCAACGCGATCGCCGACCCAGCCGATTTCCGTAAAACACTCATCATGAATTTCCTCCCAGTCGATTTTGAAAAACAGTTGAAATCTGTTTTCAGCAGCGGATTCCCTCCGCCCCGAAGCACTCCGAGACCAGATAAATCTGGCGCAAAAAAGCTGGGGAGGTCCGCTTAGTCGGTGAAGACCCTACGGTTCGATTGAATGCGAGTCAAACAAAATTGTATACAATATTCTATTTAATGAATACCATAATGTCTGCGGTGTATTCTAATCAATTGGCTACAATCGGCCCCGGATCATCGGTTTTGCATAAGGTTTTGCCTTAAAGCATAGGTCTCCGGGAGATGAGGTAACATGTCGAGCAAACGCGCCAGCACCATGAAAGAGGCCCTAGAACAAGAGATCGTCACCGGCCAACTGGTGCCGGGAACGCGCCTGGAAGAAATGGGTTTAGCGGAACGCTTTGGCGTATCTCGCACACCGGTTCGCGAGGCGCTCAATCAGTTGGCCTCCATCGGTCTTGTTGAAATCCGTCCCCGGCGCGGTGCCGTTGTGGCAGCCATCGGCCTCAAGCAAATGATGGAGATGTTTGAAGTCATGGCCGAACTTGAAGGCATGTGCGGTCAGCTCGCGGGACGACGGATGAGCGGCCAAGACCGAGAAAAGCTCATCGAGTGCCATGAACAAGCGCGCCTCTTCGCCGATGCCGAAGACCATGACGGCTATTACGACGCCAACGTCTGCTTTCACGAATGTATTTACCAAGGCAGCCGCAACACTTACTTGGCTGATCAGACACGAGCCTTGCGCAATCGCCTCGCGCCATATCGCCGCCTACAACTACGTCAACGCCAACGCCTGTCCGAATCATTTCAAGAGCACGGCCAAATTCTTGAAGCCATCACCAAAGGTGATGAGGCGCGCGCCAAGCAGCTGCTCAGTGGTCACGTCACGGTACAGAGTGGGTCGTTTACCGACTTCATTGCCACGTCGCCATCTGACTTAATGCGATCCAGCGCTTAACAGTTGTGGATCATTTGAGACCTCCCACACGAGACCACATAAATGACAAACGCAAACCTCTATGCCCTTTTTCAACAACGCTTCCCCAAAGACTTTGACGCCCCTGCCTTGGCTGTGCCAAACGGTGAGACCATAAGCTATGGCGGCCTGGATGTGATGTCTGCGCGAATTGCTGGGGTGTTAAGTAAATTGGCAATCCGCAAGGGCGACCGCGTGGCCGTGCAAGTCGATAAGTCGCCACAAGCGGTTGCACTCTACCTGGCATGTTTGCGCATTGGCGCAGTGTACCTGCCGCTCAATACCGCTTACACCCCAATCGAGGTTGCCTACTTTTTAGGCGATGCGGAACCGTCTTTGTTGGTGTGTCGCCCCCAAGCAGAACAATCCCTACGGGACGTGATCGGCGACAATAAAGCTTTGCACGTCATGACCATGGACGACCAAGGCTGCGGAACACTCACAGCAGTCGCAGATACGTCTGAGCCAAAAACGGAAATCGCTGACCTGAAGCCCGAAGACCTTGCCGCCATTTTGTACACTTCCGGTACCACCGGTCGCTCCAAGGGCGCGATGCTGAGCCATGAGAACTTGGCCTCAAATGCCTGGGCTTTGCATGAGATATGGGGCTGGCGTAAAGGCGATGTGCTGATCCACGCGCTGCCTATTTTTCATGTGCATGGCCTGTTCGTAGCGCTTCACTGCGCACTGCTGAACGGTTCGAAAATGTGGTTCATGCAGAAATTCGATGTCGACCAAGTAATCGGCCTCATGCCCCGAGCGACAGTGCTGATGGGCGTGCCAACGTTCTACACGCGCCTGGTTGATCATCCCGGCTTGACCCGAGAGATAAGCTCAAATATGCGCTTGTTCATCGCCGGGTCCGCACCGTTACTTGAGGAAACCTTTAGCGCGTTTGAAGAAAAAACCGGCCACCGAATTTTAGAGCGCTACGGCATGACTGAAACCGGCATGATCACCTCCAACCCGCTGGACGGCGAGCGCTTGCCCGCGACTGTGGGCTATCCCCTGCCCGGCGTCAAAGTGCGCGTCGCTAATGAGGACGGTACGATCTTGGGTGCAAACGAAATCGGTGTTTTGGAAGTCACCGGAGCCAATGTCTTTAGCGGCTATTGGCGCATGCCAGAAAAAACGGCTTCGGAGTTTCGCATTGACGGCTGGTTCATCACCGGCGACGTCGCGCAAATATCAGACGACGGACGCGTGTCCATCGTCGGCCGCGCCAAGGATATGATCATTTCGGGCGGCTACAACGTCTATCCGAAAGAAATAGAAACCGTCATCGATGATTTGGATGGGGTTACGGAAAGCGCGGTCATCGGCGTGCCGCACCCAGACTTTGGCGAAGCCGTCGTAGCTCTTATCGTTACTGATCAAAACGCCCAGATTGATGGCGCGATTATTCAGTCCGGTATCAAAGATAAGCTCGCACGTTTCAAACACCCTAAGTGCATATTCGTCATTGATGAACTGCCTCGTAACACCATGGGTAAAGTTCAGAAGAACATCCTGCGCGAAGCATATGCGAAAACATTTAATTAAGTGGCCCGCATGACGCAATTCCATGGACATCTGACATTTACTCGGTGCGCAAAACAGCTCAGATAGAGGAACCCAATCGACGTGACCTTTTTCAGAACCTTTCTCAGTTCCATCGCTGACGCAGGACGTGAGCTTCTCGATGGGCGGCAGGGGCGAGACGTTAAGCCTGCGGATATGCACATGTTGTGTTCGGACCTCATTACGCAAAAAGGGGAGGCGCTTGGCACCGCGTTGGCGTGCACGGTCGTCGATGCCTATCAAGAGTTTGATGAGGCCGGAAAGCGGGCATTTTATGAGATGTTGTTGATGGACTTCGATGTTGATCAGGCGACCCTGAACACCGCTATTGCCGAATATCAAAAGGCACCGGGCCCGATCACCACCCAGGCTGTGGCGTTGTCGTCAGAATCCCTACGCCAACGGGTAATCAGGGGCGTGAACATGGCGCCCGGCGGCACGCGTGCGGTGATCAATATGCGCGAGGACCTGCTCGCGTTGTTGCGCGGCAATCCTGATCTTCGGCCCGTCGATAGCGACTTTTCCCATCTGTTGTCGAGCTGGTTCAACCGCGGCTTCCTGGAACTGCGGCGCATCGATTGGAGTACGCCTGCCAACGTTCTGGAAAAACTCATCACCTACGAAGCTGTTCACGAAATCCGCGATTGGGACGACTTACGCCGTCGTCTCGATCAAGACCGGCGTTGCTATGCATTTTTTCATCCCGCCCTTCCAGGTGAGCCCTTGATCTTTGTTGAGGTCGCCCTGGTCAACGGACTGGCTGGTTCTGTGCAAAATCTACTGGACGATGAATTGCCCCGGATCACGGCGGAAAGCGCGGACACCGCGATTTTTTATTCCATCAGCAACTGTCAAAAGGGGCTGCGTGGAATTTCGTTCGGCAACTTCCTCATTAAACAGGTGGTGTCTGAGCTGCGCGCGGAGTTATCCAATCTCAACAGCTTCTCAACTTTGTCACCGATACCCGGCTTTTGCCATTGGCTGCAAGAGAAACGAGAAAACGACCCGCAGACTTCTAAACTTCTTGCAACCCTGGGGGTACCCGGAAGCATCGAAAACCCGGACACCCTATCAGAACTCCAGAAGCCCTTGATGCATCTGTGTGCACATTATCTCGTAAATGAGAAACGTAAAAACGGCCCGCTCAACACCGTGGCGCGGTTTCACCTTGGCAATGGTGCACGGTTAGAACGCATCAACTGGCTGGGTGACGTGTCGAAAAAGGGATGGGTAGAATCTGCCAGTCTTTTGGTCAACTACAAATATGACCTGGCAAAAATCGAAACCAACCATGAAATGTATGCAAACGACGGGACCATTGCTTATTCCCGGGATATTGCGAGCCTTTTGGAAGACGAGCCAGCGTCACATCTCTCAAAGCCCACACCATGAATCGCCTCCCCGATCTTTAAGTGTTATCGACACATCACATATCCATCTAGTAGTCCGCCCATCTCCTTCGGACAATGAGCAGAGCTTTCCAAGCGTGCATAAGCTCTTTTGGGAACACATAATGAACACTTCAGAAGATAAACGTCTGCGCAATGACTGGGTATTGTTGTCTGGCGCCATAGTCTTCTGGGGTGTCAATTGGCCGCTCATGAAGATTGGCCTTGCTGAAATTGGTCCCTTATGGTTCGCCGCCATACGCGTTGCACTTGCGGCGCTGACTTTGTTTGCTCTTCTCGGCCTACAGGGCAAATTGCGTCGCCCCCAGCTTGAGGAGGCATCGGTCTTGATCAGCGTCGGGGTCTTCCAAATCGGGGCCTTCATGGCTCTCACTCACACAGCGGTTCAATTTGTCGATGCTGGCCGATCTGCCGTACTGGTCTACACAACGCCCATTTGGGTCGCGCCGTTGGCTTATTGGATTTTAGCTGAGCGGTTAAACCGAACCCAACTCACAGGCATAATGTGTGCCGTGGTCGGTGTACTCGTTCTCTTTAATCCACTTACGTTTTTATGGCAGGACGCAGACATCCTCCTCGGCAACGGATTGCTCATTTGCGCGGCGATTGTCTGGGCCGGGGTGATTGTTCATGTCCGCAGCTTTGGCTGGACGCGTCCTCATTTGAGTGTGTTGCCATGGCAATTTGCCATTGGCGCAGCGGTCCTCATTCCCATGGCCTGGCTCATCGAAGGAACCCCGAACGTGCCTTTGACGAGACAGTTTGTTCTCATCATGGCTTTCAATGCGATCTTCGCGACCGCCTTCGCATTTTGGGCTTACTTAAGAGCCGCCAAAACATTGCCTGCAAATACCACAGCGATGGCATCCTTAGGTGTTCCTGTGGTCGGCATTGCCGCATCTGTGGTTTTGATTTCTGAAACACTCAACACTGAATTGATGACAGGCCTAACCTGTATCATCCTCGGCCAAGTTATCTTTCACACCAAGACCATTAGGAATTCGAAAGGAACAGAACAACCATGATTGCAGACATCGCAGACCTCATCCTTAAATCCGGCCGCTCGGGTGTGGAGCTGGCTTTGTTTGTTTTGCTTCCCGTGATGATCGTCATGCTGACGACGATGCGCCTGTTGGAAGGTTGGGGCGTTTTAGATCGCATGGTCGCCATGGTCGCCCCCCTGCTCCGTCCTTTTGGCCTACCGGGGCTGGGCGTTTTTGCCATGCTGCAAGTGACGTTCGTCAGCTTTGCGGCACCGGTCGCGACGTTGGCGTTGATGGATAAAGGCGGTGCCTCACGACGCCATATTGCCGCAACCTTTGCTATGGTTCTCGCCATGGCTCAAGCCAATGTGACGTTCCCCATGGCAGCCTTGAACCTGGATTTAGGATTAACGCTGATCGCCTCGCTTATTGGTGGACTGATTGCGGCATTTAGCACCTATCACATTTTCGCCCGCGCCTTACCCGAACGCGACGACTGCACACCCCTAACCGCCCCGCACACGCGCGGTGACAGCACCAAAGGTCTTGTCAAAATCATCAACGCTGCCGGTACGGAGGCATTTAAGATTTCCATAGGCGCCCTTCCCATGTTGGTGATTGCGTTGGTGTTTGTGAATGCTCTGCGCCAATCGGGCGGTGTTGAAGTGATTGGAGCTGCTCTCTCCCCGTTGTTGCAGACCCTTGATCTTCCCGCTGAAACAGCATTGCTTGCGGTCACGAAATTTATCGCCGGTGGCACCGCCATGATGGGGGTCGCGGTGGACCTGATGGATGAGGGCCGTCTTTCCATCTATGTATTCAACAGGTTATCGGGCTTTTTGATACATCCCTATGACGTTGCCGGTGTGGCGATTTTGATCACGGCAGGCTCCCGTGTGGCGGAAGTCGTAAAGCCGGCATTATTGGGGGCTGCAATCGGTATCTTGGTGCGCAGCCTTATTCACGGTTTGGTATATTCACATCACATCTGAGCCATGACCGCTGTTGGCTATTTTCGCCCGTTCTAAGCGGTGCCAGATTATGGCTGTTTTCAGGGGGTGAAACAGACGTCTTCGACAAATATGTCCGGTATTCCGATTTCCTAAATTTGACGCCCGCTATCAATGTCTGAGGCAAGCCAGGCCTCACCATCAACTGTGGCGATTGCGGGCTCGGCTTCGAGCCTGTCTGACGTCCCGAAAGGCGTCGCCCTCTCCCCTGTCGTAAGCATAATCGTTGAGCGCCGTAGGTGCGAATAAAGCCCTTGCGAAGCGAGGCAGGAGGATAGTGGGCCCACTTTCCATGTCCTGCCCCCCCTGTACGACAGAGAAAGACGTGGAATCTTTTTTAAAACTCGTGGAATCTCGTGGAAGATGCGGAATCTTGCGGAAACTCGCAGAATCTCGTGGAATTTCGATGAGAAAGACGTGGAATCTTCCGGAATGCCGTTGAGGGCTGGGTATAATGCACCCACCCCTGTCTCCGAGCCCAAGCCAATACCCCACCACCCCATTGAAAACAAACAATTCTATGCTTCTGGCAGCGATATAGATAGTATCTACCCCGCCCCACAAAAAACAAAGTGAAGGATACTCTAAATTGGGGTGCCCCTGGGGGTTTTTGAAAATCATCAAAGGGGTGATGTCAGTATTGCCGACGGCATCGAAGAAGGCCGTATCAGTCGTATTCAGACCCCTCAAAGGATACTCTAAACAGGAGTACCCCTGACCATATAATGGGATGCGAACATTGTTCGCACCCTCAAGATGTCCCCGTTGGTGAAAAGGGTGTCAGATAAACGGACACCTCTGGAGGTATTCACCTCCGCCAAAGAAATCTATGGCGGCGTTATCTGGCGCAACGCCAGATCCCAACCGTCTGGAGCCGACGGGCCGTAAAACCAAAACGCATTGCCAAACACAATAGCGAGCCCAAACTTGAACGCCAATGGGTACCAAGCAACCCAAAACGTACTCCGAAAACACCATTTCATTTTGCTTCCGGTTTAATAAAATTATCCGTTTTATACGTTCCCATCACAGATTCACATTTTTTCATAAATTATTTTTGATGTCATACGTTGTTATGCGCTATCAGGGGGTATCAGGAGGCGTTAGTCACTGTTATTGCTATATTTTGTCAATTGACGCCTGGGTTCATTTGCGCTTTCATTTTGGCATTCGAAGCACTGAAGTCAGAACCGAACACATGTCCGATCACCCGTCAAACATCCGCAAGGCCTGTTTAAAAGCCTACCTGACCCAACCCGAAAAGGCCGAGGTCTTAGGCTTGGCCAAACAGGCACATCTGACCACGTCGGAGTTGGTGCGGCGTTTGGTTCTGGGTCGGGAACTTCCGAACATTGCCCGGCATGAGGCGGTCATTGCGTTGGCTAAGACCAATGGCGATTTGGCACGTTTGGGCAACTTATTTCGGATGGCGCTCGCAGATGAAGACTTCGCTTTGCCGCAGGACATGAATCTAGAAATGCTGTTGAACGAGATCCGCGTCACACAGACCAAAGTTAAAACAAAGGTCGCGGCACTATGAAACATCAACCCGCAAACCAAAGGCGGTATCCCGAACCTACCATATCGTCCCAAACAGTCCTGCGTCAGTTGGCGCGATTGCTTGGCCGACATGCGGCGCGACATCATCTGCGACACCCTGTGAGTCTCTCCACCTTTGACAGGGGCGGGTTTAAGGATTCTACTGATTGAGTTCAACCAACTCGGAGTCCTGCCATGCGCGCCGCCATCTACGCCCGTTATTCCACGGACCTGCAATCGGTCTCCTCGATTGAAGATCAGGTCCGCAGTTGCCGCAAGCTCATCTCCGCCCAAGACTGGCAGGAAGTCGGCGTTTACGACGATGCGGCCCTCAGCGGCACCAGCGTGTTGCGCCCGGGCTACCAGCGCATGTTGGCTGATGCTCGGAACGGCCAATTCGATGTGCTGGTGAGCGAAGCCCTGGATCGGCTGTCTCGCGACCAGGAAGACATCGCCGGGCTCTACAAACAGCTCAATTTCTTAGGCGTCAAACTGTTTACCCTGTCCGAGGGCGAAGTCAACGAGTTGCATGTGGGCCTCAAGGGCACCATGAATGCGCTCTATGTCAAAGACCTGTCGATAAAAACACGCCGGGGTCTGGAAGGGCGGGTGCGTCAGGGCAAGTCCGGCGGCGGCAATGCATTTGGCTACGACGTGGTCAAAAATTCAGATGCCACCGGAGAACCCATCCGAGGCGAACGAAGCATCAATGAACGAGAAGCCGCGATCGTTCGGCGGATATTCGAGATGTTCTCCCAAGGTCACTCGCCACGCGCCATCACCAAGACCCTCAATGGCGAGGGCGTTCCCGGTCCCAAAGGCCGCCCCTGGCAGGACACCACCATCGCGGCCATGCCACCCGGCGCACGGGCATTTTGCGCAATGATCTGTATCAGGGAAAGCTGGTGTGGAACAAACAGACTTACGTCAAAGACCCACAAACGGGAAAACGCCTTGCTCGTCCGAACCCACAGGAAGCCTGGATCATCGAAGATGTGCCCAATCTGCGCATTGTCGATGATCAACTGTGGCAGCGGGTGCAAGAGCGCCTCGACGCCATCCGTTCCTCGGACACCATCACCAAGGTGCGGAGCACCAAGTTTTGGGAACATCGACGCAAGAAGCACCTGCTGACGGGACTATTACACTGTCACCAATGCGGCTCACCACTCACGGCCACCGGCAAGGACTATCTGGCCTGTGGAAACGCGCGACGCAAAGGCATCTGCGACAACCGGCGCGGCATACGTCGCCAACAGATCGAAGAAGCGGTGCTTGACAGCCTCAAGAACAACCTGATGCAACCGGACCTGGTCAAGGAATTCATCCAGGCATTCCACAAAGAGGCCAACAAGCACACGCAAACGCTCAACCAGAACTCGGCGCAGCACAAACGCGATCTGACTAAAGTCACCAAACAACTCGATGGTTTTTATGAAGCCATCGCGGATGGCCTGCGCACACCAGGGCTTTTGGACAAAATGAAGGATCTTGAGGCACAACAGGTTGTCCTGCAAAAGACAGTTAACACCGCCCCTCCTCCGCCGCCCACACTGCATCCCAATCTGGCGGAACTCTACAAACGCAAAGTCGAGGCACTGCATGCTTCGCTGAACAATCCGGACACCCGCACAGAAGCCGCCGAGATCCTGCGCTCCATCATCGAACGCATCACCGTGCGTCCGTTGGAACGCGGCATCTTCGAAATCGAACTCATCGGCGAAATCGCCAACATGGTAAACCTCGCCCAAAACGCCGCTAAACCAAAAACAGCCGCTTCAAAAGAAGCGACTGCTTTGGGTGGTTACCGAGGTTCGGTAAAGGTGGTTGCGGGGGTTGGATTTGAACCAACGACCTTCAGGTTATGAGCCTGACGAGCTACCGGGCTGCTCCACCCCGCGTCAATTTTGTATTCCGGACTGAGCCCGGTAGCAATGTTTTGGTTTGTCCGGCTTTGCCGAACGGGCGGGCTGCTTTCCCCCGCGTCGAAGGTGTATCGTCTTGCTTAAAGCAAAACCCGCCCCGCGATGAGCTTGGGGCGGGGTTTTGGCTTAATTGTGTTCGGATATTGTATGTCTTCAGTCCGGTTTGGAAGACTTGGCGGCGACTTACTCTCCCACACCTTAAGATGCAGTACCATCAGCGCTAAGAGGTTTCACGGCCGAGTTCGGGATGGGATCGGGTGGTTCACTCTCGCCA
>Ga0316204_10007280_pt1 | contig 16361 bp, 10 predicted proteins | sample 6monrhotite_MG_2_FD_205661 | JGI IMG/M metagenome (GOLD analysis project Ga0316204, IMG submission 205661) | Microbial mat bacterial communities from mineral coupon in-situ incubated in ocean water Damariscotta River, Maine, United States -... | ecosystem: Environmental > Aquatic > Marine >... | reverse complement strand
TATACTATTTTTTCAGCAACGGATTTTTTACCGCTGTACATAATAATATTGATGAATTTTGCTAGACTTTTATCCCCAAATTTGGGATCAGGTAGAATTTCGCGTTTTACTGCGGCTCTTCTCCTAGACATAGGTATTTACCTTTCTTTATTTGATGAAGCGTCTCTATTAAACCAAAGTTTCTTCACCAATGTTCTAAGATACTTACAGAGGATGTCTCAGGAAGATAATGCTCGAAGGCAATACCCAACATCTCAACCCTGTATGCGCTTTTTCCTAATTAGCTATTCGAAATTAGGATTTTGGACGTTTGGTACCGTATTTAGAGCGTCCTTGACGACGGTCATCAACACCGGCTGTATCCAACGTACCACGTACTGTATGATAACGTACACCAGGTAAATCTTTCACACGACCACCACGGATCAAGATAACACTGTGTTCCTGCAGGTTATGACCTTCACCACCAATATAGGTAGAAACTTCATAGCCGCTGGTTAAACGAACACGAGCCACTTTACGTAGTGCCGAGTTAGGTTTTTTTGGTGTTGTAGTGTAAACACGAGTACAAACACCGCGACGCTGAGGACAAGCCTGCAGTGCGGGTACATTACTCTTGGTTACTTGACGTTTACGTGGTTTACGTACCAATTGGTTGGTAGTTGCCATAAACTTTTATTCTCCACACAATAAACAACAGGCCGAGAACATCCCGGCCTGCAAAGACCGACAAATATAAACACTTGGTTTTTATTTGTCAAGTAATTTATTAAATCCTTATATGTTTTTGGGTTTTCAGGGAGTCAGAGTAAAGACTTTACTCTGACTCCCTGAAACGAGATAACTCGCTGCATCGGGATTTAATTTATAAACAATATGCTTAAACATCGATATTGTTTAATTCCTCTTGCATTTGATAGCGTTCCTTATCTTTCATTCTGCGCTTACGACGCTCATTATGGAAAGATAATCCAGTTCCAGCAGGAATCAGACGCCCCACAATGACATTCTCTTTCAGACCACGTAGATCATCTATCTTACCACTGACAGATGCTTCGGTCAGAACCCTTGTGGTTTCCTGGAATGATGCCGCAGAGATAAAGGATTCGGTTGCCAGAGAGGCTTTGGTAATACCTAATAATAAACGCTCAAAGGTCGTTGGAATTTTGCCTTCTTTTTCAACCCGTTCATTTTCTTCAACAATGGCCGCAAACTCAACCTGCTCACCCTTGATAAAGTGGGTATCACCTGGATTAAGAATCTCAGCACGCTTGATCATTTGACGAATTATGACTTCGATGTGCTTATCATTAATTTTTACACCCTGGAGGCGGTAAACTTCCTGAACTTCGTTAACAATATAGTTGGCCAGTTCCTGTTCACCCTTAAGGCGCAAAATATCATGTGGATTCGGCGCACCATCGGAGATAACTTCACCCTTTTCAACATGCTCACCTTCGAAGACATTAATATGACGCCATTTTGGCAATAATTCTTCGTACGGCTTACCTTCTTTTGGTGTGATTACCAGGCGTTGTTTACCTTTAGTTTCTTTACCGAAACTGACGACACCGGAAATTTCAGCCAGAATTGAAGGTTCTTTGGGTTTTCTTGCTTCAAATAAATCAGCAACCCTTGGCAGACCACCGGTAATATCCTTGGTCTTGGAAGATTCCTGTGGAATACGGGCAACGGCATCACCAACACCCACACTATCACCATCTGCGTGATTAACGATCGCGCCGGCCGGCAAGGCATACTGGGCAGGAATATCCGTGCCAACAATATTCAGGTCATTGCCATCGGAATCGATCAATTTCACCATGGGTCGTAGATCTTTGGCACTGCCGGAGCGTTGCTTTGGATCAATAATGACCAAAGAACTCAGACCGGTAATGGCGTCGGTTTCTTTATTAACCGTGACACCTTCAAGAAAGTCAATGAACCGGACTGTTCCCGCAACCTCGGTAATAACCGGATGGGTATGAGGATCCCAATTTGCCACCACGTCACCGCCAATGGCTTCGGAGCCATCAGCCACCGTTAACACAGCACCATACGGTACTTTATAACGTTCACGTTCACGACCGTGGGAATCCGCTACAGTCAATTCACCAGAACGGGACACCGCAACGATATTGCCATTTTCCTGAACAACCGTCTTAATGTTGTGCAGTCGAATGGTACCAGTGGACTTGATTTCAATACTACTGACCGAAGCTGCACGAGATGCCGCACCACCAATATGGAAAGTACGCATAGTCAGCTGTGTACCGGGTTCACCGATGGACTGAGCCGCGATAACACCAACAGCTTCACCCATATTGACCTTGTGTCCCCGAGCCAGATCACGACCATAACAGGTCGCACAAATACCAAAGCGGGTCTCACAGGCAATAGGCGAACGAACTTTCATATGATCGACACCCAGCTCTTCCAGTTGCTCACACCATGCTTCATCCAGCAATGTATCTTTGGCAATAATGACTTCGTTACTATTGGCCTTGATCACATCTTCGGCGACAATACGACCCAGAACCCGTTCACGTAATGGTTCAACAACATCACCACCTTCAATCAGAGATTGCACCATAACACCTTCACTGGTACCACAATTATCTTCAACCACAACCAGATCCTGAGCCACATCCACCAGACGACGAGTCAGATATCCTGAGTTTGCTGTTTTCAATGCGGTATCAGCCAGACCTTTACGAGCACCATGGGTAGAAATAAAGTACTGAAGTACGCTTAAACCTTCTCGGAAGTTAGCGGTAATAGGTGTTTCAATAATTGAGCCATCCGGTTTTGCCATCAGACCACGCATACCAGCCAACTGTCTGATCTGCGCCGCACTACCACGGGCACCGGAGTCGGCCATCATATAAACCGAGTTAAAGGATGTCTGTTTAATAATATCGCCCTTTTCAGGGATACTTTCTTTTTCCTCATCAGGCACAATGTCCTTTAATGGCTTGCCCGAAATTGTTGAGGTCGGTGTGTAGTCAATTTCGATCTCATCAAATTCCAGGATATCCATCATGGATTTGGCCACCTGTTCATTGGTATGAGACCAGATATCGATAACCTTGTTATAGCGTTCACCATTGGTTACCAGACCGGATTCATACTGCTGCTGAATTTCAAGGACTTCCTTCTCAGCACTTTCGATAATGCTGTATTTTTCGTCCGGGATAACCATATCGTTAACACCGAACGAGGCACCGGAACGTGCCGCATAGGCAAAACCGGTATACATCAGCTGATCAGCAAAAATAACTGTTTCTTTCAGACCCACTTCACGATAACAGGCATTAATCAGTGCTGAAATGGATTTCTTGGTCAAATCCTTGTTCATCAGATCAAATGACAGCCCTGGGGGCAATATTTTGGATAAAATTGAGCGCCCAACCGTGGTATCAACAACCCTGCTTTGCTCAAGCAGTTCACCTTCTTCATTTTTTATGTATTCAGTGATTCGGGTTTTAACCTTGGCATGAAGCACCGCATTGCCAGTTTCAAACGCGCGTTCTGCTTCCATGGCATCAGCAAACATCATGCCTTCACCCTGGCTATTGATGAGTTCACGAGTCATATAATACAGCCCCAGAACAACGTCCTGAGAAGGTACAATAATCGGTTCACCATTGGCTGGAGACAGAATGTTATTGGTTGCCATCATCAAGGAACGAGCTTCAAGCTGAGCTTCAATAGACAATGGGATATGCACCGCCATCTGGTCACCATCGAAGTCCGCGTTAAATGCAGTACAGACCAGGGGGTGTAATTGAATGGCTTTGCCTTCAATCAGAACCGGTTCAAATGCCTGGATGCCCAGACGGTGCAATGTTGGTGCACGGTTAAGCATAATAGGATGTTCACGGATTACTTCTTCCAGAATATCCCAGACTTCCGGTCCTTCACGCTCAACCATTTTCTTGGCTGCTTTAATGGTGGTCGCCAGACCACGCAATTCTAGCTTACTGAAAATAAACGGCTTGAACAGTTCCAGAGCCATCTTCTTGGGCAGACCACACTGATGTAAACGCAAAGTTGGGCCAACCACGATCACCGAACGACCGGAATAGTCGACACGTTTACCCAACAGGTTCTGACGGAAACGACCCTGCTTACCCTTAATCATATCTGCCAGGGATTTTAATGGGCGCTTGTTAGAACCCGTAATGGCACGACCACGACGACCATTATCCAATAATGCATCCACAGATTCCTGCAACATACGCTTTTCATTGCGGACAATAATATCTGGTGCGTTCAATTCCAGTAAGCGCTTAAGACGATTGTTACGGTTAATGACGCGACGATACAGATCATTCAGATCAGAGGTGGCAAATCGTCCACCTTCCAACGGGACCAGAGGACGTAAGTCAGGCGGCAGAACCGGCAGAATAGTCATGACCATCCACTCAGGAAGATTTTTTGATTCCTGGAAGGCTTCCAGCAGTTTCAAACGCTTGGAATATTTTTTCAGTTTGGTTTCTGATTCTGTACCCGCCATTTCTTCACGAATAACGGCAATTTCTTTGGGCACATTAATGGCTTTAAGCAATTCTCTAACCGCTTCTGCCCCCATGCGGGCATCAAAATCATCGCCATATTCTTCAATCGCATCCAGATACTGTTCATCGGACAAGATCTGGTTCTTTTCCAATGCTGTCATGCCTGGATCAATCACCACAAATGCTTCAAAATAAAGCACCCGCTCGATATCACGCAGAGTCATGTCCAGTAACAGCCCCATGCGTGAAGGCAGTGATTTCAGATACCAGATGTGGGCAACCGGGCTGGCCAGTTCAATATGCCCCATACGGTCACGGCGAACCTTGGATTGAGTGACTTCAACGCCACATTTTTCACAGATGACACCGCGATGTTTCAGGCGCTTGTATTTACCGCACAAACACTCATAATCTTTTACCGGGCCAAAAATCTTGGCACAGAATAAACCGTCTCTCTCAGGTTTGAAGGTACGGTAGTTAATTGTTTCTGGTTTTCTGACTTCACCATAAGACCATGATTTGATCTTTTCCGGTGAAGCGAGTCCTATACGGATGGCGTCAAAATCGTCGAATTGATTTTGCTGTTTTATGAGATTTAATAAATCTTTCAACTTGGTATCCTCTACTAATGCGCCATAGAAGAATAAGCCCGTCGGCGTATTCTCAAAAATTTTTAATTACAGGGGCTTGTCAACATCTCAAGCCCCTCAATCCCCCTTCTACTCTTTATAAGAACAGGGGGAAGTTAAAGTAGTTGTTAGTTGACCTGTTCCAGCTCAATGTCGATGCCCAGAGCACGTATTTCTTTGAGCAATACGTTAAAGGATTCCGGCATACCGGCATCAATTCGGTGGTCACTATCAACAATATTTTTGTACATTCTGGTACGTCCTGCCACGTCATCTGACTTGACGGTAAGCATTTCCTGTAATGTATAAGCTGCACCATAAGCTTCCAGAGCCCAGACTTCCATTTCCCCGAAACGCTGGCCACCAAATTGTGCTTTACCACCCAATGGCTGTTGCGTAACCAGACTGTATGGCCCGGTTGAACGGGCATGCATCTTGTCATCAACCAGGTGGTTCAGTTTCAGCATATACATATAACCGACTGTGACCGGGCGATCAAACTTGTTACCGGTCCTGCCGTCATACAGAACTGACTGGCCGGATTCATCATTACCACCCAGTTTCAGCATACGTTTGATTTCACTTTCTGCCGCGCCATCAAATACGGGAGTTGCCATAGGAACACCGGCTTTAAGGTTACCGGCCAGCTCAATGATTTCTTCGTCCGTCAAACTGTCCAGGTCTTCTTTGGTTCCAGCACTTTCATTATAGATTTCATGCATGAAACCGCGCAGTTCCTTAACTTTCTCTGCCTGTTCAGCTTTTTGTTGCAGAATATCGCCAATCTTCAGCCCCAGACCACGAGCCGCCCAGCCAAGGTGCGTTTCCAGAACCTGCCCGACATTCATTCGAGAAGGTACACCCAGTGGGTTTAAGACAATATCAACGGTCCGGCCATCTTCAAGATAAGGCATATCTTCAACAGGAACAATTGTCGAGATAACCCCTTTGTTACCATGTCGACCGGCCATTTTATCACCAGGCTGGATACGACGTTTAACGGCCATATAGACCTTAACCATCTTGAGTACGCCAGGCGCCAGATCATCACCAGCGACAATCTTCTTGCGTTTTTCTTCAAACTGCTCATCGAAGTCTTTTCTGGAATTTTCCAGTTGCTCTGACAGTTTTTGCAGTTGTTCCTGTAAGCCGGTATCCCTTAGCTTGATATCAAACCATTTACTGCGCTGTGGTATATCAGCCAGGACATCTGCCGTGACTTTTTCACCGGCTTTCATTCCCGGGCCGCCATCGACGACCTGATCTAATAACAGACGCTCAACCCGACTATAGGTATCAACTTCAACGATACGGAACTGATCCATCATGTCTTTACGTACAGCCGCCAAAGCATCTTCTTCGATGGACTTGGCGCGAACATCTTTTTCCAGACCATCACGGGTGAAGACCTGGACGTCGATAATAGTACCGACCTTGCTGCCTGAGACTCTCAAAGAAGTATCTTTGACATCAGAGGCTTTTTCACCAAAGATGGCTCGCAGGAGTTTTTCTTCCGGTGTTAATTGTGTTTCACCTTTAGGGGTTACTTTACCGACCAGAATATCGCCGCCTTTAACTTCGGCACCGATATAGACAATGCCGGATTCATCCAGTTTCGCCAGCGCAGATTCACCGACATTGGGAATGTCACTGGTGATTTCTTCAGCACCCAGTTTGGTATCACGGGCAATACAGGTCAGCTCTTCAATATGAATGGTGGTGAACCGATCTTCATCGACCATTCTTTCCGAAACCAGAATGGAATCCTCGAAGTTGTAGCCATTCCAGGGCATAAAGGCAATCATCATATTTTGACCCAGAGCCAGCTCACCCAGATCAGTGGATGGGCCATCGGCAATCACGTCACCACGGGCAACGATATTGCCTTCTTTAACCAGTGGCCGCTGATTAATACAGGTATTCTGGTTTGACCGGGTATATTTGGTCAAATTGTAAATATCCACTCCGGACTCACCGGGCTGAGTTTCATCATCATTGACACGAATAACAATTCTTGAAGCATCAACCTTGTCAATAATACCGCCACGACGAGCCACTGCCGCAACACCGGAATCAATCGCAACGGTACGTTCCATACCAGTACCAACCAGAGGCTTGTCTGCTTTTAATGTTGGTACCGCCTGACGCTGCATGTTGGAACCCATCAGGGCTCGGTTAGCATCATCATGTTCCAGGAACGGAATCATGGAAGCTGCCACAGAGACAATCTGTCTGGGCGAAACATCCATATAATTCACTTTATCAGGTGATTGTGCACCAAATTCATTCAAATGACGGCAATTAACCATGGTATCGGTTAATTTACCCTTTTCATCTATGGCGGCATTTGCCTGTGCAATGACATATTGTGATTCATCAATCGCTGACAAGTAGTCAATTTCATCAGTAACAAAACTATCAACAACTTTACGATACGGTGATTCCAGGAAACCATATTCATTAGTGCGTGCATAAACGGATAGCGAGTTGATCAGACCAATGTTTGGCCCTTCAGGCGTTTCAATTGGACAAACTCGACCGTAATGTGTTGGGTGTACATCTCGAACCTCAAATCCGGCACGTTCACGAGTTAAACCACCGGGGCCCAATGCTGACACACGACGCTTGTGAGTAATTTCAGATAGTGGATTATTTTGATCCATAAACTGAGATAACTGGCTGGAACCAAAGAATTCCTTGATAGCAGCAGAAACCGGCTTGGCATTAATTAATTCCTGAGGCATCAGATTATCCGCCTCAGCCAGGGTCAAGCGCTCTTTCACAGCACGTTCAACCCGAACCAGACCTACGCGGAACTGATTTTCAGCCATTTCGCCGACACTACGAACACGACGGTTACCCAGGTGGTCAATATCATCAACGATACCTTTACCGTTTTTAATATCAAGCAAGGTATTAATCACCGCAATAATATCATCATTGGACAGAATGCCCGGACCTGTTAAATCTTCACGACCAATTCGACGATTAAACTTCATACGACCAACAGCAGACAGGTCATAACGCTCATCAGTAAAGAACAGGTTAGAAAATAGGGCTTCCGCGGCTTCCTTTGTAGGCGGCTCACCTGGACGCATCATACGATAGATTTCTACCTGAGCTTCTAACTGGGTTGCAGAGGTATCAATTCTCAGAGTTTCAGATAAAAAAGGACCGGCATCCAGCTCATTGGTATAGAGCGTCTTTATGTCAGTAATATTGGCAGCAACCAGTTTCTCTAACAACTCTTCGGTAATTTCATCATTGGCATTAGCGATAATTTCGCCGGTTTCACTATCAACGACATTTTTTGCCAGTGCTCTTGCATTCAGAAGTTCCAGAGGCACCTGAATATAACTCATTTTGGATTTTTCTATCTGGCGAACATGACGTGAGGTAATACGTCGGCCGGATTCAACCAGAACCTGACCTTTTTTATCCTTAATATCAAAGGAAAATGTTTCGCCACGCATTCTTTCTGAAACCAGTTTCAGTTCTGCGCCCTCGGCACCGATTTTGAAATCGTCGAAATCAAAGAACATCTCCAGCATTTCTTCAGTCTCATAACCCAGAGCTCTCAACAGGATAGTTGCTGGTAATTTACGACGTCTGTCAATACGGACAAATACGTTATCTTTAGGATCAAATTCAAAGTCCAGCCAGGAACCACGATATGGGATCACGCGAGCATTAAACAGTAACTTTCCGGAAGAGTGTGTCTTACCCTTATCATGGTCAAAGAACACACCGGGACTTCTGTGCAACTGGGAAACAATAACTCGTTCCGTTCCGTTAATGATAAAAGTACCTGTCTCGGTCATCAGGGGAATTTCACCCATGAAAACTTCCTGTTCACGGATGTCTTTAACTTTCTTCTTGGCACCGGAATCTTTATCGTAAATGACCAGGCGCAGTTTTACTCTCAGCGGCGCTGAAAAAGTGACGCCCCTGGTACGACATTCTCTTTCATCAAATGCCGGTTTACCCAGTCTATAGCTGATATATTCCAGACTGGCATTACCATTAAAACTAACAATTGGAAAAACTGATTTAAATGCACCTTCAAGACCGATTTCTTTACGACCATCAGGATTAGCATCTGCTTGCAAGAAGTTAAGGAAGGAATCCAGCTGTATTGCCAGCAAGTAAGGTACTTCCATTACCCCTTTTGAAGTACCAAAATCTTTACGAATACGTTTTTTTTCTGTAAATGAATAGGCCATTTATTTTCCCGAGCTGTCTCTGTCTAAAGTCATTACTGTTAAAAAACAATAACTGTCTACGCCAATAAATGTTGTCAATTATGAAGAGTCAATTAGCAACATTTTCGAGTTATCTCAAGTATGTACCCTGAACTAAAAATAAGATTTAGAAGACAGGATAAATAATTCAAATAAATCAATTTCAACCGCCTTGAAGCGATACAATTCGGCCAAAAACCCACTCCTAAAAGTGCTGAAAAAAAGCACATATTTAGAAACGGAAAAAGGCCGGTGGTCTGAACCACCGGCCATTTTCATTTTTATCGCGACTGTTTAAACGCTATGAGCGACAGTCAAACGATAAAGATGCTTCGACTTACTTAAGTTCGACAGAAGCACCAGCTTCTTCAAGTTGCTTCTTGATGTCTTCAGCTTCAGCTTTGTCAACGCCTTCTTTAACAGCTGCAGGTGCACCGTCAACCATGCCTTTAGCTTCTTTAAGACCCAGGCCTGTGATTGCACGAACCGCTTTAATGACGTTTACTTTCTTATCACCAGCAGCAGTAAGAACAACATCAAATTCAGTTTGTTCTGCACCAGCAGCACCGCCAGCGTCACCAGCAGCAGCAGGAGCAGCAGCTACTGCAACAGCAGCAGTAACACCGAATTTTTCTTCCATTGCTTCAACAAGTTCAACAACTTCCATTACAGACATATTAGCAATTGCTTCTAACATTTCGTCTTTAGTTACAGCCATTTTTAACTCCAAAAAATTTTTTCAGTAATTTAATTTTTCTGAAAGATAAATCAAATTACCGGTTGGTTTACCATAATTTAATTTCACATAGTTTGCTGTCCGGGTTAGCTCTTATCAGAAGCCAGACCGCATCACTATGCAATTAGTACTGTGCTTTTTAAATAGCCTGCCTTTTAATAAGAGCAGTGCTACCAGCCTTAACCAGCTTGTTTCTGATCGCGAACAGCTGCGATAGTACGAACCAGTTTTGTATGCGGCTCTGCCAGAGTACGAACAAATTTCGAAATAGGTGCTTTCATGACAGACATCAGCATAGCAATTGCTTGATCCTTAGTAGGCATCTTAGCAAGGACTTTGACATCTTCAGGCGCAAGTAGTTTACCGCCAATGGAGACGATTTTAACTTGCAGCTTGTCATTTTCTTTTGCAAAATCAGAGATCACACGACCTGCAGCACCGGGGTCTTCCTGCGAAAAAGCAAGAACCAGTGAGCCAGTCAGTTCACTTTGAATACATTCGAAGTCTGTTCCCTCTACAGCGCGTCTAGCCAGAGTATTTTTAACCACACGAAGATAAACACCATCAGCACGTGCCTTAGTACGTAGCTCGTTCATTTCGTTAGATTCGATACCCTGATAGACTGCACCGACGACAGAGTGTGCATTAGCGGCTATTTCAGCTACTTCAGCGACAATCGCTTTTTTACCTTCAATAGATAAAGCCACTTATTACTCACCTCTCGTTTGCGATTAATCCTGTACAGCTCAGATTAATCTGGTTACAGATATTTATTAACCAGCCCGGTGACAAAAATTGTCAGAGCGGTTAATAATATTTAACGATGTTTCTAAAGCATCCGAGGAGCATATTGAATTACACCGTCTGCGCAGGATGTTTCCTATTAAGGACACTCTTTTAAGAAAGGGTCCACCTGCGGTCTTTGACGTCCACCATAATCATTTAAGAATGGTAAACCAAAGCCTTTGTACCCGCTGCAGATCTTAGTCCGCACTTGGGGTAGAATTTTCTTAGATATTGCGCTTAATTATTTAAGGGCAATACTGGCTTGCTCAATTGCCAAACCTGGACCATGTGTGGTTGAAACACTGATCTTCTTCAGATAAATACCTTTTGCTGAAGATGGCTTGGCTTTTTGTAAATCAATCAAAAGTGCTTCCAGGTTACCCTGCAAAGCAGATGCATCAAAACCGATTTTACCAATTGAACAATGAATAATGCCGCCTTTATCAGCGCGAAAACGCACCTGACCGGCTTTGGCATTATTTACAGCCGTAACAACATCAGGTGTTACTGTACCAACTTTCGGGTTAGGCATCAGTCCACGAGGGCCAAGTACCTGACCTAATTGACCAACAACACGCATAGCGTCTGGAGTTGCAATCACGACATCAAAGTTCAGATCGCCACCTTTAATTTGTTCAGCCAGGTCTTCAAAACCAACGACGTCCGCACCAGCTTCAGTAGCCTTGGCGGCGTTGTCGCCTTGAGCGAAAACCGCTACTCGTACAGTTTTACCGGAACCATTGGGCAGAACACAGGCACCACGGACGTTTTGATCGGATTTACGTGGGTCAATACCCAGGTTAACACTGACGTCTACTGATTCTTCAAATTTAGATACCGGCAATGATTTCAGCAGTTCGACCGCTTCATCAAAATTATACAATTTGCCTGGTTCTACTTTTTCTTTAATAACTTTTTGTCTTTTGCTCAGCTTGGCCATAATTATTCTACTCCCTCTGTATCAATACCCATGCTTCTCGCAGTACCAGCGATAGTACGCACGGCAGCATCCATATCGGCAGCAGAAAGATCCGGCATTTTAACATTGGCGATTTCTTCCAATTGTGCACGACCAACTTTGCCTACTTTATCACGGTTTGGTACACCAGAACCTTTAGGTATGCCAGCTGCTTTTTTCAACAGAACGGCTGCTGGTGGTGTTTTGGTGATAAAGGTAAAACTGCGATCACTGTAAACAGTAATGACCACAGGAACAGGCATCCCTTTTTCAAGACTATCCGTCTTGGCATTGAATGCTTTACAGAATTCCATGATGTTAACACCATGCTGACCTAGAGCAGGACCAACTGGTGGACTTGGATTTGCAGAGCCTGCTGGCACCTGCAGCTTAATATATGCTTCGATTTTTTTCGCCATAATTTCCTCGATTGGGTATTAACGCCGACCTCTAACAATTAGTTGCTATGGATTTGGCTCCCCTGTTAATGCAGCCGGGTATTATACCCAACAAACGACAATAGCGCCACAATTATTTTTATTGTGGCGCTATTTATATTTTTACTGCTTGAAACTTTAAATAAGCTGGTTAAGAATTCCTTAACTTCCTGATTGTTTATCAGGCTTTTTCTACCTGGATAAATTGCAAATCGACCGGTGTTGAACGACCGAAAATACTAACAGAAACCCGCATTCTGCTTTTATCGTAATCAACTTCTTCTACCACGCCATTGAAGTCATTAAATGGGCCATCAATAATACGCACCAGTTCACCGGCTTCAAACAGGACTTTCGGTTTCGGCTTATCCGTACCTTCCTGAATTCGATTCATAATTGAATCAACTTCTTTGTCGCTAATTGCTGCGGGCTGATCCTTTTTGCCACCAATAAAACCCAATACTCTTGGTGCGTCTTTGACCAGGTGCCAGGTATCATCATTCATTTCCATTTGCACCAGGACATATCCAGGAAAGAACTTGCGTTCACTTCTACGCTTTTTCCCGCCTCTCATTTCAACCACTTCTTCAGTTGGAACAAGAATTTCACCAAAATCAGATTGCATGTCAAAACGTACGATACGTTCTTCCAGAGAACGTTTTACGGATTTTTCATAGCCCGAATAGGCCTGTACTACATACCAACGTAATGCCATTTAATTATCCCTGACCTGTCAATAAACGAACGCCCCAACCAATAACCTGGTCAAAACTCCAGAGAATAATACCAACAATAACAACCATTACACCAACCGTTAATGTCGTTTGCGTAGTCTCTTTTTTGTTGGGCCATACGACTTTCTTCATTTCAACAATAGAAGCACGGATAAAGGCGATACTTGTAGCACCTTTTTCAGTTTTTGCTGCAATAAGAAAAGCGATTACAAGCGCTGCAAGCACACCCAGTACTCGATAGAGCACAGAAATTTCTTCTTGTGAATAATAAACAAAAAGAGAAGCTGCAACGATAGCGACTGCAATGATTAGTTTTATTTTATCTGCCATCAAAGTTTCTTAATGATAATTAATACTTATCTTGTATATAAGAAAACAGCATACGCTTAAAAAACCTATGCTGCTTCCAAAAAAGTGGCAGGCCAGGAGGGAATCGAACCCCCAACCCCCGGTTTTGGAGACCGGTGCTCTGCCAATTGAGCTACTGGCCTAGAAAATATCTTTTGCTTGAAAAAACCAAGCGATATTTCTAATTTTTGAATAATAGCCCTTACGAAATCAGTAAAACTGAAGCCGTAAGAGCATTAAAGATCTTATTCAATAACCTTGGCAACAACACCGGCACCAACGGTACGGCCACCTTCACGAATCGCGAAGCGTAAACCATCTTCCATGGCAATCGGTGCAATCAATGTGACAACCATCTGCACGTTATCACCAGGCATAACCATTTCTACGCCTTCGGGTAATTCACAAGCTCCGGTCACATCAGTGGTACGGAAGTAGAACTGTGGGCGATAGCCTTTGAAAAATGGTGTATGACGACCACCTTCCTCTTTGCTCAACACATAGACTTCGGCTTCGAAGATGGTATGTGGGGTAATTGAACCCGGCTTAGCCAGTACCTGACCACGCTCCACTTCTTCACGTTTAACACCACGCAACAACACACCAACGTTGTCACCCGCCTGACCCTGGTCAAGCAGTTTACGGAACATTTCAACTCCGGTACAGGTAGTGGTTTGAGTTTCTTTGATACCGATGATTTCGATTTCTTCACCGACTTTGATAATACCGCGCTCAATACGACCGGTTACAACCGTACCACGACCAGAAATCGAGAATACGTCTTCAACCGGCATAATGAAGTCACCGTCAATGGCACGTTCTGGCTCTGGAATGTACTCATCCATCGCTTCGACCAGCTTGATGATTGAGGGTACACCAATGTCACTGGTATCACCTTCAAGGGCTTTCAGCGCTGAACCAATAATGATTGGCGTGTCGTCACCTGGGAAGTCATAGGCATCCAGCAGTTCGCGGATTTCCATTTCAACCAGTTCCAGCAGCTCTTCGTCATCAACCATATCGGCTTTGTTCATGTATACCAGAATATAAGGTACACCAACCTGGCGGGATAATAAGATGTGCTCACGAGTTTGTGGCATCGGGCCATCAGCCGCACTACAGACCAGGATCGCTCCGTCCATTTGTGCCGCTCCGGTGATCATGTTTTTTACATAGTCAGCGTGTCCAGGACAATCTACGTGCGCGTAGTGACGGATATCTGATTCATATTCAACGTGGGACGTCGCGATGGTAATACCACGGGCTTTTTCTTCCGGTGCCGAATCAATCTGATCAAAGGCACGGGTTTCACCGCCGTGTTTTTCTGCCATAACTTTGGTCATCGCAGCCGTTAAAGTTGTTTTACCATGGTCAACGTGACCGATTGTACCAACGTTGACATGGGGTTTTGTACGTTCAAATTTTTCTTTAGACATGGTTTTATCCTGAACTAAGCCTTTTTTAATAATAAAGAGTAATTAAAAAGTTTAAAAAACATTTCACCAAATTGTTTACATTCCTGAACTTTGAATTCATTTCAGAAATGCTCCGACCTCTTTAACTAACTTAATGCGGTCAATTAAACTGCATTAAGTTAGCTAAATCAGCCGTGTTTTTTCGTTATTGCTTCAACAACACTACTCGGGGCTTCAGCATATTTGCTGAATTCCATTGAGTAACTTGCACGCCCCTGTGTTGCAGAGCGTAAGTCGGTCGCGTAACCGAACATTTCAGATAATGGTACATTGGCTCGAATTAACTTACCGGTGGGACCATCCTCCATTCCTTCAACGATGCCACGGCGACGGTTTAAATCACCCATGACATCACCCATATAATCTTCCGGCGTAACCACTTCGACTTTCATCATTGGTTCCAGCAAGATTGGAGCTGCTTTTTTTGCACCTTCACGCAAGGCATAGGAGCCAGCGATTTTAAATGCCATTTCGTTGGAATCCACATCATGGTAGGAACCATCGAATAATGTCGCTTTGATATCCACCAGAGGAAATCCTGCGATAACACCATTTTGCATCTGTTCCTGAATGCCCTTGTCAACCGCACCAATATATTCCTTAGGTACCGAGCCACCGACAACTTCATTAACAAACTCATAGCCATCCTGAGGTTCCAGCTTTAACCAAACATGACCATATTGACCACGACCACCGGACTGGCGAATAAATTTACCTTCCACTTCGACCGCTTTACGTATGGTTTCCCGATAAGCAACCTGGGGCGCGCCAACATTCGCTTCGACGCTGAATTCACGCTTCATTCTATCGACAATAATATCCAGATGGAGTTCACCCATTCCGGAAATAATTGTCTGCCCTGATTCTTCATCCGTTTTCACCTGGAATGACGGATCTTCATGGGCCAGTTTACCCAGGGCAATGCCCATTTTCTCCTGGTCAGCCTGGGTTTTTGGCTCAACAGCAACCGAAATAACCGGTTCTGGAAACTCCATACGTTCCAGAATAATCACTGCATCCTGGGCACAGAGCGTATCACCTGTAGTGACATCTTTCAGGCCCACTGCTGCGGCGATATCGCCAGCCCGAACTTCTTTAATCTCTACCCGAGAATTAGAATGCATTTGTAAGATACGACCAATGCGTTCTTTTTTTCCTTTCACCGAGTTATAGAGCATATCACCCGAATTCAGCACGCCGGAATAAACCCGGAAGAAGGTCAAAGTACCCACAAATGGGTCCGTGGCGATTTTAAACGCCAGCGCTGCAAAGGGTTCTTCATCGGATGAATGACGCTCTGCTTCCGTTTCGTCTTTATCATCCAGCACACCGGTTATCGCTTTAACTTCGGTGGGCGATGGTAAATAGTAGACCATCGCATCCAGCATCGCCTGCACACCAATATTCTTGAATGCACTACCACAACTTACCGGGACAATTTCAGTTGTCAGACAACGTTCACGAATACCCTGACGAATTTCGTCTTCGCTCAATTCC
>Ga0316204_10007279_pt1 | contig 16363 bp, 13 predicted proteins | sample 6monrhotite_MG_2_FD_205661 | JGI IMG/M metagenome (GOLD analysis project Ga0316204, IMG submission 205661) | Microbial mat bacterial communities from mineral coupon in-situ incubated in ocean water Damariscotta River, Maine, United States -... | ecosystem: Environmental > Aquatic > Marine >... | reverse complement strand
CGCTCTGCGCTCCGGCTCCGAGAGCTGGTCCAGTCGATGCACGCGCTTATCGCAATGACTGCACAGATCCTGGCCCGGTTGAGGCAGCGTGGTCAGTTGCCGAGGGCAGGGACCTTGAATTTTTGGAAAGCGGTTGCCCATCGAATGCTCCTGATCGATTCGCCTCAAGACTTGGAACCCTACAGCGAGTCGCTGCTCTAGGCGAGCGCAAACGCCGTCACCGATAGCGCGACAATTCACTGCTCAGCAAAAAACGCCTCAGCATCGTGATAGACCGCCCCGATCGCTTCGGCAAAGGCCTGATCACTGGCCATATCGCCGACCATCACCAGCTGCTTGGGATCCAGTCCGTGTTTGCGCGCCAGGGCAATACCCATGCCGGGCATCGGCTTGCGGCAGAAACAGCCCGCCGGAAATGCCGGGTGTGGGCAGAAGGCGACATCCGTAACCGGCAATCCCAGCAGTTCGATGGTGCGATCGAAACAGCCCTGGGCCGTTTCTAAGCTGAGCTTGCCCGATGCCACACCGCTCTGGTTGGAGATGAAAAACAGCTGCCAGCCATCGTCCAACCACTGCTGCAGACGCTCGCGGCGCCCGGGAAGAATCTCGATGTCATTGGCGTCGGTGGGGTAGATCTCGCCGCTGATGGTTTGGCGGATGGTGCCGTCGACGTCCAGCAGCAGGCCCTTGCCGGTACCGGATAGTTCCGGCGCCGGGCGGCGTCTGAACGGCACCTCTTCGACGATCGCAAAACCTTCGTCCACCTGCGGCGTCTCGAACTGCGCAGCCCAACGTGCCAGCGCGGCCGGAGGCGGCAGATTGGGGTCGGTTTTCGACAGCTCCTTCAGTTCATCGGGTCCGAGCAAGCGGTCGTAGCGGTCCAGCGTGCGCATCACCACGTTGATTAACGCCTCCCGCACCGGCGTCGCCAGATGATGGCAGCGCACCGGTACGCCGGCTCGATGCGCAGCGCGGATCACTGAACGTCGCGAAAGGCGCGTGGGATAGGTGTTGTCTAGCACTACGCGGCTTTTGCCCGCGGCCAGCAGTGCGGCCAGCATCGGCACCAAATCGTCCAGCTTGCCGCCGATCAGATCGCGGTTGAGGCGCTCGTAGCCTGCATCGACGTAGCCCTGCACTAGCGAGCTTTTGCCCGCTCCCTGCACGCCCATCACGATGACAACTTCGGGTTCCGTGCCCGGTCCATCGCCCGCGCGAAGCTCACGCGTGTTGGGAGCAGCTACCTCTTCGATGTCGTTCAGCGCTTCGGGTTTGGCGTCGAAAGTGAGCTTGGCCGCTAGACCCTCGCGATCGGAATCGTCCAGGCGCACGGCTAATGCGGCCAGACTGGCATCGACGCTAGCGGTGTTGGTGGCGCCAAACAACGGTAGCAGCGGCGGCCCGAAGTCGAGCAGGCTGGCCAATGCGCCCTGATGCGGGGTGATTCCGTGCTTGGCAGCAATCGGCTTCATCGCCCGATTCTTAATCAGTTTGTCGACTTTGGCGTGGCCGCCCAGCGGTCGGTGGGCGAGAAAGGGAATGCCCAGCTGCCGCGCTAGTTCCAAGCTGCCTTCGGCGGCGCGCTTGCGGCTCATCACGCTCAATTCGTTTTGAATAGCGGCTACTTCGAAATGCCGCTGAGCCTGACGTATCTCGCCAACGCCGACGTTGCACAGGCCCAGGTGTCCGATCTTGCCCGCCTGCTGCAGTTCCGCCAGCGTGGCTAGCGAGTCCTCAAACGGGCATCCGGGATCGTTGACGTGCAGCAGGAACAGAAAGATCTGTTCGACCCCAAGCGCCTGCAGACTCTTATCCACCGCTTCGCGCAGGTGTGGCGGACGCGCATTCGGCATCCAGCGTCCCTTGGGCCGATCCAGCCCGGCCTTGGTGATCACTCGAACGTCCGCGCGCGGACCGCTCCAGCTATCCAAGGCCCTGCGCACCAGAGTCTCGCCGTAGTGCAAGTCTTTGTGGTCCAGACCGTAGGAGTCGGCGGTATCCAGCACCCTGATTCCTTGATCCAGCGCGTGATGAATAACCTTGATTGCCTCGTCCAACTCCGGACGGCCTTCGGTCGATAACCGCAGCAGGCCCAGGGCGAGCGGAACTTCCAGTGTGCCGAGCACGCCGTAGCTGGTTGCTGCCGTCATCATCGGACTCCATAGCTAATCGAGGCTGACTAGGCTAACTGCGGACGATTGCTGAGGGAATACGCCGATTACCTCGTCGCCTCTCCCATCGGCGATCAGCGTTACCATAGCCGGCCCTGAACACCACTCGTTAGCCCATGAACCCACTGCGTATCGCCACCCGCCAATCGCCACTCGCCATGTGGCAAACCGAATATGTAGCCGATCGGCTGCGGGCGCAGAATCCGGATCTGCCGGTGGAGCTAGTGCCGATGACCACTCGCGGTGATCAGGTGCTGGATCGGCCGCTGGCGGAGATCGGCGGCAAGGGGCTGTTCCTGAAGGAACTCGAGGTGGCGATGGTCGAAGGCCGGGCCGATCTGGCGGTGCATTCGTGCAAAGACATGCCGGCGGAAATGGAATCGCCGTTCGTCATTGCCGCGCTGCTCGAACGCGCTGACCACACCGATGCGCTGGTCAGCTCGCAGTTTGATTCGCTGGCGTCCTTGCCGCAGGGAGCGCGCGTGGGTACCTCCTCTTTGCGTCGCCGCGTGCAGCTGTTAACCGCGCGGCCAGATCTGCAGGTGCTGGATTTACGCGGTAACGTGGGGACCCGATTAGGCAAGCTGGACGCGGGTCAGTACGACGCCATCATTTTGGCCAGCGCGGGCTTAATGCGTCTGGGGCTGGATCAGCGCATCGCCGCACGCTTAGCACCTCCGGACTTCTTGCCGGCTGCGGCGCAGGGCGTTGTTGCGATTGAATGCCGCGAGGATGCCGCCGAGCTTCGGCAGATTCTGGCTGGCCTACATCACCAGCCAACGGCGACAATTACTAGCGCCGAGCGCGCCTTTACCCGAGCGCTAGGCGGCAGCTGCGACGTGCCGATCGCCGCCTATGCGCAAGTGACCGATGACCGACTACAGCTCATCGGTCTGGTGGCTTCGGTAGACGGTAAGCAGCAGCTGCGTGAAAGCATTGAGGGAGCGGCAATAGACGCCGAGCAGCTGGGCTTAGATCTGGCGCAGCGACTCATAGACAAGGGGGCCCAGAGCATACTGGGCAAGTCCGCGCCCAGCACTGGAACGCACGCATGATCACCATGACTGACCCGAATGCACCGGAGTTCACGCGGCGCTACCTCAACAGCGCTGACGCTCGCTTGGGAGCACAGGCGCTGCTGGCTAGCGACGACTTTTTCGCCGACAAGCAGCGCATGCTGAACCCGGATCCGGCGCAGTTCATCGCCGACAAATACGACGACAACGGCAAGTGGATGGACGGCTGGGAGAGTCGGCGCAAGCGCGGTTCGGGCAATGATTGGTGCATCGTTCGCCTCGCCAGGCCGACGCTGATCCGCGGCGTCGATCTGGACACCAGTCACTTCACCGGCAATTTCCCGCCGGCCGCATCAATCGACGCCTGTTCGGTGGACAGCGGCGATGCGGGCGCTGATAGCGCCTGGGTGCCCTTGCTCCCTGCGGTGACGCTAGCGGGCAACGCCCATCACTATCGAGCGGTTGACAGCGCTAGCTATGTCACCCACCTGCGGGTCAATCTGTATCCCGATGGCGGCTTGGCCAGATTACGAGTCTATGGCGAGGTGCAGCCCGCCGTCGCCGGTGCTGACGGTTTGATCGATCTCGCGGCAGCGCTCAACGGTGGTCGCGCGGTGGCGGCCAACAACGCCCACTTTGGCAGCCCCGGCAATCTGCTGCTGCCCGGGCGCGGTATCAACATGGGCGATGGCTGGGAAACGCGGCGGCGGCGCGAGCCAGGTTTTGACTGGTGCGTCATCGCCCTAGCTCGTCCCGGCTTGATCGAGGAAATCGAAGTCGACACCTGCCACTTCAAGGGTAACTACCCTGATCGCTGCTCGCTGGAGGCGGCACTGGTGACCGATGCCAACGATTCGGCGCTGATCACCCAGTCGATGTTTTGGTCACCGCTACTGGCGCAGCAGCCGCTGCAGATGGATCACCAGCACTATTTCCGCGAGCAAGTCATCGGCATTGGCCCGGTCAGCCACGTGCGCTTCAACATTCATCCCGACGGTGGCGTCTCGCGTTTGCGTCTGCGTGGCCGCTCGCTTTGAGCGCTGCGGATCTGCTGCCGGTCGAGCCGCTGAGCAAGTCGGCTTTTGCGCCCTTTGGCGAAGTGATAGCAGCGCAAAGCGCTGCGCAGACGCTGGCGATGAACGCCGGCAGCGCCCAGCGCTACGCTAATCTGGCGCAAATCGACTGCGCCGCAGGCGGTGGCCGGGCGGTGATCGGCATCGTCCGCGCGCAGCCCAATGCCATGCCGATACCGCTGCGACTGCTGGAGCGCCATCCGCTAGGGACGCAGGCCTTTGTGCCACTTTCAGACGCGCCGTATGTGGTCGTCGTGGCGACTGCGGCGACGGCCACGCCGCGAGCCTTTCTGGTTGGTGACGGCCAAGGTATCAGCTTTAACCGCGGTACCTGGCATCACCCGTTGCTGGGGTTGGAACGCGAGGCAGATTTCCTGGTTATCGACCGCGTCGGGCCTGGCAACAACTGCGAGGAGGCAGCGCTAACCCAGCGTTGGCTCATAGACCTGCGTAGCTAGCCCGGATGTCGTGAACTTCACGCGCCCTCGCTTGCCTGTTGATCGCCCAGCGCTGGGCTTAGGGCCCAGAAGGGCAAGTTAGCCGCCGCTTGAGAATCACATGCTGATCGAAGGCTGATCAGTCGTCCGCGACGTCTACGGAAACGGCCAACCCGAAAGTACCCTCAAGAGTCGAACGCTCCACTAGTCCGTTGCTGGATCTTGGAGCTCCGATGGTTGCTCGACTACGCGTCTAGGTATAGAAAATTCGAAATCTGCCCATAAATTACAATCGCTGGAGGCGCTAAACAGCGCTAAGAAGTGCCCAGCTGGCTAGGTGGCGGACTGCGCTGCGTCGGTGACGGTCGATCGCAGCGCGCGAATCTGCGTTGACAGCATCGGTCACCGTTATAAGCTTGATCGGCTATAGCCGTCAGCTCAGCGTCGAGCAGGCGCACCGAACACCGCTTGGGCCGCGGCAGTCTGAGCCAATCGAGGGATCGTGATGAGCAACAAACCCAACTTCGTCAATCCGTACATCGAGCGCGGCAAACGCGCCGAGGAGACGAAGAAGATCACCGTGAGCATTCCCTGCCACGTGCTGCAACTGCTCACCGACGAGCGTACTCGGCGGCAAATCAAGAAGCTGCGGCACGCCACGATTAGCGAATTGCTGACCGAGGCCTTTCTGCACGCTTACACCGGTCAGCCATTGCCCACCGACGACGAACTGGGCAAGCCTGAGGAGAGTTGAGCCCCTCGGTTGCCGAGCGCAACGCCGGTGCTGGGCCTGCGCCCAGTCTGGCGATCATTGTCCCGGTCGGGCCCGGCGATGACAGCTGGCATGGGCTAGTCGCATTTCTGGCCACTGTGCCTGAGACCACAGAGATCGTATTCGCCGGCTGCGAAATGGCGCCTGAAAACTGGCCCCCGCGGAGTTTGACGCTAGCCCGTTGGCTGCAGGCTGCGCGTGGCCGAGCGCGCCAAGCCAATGCTGGCAGCATCCAGACCGGAGCCGAGTACTTATGGTGGCTGCACGCCGATTCGCGACCCGCAGCGGACGCGTTCGTCGCGCTGACTCAGGCGCTGTCGCAGCGACCCGATGATTTGCACTGGTTTGCGCTGCGATTCTTCGATGGGCCTTATTTGGCCAAGATCAACGCCGCCGGCGCGAACTGGCGCAGCCGGCGCTGGCAGCTGCCCTTTGGCGATCAGGGCTTATGCATGGCGCGGGCGTCGTTTGAGCGCCTGGGCGGATTCGATGAGTCGCTCACGCTGGGCGAAGACTTGTCGCTAGTGGTGCGCGCTCGCCGCGCTGGAATCGCACTCAACGAGGTGCCATCGACGATTGCCACGAGCGCCAGGCGCTATCGGCGTCAGGGCTGGCTGCGCACCAGTATCCGTCATCTTTGGCTTACCTGGCGGCTCAGTCGTGCTGAACGAGCTCGAGATGACCACTGATACCGCCGCGCCAGATACGGCCATTGCGCTGTTCGTGAAGACGCCGGGGCTATCGCCACTGAAGACCCGTCTGGCCGCGACCATTGGCACTGAACAGGCGCTGCGCCTGTATCGGCTGAGCCTGCGCGCCGTGGATGACGCGATTGATGCGGCCTGTGGTCGCGATCCGAATCTACGGCCTTACTACGCCGTTGCCGAGGCGACAGCCATTGATCACCCGCGCTGGCGGCGACGGCCATGCTTGATTCAGGGCGAAGGCGGCCTCGGGCAGCGCCTGGCGTACGTGCACGGTCGCTTAGCCGAGCGGCACCAGCAGGTGATGTTGATCGGCGCTGATTTGCCGTGGCTATGTGCTAGTCATTTGCTAGAGGCGGTCGCCGCACTGGACGCCAGCGACATGGCCATCGGGCCAGGGCTAGACGGCGGCTACTACTTGTTTGCCAGCCGGATTCGCATTGCCGATGAGGCCTACACGTCGGTGGAATACAGTCAGCCCGATACCCGTGCACAGTTTGAGGCTCAGCTGGTGCGTGCCGGCACGCTGGCCACGTTGCGCGCACTGGGCGACCTGGACTTACAGGAAGATATTCCTCGGCTGCTTGCCGATATGCCGAAATATCCCACGCGCATGCAGCGCCGACTGCATCGGGTGATGGCAAGACATGTGCCCTGAGTGGTCGTCGGGACCGGTTCGGCTGGCCAATTGCAGCAAACACGGTATGGCCGGTTCGCCAAGCCCGTTTGGTACATGCAGACAGCGGCATCAGCCTGCTACTTTGTGGGGGCAGTTATCGAAGAGATGAGCTCAGATGTCTGATCAAGAACGCGGCAGCATCGTCTTAGGCGTACTCGTTAGTCTTTGGGTGATCTTCGCGATCGCCGAGTGGTTTTTTGCCGCCGGCTACCGCAAGTCGCCGCGCACCGGGCGCTGGATTCGGCACCTCAGTCTGATCTCGGTGGGCGCGCTGATCGTTGCGCTGATGTTGCCTGGCGGCGCGATTGCTGCGGCGCTGTGGGCGCAGACCGAGTCCGTCGGCTTGTTCAACTACGTCGCGCTGCCGCCGCTGTGGGTCTATCTGCTCACCTGGATCATCTACGATCTAATGATCTACCTGCAGCATCGTGCCTTCCACGCCGTGCCCTTTCTGTGGCGCCTGCACGCGGTCCACCACTGCGATACCAGCCTCGATTTATCCAGCGGCATTCGCTTTCATCCAGTCGAGATCGTGCTGTCGATGCTGTTTAAGGTATTCGTCGCCGTTGGGCTGGGGGCGCCGCCGGAAGCTATTGCCGTTTACGAGCTGATACTCACTGGCATGGCGCTGTTCAATCACGCCGACTTCCGCCTCCCCAATGGACTAGAACGGGTGCTGCGTTGGTTCGTGGTTACGCCGCCGATGCACCGTATTCATCATTCCGACCGGCGGGTGGAAACCGATAGCAACTACGGCAATGCGCTGAGTTTGTGGGACCGGCTATTGGGCACCTATCGCGATAAGCCGATGGCGCCGCTCAATATCGGACTGGCCCGCTGGCGCACCGATGGCGATCAAAAGCTGACTCGGCTGCTCGGTCTGCCTTTTCGCGAGGATTGGTAGGCCGCTGTCGCGAGTGACTTTAAGCCTCTTGTGGGAGCCTGCCTGCAGGCGAATCTCACCCGCATACTGCGATCAAATCGGCGTGCATTTCGCCCGGTAGGCGGGACCTTGATGCACTCGGTCGGTCCGCCGCGAGCGTCGAAGATGGTGGTGTATTCGTTTTCGCGATTGATGCGGTTCGATCCTCCCCACGGGGCATAGCGTCTACAAGTGCTCATTGGGCAACTTGCAGAGCTCGAACCGCATCTATAGCTCGCTCGACGCTCCCGCATTGAGTTGCACGGTCTGACTTGCTTGGACTACCCGCCGCCGATGGCATGCACGACTTCTAACCGGTCGCCGGCAACCAGTTCGGTGCTCGGGTGCAGGCTCTTGGGCACGATTTCGCCGTTGCGCTCCACCGCAACTCGGCGCTGTGCCCAGCCGTGCTGTTCCAGCAGTGCCGCTACCGTGGTTCCGGGTTGAATCTGTAGGCACTCGCCGTTGAGTTTGATTTCTTTCATGCCGCTAATGATAGCCGGGAGTGAGCCCGTTCGCCGCCGGGTTCAGGTAGCTGACTTTCGCTCTTGCGCCGCGACCCAGTCATACTGGTAGAACTAAAACAACAAAAAGAGATCGAATGCGTACAAAATCTGAAATTACAGCCAACTGGCTACCTCGCTACACCGGCACCGAGATCGATCAATTCGGTCACCACATTCTGCTGACGAACTTTAGCGGCTACCTGGAGCGCTTCGCCGAAATCACCGGCGCCGAAATCCAGGGCCGTGACCGTCCCATGCCCAATGCCACCGGCGACGGCATCACCATGATCAACTTCGGCATGGGCAGCGCCAACGCCGCAACCGTGATGGATTTGCTGGGTGCGCTAGAGCCTAAAGCCGCGCTGTTTCTGGGCAAGTGTGGCGGCCTGAAGAAGAAAAACGAGCTAGGCGACCTAATCCTGCCGATCGCTGCTGTGCGCGGTGAGGGCACCAGCAACGATTATTTCCCGGCAGAAGTTCCGGCACTGCCCTCGTTTAATCTGCAGCGAGCGGTTTCATCGACCATTCGCGACCACGGCCTGGATTACTGGACGGGTACCGTCTACACCACCAATCGACGGGTTTGGGAGCACGACGACCCGTTCAAAGAATACCTGCGCCGCACCCGCTGCATGGCAATCGACATGGAAACGGCCACGGTGTTCATGGTCGGCTTCGCCAACTCGATTCCCACCGGCGCGCTGCTGCTGGTTTCCGATCAGCCGATGATTCCCGACGGGGTGAAGACCGCAGAAAGCGACAAGAAGGTCTCTGAGCGCTTCGTCGACGAGCACATCCGCGTCGGCATCGATTCCTTGCGCGAGATTCGCGAAGAGGGCCGTTCGGTGCGTCATCTGCGGTTTGATGATGAAGGAGATAAGGGATAGAGGAAAGGGCTGAGGTTCTAGGGCTGAGGTTCTAGGGCTGAGGGCTGAGGAAGAGCCCCGGTTCTTTGAGTTTGTTGCCTTTCCGTGGATTTCTCAGCTGCCGGTAGTGCTGCTTCAGCGTCAGCTTGTGGACGACTAATACCAAGTCAGGCGTGCTAATGGCCTTTTTTGCGACTAGTCCGCAAAGACTCTAACGGGCAGCCGACTCCAGAGTAACGTCACGTCGCGTGTAGGCTCTCCCTCAGCCCTCAGCGCAAAAAAGGGCCACCCGACTGGGTGGCCCTCAAACGCCCCGGTATTGCACCGAGGCGGCACATCGGGTTTGGCTTAGTTGGCCGGAATGTTGACGGTCCAGCCGGCGTACCAGGTATCCCAAGGACCGGCGAACGCGCCCTTGTAAGGAACTGGGGTGAAGAAGGGGTCGTTCGGCACTTGGTTGCCTTCCAGATACGGCGCACCAGCCATCGGCATGAACTGACCGCGGAGCATGGCGTTGCCGGTCTGGTTGCCGTTACCGGCGTTGTACCAGGAGGCGATCGAGTAGGGGTCGCCATCGGTTTCCTGAAACGGTCCAGCGGCGCAAGTTCCGATGAAGGAGTTCTGCAGGGTCAGACCCGGGCCTTGAGCGGTGGCGCTACCGGCCTGGTTAAAGGTGCCGATGTCATCGATGTTGATGCAGCGATCAGCGTACCCGTCGATCACGATGCCGCGGAAAGTGCCGCCGAGGCCACGGCGCATGCGCATGCCTTCGCCGCTGGCGCCCATGCCCTTGGCAATCAGCGTGACGTTAGATACCGTCGGGTTGGTGCGCGGCGTTAGATCGTTGTTGCTGCTGTCGTTGTCCATTTCCATGCCGTGGGGGTCGCCGGTGAAGGAGCCGTCTGGGTCGCCCTGGTAGGAAAATAGGAATTGCAGCTTGCCGGAGTAGCCTTGGTCCATGTCGAAGCAGTCATCGGTCATGTTGGTGCAGACCAAGTGGTCGCCGTTGACCGTGCCGCCGAAGAACTCGATGCCGTCGTCGTCGCCGTGATCAATTTGGATGTAGCTAAGTCGCGTACCGGACCCCACTGCGAGCAGGGTCAAGCCGTTCAGTTCCTCGTCGGGAGCAACGGCCTGGCCGGCGTAGAGGATCCGTGCGTAGCTAATCGAGCCGGAATTGTCGTCCAGGACGGTACCGCCGTAAGTGATGCTAGGCACCGCTTCGAACTGGCAGGGTGAGCCGTCGCTGGCATCGTTACAGATAGAGTTGCCGGCCAACACCACGCCCGCCCAAGATCCCTTGAAAGGTTCCGGGCCGGTGAAGGTGATCGGCGCGTTGGCTGTGCCGTCCGCGTAGATTTTGCCGCCCGGCAACACGGCCAGAAAGTTCGGGACACCGACCGTGTTTGAACCCTGTACCGTGACCCCCGGGGCGATGGTCAGGGTGGCACCGGAGACAACCGAAACTTGACCTTCGACTAGGTACTTCTTGCCTGCCGGTAGGAACAAGTTGCCTTCGATGTTGGTCGGTAGCTGGCAATCGTTGCCGACTGCGGTGGTGGTGGCCGGACAGGCGGTCGCTGCAACGCTGGTGCAGGTGCCGGAGATGCCGATCGGGGCGTAGTCGAAGGTGACATCGGCCAAGCCGCTGGCGTCGGTCATGTCGAGTACGATCTGGGTGCTTTCACAGGTGTTTAGGGTAGCGGTGGCGCTGCCGACTACGCTGTTTGTGGGCGCCGTAAATGGGTCGCCGAATGTGCCGCCGCTAAACAGCCGCACCGGCATGTCGGCGATGACCGTCTGGCCGTCGGCGATCGCCGTGGTCTCGTTCTGGAAAGTCACGAAGGTCGAGGTGCCGTCGGCACGGTAGGTGAAGGCGATACCGAAGTAGGTGCCGGCGCCGACCGGCGCGGCCAGGTCGTTGCTGGGGATGAAGTCGATCATGACGCCACGCCCGGCAGCGGCTGCATTGAACAGAGCGCCATCCAGACCATCATTAAACAGGACACCGGCTTGGGCGCCGGTAGCGACAAGCGCCATCGCTGCCACTAGCGCAGATTTTGCGGTTTTGCTAAGCATCGGATTACCTCGTGTGAGTCGATCGGTGCCGGGACGCCAGACGGCGATCAGCGCGGCTTGAGGTCGTCACATTACGAGTGCTGTGTGACAGCTATGAGGCAGACAGATAACAGAAATGCTGCGCGTGGAGCGGTGGCCTGGGGATGACGGTTTACTGGGATCGCAGCGACGCTGGGCCGCTGCAATGAGCAGCGATCAACGCCGCGCAGATCACATCTTCCACTCGATGCTCAGCGCAATCTCCCGACCCTTGCTGTAGGAGCGTGCGACCTGGTCGCCGACGGTGAATTGCACCTCGGGGTCGAGCAGGTTTTTCAACCGCAGTTTGGCCTTCCAGCCGTCCCAGGGAAGCTTGGCTGACAGCGTGAAATCCAGCTGTTCGAAAGGTTGTTCGTAGGTGTCCGGCCGCATAGACGTACCAACCTGAGAAATACGCTCGCCGAACACGTTAAACAGCAGTGTCGCTTCAACGTCACCGTCCTCCGGCAGGAATGCCAATGACACGTTACCGACATATGGCGACTGACCCTGCAGCGGTCGCACCGCGTTGGTGACGAAGCCAGCGCTGTCGCCTAGATCAATCGTTGAATCGATATAGGCGTAGTTGAAACCTAAATACAGATCGGCCCACGGCACCGCTTTCAGCCAGTCTGGCGACCAGCTGAACTGGTTTATGCCGGCAAGCGAACGATAGTAGTCAATCTCGGCCCCGCGGTTGGTCGCGGTCGCGGCGTTAATAATATTGAGAACGGTGCCCGACGCCGGGGATTCAACCAGTTCGATTGGATTGATGAAGTCCTTTTGGAACAGCGCGAAACTAAGGCTCTCAGTGGCGCTGAAGTAGTACTCCCAACGCAGATCCAAATTGGTGATCTCGGTCTGTTTCAGATCTGGATTACCGGTCACCCGTATGTCCAACAGCGGGTCGATAAAGTCGGCGGTTGACTGCTCACGTACGTCCGGTCGGGATACTGAGTTGGAGTATGCAAATCGCAGCTGCGCGTTATCTGAATACGCCCAGGTCAGGGTGGCCGCTGGCAATAGGTCTTTTTCTGCGACCCCTCCTACAACCGGAACCGGGTTAACCACGAATGGCGATAGTGTGACGACCTCTTGGGTGAAATCTTCCTGTCTGGCGCCAAGATAGACTCGGACTGGGCCCCAATAGGCGTCCACTGCCAGGTAGTAAGCCGAAAGATCGACCGACGCCGTGTAATTGTCACTAACTTGGCTGGCGCTGCGCAGAAAGTAGTCACGCCGGCCCTGACCAATGGTGTCGTCGTTAAAAAAGACTTCGGGGTCGTCGGTGTTGAATCGTGGACCACTGGTGTTGTAACGAAACCGAAAGGTCTCTGAAACGCGATCCTTGCTCAGATCGACCGCGCCTACAAACGCCGTTAAACCGAGCCCTTCGCGAAACTTCCAAGGCAGTTTCAAGTCCAATTTGAACTCAGTAGCGTCGTCCTGCAGCTCGTCAAAGCGCTGCGAGAAGCCGAACACGTCAACCGTGAATTGCTCGGTCTCTTCATTGAATGTGAAACGCTGGTCGCGCGTGTTTGGTGCCGCCCGCGACGCTCGCGATTTGGTGTATTGCCAATCCACAACCAAATTGCCCAGCCCGGGTAGGCTGTGTACACCGTTGACTTGTGCAACCTGCAGTTCGTTCTCGATCCATTCCAGCGAACGCAGGCGTTCGAACTCACCGCTGCCCAAAATGCCGGTGTCGGTTTGCACTTCGTCGGTGGTTTGCCGGACTTGTATCGCCGTGGCATTGACGATGTGATGCTCGCCGATCTTCAGACCGCCGGAAGCGAAAAGACTGGTGTCTATCGCGCGTTCGGTACGCTCCCGCGTGGAGCGCTGCTGCGCAAACAATTGGCCACCGCTGAGCGCAAAAAACGCCCGTTCTTCCTCGCGGATATCCCAACTTTGCGAGTATCGAGTGCCGGCGATGAAGCCCAGACTCCAGGCACCTTCGCTGAACTGATAGTCGTCGCCGATGGAAAAGGAAAAACCGGTATTGGGGCCGACCTGTTTGGGGCTGGTTTGATAGCCCTTGGCTGCCACCGCTTCGCCCAGACTCTCCAGCTGCGCGCCGACCGGCAATCGGGTAACCAACAGACCTTGCGGTGCGGCGCGGGCGCCATCGTCATAGCCCAGCCAGTCGCGCGAGCCGCCGGCATAGCTCAGCCCGGTCTGGTTGGTGGTGCCGTCCACATAGCCGACCGTGGCCGAGAACTTCAGTAGGAACGATTCCGGCACCCCGCGGGTGCGCAGCTGTACCGTGCCGCCGCCGAACTCGCCCGGCATGTCGGCCGCGTAGGTTTTCTGCACCACGATGCCGCTCAGAATCTCGGTTGGAAACAGATCCAGCGGGACCACCCGACGAGTAGGGTCAGGCGAGGGAACCTGTGCGCCATTGAGCAGGGTTGAGGAATAGCGCTCGCCTAAGCCCCGCACATAGATGAACTTGCCGTCGACCAGGGTCAGGCCGGTGACACGTTTGAGTGCGCCAGCGGCGTCGGAATCGCCGGAGCGCGAGATCTGCTCGGCGCCGAGGATGTCGGCTACCGCTGATGACGTTCGTTTCTCTTCAACGAAAGCCGCCAGTGAGCCTTCAATAAACGGTTCGAGGACGATGAATTCGGGCAACTCCAGTCCGGCTGGCGTCAGCTCGATCTGGCGTGCGGTGCGTTGTTCGCTGACGATCGCTACGCCACCGATGGTCTGCGCACTGAACGAGGGTGCGAGTACGCTGAGTGAATACTCGCCGGCGCTCAGCTCAATCCGGTAGCGGCCTTCGCTGTCGGTGGTGACATCGAGCGGCGTGCCGCTGACAAACACTCGTGCGCCGCTAATGGGTGCGCCGTCGTCGGCTGAAACGATCTGACCTTCGAGCGTACCTGGCGGTCCTGCGGTGATTTCTGCGCTGTTCTGGTTGGAGCGGCCGCCGGCAGAGCTTTCCAGTGCGATCCGCGTAGTGCCGTCGGTTTCGATGCTAAGGATGATTTCGGCGTACTCATCGTCGATCGTGGTCAGCGGCAGTTCGGCGATGACGTCCTCACCGCGGTAGACGGTGATCCGGTGGTCCCCAGCCGGAAGCTGTATCTGCAGTCCGCCGTAGGCATCCTGCTGCTGCCGGGAGCCGCCATCGGTCTGCACCTCGATACCCGCGACCGGTCCGTTCGCATCGAAGGCGAATATTTCGATCTGCGCGGGGTCGGCCTGTAGCGGCGCCGATAGGGCGGCGAGAATCATCGCCGGCAACAGGCGCCGGCGAGGCTGCCCCAAAGGCGGACGAGCGCGTGCAGGATTGGACACGGATGCGGACATAGGCGGGCAGCTCAGGTCGGTCAGTCGATCGGTGGCGATTAGGTGCACTTCCAGCGCTCAGTCGCGCAGTCCTGCATGATCTTGCGCAGCTCGGTGGCCTTGCGGAAAAGGTCGGCTTTGGTCAGCAACTGCAGATTGCGCTCGACCGCGTCGAAGTTGGCCTGCTTGAAATGGGCATACGCCAAGGCGTAACGAATCTCCTGATCCGGGCCCAGTCCTGCGCGCAGCAGCGCCGCTTCCATCGCCGCAACTTCCGCGTATTGCCCTAACTCAACCAGAATCCCCAGTCGCTGCTTGAGCTTGGCCGACTGATCGCGAATCTGTGCGTTGAGCATCAGCGCGCGCACCGGCTGTTTGGCTCGACGGTACAGCTCCGCCGCTTCGACCAGCAGCGCTGGATTGAGCAGCGCGGCTTGATAGGTCAGCTCGGCCGCGGCCAGCGGCTGATCCAGGTCCAGATAGGTTGCCGCCAGCAGCTTGACCACGTTCTCGTTGCCTGGAAACTGCAGTCGCGCCGACTCCAGAAAGGTCGCCGCCTGCTCGGGCTGCCGCGAGCGCTTGAGTGCCGCGCCGATTGCTACGTAGTCTGCTACCTTGCCTTCGCTGCGACTCAAATAGGCGCGACCGCTTGCGGCGGCCTCCTGGTACAAGCCCAGCTCCATTAGGTAGAAGACTTGGCGGCGCAGGAAGGTGGTGTTGGCCGGAAATTTGCGTTGACCAGCGGCGATCGCCTGGAAGGCCAGGTCATGCTGACGGAGCAACCAGTGCGCCTGAACACGCATCAAATCGACGCTAGGTAGGTTGGCGAAACTCTCCTTCACCACCGTTAAGTTGAGCGTCTTTAGCACGTCCGCATAACGTTCCAGGCCGAACTGGGCTTGCGCTAGAAACAGGTAGATGGACGGCTCAAGTTGGCCGGCGTCTATCGAGCGTTGAAACGCAGCTATCGCATCGGCCGGTCGGCTGGGCGTGCCCGATAGAGCGATCATCCCTTCCAGCGTGTGGAACTTGATCAGATCGATGTCTGCCGCTGCCGTATCGACTTCGGTCAGTGCCGTTGCAGCGCGTTCATATTCGCCGTCTTTGACCAACAGCGCAGCGAGTTCGATGTAGTCGATGTCTGGGTCGGCGGCGTAAGCCGCGTTGAAGCTGAGGAATAGGGCGAGGGCGAGTAAGTAGGGCTGAGGGCTGAGGGTTCTTAAGCAGGGCTGAGGGCTGAGGGCCGAGGGCTGAGGGAAAGCCAAAAGCGCGTTGAGGCGCGTCGATGCCCACGACAACAACCTACCCGCTCGCCTGAGAGCTGAGCGCAGCGGCTCTGCTCTCCTCAGCCCTCGGCCCTCAGCTTTCGGGATAAAGGACTGAGGGCTGAGAGCTGAGGGCTGAGGGAAAGCGAAGCGCGATTTGAGGTGCGTCATAGCCTTCAGTGCTAGGCATCGACCAAAACGGCCCAGCACTTGCAATCGTGCCGAAGCCCACGAGCGACTCGAACCCGCTCTCCTCAGCCCTCGGCCCTCAGCCCTCAGCCCTGTACTAATCATGACAAGTTAAAACTCACTTTTTGCTTAGCCCACACGCGCACCGCCTCGCCCTTGTAGGTGGCGGGCTCAAACTTCCAGTTCTTTACGCCGAAGGTGGCGGTTTCGTCGAAAACGCCCTGGGGTTGAGACTCCAGCACTTTGATCTTTTCAATTTGTCCGGTTGGGCTGATCAGCAGCGATAACACCACGTAGCCAGTGATTCCCTGGGCCTTGGCACGGACCGGGTAGGGCATCGACGTTTGCAGGCTGGGGCGTGGTGCGACATCC
>Ga0316204_10007278_pt1 | contig 16363 bp, 15 predicted proteins | sample 6monrhotite_MG_2_FD_205661 | JGI IMG/M metagenome (GOLD analysis project Ga0316204, IMG submission 205661) | Microbial mat bacterial communities from mineral coupon in-situ incubated in ocean water Damariscotta River, Maine, United States -... | ecosystem: Environmental > Aquatic > Marine >... | reverse complement strand
GATTAAAATAAAAACTATCAACTTCTTTCTATTTTAGGTATTTTTACCCAATGAAAGAAGCAGTGGTTCTCGTACATGGTATCTGGATGAATGGAGCAGAGATGTTTCGTCTTCGTCAGCGCCTGACCGATGCGGGCTATGAGTGCCACCTGTTTAAATACCAGTCCATAAAATGCTCACCTGAAGAAAATGCCGAGCACTTGTATGAATTTCAGCACTCTATAAATGCACCTGTTGTGCACTTCGTTTGTCACTCCCTCGGTGGCCTGGTGCTGCTGCATCTGTTCGATAAATATATTATTGAAAAAACAGGTCGAGTTGTCTTTTTAGGTGTGCCGGTGAATGGCAGTGAAGTGGCCAGGCGGCTTTCAAGCACCATGGTGACTCGCTGGGTAGTTGGTAAAAGTATTGAACATGGTTTGCTGGGCGATCGACCAGTATGGAAAAAATGGCGTGATCTGGGTGTGATCTCAGGGGATTTTCCGCTGGGGGTTGGTCTGGTTGTTGGTGGTCCGGCACTACCGCACGATGGGACGGTTTCAGTAGAAGAAACATATGTTGGAGGAGCAACCGATTACTTAACCATGACGGTCACACATCTAGGCTTGTTGTATTCAGAGGCAGTGGCTATTCAGGTTGTTACCTTTTTGCGTGCCGGTAAATTTGGTGATGAGGCGAGTGAGTTGTTGTTTGATGTGACTTAATACGGATTAGCGGTTCACATCGGCGAAGGCTCGTCATAGTAATAACCCTGCGCATAATCCACACCCATCTCTTTTAGCAAATCACTAATGTCTTCATCTTCCACAAATTCTGCGATTGTTTTTAAATTCATTGTATGTCCAATTGAATTTATGGCATCCACCATGACGCGTGATATTTCATCTTGTGCAATCTGTTTTACAAACATACCGTCAATCTTAAGGTAATTAATAGGCAGGTTGCGTAAATAGGCAAAAGAACTTAGGCCGCTACCAAAATCATCCAGGGCGGTAAAACAACCGAGATCCTGTAATTGTTTTAGGAATTGCGTAGCATTTTCTAGATTTGCAATAGCGGAAGTTTCAGTAATTTCAAAACATAAGCGTTCGTGTGAGATATCTTTGTTCGATAATATTTCAATTGTTCGCTCAGTAAATTTATTATCTGCCAGGCTTTGGCCTGAAAGATTTACGGCGTATACAGTATCGGTTTGATCATTCTCTAATTGTTTGAGTACATTTTTTATTACCCAATTATCCAATAGTGGCATTAGATTGTAGCGCTCTGCTGGAGGGATAAATGCCATAGGTGGAATTATTTCATCCTCTTCGTCGAGCATACGGATTAAGACTTCTCGATGAGCTTTTAAATTGGTGCTGTTATTTAGGGGAACGATATCCTGGCAATAAAGCGTGAAACGATTTTCCAGCAGGGCATCATTGATGCGGTTGACCCATTGGGTCTGTTCTCTTTTCTCGGTGACGTTCTCATCGTCGTAGGTGACGATATGGCATCTGTCGCGGCCTTCGTGTTTTGCCATGTAGCATGCTGTATCAGCAGCATGATATAAATTTTCATAATTAGAAACTTGTGCGGGGGCGTCCACAAGGCCAATGCTTGCGCCAATTCGAAAGGCTTTATTGCTCCAGATAAACTGATACTCACGTACAGTGTTTAATATTGTTTCGACTACTTCCTCAGCATGTTTTACATCAATGTTAGAGAGGAAAAATGCAAACTCATCGCCGCCAATACGAGCAAATAAATCGGTTTTTCTTAGTTTGTTTTGTATTTTGACAGATATCTGTTTTAGTAGCTCATCACCTGCGGCATGCCCTAAGGTATCATTTACAATTTTGAAGCGATCCAGATCCATGACGCATAGTGCATGGGTCGTGCCCTCGCTATACAGTGTTAATGTTTGTTCCACTTTAGTTTCAAATTCACGGCGATTTAATAGGCCGGTTAAAGAGTCATGTCGAGCCTGGTGTTCTATGTGTTTGGCTAGTACTTTTTCTTTGCTGATGTCCTGAAATGTTGTGATGGTGCCCAGTACATTATTATTGGTATCCTGGATAGGTGCGATGGTTTGTGATATATCGATTAATTCCTCATCTGCATTGTATAGAATGATGTCATTTGAAGGCATATTGTAACTGCCATTTTTAAGAAAATTTATTATACAGTCGGCTAGCCAGCGTTGGTTTGTCTCATCGTAGGCTTTGTATATTTGTGTAATGGGTTGCCCTGCAACATTATGTGTAATATATCCCGTTAACTTCTCCGCAACAGGGTTGAGGTAGTCCACCAGACCATCTTTGTTGGTTGTAATAATAGCGTCACCAACACTTCTCAGTGTGATTTGAGCCTTTTCTTTTTCAAGAAATAGTTCTCTTTCTATTACACTACTTCGCCGGATGACGTAAAAGGCAACTACTAGTGCAAGTAAAAGAATAAAAATGAATAAAGCTGTTTGAAGTTTGTAGGCCGTTTCGTATTGAGTAGAGGCTGTTTTTCTGGATTTGAATATGATGGCTTTTTGATACTCCAAAAGCTCCATGAAGTTGTCAATGATTTTACTTTGTAGAGGGTAGACGTTCTCAATCATCATTCGTTTGGCAGTTTCAACGTCTTTAGTGATATTGCTTAAGGCCATTTCCGCAGCTTGCCTTTGCTGGATCAAAGCGGGTCTAATAGATTCATTTAATGCTGACATGATTTGTGCTTCATTATCAGTAAGACCCAGATCGATAAGTTGTTGCCTTAGATTCCTGAATTGGAATGCATATTTATCCAGTTCGAGGCCAATATCATCTTTAATAAATGCGTCCTCCTCATAGCTCATTTTCAATGTGAGTCGGGTGCGTGCTCGAGCAGTTTCAATAAGCTTAACAATGAGCTCCATTTTGTCGCTGGCTCTACTGCTGCCTTCTATTGTTTCATGTGAGGTTTGCATTTGATTCAGGCTAGTGTAGGCAAAGAAGGTCAGTAGTGAGATTAAAAAGCTGAAGCCTAGTGTCAGAATATAGAAAGATTCAGATTTTCTTAATTTTGGCATGTGCATAGGGTAACCCGTATAGTTGAGTTATGACTACAAGGATAGCATGTGCTGATTGAGATGCAGCTGAATGACTGCTTGATTTCGTATTTACACGATTAAGCGTAAATAAGTGGTCGAGACCTTAATTGTGCCTAAATTAGAGATGCGTTTTATGCATTCTCTAAGCTTGTAGGTGACGTCGATTTTTTACTGGAGTTCATGCAAATACACTCTAGAGGCGTAGGTTGCCCATAGAAATAACCCTGAGCGTAATCGACGCCCATTTCTTCAAGTAGGTTCTTTATTTGCTCATCTTCTACAAATTCAGCGATGGTTTTGAGGTGCATGGTATGACCAATAGAGTTTATTGCTTCTACCATCACACGTGATGTTTCATCTTTAGTTATCTGTCGAACAAACATGCCGTCTATTTTTAGATAATTTATAGGGAGATTTTTTAAGTAGGCAAATGAGCTGAGCCCGCTGCCGAAGTCATCTAATGCTGTGTAACACCCCAATGCCTGTAATTGAGTTAAAAATTCAGTGGCATTCTGTAAATTAGCAATAGCGGCGGTTTCTGTTATTTCAAAACAGAGTCGGTGCTGATTAATATTGCTTTCAGATAATATTTCTATTGCCTGTTTGGCGAATTTATTATCAGTGAGACTCTGACCCGACAGGTTAATTGCATATACTGAGTTGCTCGTGTCTTTTTGTAGCTGTTTTATTATGTTTTTAATTACCCATTCATCAATTTTAGGCATTAGGTCGTAACGTTCTGCTGGAGGTATAAATGCCATGGGTGGAATGATTCCACCATCTTCATCGATCATGCGAATAAGAACTTCACGGTGCACTCTTTCACTCTGGTTAGTGTGTAATGGGCAAATTTCCTGTGTGTACAGGGTGAAACGATTCTCTTTTAATGCATCGTTAATACGATTGACCCACTGAGTTTCTTCGCGTTTTTCGGTGACGTCTTTGTCGTCATATGTGACCGTGTGAAATCTATCACGGCCTTCATGCTTTGCCATGTAGCATGCTGTGTCTGCAGCATGGTATAAGTTTTCATAGTTAGAAACTTGTGCAGGGGCATCAACCAGACCGATACTGGCGCCAATGCGGAACGCCTTGTTTCCCCAGACAAATTGATATTCTCGAACGCTGCATAAAATCTTTTCAACAATAGCCTCAGCATCTTCAGTGTTGATGTTAGATAAAAACAGGGCAAATTCATCACCACCAATACGTGCAAATAAATCGGACTGTCTCAATACCAGTTTTATTTTTTGTGAAACCTGTTTTAAAAGTTCATCGCCAGCTGCATGGCCCAGTGTGTCATTTACAATTTTGAAGCGATCCAGGTCCATGACGCACAGGGCATGTGTAGTACCCTCTGAAAATAACGTAAGTGATTGTTCAACTTTATTTTCAAATTCTCGTCGATTTAATAAACCGGTTAAAACATCATGGCGAGCCTGGTGGTCGATGCGCTTGGCCAGGTATTTTTCTTTACTAATATCCTGAAAGGTGGTGATTGTGCCCAGAATGTTGTTAAACGTATCCTGGATGGGGGCCATAGTTTGGGAGATATCAATTATGTCATCATCCGCGTTATATAAAACAATGTCATTCGATGGCATGTTGTAATCACCATCTTTTAGATAGTTAACAATACAATCGGCAAGCCAGCGTTGATTGACTTCATCGTAAGCTTTAAAAATTTGTGTAATCGGTTTGCCGGAAACTTCACGGGTAATGTATCCCGTGATTTTTTCCGCCACGGGGTTCAGGTAATCAACCCGGCCATTTTCATCGGTAGTGATAACGGCATCGCCAATACTTTTCAGAGTAATTTGAGCTTTTTCTTTTTCAAAAAAAAGCTCACCTTCAATTTTGCTGCTGCGACGAATAATGTATGCGGCGACGAATATGGCCAGCAAAAAGATGGTCGCAAATAAGGAGAGCTGAAGTTTTCGTGCATATTTAAATTGTGTGGACGCCTCTTCACGCGAATTAAAAATAAGGCTCTTTTGATAATTTAGCAGTTTCATAAAATTGTCGATAATGACGCCCTGGCGAGCGTAAACATCTTTCACCATCATTTTTTGCGACTGAGCGATCAATATGGGGTCGTCGCTCAAGGCAAGCTCGGCGGCTTTTCTTTGTTGGGTGTGCGTGTCGGTGGCGGCTTTATTAATGGCCTGTGAAAAAATAAGCTCTTTATTATTGAGGCCTAGGTTGTGTAGTTGTTCGCGCAGCACAGTAAATTGAGTCGCGTGCTCATCTAGCTTCATGCTGATGTCGTCTTTAATGAATGGGTCTTCTTCATAGCTCATTTGTAGTGTCAATCGTGTACGTGTGCGAGCCCGTTCTATTAAATTGACAATAAGCTCCATTTTATCGCTGGCGCGGCTGCTACCCTGTATAGAGTTATATGAAATTTGTGTTTGCTGGTAACTGCTGTAGGCAAAAAAGGTGAGCAGAAGTATGAGGAAGCCAAATCCAAGTGCTAATACATAGGTGGATTGAGACTTGCGTAAAATGGGTGACTGCATTATCTAACCGCTTAAAATGATGGTGTACTGGTTGTTTTTTTATTATGCCCTAGAGGATAGCACATCTCTGGAAAGTGGTGTTTGTGGTTAAATTTAAGTTATTTGACACTAATTCAGTTGGAGATTATGCGCAGATATTAAATAGAAGGTGAATAGAAGCCTGCAGGGTGGTCATGCCTCCGCTTTATTGTTTTAATGTTTGGTGAATCCAGTCTGGTAACACCGTATAATCAATTCGTGGGTAGTTAGCCCATTTTATTATTCGGCCCTCTATAGAGTTCATGAGCAGAAAAAGCAAAGCAGGATAAGTGTGACGACACGAATTTTAGGCATAGACCCAGGTTCCAGGCAAACAGGCTATGGCCTGATTGACTCTGATGGTAGCCACTCACAGCACGTGGATAGCGGTTGTATCTATGTGAAGGGTGAAAGCTTTCCTGATCGTCTGGGTTATGTGTTTCGTCATGTTAGTGAGCTGATTACCGAATACCAGCCTGATGAACTATCTATAGAGCTGGTATTTGTGAATAAAAACGTCGACTCGGCTCTGAAGCTAGCGCAGGCGAGGAGTGCCGCCATTTGCGCCGCCGTTAATGCGGGATTAAGCGTGCATGAATATGCACCTAAGGCGATTAAAAGCGCTGTAGTAGGAAGTGGTAGCGCTAGTAAGGAGCAGGTGCAGCATATGATGTCTATGTTGTTAAAACTGGAAAAAGGCCTACAGGCAGATCAGGCGGACGCACTGGGTATTGCGTTGTGCCACGCCCATAACCGTGAACTGGCCGGGAAAGTCGCCTTACCCGCGCGCAGAAGACGTAGTGGTCGTTGGTTGTCATTAAAATAATTTAATGTATGGCTGTTGAGCCATATAAATTTATAGCTGTGTATATTTCCAGTGATTAAAATGTAAAGAGATACTATAAAAAATGATCGGTAGAATTCAGGGCAAAATTATAGAGAAACAACCCCCGCAATTATTAATTGATGTTCAGGGTGTGGGGTATGAAATTGATGCACCTATGTCGACCTTTTATCAGCTGCCAAATCTGGGTGAGCTGGTTACCTTGCATACCCATTTAGTCGTGCGTGAAGATGCGCAGTTATTGTATGGTTTTTCGTCATTGTCTGAGCGTGGCCTGTTTCGTACATTAATTAAAATTAATGGCGTAGGGGCAAAGCTGGCTCTGACTATTTTATCTGGTATGAATTCGAATGAATTTGTTGCCTGTGTACAAAATAATGATGCCACTGCCCTCGTGCGCTTACCGGGTGTGGGTAAAAAAACAGCAGAGCGCCTGATTATCGAATTGCGTGATAAGCTAAAAGGCTTGGTGTCAGACGCAGATCATGCACAGAGCGGTGCGGGTACGCCGACAGTTGTTGCAGCGAGTTCACCTGTAGCGGATGCGGTGAGCGCGCTGGTATCACTAGGTTATAAAGAAGCTGAAGCGAGTCGTATGGTGCGCAGCATTGATACTACTGAGCTCGGTACTGAGGACATTATTCGTTTGAGTTTACAGGCGGCGGTGAAAAAATAAGCAATGAATGAGCGAATAATTACAGCGCAGCAGTCAACAGATGAGGAAGGTGTTGACCATGCGATTCGTCCCAAGCTACTAGCCGACTATTCAGGGCAGCCAGCGGCATCTGAGCAACTGGATATTTTTATTCCAGCGGCGCGTAATCGCGGTGAAGCGCTCGACCATTTACTAATATTTGGGCCGCCAGGTTTGGGTAAAACCACATTGGCGCATATTGTCGCGAATGAAATGGGTGTGAATTTGCGCCAGACCTCAGGGCCGGTACTTGAGCGACCAGGGGATTTGGCGGCGCTATTAACGAATCTTGAGCCGCATGATGTGCTGTTTATCGATGAAATACATCGACTGAGTCCTATAGTAGAAGAAGTTCTGTACCCTGCAATGGAAGATTATCAGTTGGATATCATGATTGGCGAGGGCCCGGCCGCACGTTCAATAAAGCTGGATTTGCCTCCCTTTACACTGGTGGGAGCGACAACACGTGCTGGCTCTCTTACCTCTCCATTGCGTGATCGCTTTGGTATTGTTCTGCGTTTGGAGTTCTATAACACCACTGATCTTAGCGCAATTGTTCAGCGCTCGGCGCAAATACTGGGGGTTGGGTTAGATGAGGAAGGTGCTGCAGAAATTGCCCGTCGTGCGCGGGGAACACCACGTATAGCCAATCGTTTACTGCGTCGTGTACGTGATTATGCGGAGGTGAAAGCAAATGGAAAAGTGGATAAAACAGTTGCAGCTAGCGCATTAGATATGCTCAAAGTCGATTCATATGGGTTTGATAATATGGATAGAAATTTACTCTCTACCATTATTGAAAAATTTGAAGGTGGCCCAGTTGGCGTGGAAAATCTGGCGGCAGCAATTGGTGAAGAAAGGGATACCATTGAGGATGTGATTGAGCCCTACCTGATTCAGCAGGGCTTTTTGATGCGTACCCCAAGGGGGCGTGTGGCCACGGCCAATGCATATCGCCATTTAGGTTTGGTGCCGCCGAATAATGCAGAGATAGTTGCAGGCGGGGATGACTAGTTTCCGTGAGTGTAATGTTTAAGGCTTTTATTTTATGTGTGAGAAACTTCATTTCATACAATTAATGAAATTGAGCCTATAAAACTAAACCTGTATCACAACACAGGTGAATGTGCTCATTACAATATGTCAGTAAATGTTTACAAAATATTTATCAGGTACAAAAATGAACTTTAAATGGCCGGTACGCGTCTATTACGAGGATACAGATTCTGGTGGCGTTGTATTTTATGCAAACTATCTAAGTTTCATGGAACGTGCGCGAACAGAATACTTACGCTACTTTGGGTTTGAACAAGATCAACTAATTGAACATAAAAACACCATTTTTGCAGTGCGTTCCGTGCAGCTAGATTATTTAAGTCCAGCTAAATTCAATGATCGGTTAATGGTTACTGCAAAAATTACAGAGCTTAAAAAAGCCAGCATGCTATTTGAACAAAAAATCTATCGTGAAGATCAGCCAGAGAAAATCCTTTGCCAGGGTCAGGTGCGTATTGCGTGCTTACGTGCAGATACATTCAGGCCTTCAGCAATACCCGGCGCAATTTCAGAAATAGTATCTGATGCTATGTCTCAATCTATAACGGAGGTCGCAAGTGTCGACTGATTTATCACTTATTACGCTTATTGCAGAAGCCAGTATTTTGGTGCAGCTGGTGATGCTCGTGCTGGTCGCTGCATCAGTAGTATCCTGGTTTGTTATTTTTCAAAAAAATAAACTACTAAAAACCGTTTCTACCGAAGCGTCTCGTTTTGAAGATGAATTCTGGTCGGGTGGTGATTTGAGTGAGCTTTATACACAACTTGGTCGGCGCCGACTTGAACGTGAAGGTATGGAAAAAGTTTTTGAAACTGGTTTTGCCGAGTTTGCCCGTTCCTATAAAACAACCACAGACCCTGCCTTTATGATGGCCAGTATTCAGCGCAGTATGAAAGTTGTGTTGTCGCGAGAAGAAGATAAATTAGAGGCCAACCTATCATTGCTTGCAACCATTGGCTCTATCAGCCCTTATGTGGGTTTGTTTGGTACGGTCTGGGGGATAATGAATTCGTTTACTGCTTTAGGTGCGGTACAAAATGCCTCTCTGAATATGGTTGCTCCAGGTATTGCAGAGGCGTTAATCGCGACAGCAATGGGCCTGTTTGCAGCGATACCGGCCGTGGTTGCTTATAACAAGTATTCAGATCAGGTTGATCGTTTATTAGGGCGTTATGAGAACTTTATGGAAGAGTTCACTACCGTATTGCAGCGTCAGTCTCAAAAGAAGATGAGAAGCGAAACGCAAAAATCTGAGCAGGCAAAGCAGGAAAAAACTTCTGAGCAAAGTGATGGTTCTACAACAGAAGCGGTAGAGGCAAGTTAAGGTGGCATCCAGTCGTCGTAAACGTCGCCCAATTTCAGAAATCAATGTGGTGCCCTACATTGATGTGATGCTGGTGTTGCTGGTGATTTTTATGATTACTGCACCCATTGTACAGCAGGGCGTAGAGATAGACTTACCACAGGCGGCGGCGAAACCCATGTCACCTGATCAGGATGAGCCGGTTGTCCTGTCTGTAGATAGTAAAGGTGACTATTATTTGGATATTGGAGATAAGCCAGATAAGCCAATTGATGCTCAGCTTATGGTGAACAGGATTGCAGCGGTACGTCAGCTTAAGCCTAATATACCTGTGCTAGTGCGTGGTGATCGTGATGTAGGTTATGGCCGCGTTGTAGATGCAATGGTGTTATTGCAGAAGGCCGGTGTTGAGAAAGTTGGTTTAATGACAGAGCAGCCAGATAGTTAATATGCACGCTAGTTTAATTTCTCAAATTAAAAACCACCCGCGATTCTTCTTTTTATCAATTGCTGTGCATGTGATATTGCTTGTCATTGTAACGATTAGTCTGAGCGACCCTTCTGCACCTAAGTTACCAGTAGCTAAGAAAGTTGATACGGTGAAAGCAGTTGTAATTGATGCGAGCGTGGTTAAACAGGAAATTCAGAAAATAAAACAGGCGGAAGAAAAACAGCGTAATCAGGAAGTTGCGCAAAAGAAGAAGCTGGATAGAGAGGTAAAAAAAGCAAGGGAGCAGCGTAAAAAAGAAGAAAAGCGTTTAGCTGATTTAAAGTTGAAAGAAAAAAAGCGTAAGCAGGCATTGGCTAAAAAAGAAAAATCAGACCGTGAGAAAAAGAAAAAAGAGCTGGCAAAGCTAAAGAAACAACAGCAAGAGTTAGTTAATAAACGTAAAGCAGAACAGAAGAAACTAGCTGATATAGAGAAAAAACGTAAGGCTGTAGAAGCGGAAGCTAAAAAGAAAAAATTGGCTGCTGAGGCGGATGCCAGACGAAAAGTGCAGGAGGCCGAAATGCGCCAGCAGATGTTGGCGGAAGAAAGGCGTATGGCAAAACAATCCGCTGAGAATCAAAAGCTACTGGCTCAATATGTTTATCAGATTCAACGAAAAGTTGAGGTAAACTGGAATGCACCAGCGAGCATGACCAAGGGCTGGTCATGTGAGGTACTTGTAGTGCAAAATCGCTTTGGCGAAGTACAGAATGTGCAAATGAAAAAATGCACGGGTAGTGAAGCATTTAAGAGCACGGTTGAGCGAGCAGTTCGTAAGGCTTCGCCATTACCGGAAGCACCTAATAACGATATATTTGAGAAAAAACTGAATTTTGTTTTCAGGCCTGAAGTATGAAAAAAATATTAATTAACACTTTTCTAATCATTACCTTAATACAAACCGCGCAGGCCGCTTTGCGCGTTGAAATCACTAAAGGTGTTGAAGGTGCAATGCCAATTGCTATCATACCTTTTGAACGAACCGAGCAAAATTCTAAAGTAGTTGCCAGTGTATCGGGTATTATTACTTCTGACTTACAGCGTAGCGGACAGTTCTCACCAATTGATAGCGACAAGCTCATTGCCAGGCCACGTAATTTAGAAGATGTGAATTATAAGCTTTGGCGAGTCGCAGGCATTGATCATTTGGTGATTGGTTCGTTAAAAGTTATTAAACGCAATCAATATGAAATTAATTTTCGTTTGCTTGATGTCTTTAAAGGAACACAGGTACTGGGTTATCAGTTCTCTGCAACTGATCGTAGCTTACGTAGTGTCAGTCACCATATCAGTGATTTGATATACGAGGCTATTACAGGGCAGAAAGGTGCATTTGATACGAAAATTGCTTATGTCACATCGGAACGTAAGCAGGGTGTACAGCCATCCTACAGTCTTCAGGTCGCTGATACTGACGGCTACAATTCATTATCGGTATTAAAGTCTACTCAGCCAATTATGTCTCCCACCTGGTCACCTGATGGAAGGCAGTTGGCTTATGTCAGTTTTGAAAAGCGAAAGTCAGAAATATATGTGCAGGATTTGTATACTCAAAAGCGGCGCAAGCTAACTTCCTTCACTGGTATCAATGGTGCGCCGGTATGGTCACCTGATGGTAAAAAACTCGCCCTGACATTATCTAAAGGTGGTAATCCAGATATCTTCATTTTAGATATTAAAACTAAAAAAATGAATCAGCTAACAAAGCATTGGGGTATTGATACTGAGCCGGCCTGGACACCTGATGGTAGTGAGCTGGTGTTTACTTCGAGTCGTGCTGGAAAACCGCAGATTTACCGTGTGTCTAGTAATGGCGGGCAGCCCAAACGCTTAACCTTTAGTAACAATTACAATGCAAGTCCTGAAGTATCAAGTGATGGAAAAACGCTGGTTTTTGTACAGGGTGAGGGTAATGTTTTCAAAATTGCCAAGCAGGATTTGCAATCGGGATATGTGGAACTGTTAACGGATGGCCCTCTGGATGAATCCCCGAGTTTTGCACCCAATGGGGGCATGATTTTATATGCCTCTACTGATAAGTATCAGGGGGTATTGTCTGCTGTTTCTTCGGATGGTCGTTTTAAACAGAAGTTGGTTTTATCCGAAGGCGATGTAAGGGAGCCTACCTGGGGGCCTTTTAAAAATTAATAAATGATTTTTGTTATTAGGTAATTTGTGCGTTGTGTTTCGATTTGGAGAGTTTGCACAGTTTTTGCTTTATATAATTAAAGACCAGCTATAACTAACGAATTTTAAGAATAAATATTGGAGAAGTTAAATGACTGCAATTAAATTACTACCGGCATTAATGTTGTCGAGTTTACTAGTGGCGTGTGCGCCGGAAAATGTAAAAGATGCAGATTCGTCTGGTGGCTCAATGGCTCAGTCGACTGACGGTGTGCAAACGGGAGGGTTGAGTGGTGCAGATTCTACTGAGGGCAGCTTTCTTTCCGGGATGACCGTGTCCTTTGAAAAGGATGCGATTAACGATACGAGTAACGTGCTAATCGAGAAAACTATATACTTTGATTATGACAGTGATCAAATTAGTGCAGATTACCAGACATTGATTGGTCATCATGGTAAATACCTGGCGGAAAATTCGGATATGCGCGTGCGTCTGGAAGGCCATGCGGACGAACGAGGGAGCCGTGAATATAATGTGGCACTGGCTAATCGACGTGCGCAATCTGTAAGGCGTCTGGTTTTATTTCAGGGCGCCAGTGCTGACCAGGTTGAGGTAATTAGCTATGGTGAGGAGAAGCCGGTAGCGTTAGGGCATGATGATGAGTCATGGCGCTTAAATCGTCGTGTTGAGCTGGTATACGAAGCGCGTTAATATAGCGCTAGATTTTAGTGCTTTATCAAGCGATATACATAAGGCATGGGCTCGTTAGGCGGGCTCATGCTTTTTGCTGCTATAAGGCTCCAGATAAATTCATATTTCTTTTTATTATTTAACATGCCTGTAGGCGAAATTTATGTCATTTAATCCGGCCATATGGCGACCTAGCGTTTTAATTATTACTGCATTGTTAACATCAGCAAGCCCGGCTTTATATGCTGAGAGTAGTGTTGAGCAGCGCCTGGGGCGCATAGAAAACCTGCTGAGCAGTCAGGTGCTAATGGAGCAGTCTCAGCGCGTTGAACAGATTCAGCAAGAATTAACCAGTTTACGAGGACTGCTGGAAAGCCAGGAAAATCAGCTGAACCTAATTAAGCAGCGTCAGCGTAATTTATACCAGGATATTGATCGTCGACTGAATGATCTGGAAATTAAAGGTGGTGGCGTTTCATCAGGCACTGCGCCTGCTTCAGCTGTCGCAATGCCTGCTACATCATCTGCGCCATCTTCGTCAATTGCACCTCCTTCTGGCCCAGCGAGCTCTGCATCAGTCGCTGCACCACTGTCATTGTCCAATGATAAAAATGGTAAGTCAGCTTATAGTCAGGCGTTTAATACCTTGAAGGAAGGCCGGTATAAACAGGCGATAGACGAATTTAAGGCCTTTCAGAAAAATTACCCAGAAAGTGCCTATGGTGCAAATGCACAATACTGGCTGGGTGAGACATATTCGGTATCGAGGGATTACAAAACGAGCCTGAGTGAGTTTCAAAAGGTTGTCAGTGATTACCCGGAGAGCAACAAGGTCGAAGGTGCATTGCTAAAAATAGGTTTTACATATTATGAAATGCAGGATTGGGTATCGGCTAAAACAGCCTTAGAGTTGGTTATCAATAAATACCCGGGCACAACCGTCGCACGTAAAGCTAAAGAGCGTTTGCAGCGCATGAAGCGTGAAGGGCATTAGTCGTTACAACATCGGGCGAGAACGCCATGTCATCTAATACAACGCAAGCGGAGCACCGTTTGCGTATCACCGAGATATTTTATTCATTGCAGGGTGAGTCATCCTTTGTGGGCTTGCCCACTGTTTTCGTACGCCTGACTGGCTGTCCGCTTCGTTGTGGGTATTGTGATACGGAATACGCCTTTAGTGGTGGAGACTGGATGGCGTTGGCTGATGTGCTTCAGCAGGTGAGGCAATATAATGCCGCCTATGTATGTGTAACGGGTGGTGAGCCATTAGCACAGCGTAATTGTGGCGATTTGCTTAGTGCGTTATGCGATGAGGGCTACAGTGTATCAATTGAAACCTCAGGTGCTATGGACGTGGGCAATGTCGACCCCCGGGTTATCCGAGTCATGGATATAAAAACGCCAGGATCAGGAGAAGAGTCTAAAAATCGCTATGAAAATATTTCCTGCTTAACACGTCGTGACGAAGTTAAGTTCGTGTTATGTGGTCGCGAAGATTACGACTGGGCGAAAAAAATTATTGAAAAGTATTCTCTAATGAACAAATGTCAGGTATTGATGTCACCAGAACATGTAGGTGTGGCGCCAAGTGATCTGGCCGACTGGATTATTGAGGATCAGCTGAACGTACGCTTCCAGTTTCAACTGCACAAGCATTTATGGAATAACGAGCCAGGCCGGTAAATAAGGCGATTTTGGTAAGGCGTCAGTTAGGCAGTTAAAAATAGAATTAAGTAAGAATGAGCAATATAAAGAAAAAAGCAGTTATTTTGGTGTCTGGTGGGCTGGATTCAGCGACCGTATTGGCGATGGCTAAAGCTGATGGCTATGATTGCTATGCGTTGAGTTTTGATTACGGTCAGCGGCACTGCGCCGAGCTTCAGGCGGCAAAAAATGTAGCCAGTATGTTTGATGTGATAGAGCATCGAGTGCTGCATCTGGACCTAAATCAGTTAGGAGGTTCGGCTCTGACAGACACTAGTATCGATGTCCCTACTGTGCAAGAAGACGGGATTCCTGTTACCTATGTGCCGGCTAGAAATACAATTTTTCTATCAATGGCTCTGGCGTGGGCTGAAATTTTGAAGTCTGATGATATATTCATTGGTGTAAACGCAGTTGACTACTCCGGCTATCCAGACTGTCGCCCTGAATACATAAAGGCCTATGAGTTGATGGCGAATCTAGCAACCAAGGTGGGCGTAGAGGGTAATCATTTGCGTATCCACACTCCACTTATTGATATGACTAAAGCGGAAATTATTCAGACAGGTTTGCAGAAGGGTGTAGATTACTCTCTGACGGTTTCTTGCTATGCAGCCGATGAACAAGGTAGGGCTTGTGGAGAATGTGACTCCTGCCGTCTGAGAAGGAAGGGTTTTGAGGATGCTGGGCTTGCCGATCCTACGATTTATCAAGTGCAGTAACGTATTAAATATAATGCAAAAAATTCCGATTTTTAAGCTTGTATTTTTAAATGGATAAGGTAATATACGCGCCTTCCTGAAGAGGCAAACAAAGCATCGTTTGAAATAATACAACCCAGTTATGGGCCGTTAGCTCAGTTGGTAGAGCAGTGGACTTTTAATCCATTGGTCCCGCGTTCGAGTCGCGGACGGCCCACCATATTTTAAGAAAGCCTGTCATTTATGATGGGCTTTTTTTATGTCCAATAATTAATTATTCACGCAAAAAAAAGCCCGGCTAAAGCCGGGCTTTTTAATACATGGTGAGGTGGTTTACTTACGTACGCCAGGGCCATTCAATGTTAGGCCGTTACTCATATATGTATGGAAGTACTCAAGAGCACGATACTCTTTGCTTTGTGCTTTAAATGGCTTAGCACGTACCTGCTTATTACATCCGCCGTAACGACGGTGCATTGTACCCATGCCTGCCCACTTATTACGGTAAACAGGGAAATGTGATGAATGACCTAAAGCTGGGCTCAGGATATCAGCACGAATTTTATTACCTGCATTGTAGTAGTGGCAATCAGCACACGACATGTTTAGCTGGCCGCGCTTAGCATAGAAGTGCTTTTTGCCGCGCTCATACCATTCCATTGATTCAGGTGTGTCTACAATTTTCACGTTGCCTTTAGCGCCACGAGACTTATATGAAAGATAGGCAGACAAGTGAGCCATTTTACCTTTCTTATATTTCAGTGGTTTTTCGCCATTGTTCTTACGGCAATTATTAATTGCTAATTCAACTGTAATAACTTCGTTGCTGTTTTTATCAAAGTAAGGGTAGTTCTGAGTCATACCTTTCTCTGCGTTTGGAAAGCAGCTAGCGTACGTTTTACCATTTTTAAATGGTGTGTTGAATAAGTCTTCACCTTTGTCGATCGCGATTTCATAAGGAGGAAATTCCTCAAACGCTTCCCACTGTTCGCGTGAGGCTTTATCAACGGCGTAAACACCGTTTGTAAAATCCTGCAATGGAACATCAGGGAAACGATCAGTAAAATAACCTTTGAAATCTTTTAGGTCTTGAGCTGGATTTGCAGCAAAGCTAGCAAATGGAGCTGCTAGCATGCAAATCGCAGATACAA
>Ga0316204_10007277_pt1 | contig 16363 bp, 11 predicted proteins | sample 6monrhotite_MG_2_FD_205661 | JGI IMG/M metagenome (GOLD analysis project Ga0316204, IMG submission 205661) | Microbial mat bacterial communities from mineral coupon in-situ incubated in ocean water Damariscotta River, Maine, United States -... | ecosystem: Environmental > Aquatic > Marine >... | reverse complement strand
CTTTCGCTGCACCACCAAATTCGGCTGACAATATGGTACACAAAGCCGCGGTTAAAGTCGTTTTACCATGGTCAACGTGGCCGATTGTGCCAACATTGACATGGGGTTTCGTTCGTTCAAATTTTTCTTTAGACATTGCTATTTCCTCTTTGTACTTAATTTTAAAATAAATAAATCAGATTCTTTTTGTTATTAATAAGTTACGGCGTCTACCACACTCGCTGGTGCTTCTGCATATTCCAAAAACTCCATCGAATAACTTGCCCGACCTTGCGATGCGCTTCTAACAGCCGTAGCATAACCAAACATTTCACTGAGCGGCACTTCTGCATCAATGACTTTACCAGAAGGATTATCTTCCATTCCATGAACAACTCCGCGGCGGCGATTTAAGTCACCCATTACATCACCCATATATTCTTCTGGTGTGACAACCTCAACTTTCATAATTGGCTCTAACAATACTGGAGACGCATTAGTTGCACCTTCTCTCAATCCCATAGACGCAGCAATTTTAAAAGCCATTTCATTAGAATCCACATCATGATAAGAGCCATCATGCAAAGTGACTTTAATATCAACCATTGGGTAGCCCGCTAAAACACCATTTTGCATTTGTTCTTGTAAGCCTTTTTCTACCGCAGGTATGTAATCTTTAGGAACACTTCCACCAACAATTTGATTTATAAATTCAAATCCTGCACCTGACTCATTTGGTTCAACGGTTAAGCAAACATGACCATATTGTCCTTTACCACCAGACTGTCGAATAAATTTGCCTTCTGCCTCAACTGATTTTTTGATGGTTTCTCGATAAGCGACTTGCGGCTTACCAATATTGGCATCGACTTGAAACTCTCGCTTCATTCGATCAATAAGAATATCCAGATGCAACTCACCCATCCCAGAAATAATCGTTTGCCCAGACTCTTCATCTGTTTCAACTTTAAAGGATGGATCTTCTTTCGCTAACTTTCCAAGCGCGGTAGCCATTTTATCTTGATCTGATTTGGTTCTTGGTTCAACCGCTACAGAAATAACAGGTTCTGGGAACTCCATCCTTTCTAGTATGATCGGATGAGAAACATCGCAAAAAGTATCGCCCGTTACTACATCTTTTATTCCGATTGCTGCGGCAATATCACCCGCAAAAACTTCTTTGACTTCTTCACGACTATTAGAATGCATTTGAACGATACGACCAACACGTTCTTTCTTTTGCCTAACCGAGTTGTAGATCTGGTCGCCAGTTCTAAGAACACCGGAATAGACTCTAAAGAAGGTTAAGCTTCCAACAAAAGGATCAGTAGCAATCTTAAATGCTAAAGCCGCAAAGGACTCTTTATCATCAGCAGGCCGAGCTGCTTCCGTTTCACCGTCTTCAAGAACACCGGTAATTGCTGGAATATCAACTGGCGCAGGCATAAATTCAATGACTGCATCTAAAACGGTTTGCACGCCTTTATTTTTGAATGCGCTACCGCAGGTCGCAATAACAATTTCATTCGCAAGTGTTCTCAAACGTAAACCTTGCTTAATTTCATCAATAGATAGTTCACCTTCTTCGAGGTACTTATCCATAAGCTCATCGCTCGCTTCGGCAGCGGCTTCAATCATTGCCTCACGATAAGTTTCACATTCATCCAGCATTTCATTGGGAATATCCGCATATTCAAAGGTCATGCCTTTGTCATCTTCACTCCAATAAATGGCTTTCATTTTAATTAGATCGATAACGCCTTTAAACTCTTCCTCAGCACCAATCGGTAATTGAATTGGAACTGGAGCTGAGCCTAAACGCTCTTCAATTTGTTTAATAACACGAAGAAAGTCCGCTCCTGCTCGATCCATTTTGTTAACAAAAACCATGCGTGGAACTTGGTATTTATTGGCTTGACGCCAGACAGTTTCTGATTGGGGCTCAACACCAGAAGAGCCGCAAAAAACAACCACCGCACCATCTAAAACTCGTAGCGAACGCTCAACTTCAATGGTGAAATCAACATGTCCAGGAGTATCGATGATATTGATTCGATGTTGATCAAACTGCCCCTGCATACCACTCCAAAAAGTCGTTGTAGCGGCAGATGTGATGGTTATGCCTCGCTCTTGTTCTTGCTCCATCCAATCCATAGTTGCAGCGCCGTCATGAACTTCGCCCATCTTATGTGATAGTCCGGTATAGAACAAAATTCGCTCGGTTGTGGTGGTTTTTCCCGCATCAACGTGAGCGACGATACCAATATTACGATATTTTTCAATTGGCGTATTACGAGGCATAATTAACTATATCCTTTATCTCTCTCCAAAAATTGGAGAAAAAATAGAATTGATTACCAACGGTAATGAGCAAATGCTTTGTTTGCTTCTGCCATTCTATGGATATCTTCACGTTTTTTAATACAAGAACCACGTCCATCAATAGCATCCATCAACTCACCCGCTAAACGAGCATTCATTGACTTTTCACCACGTTTACGTGACCCTTCAACTAACCAACGCATAGCAAGCGCGGTCTGACGAGAAGGTCTAACTTCAACAGGTACTTGATAAGTTGAACCACCAACTCGGCGTGATTTAACTTCAACTAAAGGTTTAATTTTATCTAAACCTTCTTCAAAAATTGGCATAGCATCATCAACATTTTTCTTTTCTTTAATAATGTCGAGTGCATCATATACAATTTTTTCAGCTACAGATTTCTTTCCATCAACCATTAAAATATTGATGAATTTAGCTAATAGCTCACTTCCAAACTTAGGATCAGGTAAGATCTCACGTTTGGCGACGACGCGTCTTCTTGGCATTTTATATTTTCCTATGTGTTCTTCAGGCTTATCCAGAACTGTGTCTAGGCCTTACTCACATCTCAAAGGGATGTCTTTAAAATAATTAACACTGCCTAGTTTATCGCCTAAATCCGTTGCAGATTTAGGGAAAACTATTGTACGGCATATGTCAGTTTCTTGAATAAATTAGAAAAACTATCAATTCTTTCTTCTTCATTCTCACAGACAAAAATATCTGTGCGGTCTTTCTGTTTTACTTGGCTTGCAAATTTGTCTTTTTGTAAAAACATCACTCAATGAGCGAGTCTTCATATAAGACGGGCTTACTTAGGTCGTTTAGCACCGTATTTAGAACGGCCCTGTCTACGATCTTTAACTCCACCTAAATCAAGATTTCCACGAACGCAATGATAACGTACACCAGGTAGATCTTTAACACGACCACCACGGATAACAACAACACTATGCTCTTGTAAATTATGACCTTCACCACCTATATAAGAGGTTACTTCAAATCCGTTAGTTAAACGGACACGAGCAACTTTACGAAGTGCTGAGTTAGGCTTTTTGGGAGTAGTCGTATAAACACGAGTACAAACTCCACGCTTTTGCGGATTTGCTTCTAGCGCAGGTACTTTGCTTTTCGCTACGATCTTTTTACGCCCTTTGCGTACCAACTGATTAGTAGTTGACATTGTTTACAATAACTCCAGCTATTTTCTAATAAAAACCCTATCTAATTTAGGCTAAAAATTGCGCTACCTAAAAATTAGGGAGCGGCATTGTAATTGCCTACTAGTAGGATGTCAAGCCGGCACTTATTTGACTAAGATCAAACAGCTGCCGACTATACAAAATAAGTTTTCCTTGATGATTTCTCTCACAACAAATAAGAGCTACCATTTGCCAGAATAATTAATCCCGACTCAAAGAATTCTTATGATTCTTCTCCGTTATCTTCCAAGCTTTCAGCAAGTGAAGCACTTAACGCATCACTTAATGCTTTTTCTGCATCTTCTGCAGAAACGTTTTCTTCAGTCTCAAATTCAAACTCACCTGCAAGACGTTTTCTTCTTTCTTCATGATATGAAAGACCTGTACCTGCAGGAATCAAGCGTCCAACGATGACATTTTCTTTCAATCCACGTAATTCATCTTTCTTACCTGCAACTGCTGCTTCAGTTAATACACGGGTTGTTTCTTGGAAAGATGCCGCAGAAATAAACGACTCTGTTGCAAGCGAAGCTTTAGTAATACCCATCAATACTCTTTCGTATTTAACTGGAGTTTTACCTTCACTTTCAAGTTTATCGTTAACTTCTAATACTCGATGGTATTCTGCCTGCTCACCCTTAAGCATCATGCTATCACCAGAATCAGTGATTAACACTTTACGTAACATTTGACGAACAATTGCTTCAATATGTTTATCATTGATTCCAACACCTTGCAATCGATAAACATCTTGTACTTCGTTTACTATGTAGTTAGCTAATGGGCTAACGCCTTTTAAACGCAGGATGTCATGAGGATTGTCTGCACCATCGGATACAACTTCACCCTTTTCTACTTTTTCACCTTCAAACACGTTAAAGTGACGCCATTTGTGGATCAACTCTTCGTATGCATCACCTTCTTGAGGCGTAATAACTAAACGACGCTTACCCTTTGTTTCCTTACCAAAGCTCACCATTCCAGAGATTTCAGCAAGAATTGCTGGCTCTTTTGGCTTACGCGCTTCAAACAGGTCGGCAACTCTTGGTAGACCACCGGTGATGTCACGGGTTTTTGAACCTTCTTGCGGAATACGTGCTATCGCTGTACCAACACCAACATCATCACCATCATCCATACTAACAATCGCATTAATTGGCAATACATATTGTGCAGGTGTTTTTGTACCCGGAATATTAAGCTCTTTTCCTTTCTTATCTAATAAGATAATTCGAGGACGTAAATCGTTAGCTTTAGTACCGGTACGTTTTGACTCAGTGATCAACAGAGAGCTTAAACCAGTGATTTCATCAGTTTGGCGAGTCATATTTACGCCTTCGATAACGTCTTCTAGTTTAATCTTACCGGCAATCTCAGTAATGATTGGATGCGTATGAGGATCCCAATTAGCAACAATGGAACCACCTTTTACTTTTGCTCCGTCTTTGTATTCTAAAACAGAACCGTAAGGCACTTTGTATCGCTCGCGTTCACGACCAAATTCATCAATCAAGGTTAACTCTGTCGAACGAGAAACAATAACTAGTTTCTTATCTTTACGAGTTACAAACTTAGAGTTGTGTAATTTAAGCGCACCATTGTTTTTGATTTGTACATTGTTTTCAGCACTTGCTCTCGATGCCGCACCACCAATATGGAAAGTACGCATTGTAAGCTGAGTTCCTGGCTCACCGATTGATTGAGCAGCAATAACACCAACTGCCTCACCAATATTTATTAGATGGCCTCTTGCTAAATCACGACCATAACATTGGGCGCAAACACCATGTCTTGTTTCACAAGAAATAACGGAACGTACGACTACTTGGTCAACACTATTGTCTTCAAGGATTTGTACCCATTTTTCGTCAAGTAATGTTCCAGCTTCACAAAGAATTTCGTCAGTACCCGGCTTATAAATATGCTCCGCAGGAACACGACCAAGAACTCGCTCTCCTAATGGTTCAACAACATCGCCGCCTTCAATCAACGGAGTCATGGTCAGACCTTTTTCAGTACCACAATCGTGCCCAGTAATAACCAAATCTTGAGCAACGTCGACCAGCCGACGAGTTAGATAACCCGAGTTCGCAGTTTTAAGCGCCGTATCAGCCAAACCTTTACGTGCACCATGAGTAGAAATAAAGTATTCAAGAACGCTCAGACCTTCACGGAAATTTGCCTTGATTGGGCTTTCAATGATCGAGCCATCTGGCTTTGCCATCAAACCACGCATACCCGCCAGCTGTCGAATCTGAGCCGCACTACCACGAGCTCCCGAATCTGCCATCATAAAGACCGAGTTAAAAGACTCTTGGGCGACTTCTTTGCCTTCAGCATTAGTAACTTTTTCAGTACTAAGATTATCCATCATCTTTTTAGCAACTTGTTCGTTAGTATGAGACCAAATATCCACAACTTTGTTGTATCGCTCACCTTGAGTAACAAGACCCGAAGCAAATTGATCTTCAATTTCTTTTACTTCTTTTTCAGCATCATCAATGATAGTCGCTTTTTCATCTGGAATGACCATATCGTCAATACCAACCGATGCGCCAGAAAGCGTTGCATAGTTGAAACCTGTGTACATTAGCTGATCGGCAAATATTACTGTCGCTTTTAGACCTAGGCGTCTATAACAATGGTTAATGATGTTTGATATCGCTTTCTTAGTCATTTTTAAATTAACTAAATCAAACGAAAGACCCGCTGGAACAATTTCATAGAGCAACGCACGACCAACCGTGGTTTCTACTAGCTTAGACAATTCAACGTCTTCATCATCTTCATTTTTTTCTGTGATCATCAATCGAACTTTAATTTTCGCATGTAGCTCAGCCACACCGGTTCGATAGGCGCGTAAAACTTCTGCGGTGTCCGCAAAAATCATACCTTCACCTTTAACATTGATTTTTTCGCGAGTCAGATAATACAGACCTAAAACAACATCTTGCGATGGCACGATGATTGGCTGGCCATTTGCTGGTGCCAATACATTATTTGTAGACATCATTAAGGCTCGACATTCTACTTGTGCTTCAATCGTTAATGGAATGTGAACCGCCATTTGGTCACCGTCAAAATCGGCGTTATAAGCAGCACATACAAGTGGGTGTAACTGAATAGCTTTACCTTCAATTAGAACCGGTTCGAAAGCTTGAATACCTAGTCTATGGAGTGTTGGTGCACGATTAAGCATCACTGGATGTTCACGAATAACCTCTTCCAAAATATCCCATACTACCGATTCTTCCCTTTCAACCATTTTCTTTGCTGCTTTAATGGTTGTAGCAAGCCCACGAAGCTCTAATTTTCCGAATATAAAAGGCTTGAATAACTCAAGTGCCATTTTCTTAGGCAGACCGCACTGATGTAGTCTTAACGTTGGACCAACTACGATGACTGAACGACCAGAATAATCAACACGCTTACCAAGTAAGTTCTGACGGAAACGACCTTGCTTACCCTTAATCATATCGGCTAAAGATTTCAATGGTCGTTTGTTTGAACCTGTAATCGCTCGACCACGACGGCCATTATCTAATAATGCATCGACCGATTCTTGTAACATACGTTTTTCGTTACGGACAATGATATCAGGAGCATTCAAATCCAATAAACGCTTAAGTCGATTATTTCTATTGATAACTCGACGATAAAGATCGTTTAAATCAGATGTTGCAAATCGGCCACCTTCCAATGGAACTAAAGGTCTTAAATCCGGCGGTAAAACCGGTAAAACGGTCATGATCATCCACTCAGGCTTGTTATCTGATTGAATAAATGACTCAAGCACTTTTAGTCGCTTAGTAAATTTTTTCAGTTTAGTTTCTGAATTAGTATTGGGAATTTCTTCACGAATTGCTTTAGCTTCTTCATTAACATCAATGTGTGTTAACAAATCCATGACCGCTTCCGCACCCATTTTGGCATCAAACTCATCACCAAATTCTTCTAACGCATCCAGATAAGCTTCTTCATTTAATAATTGACGACGCTCAAGTGTTGTCATCCCCGGTTCGGTTACGACAAACGCTTCGAAATAAAGCACTCGCTCAATATCTCTTAAAGTCATATCCAACAGCAAACCAATACGGGATGGAAGTGATTTTAAGAACCAAATATGAGCAACTGGACATGCAAGATCAATATGCCCCATCCGCTCACGTCTTACCTTTGCAAGGGCTACTTCAACACCACATTTTTCACAAATAACACCGCGATGCTTTAATCGCTTATATTTTCCACAAAGACATTCATAGTCTTTGATTGGCCCAAAAATTTTCGCACAAAACAAGCCGTCTCTTTCTGGCTTAAATGTTCGATAGTTAATAGTTTCTGGCTTTTTAACTTCACCATAAGACCAAGATCTAACCATTTCTGGCGAAGTTAGGCCTATTCGTATTGAATCGAATTCTTCAGTTTGATTCTGCTGCTTTATAAAGTTTAATAAATCTTTCAACTTATTCTCCTCCCGGAGTGAAATAAAAACTGAGGTTTAAATTGGTTGCTAATCTCTACAAAAATTAGCAACCCATACCGTATTTTTTAGTGTTCTTGCTCTAGTTCAATATTAATCCCTAGAGAACGAATTTCCTTCACTAATACATTGAAGGACTCTGGCATGCCAGGCTCCATACGGTGATCGCCATCAACAATATTTTTGTACATTCGTGTTCGACCGGTTACATCGTCCGATTTAACGGTTAACATTTCCTGCAAGGTGTAGGTTGCGCCATAAGCTTCAAGCGCCCAAACTTCCATCTCTCCAAATCTCTGACCACCAAATTGTGCTTTACCACCAAGTGGTTGTTGAGTAACCAAGCTATAAGAACCTGTTGAACGCGCATGCATTTTATCGTCAACCAAATGGTTTAATTTCAGCATATACATATATCCAACGGTAACAGGACGCTCAAACTGCTCTCCGGTTCTGCCATCATATAACCAAGATTGTCCAGAACGGTCACTATCACCAAGCTCAAGCAAATCTTTAATTTCAGACTCTTTTGCCCCATCAAAAACCGGTGTACCCATTGGAACACCATCTCTTAAGTTTTCACATAGATTGGTGATTTCGGTATCCGTCAACTCTTTAAGGTTAACTGTCGGTTCATCACGGTGATTATATACCTTATCAAGAAACTCACGTTTTTTAGCAATATTTTGCTGCTCTTCGACCATCGAATCAATTTTTCGACCAATACCCTTAGCGGCCCAGCCTAAATGAGTCTCTAAAATCTGGCCGATATTCATACGTGATGGAACCCCTAACGGATTCAACACGATATCAACCGGCTCACCATTTTCTAAGTAGGGCATATCTTCAACAGGAACAATATTAGATATAACCCCTTTGTTCCCGTGACGACCAGCCATTTTATCACCTGGCTGAATACGACGCTTAACCGCCATATAAACTTTAACAATCTTAAGTACACCCGGAGCTAAATCATCGCCTTGAGTAATTTTCTTACGCTTAACTTCTAAGCGATTATCATACTCTTGACGCTTTTCTTCGAGATGAGTCGATAATGCTTCTAACGACTGTTGAGATTTTTCTACACGGAGTTGAATATCTAACCACTGCTCAGAACCTATTTCTTCTAAATACTCAGCGGTTAGTTTGGAGCCTTTCTTTAATTTATTTGGTCCTTTTTCGGCAACTGAACCTTCTAAAATTTTATACGCTCGGTTATAGATATTGCCAGTTAAAATTGCAAACTCATCGTTCAAATCTTTTTTAGCTTGAGCAACTTGACTTGCTTCAATGCTAAGAGCTCGCTGATCTTTTTCAACACCGTCACGAGTATAAACTTGAACGTCAATTACCGTACCAACAGTTCCCGTTGAAACACGCTGTGAAGTATCTTTTACGTCGCTTGCTTTTTCACCAAAAATAGCTCGCAGGAGTTTTTCTTCTGGGGTTAACTGAGTTTCACCTTTTGGTGTTACCTTACCAACTAAAATGTCGCCTGATTTTACTTCAGCACCAACATAAACAATTCCAGACTCGTCAAGTTTTGCAAGTGCACTTTCACCAACATTGGGAATATCAGCAGTAATTTCTTCAGAACCTAATTTGGTATCACGAGCGATACAAGTTAGTTCTTGAATATGAATACTTGTAAAACGATCTTCTTTTACAACATTTTCAGATATTAAGATTGAATCCTCGAAGTTGTAACCATTCCAAGGCATGAAAGCGATTTTCATGTTTTGACCAAGTGCTAATTCACCTAAGTCTGTAGAAGGTCCATCAGCAAGAACATCACCACGACCAATACTGTCACCAATATTGACGATAGGCCGCTGATTAATACAGGTGTTTTGGTTTGAACGGGTATACTTTCGAAGATTGTAAATATCAACACCGGCTTCACCAACTAATGTTTCGTTATCATTTACGCGAACAACGATTCGGCTAGCATCAACAAATTCGATAACACCGCCTCGCTCCGCTGCAACAGTTACACCAGAGTCAACGGCAACAGTTCTTTCCATACCGGTACCAACTAACGGCTTTTGAGCTCGTAAAGTTGGAACTGCTTGACGTTGCATGTTTGATCCCATCAATGCACGGTTTGCATCATCGTGCTCCAAAAATGGGATTAATGAAGCTGCAACCGAAACAATCTGTTGTGGTGAAACATCCATATACTGAATGTTATCTGCTGTAGTTAAAGTAAACTCACCTTGGTAACGACAAGAAATTAGCTCATCGGTCATCATATCTTTGTCATCTAAGGCAACATTTGCCTGTGCAATATGGAATTCACCTTCTTCAATGGCCGATAGATAATCGATTTCTGAGGTTGCTTTACCATTCTTAACACGCCTATAGGCCGTTTCTAAAAAGCCATATTCATTAGTACGAGCATAACAAGAAAGCGAGTTAATCAAACCAATGTTTGGCCCCTCTGGCGTTTCAATCGGACAAACTCGACCATAATGAGTATGATGAACGTCACGAACCTCAAACCCTGCTCTTTCACGAGTTAAACCACCAGGTCCTAATGCAGAAACACGACGCTTATGAGTGATTTCAGAAAGTGGGTTATTTTGATCCATAAATTGAGACAATTGACTTGAACCAAAGAATTCTTTTATCGCGGCGGAAACAGGCTTAGCGTTAATTAAATCTTGCGGCATTAAGTTATCCGCTTCTGCCATACTCAATCTTTCTTTAACCGCACGCTCGACTCTAACAATCCCTACTCGGAATTGGTTTTCAGCCATCTCACCTACACTACGAATACGACGATTACCTAAGTGATCGATATCATCAACCATACCTTTACCATTTCGAATTGATAGTAAAGTTTCGACAACTGCAATAACATCTTCTTTAGATAAAATACCTTCGCCTTCATCCGTATCACGACCAATTCGACGATTAAATTTCATTCGCCCTACGCGAGATAAATCGTATCGATCTTTGCTGAAAAATAGATTTTCAAAAAGTGCTTCAGCAGAATCTTTAGTTGGTGGCTCACCAGGACGCATCATACGATAAATTTCAACTAATGCTTCAAGCGCATTAGTCGTTGGGTCAATACGAAGCGTATCAGACATGTATGGACCACGATCTAAATCGTTGGTGTATAGAATTTCAAAATTTGAAATTTCCACTTCTTTTAATTTTTCAAGTAACTCTTCTGTAATTTCAGCATTTGCTGCGACCAAAATCTCTCCTGTTTCTTGATCGATGATATCTTTAGCAATTGCTTTACCAATTAAATAATCAGCTGGAACTTCAAGCTTTTTAATTTTAGCTTTTTCGAGTTCTTTGATATGACGAACAGTAATACGTCGCCCTTCCTCTACATGAACTTTTCCGCGCTTACCTTTGATATCAAAGGTTGCGGTAATCCCTCTTAATCGCTCTGGAATTAAGTCAAGTAAAATTGTTCCATCTTTGCTAATTTCAATAGTATCGAAATCGAAAAACATCTCTAACATTTCAGCAGTTGAAAAACCAAGAGCACGCAGTAAAATCGAAGCTGGTAATTTTCGGCGACGGTCAATTCTTGCAAATAAACAATCTTTCGGATCAAATTCAAAGTCTAACCAAGAACCACGGTAAGGAATAACTCTAGCGTTATATAAAAGCTTGCCTGAAGAGTGAGTTTTTCCTTTATCTGAATCAAAGAAAACACCAGGACTACGATGTAATTGAGAAACAATAACTCGCTCAGTACCGTTAATTACGAAGGTACCATTGTCGGTCATTAAAGGCATTTCACCCATATAAACTTCTTGTTCGCGTACTTCTTTTACAGTTTTATTTTTATTTTCTTTGTCATAAATAACTAAACGAATTTTAACTCGCAGAGCCGCTGAGTAAGTAACACTTCTCATTTGACATTCTTTCACATCGAAAGTTGGCTCACCTAGCTTATAGCTAATATATTCTAGAGCAGCAGAACCCGAATAACTTGTGATAGGAAATACTGATTTAAAAGCTTTTTCCAAACCTGAAGATTGAATATCTTCTAAGTTAAGAAAAGAGCGATAAGAATCTAATTGTATTGCTAGCAAATAGGGGACTTCTAAAACTTTTTTGTTTAGACTGAAATCCTTACGGATTCTCTTTTTTTCAGTATATGAATAGGCCATCTGGGCTCCTCAGTTAGCTATCACTGGAATAATCTCAAAAAACGCGATTATTCGCTTAGATTGATTAATCAATTCTTGATACGGCGAAATCGACTAATAACTTATCTATAAAAATTATAAAACGCTTACCACAAATCTGTTCTAATCAATTGTTATCTAAACTATCGATTGTTTGAACTTATTTTCAAACCAGATCCGTATCAAAAATGCGTTAAATTTATCTCTTTTTATAACCAATATAATTTCTAAATATTGCCGCTTTTAAAAACGGCAAAACGGCCGGTGGTTAAAAACCACCAGCCGAAAAGCAATTTAAATGCTTCGTCTTAATTGACAAAAGCTAATTACTTAATTTCTACTGTCGCGCCAGCTTCTTCAAGCTGCTTTTTCACGTCTTCTGCTTCAGCTTTTTCTACGCCTTCTTTAATTGGAGTAGGTGTGCCTTCAACAGCTTCTTTGGCTTCTTTTAAGCCTAAACCTGTGATTCCACGTACAGCTTTGATAACACCAACTTTCTTGTCACCAAAACCTGTTAGAATTACGTCAAATTCAGTTTGCTCAGCCGCAGCCGCGCCAGCATCACCAGCAGGACCCGCAACAACAGCAGCTGCAGCAGCTGCAGTTACACCAAACTTTTCTTCCATTGCTTCAACTAGTTCCACAACGTCCATTACTGACATATCAGCGATTGCATTTAAGATATCATCTTTAGAAAGAGCCATTACTCATTCTCCTAAGTTTTATTGATTGACTTATTTTTTAAGTCATATTCAAAATAATTTAATAAATATTTTTATTTTTCAAAAAAATAAAAACTGTACTGTATTCAAAATCACACTGTTTTTAACAACAGAAACAAATATTATGCCGCTTCTTTCTGAGTACGAACCGCATCGATTACTCGCGTAATACGTGATGGGAATTCGTTTAATGTACGTGCCAGTTTCGTTACTGGACCATTCATTACACTCATCAATTGCGAAATAGCTTCGTCTTTGGTCGGTAGTTTAGCTACGGCATCTAATTGCTCAGCACCATGTAAAGTACCTCCAACAGCTACAGCAGTCGTTACAAGCTGGTCACAATCTTTTGCAAAATCACGAACCAATCTAGCAGCAGCTCCAGGCTCTTCAATAGAAAAAGCACAAATAACCTGACCAACTAAAGCGTCGTTTAAACAAGCGAACTCTGTATCTTTAACAGCACGTTTGGCAAGAGTGTTTCGTACTACTCGTAAGTAGACACCTCCATCTCTAGCCTTGACACGCAAGTCAGTCAATTGCTCAACTGTCATGCCACGGTATTCGGCAATTACTGCAGACAATGCGCCTGAAGCAACATCAGCTACTTCTTTTACAATCTGCTTTTTACCTTCTAGTCCAAGTGCCACGTCGTTCACCTCCACTATTTCTAATCTTTCGATTAGAAGGTTTACAAAATGAGCTAGCAAATAAAAACTACTAGCTCCCGTAAACGGCGAACCGAACAGAAATCTGTATCGGGTACCACCGTCTGCGTAGGCTATTTTAAGACAGCTTTTGAAATTGCCTCGACTCTTCATAATAAAGAATCTCAGCGGCAAACTACTTCAAAACACTCCACCTACGGTCTATGACAGTTTTTGAAAAAAATTATTGAACAAACAAAAATTCAATCCAAAAACCCTAACTCTCACAACAATTGTTGCTTAAGTTAATCCTCTAAAATACTAGTCTTTAACTTCTATCGAAGCGATATCAATAATAAGTCCTGGCCCCATCGTGCTACTTAAGGATAACTTCTTTATATAAGCTCCTTTAGCCGATGCTGGTTTAGCTTTTTTGACTGCTTCTAAAAGACTAGCTAAATTTTCTAACAAAGCTTTACCATCAAAATCCAATTTACCAATTGTTGCGTGAATTATTCCCGCCTTATCAGTTCTATATTGAACTTGACCAGCTTTTGCATTTTTTACTGCTGTAGCAACATCTGGAGTCACTGTGCCAACTTTAGGATTTGGCATAAGACCTCTTGGCCCTAATATTTGACCTAATTGGCCGACAACACGCATAGCGTCTGGACTTGCGATTACTACATCAAAATCCATAACACCTTTTTTAACTTGCTCAGCAAGATCGTCCATACCAACGATGTCTGCACCAGCTGCTTTAGCAGCTTCCTCGTTTGCTCCTTGAGTAAACACAGCAACACGAACATCTTTACCAGTACCATTCGGAAGTACAGTTGCTCCACGAACAACTTGATCTGATTTACGTGGGTCAACGCCTAGGTTCAGGGCAATATCACAAGATTCGCTGAACTTAACGGATGAAACTTCTTTCAATAGAGCAACTGCTTCGTCAAAGCTATAAAGCTTGTCTGCTTCAACCTTCTCGTTTATTGCTTTTTGTCTTTTCGATAATTTAGCCATTGATTAACCCTCCACATCCACGCCCATTGAACGAGCAGTGCCCGCAAGAGTTCTAACAGCAGCATCCATATCAGCTGCAGTAAGATCTGGCTCTTTAGTATTTGCAATTTCTTCTAATTGAGCGCGAGTAATTTTACCTACTTTTTCAGTATTAGGACGCCCGCTACCTTTTTTAAGTCCTACTGCTTTCATAATTAATACAGCAGCTGGTGGAGTTTTAGTAATAAAAGTAAAGCTTCGATCACTATAAACGGTAATAACGACAGGAATAGGTAAACCCTTTTCCATCTTTTCTGTAGAGGCATTAAACGCCTTACAAAATTCCATGATATTAACACCATGTTGACCTAACGCAGGACCAACCGGCGGACTTGGATTGGCTGCACCTGCACCAATTTGTAGCTTAATATAAGCCGAGACTTTCTTAGCCATGTTTCACCTCTTGTGGGTTCAAACGCTCTACTTGCTAGCAAAACTAGCGTTTAAGCTCCCCGTTTTTAACGTATAAAAAACACCCACAGCTTAACCAAGCTATGGTTGTTCTGTTCGATAACTTTGCAGTTACTTTTTTAACCTTTTTCTACTTGGCTAAAATCTAATTCAACAGGCGTTGCTCTACCAAATATCATAACCGATACTGAGAGCCTGCTTTTTTCATAATTAACGCTTTCTACTACTGCTTCAAATTCAGCGAAAGGACCATCTGTAACACGAACGGCTTCACCAACTTCGAATAATGTTCTCGGTCTAGGTTTGTCCGTTGACTCCTCTAAACGATTAAGTATTTGATCGGCTTCCTTTTGGCTGATCGGAGCTGGATGTTCTTTAGTACCACCAATGAAACCTAAAACTCTTGGCGTATCTCTAACCAAGTGCCAGCTTTCATCATCCATATCCATTTCAACTAATACATAACCAGGAAAGAATTTGCGGGCACTTTTACGTTTTTGACCGTCTCTCATTTCAACAACTTCTTCTGTTGGAACAAGAACTTGGCCAAATTTTTCTTCTAAACCGTATTGTTTAATTCGATCTTCAATAAATCCTCTGACCTTACCTTCATAGCCAGAATATGCCTGTACCACATACCATTTAAGTGCCATAAGGTTTAACTCCCTTTCACCGTAAAATAGCTAACAATGTTAACCAAAACCGCATCAACACCCCAAAGCATCAATGAGATCAAAATAACGGCAACCAGAACGATCAAGCTTGTTTGCACTGTTTCAGCGCGAGTAGGCCAAACAACTTTTCTAGCCTCTACTTTTGCTTCTTTGGCAAAAGCTAATCCGGCTCGACCCTTGGTTGTAGTAGCGGCAATGCCTAGGCCAATCGCAACCAAAACGATAATAGCTGCAACACGAATGAGTATTGAATCATCAACAAAAAAGTGATTTGCGTAAACAGCACCACCTAAGGAAAGAAAAGCAACTAGCCATCTTAATCCATTTAAAGAAGCGACTGAATCTTGTTCGTTTACACTCATGAGCTTTTAACCATTCTAATTTGCATAAGCCAGTAGATATATAAACATCCACTGACTGAATTTTAACTCTATTTATTGTAGTTTTTTATTGTAGTGGCAGGCCAGGAGGGACTCGAACCCCCAACCTGCGGTTTTGGAGACCGCTGCTCTACCAATTGAGCCACTGGCCTACAATAAAAATGCGACTTTGAATAAGCAAAATCGCAAAACTACAAATCAATCTCAGCCTAAGCTAAGATTTTAGAGACAACACCCGCACCAACAGTACGGCCACCTTCACGAATAGCAAAGCGTAAACCTTCATCCATCGCAATCGGTGCAATCAATTCAACTTCCATCTTAATA
>Ga0316204_10007276_pt1 | contig 16365 bp, 14 predicted proteins | sample 6monrhotite_MG_2_FD_205661 | JGI IMG/M metagenome (GOLD analysis project Ga0316204, IMG submission 205661) | Microbial mat bacterial communities from mineral coupon in-situ incubated in ocean water Damariscotta River, Maine, United States -... | ecosystem: Environmental > Aquatic > Marine >... | reverse complement strand
GCATCGTTTAACTTGTCTGCACAAACATCAACAATTATCGCAACCACTTTTTCTCTTTCGATAGAAGGGTTGCTAATCATGTCTTGCATAACTTCATCTGCTGTCACTGCAGCAATCATTTGCAACATATCAGACCAGCTTTTTAAATCGCCTTTTTCTAAAGCAATATCAAAAGCGGCTTGAGCATAGGGGCGAGCAATTGTGCTTTTTTCTGCCATTGTTCAGCTTCCCTTACAGTTGAGCAACTAGATCCTTAAGAAGATCTTCGTTCGCTTTCTCATCAATTTCACGTTTCAGCACTTTACCCGCACCTGCAACAGCGAGTGTTGCAACTTGGCTACGTAATGCTTCACGAGCGCGATTTACTTCTTGATCAATTTCAGCATTGGCAGCGGATAAAATACGTTCACCCTCTGCTTTTGCGTTATCTTTTGACTCTTCAACAATTTCGCTAGCACGTTTTTCAGCTTGGCTGATAATGTCTTGCGCTTTTTCTTTTGCTTCTTTCAAAGTTTCAAGAACACGCTTTTGTGCTAGTTCACCGTCGTGCTTGCCTTTCTCGGCAGCAGCGAGTCCATCGGCAATTTTTGCTTTACGTTCTTCTAAGGCTGCCATTAACGGAGGCCAAACAAACTTCATCACAAACATGACGAAGAAGATAAACGTAATCGATTGTCCGATTAGAGTGAGGTTTATATTCATTTACAAAGCCTTATTTCGATTCAATAAAGGTTGTGTCAATAAACTCGATCGTCTTATGCCGCTACAGCGAAAAGAACATACATCGCGATACCAACAGCAATCATAGGTACAGCATCAACTAGACCCATAACGATGAAGAATTGAGTACGCAACATTGGAATTAATTCAGGTTGACGTGCCGCGCCTTCTAAGAAGCGACCACCTAAAATACCAATACCAACAGCGGCGCCAAGTGCACCTAAACCCATCATTAAAGCGCCAGCAATGTATAGCAGTGCTTGTTCCATTGTATTCTCCTATTTCTCTAAAAATTAAATTGTAAAAATTGTTTAGTGATCGTTATGTGCCATATCTAAATATACGATAGTCAAGGTCATAAAGATGAACGCTTGTAACGTAATAATTAAGATATGGAAAATAGCCCAACCAAGTTGAAGCACACCACCTAACGCACCCATTACCCATCCTGCGCTAAACATAATAGCAATCAAGATGAAAATCATTTCACCGGCATACATGTTGCCGAATAGTCGTAAAGCCAAAGAGATCGGTTTCGCAATTAAGGAAACAAATTCTAATAAGAAGTTAACCGGAATAAATAAAGCTTGAACAACTTTATTCTTCGATTGGAATGGCATCAAAGTTAATTCACCCATGAAGCCACCCATACCCTTAACCTTAAAGCTGTAGAACAGGACTAAGAAGAAAACTGAGAACGCCATACCAATAGTGGCATTTGGATCAGTAGTAGGCACTATTTTCATGTAAACATGATGAGGGTCCATACCAAAAAATGCAGAACCAATTTGGCCAGCTAGTGCTGGAATCCAATCAACTGGAACTAAATCCATCAGATTCATTAAGAAAATCCACACAAACACTGTTAAGGCAAGCGGGGCAACGATGTCATTTTTGGCGGTGAATGAACCGCGAACACTACTATCAATAAACTCTACAATCATTTCAACAAAATTTTGCAGCCCTGTTGGCACACCAGCAGAAGCCACTTTTGCAGCTTTACGGAAAAAGAACAAAAAGACTAAACCTGTAAGGAATGACCACATCATAGTATCAACATGAATTGCCATAAAACCCATGGATTTAGCTTCAGCAGCAGTGTGTGCAAAGCCCCACTGACCAGCGTTCTCACTACCTTCTGGGAACTGGCCGTAAGTCCAATTTGTTAAATGATGCTTAATATATTCTGCAGATGAAATTGCTTCAGTTGCCATTGCTTATCTAACCTAAAAATTTTAAAAATCGTTTATTAACAACGTAAAACTCTATTTACGTCTTGTTACACCATAGCTAGTGCGACTAAACCAAAACGCTAATTGGGCAATAATAAATCCAGACAAAATGCCTACAGGTGGCAATTTTAGCCATCCTAGTCCCAATGCGAGTAATCCAATGACCATCACAAAACGAATAACAATACCTTTTATCAATTCCACTGTATTAACAGCAGGTTGATCGTCGTTAGTTTGTGTAGCAATCCTTAGCCGCCAGCCAAAAAAGCTCGTGCTGACTATGATAATGGCACCGCCATACAGCGTTGCCATAAAATACTCTTGAGTTTTAAGCAAAGATAAAATCACCGCAGTGATAAAAACTAAGCCAACTTGAACCCATAAAATTCTACGTAAAGTATGAGAAAACGCAGCGTTTTTAGCTGAATGCTTTACCAAAACCCTCTCTCCACTATACCGACATCACCTAATTGTGACGCTCATAGGCTCAAGGCGCGCGAAGTATAATCGAGGCAACATTATGGGTCAATAATTTCATTTAATATCCCAATAAGAACCGATCATAAATTAATCAAGCTATATTAACAAACACAAATATTCCAAGGTTTCTCTAGCGATCACCTACCAACAGTAGAAAACTGAGGTGGCCATTTGGGTATATTTGAGGATTATAAAACTTGATGTTGCTGAAAAACAATGTTCTCAGTATCGGTAATATTGAAGGTATATGACTGAAAATACAGACTATTTTATGTGCGCTAAAATACCGTCGAGCTCATCCATACTATTGTAGTGAATAAGCATTTTTCCTTTACCATTTGCATTATGCTGAAAAAGCACTTTTGCACCGAGCTTTTCTGATAATTCTTCTTGAAAACGGCGAGTATCCGGATCAATTCCTGCTTTCTCCGATTTCTCTTCTATTGGTTTGCTTAAACGACGAACGAGGTGTTCAGTTTCTCTGACAGATAAACCTTTTTTAACAACTTCACGCGCCGCCGCCATTTGTTGAGAAGATTCTAGACCTAAAATAGCTCGTGCATGCCCCATTTCTAGCTGGCCGTCTTCAAGCAAATGTCTAACGTCAGTATTCAACGTCAATAAACGCAATAAATTTGAAACTGATACACGTGAACGACCAACCGCATCAGCCACTTCTTGATGGGTTAAACCAAATTCTTCAACCAAACGCTCTAAGGCTTTAGCTTCTTCAATGGGATTCAATTCTTGACGCTGAATATTTTCAATCAGCGCAACCGCCATTGTTTCTTGATCTGAAATATCGCGGATAACAGCTGGGATTTCTTGCAAACCGGCTAATTGAGATGCACGCCAGCGTCTTTCACCTGCAACCAATTCATATTGACCCGGTGTTGCAGAGAGAGGCCGCACAACAATAGGTTGCACAACACCTTGAGCTTTTATTGAATCGGCTAGCTCTTGTAGAGCATCAGGATCAAAATTGATACGCGGCTGAAAACGGCCACGTTGAATTACATCAATGGCTAAATGTTGAAATTCATGAGTATTATTTTCTACAACTGCTGCAGAGCTGGACTCAATAGGAGAAGAGGGCGTTTCATTTAGAGCTGTAGCACCAGATCCTAATAATGCTTCTAAGCCTTTACCTAAACCACGCTTTTTAGCCATTTAACTCTTAAACCTTTTGTATATATTCATTTTTAAACTTAATTTTACTAGTCAATTACTGTTTATTAGGCACTCGCACCAACAAGTGTCGCGTTTTCATCATTTCGTAAAATCTCACCTGCAAGAGCTAAATACGCTAACGCACCACGTGATGACTTATCATAATTAATCACAGGAATACCATGACTAGGTGCCTCGGCTAAGCGCACATTGCGTGGAATAATGGTGCGGTAAACTTTTTTAGGGAAATGCAAAAGAAGTTGTCCGGACACGTCATTCGCTAGGTTATTGCGCGGGTCATACATTGTACGTAATAGCCCTTCTATTTGTAGATCAGGATTAACTGAACTACGGATACTCTCAACGGTATCGATTAATGCGGTTAAGCCTTCAAGGGCATAGTATTCACACTGCATTGGAATCATCACAGAATTCGCAGCCACTAAAGCATTAAGCGTCAACATGTTAAGCGAAGGAGGGCAATCTATTAATATGTAGTCATATTCATCGCGAACATCCGCTAAAGCATTTCGCAATTGACGCTCTCGATTTGGCATCTCCATCAACGCAACTTCTGCCGCCGTTAAGTCACCATTACCCGGTAAAATATCGAAGTCAATTTCTTCATTTTTAATGACTAAATCAGCAAGTTTTACTTCACCCAACAATAAATCACAGGTAGTTGCTTTTAGATCATTTTTGTTAATACCACTGCCCATAGTGGCATTGCCTTGTGGATCTAAATCTATCAGCAATACGTTTCGATGTGTCGCAGCTAATGAAGCAGCTAAATTAATGCATGTCGTTGTTTTACCAACCCCACCTTTTTGATTCGCAATGGCAATTATCTTGCTCATTCACCCGCTCCCTATCGATATTGGGTTATATAAATTCTTAAATATCAGTATGTTATTCTATTTATTGAGTACAAATTTCTAATAAATGTCTTTCTTCATCCAATCCAGGCACATATATCTCATGACTTTTATTGACCCTGAACTCTTCAGGCAAGCTATCAATTTCAGCCACGGGGTTGACCCCCTTCATCGCTAAAAACGTTCCATCAGCCACTAATAAATGCGAAGTCTGCTTAACCATGCTGCTAATAGCGGAATATGCGCGAGTAATAACGGTGTCAAATAATACTGGAAACTGGAAATCTTCTACTCTTGACTGTACCACATCTACATTAGATAACTCGAGCTCTGAAACTGCTTGAGTAACGAATCTTGTCTTTTTATTATTACTATCCAGGAGGGTAAATTGTCGCTCGGGAAACATTATCGCAAGTGGAATTCCGGGTAAACCCGCGCCTGTTCCTACATCTAAAATCTTTTTTCCCCGAAGATAGGGACATATCGATAAACTATCAAGAATATGTCTAGTTACCATTTGAGCTGGTTTTCTCACAGCGGTCAAATTATACGTTTTATTCCACTTGTCTAATAACTCAACATATTTTATTAGTTTTGCTTGCTGCTCTTCATCAAGTTGCTGCGCCATTTCAAGTTGGCGCAGCCCATTTGATAGTAAATTACTTAGTTCAGAAAAACTCACTAAATTGCATAACCTTGTTTTGTTTATTTATTGCCTGTCGCAACATTAGTTAGTTTGTTTAATGCGCCTGTCATTTTTTTTACAATGGCAGGTCGATCGCTAATTCCATGACGATTCGCAATATAGGTTGGATCATTATAGGTTAACCAAACTTGACCATTTTTATCCTTCCAGGCCAATGCCTTCATTGGTAAATCAATACCAGCTGTTTGAGAGCTGGTGAAAAAGTGACTACCTAGTTTTGGGTTGCCAAATATTAATAACTCCGTTGGGCGCAATGCAATATCTGATTTTTTCGCGCCTGCATCATGGCTCCAGCGAGTGACAATGGTAATTCCTTTCTTCCGCAGTACATTTTCTAATCTATCAAGTGTGACTTTTACGCTATGTTGGCTTTTCTTTGAAATCATCCCTTTTTCGTCTGCAACAGACACTGTCGAGGCTAGTGCTGGGATGATGGCAATTAAACTTATTATTAATAGACGTTTCATAAAGCTTCTCCTTAATTATGCTTATTTATAATTATTTTTGTATTTCTTCCGTGTCCTATGACTACTACTTTTCGATTTTATTGCATTTGAAATCAATAAAATTGAAATATTTCAAGTTTATGCCTCTTTTTGTTGCTTTTGTGAACTGCTATTTTTATGCTTTTTCAAATAGACCAACAACAATGAAATAGCTGCGGGTGTAACGCCTGGAATGCGTAAAGCATGGCCAATCGTTTCTGGCCTGATTTTTTGTAACTTTTCTTTTACTTCTGAGGACAAACCCGTAATCCCTGAGTAATCAAAATACTCAGGAATCACTTTATCATTATGACGCAGCTGGCGTTCAATCTCATCTCGCTGACGCTCAATGTATCCCGAATATTTTGCTTGAATTTCAACTTGTTCAGCCACTACAGGATCAATGTCATCATTTGCTGCATCATCTAAACTCATTAACGCATGGTAGCTAACATCCGGGCGTCGTAATAAATCTTCTAAACGTGCCTCGCGTGATAAAACTTTCTTAAAAACACGCTCTTGTTCTTCTGTTGAAATTTTCTCTGGGCGAAGAAAATTTTCATGTAATCGTTGTTGCTCTAATACAATCGCATTTCGTTTTGCTTCAAATTTAGCCCAACGTTCATCGTTCACTAAACCAAGTTCACGGCCTTTTTCCGTTAAACGTAAATCAGCATTATCTTCACGCAGCATTAATCGGTATTCAGCTCTTGAAGTAAACATACGGTAAGGTTCTTGGGTTCCACAAGTAATTAAGTCATCAATCAATACACCCATATATGCCTCATCTCGACGAGGACTCCAAGCATCTTTACCTTGCACTTTTAATGCTGCATTCATTCCAGCGATTAAACCTTGTGCTGCTGCTTCTTCATATCCGGTCGTACCGTTTATTTGGCCTGCAAAAAACAAACTGTCCATATATTTTGTTTCTAAAGAAGGCTTTAAATCTTGAGGATCAAAATAGTCATACTCAATGGCATAGCCCGGCCGCATAATAAAGGCATTCTCAAAGCCTTTAATTGAGCGCACTAAGTCCAACTGAACATCAAACGGTAAACTCGTTGAAATTCCATTGGGATAGAATTCGTGCGTATTTAGACCTTCAGGTTCAATAAATAACTGATGGGCGATCTTATCAGCAAATCGAACCACTTTATCTTCAATTGATGGACAATAACGTGGACCTACACCTTCTATAACACCACTGTACATAGGCGAACGATCTAGTCCAGCACGAATGATATCGTGCGTTTTTTCATTGGTATAAGTAATAAAGCAATCTGTTTGCGCGGGATGATCTTCGACTTTACCTAAAAATGAAAAAACAGGTATCGGCGTATCACCAGCTTGCTTTTCCATTTGGCTAAAATCGATAGATTTACCATCAATCCGAGGAGGAGTGCCTGTTTTTAAACGCTCGACATTAAAGGGAAATTCTCGTAGTCGTTTTGATAGTGCATTCGAAGGAGGATCACCTGCTCGACCACCTTCAAAATTAGATTGTCCAATATGGATCAAACCACCCAAAAAAGTTCCAACCGTAAGGACAACAGAATGGGCTTTAAAGCTTAAACCCATTTGAGTCACCACACCGGTGACTTGCTCATTTTCTACAATTAAATCATCAACCGCTTGTTGGAAAATGGTTAGATTTTCTGAGTTTTCTAATACTTCTCTAACCGCTTGTTTATACAAAACGCGATCAGCCTGAGCACGAGTGGCTCTTACCGCAGGCCCTTTACTGGCATTTAATATTCTAAATTGTATGCCCGCTTTATCAATTGCTTGAGCCATTAAGCCGCCTAAAGCATCAATCTCTTTAACTAAATGCCCCTTACCAATGCCGCCAATAGCAGGATTGCAACTCATTTGCCCCAAAGTTTCAATATTGTGCGTAAGCAATAATGTTGAGGCGCCCATACGCGCAGAGGCTAGAGCTGCTTCAGTGCCAGCATGGCCTCCGCCAACAATAATGACGTCAAATTGTTGTTGATAAATCATAAGAGATTAAAAACCTGTTTACTAAAAACAAATAAGGGACGCTATTGTACGTATTGCTCAATCTTTCGCCAAATATCTTTTTCAAATAAAAACACTCAAAATAAGGTTAATTGCAAATTTGTGTTAAATAACAGTCACATAGCTTGAGCCTTAGCCAAGAGCAAAATAAACTGTACTTATTGATATACAAGAGTGCTGTATTTTCCCCCCGCCATACACACTCCTCAAGCATTTCACTTTCTATTTGGAGTCTTTGTGAAAGAAGTCAGCGCCGCTAACAATGCAAATAATCAGGATGTTTTCGACATCCGTCCTGCTGCAGTAAAACTGTGGGTTGATCATTTACCGCTCGGTAGTACTGGCGAGACAAGTAAACAATTGTATCACGCATTAAAAAAAGTCAATCTACAAAAAAATTCACTAAATTTGCACTTAGAATTTTTAGAAGCGATTGGCCCAACTTTAACGCTGATATATCCAAGGCTTTCAAAATATTTTACTGATATTTCATTACCTTTAGATCAAAAAACAAAGAATGTTCTTCATGTTACATCATCACTCTTACATGAAGTTTTAAGCGGCTATCAATTTATCAGTAAAACATTAATGGCAAAAAAACCGTTTGGCTGGAAAAAACCTTTTGCTTTATCTTCACATCGAATATTTACCATTAGCTCACAAATATTATCTACTCAAAGGCTTTCATATCAGCCAAATGTTAAAGGTGTATGGCGCGAATTATATTGGAGCTATCAGCAGGCAAATGATTTTAATATATTATCTAAAACGTTTTGTATAAATACTGATGATGATAAGAAAAATAAATCTAGTGTTGATTATGAATTTAAAAAACTCATATTACTCTCATTATTGTCAACGAGTGATCTTGATAAAAACAGTATTAAAGATATTTACAATCTCATGCCGTTTTGGATTAAGCATATTGATATTTCAAAGACCGAGCCAAAAGATAAAAAAACCTGTTTTACTCTTAATCTTTTAAGTGACAGTGCTCCTTACCTTATCGGAACAAGAAAAGATTCAATCACACAGAACGCTGATCGCTATTTTTTATCTTCTTTTAAATTAAAAGATGTTCTAAATAAATATATCTCTAAAATTGAAAGTAATGATGGTGTTATTCGCATAGCAAATAACATCTTATCAAAGCCTAGTATACAAGTATTACTATCATGTTGGTCGCGTAACCAAATACGCACTGAAGTAAGAACTAATGGTACTGGTTTTGTCGATATCGTCACAGGTATCAATGCCATACACTTTGTTCTAAGCCAACAAGAACAACCTGCTTATGATGAAGTATCAACTGATTTTGCTACAAATATTACTGACTTTGAATCTACTCTTACCATCGAGCCTATAAAAGAAAAGAAATTAAATGACACTTTAAGCTTACAACATTTTTTAGGTACTTCAGAAGAAGAAGAAGATGTATGGGGTAAAGTATTTGAAAGCTCAATTAACGAAAGACTACCTGAAGCACATTGGACTGAAAGCACAATTCTAAAAGTCTTTACTTTCACTAAAAGCATTTTATTAGATTATAGTAAAGATGGTTATCGATTAAGTGTTAATGCACAAAAAGTCGATAGCTTAAAACATAATGAGTTAGTTGCAGTTCGTGAGCATGCTCTTGCACCTTGGGCGCTTGCTCAAGTTAAGTGGCTTCATTTTACAGAGAAGGGCGACTTACAGTTTGGGGTTCAAATTTTATCGCATCATGTACTTCCTGTTCATATCAGTTATCAAGCAAACAATACCTTTTCGAAACCTTTGCCATGTCTGCTTGGTTTAGATACCCAGAAACTCATGTTATTTGTACCAACACTACCCACTAGTTTAAATGGTAAAAAACTCAAACTAGATCATAATAAACAACACTCCCATATTCATTTAAAAAATAAAGTGATAACGACAACTGCGTTCGATGTTTATGAAATTTACGAGACTCAATCAGGGCAGCAAACAAATCATAAAATTGCAGTAGAGCCTGTTGTGAGTTCGGAATCAAAAACACACTTAAATGATTCAATTTGGGAAAATTTCTAGCGTAATCTTCTTTTTGCTGTTTCTTAACATTACTCTTCTTTATTAATATATTTTTTAAAATTAATTTCAAATTAATATTGAAAGTTCTCTTTTTGTCCTCTACACTGTTTTCATTGAGAACGATTAGAGAACAAAATGCCAACACTACTTGAAAAACGTATCTTAAATTTTATACACGCTTTTATCGTTAAACATGGGCATAGCCCAACTTTAGTCGAAATTGGCGAGGCGATGGGTATTAGTTCAAAAGGAACGATTCACCGCTATGTACAAAACTTACGTAACCAAGATTTGTTGGCACAACCCGAGCGTGGCTGGCGCGGGATTCGACTTGCTGATGATGCACTGAGTAACTCCACAACCCTCCCATTAGTCGGACGAATTGCCGCGGGCCAACCTATAGAAGCAATACAGAACCAAGAAGAAATTAACTTAAGTGATATGTTTGTAGGCAAAGATCGTTATGCGCTGCAAATAAAAGGAGATTCGATGATCGATATCGGTATTCTTGATGGTGATATTGTTGTTATTGAACCACGCAATAATGCTGAGTTTGGTGATGTCGTTGTTGCACTTATTGATGATCAAGAAGCCACTTTGAAACGTTTTAAGCGATTAAAAGATGGGCGTATCGAGCTCTGTCCTGAAAACCAAGACCTGCAACCGATGATTTATGATGCGAGCCGTGTAAAAATTCAAGGAATACTCGTAGGTCAATTAAGAAGCTATTAACTTCCCCTAAGTAACTCACTACTTAAACATCAAGATTCGCTGTATTCAAAGCATTTGTTTCAATAAATTCTCGACGTGGCTCCACCTGGTCACCCATCAAAGTAGTGAAAATCTCATCTGCTGCAATAACATCCTCAATTTGAACTTGTAGTAAGCGACGGTTTTCGGAATCCAACGTTGTTTCCCACAGCTGTTCAGGGTTCATTTCACCTAGTCCTTTATAGCGTTGAATATGTTGACCGCGTTTAGCTTCTTCCATTAACCATTCCATTACTTGCTTAAATGAGAAAACGGTTTGTTGTCGCTCACCTCGTTGAACATAAGCACCTTCGCCTAACAAATCTTGAAGCTGTTCGGCTAACGTTTTAATAGCCTTATATTCTCCAGATTCAAAAAAGTCTCTATTGATAATTTTTTCAGATGTAATTCCATGTCGAGTTACAATGATGTTTACACACCAATCACTCACTTCACCTTCCACATAATTTACCGTGATGTCATAACCTAAATTGCTTTCATCCGAAGCCAGCCGTGCTTGTAATTCTTCAAACCAAACGGCGGCATCATCTTTAGTTGTGGTCTCTAAATTGAGCGTCGTCATCGTTAGCATTTTTTCTAAAACAGCTGCGGGGTAGCGTTGCGACAAACGTTTGATGCTTTCCATTACCAAAATATATTGATTAGCCAAGCTTTCTAGCGCTTGACCACTTAATGCAGGTGCATTTGTATTTACATAGAGGTCTGTATTATCAAGGGCGACCTGGAGTAAATAATTAGCGAGTTCCATATCGTCTTTAACGTATCTTTCTTGCTTGCCTTTTTTAACTTTATATAAAGGCGGCTGAGCAATATATATATAGCCATTTTCTACCAGCTCAGGCATTTGCCGGTAGAAAAAAGTTAGTAATAGTGTACGAATGTGAGATCCATCGACATCAGCATCCGTCATTATAATTATTCGATGATAACGGAGTTTTGCTAAATTAAATTCATCTTTGCCTATACCGCAACCAAGAGCCGTAATAAGAGTTCCCACTTCAACTGAAGACAACATTTTATCAAAACGGGCTTTCTCAACATTTAATATCTTACCTTTTAAAGGCAATATAGCTTGAGTTTTACGATTTCGACCTTGCTTAGCTGATCCGCCAGCAGAATCCCCTTCCACTAAAAAAAGTTCTGATAAAGCAGGATCTTTCTCCTGGCAGTCAGCTAATTTACCTGGTAATCCGGCAATATCTAAAGCGCCCTTACGCCGAGTCATCTCACGTGCTTTTCTTGCGGCTTCACGTGCACGTGCTGCATCAACGACTTTTGAAGCAATCGCTTTACCATCTATAGGGTTTTCTAATAAAAATTCTTGGAATTTTTCACCCATTACAGATTCAACGACACTTTTAACTTCAGAAGAAACTAATTTATCTTTAGTCTGTGACGAAAATTTGGGATCGGGAACTTTAACGGACAACACTGCCACCAAACCTTCACGTGCATCATCACCAGATGTGGCCACTTTTGCTTTTTTAGCTGATCCCTGGCCTTCAATGAAACTATTCATTGAACGAGTAAGGGCGCCACGTAAACCCGCTAAATGTGTTCCGCCATCACGCTGAGGGATATTGTTTGTAAAACAGAATATGTTTTCTTGGTATGAATCACTCCACTGAAGTGCAGCTTCGACAACAATATCATCTTTTTCAACTTCAAAATAAAATACATTATCGTGCAAAGGTGTTTTATTACGGTTTAAATGTTCAACAAATGCCTTTATGCCGCCTTCGTATTTAAAGTTATCTGTTTTACCATCACGCTCATCTAAAAGGCTTATGCCTACACCTGAATTTAAAAATGATAATTCACGTAAACGTTTCGCTAATATATCAAAGTGATATTCAGTTATAGCGAAAACTTCAGTGCTCGGTTTAAATCGAATTTCTGTTCCACTGTTTTCAGTATCATCAACCACTTTTAATTCATTTTGTGGATCACCCATAGAATAATCTTGCTGGTGAATTTTTCCATCTCGGCGGATTGTTAGACGCAATGATTCTGAAAGGGCATTTACTACCGATACACCTACACCGTGTAACCCACCAGAAACTTTATAAGAATTATCATCAAATTTACCACCAGCGTGCAAAACTGTAAGAATTACTTCTGCTGCTGAACGACCTTCTTCTTCATGAAAATCAACTGGAATTCCTCGGCCATTATCTTTTACAGAAACTGAGCCATCAGTATGAATAATCACACTTATTTCATCACAATGACCAGCAAGAGCTTCATCAATCGAATTATCAACAACTTCAAACACCATATGATGCAGGCCGGTGCCATCATCTGTATCTCCGATGTACATTCCGGGACGCTTACGAACCGCATCTAATCCTTTCAGGACTTTAATATTTGAAGAATCGTATGATTTATTATCACTCACTATGGAAGCTCCTAATTTCGGGCGATTATTGTACCACTTCTTTCACTTCACCGTGTTCCACGTGGAACATTTTTGATCCTATTTCATCAGGCAAAACAAAAGAATTCTTTTCTGTTGCTGTAACAAATAGTTGTGCTTTTGTATCAATAAGTAATTCAATAAGGTTTTGTCTGTGCTGGATATCAAGTTCAGCAGCTAAGTCATCCACTAAAAGAATAGCTTCTTGATTAGTTGCTTTTTTCAAGTGTGATATTTGAGCTAGTCTCATTGCACAAACCAATAATTTTTGTTGTCCACGAGAAAAACAATTTTGTACTAGATTATCTTTGTAGGTAATTTCTAAATCAGAACGATGAGGACCAACAGTGGTAAAACCTTTTAAGAAGTCTTTTTCGTACATTTTATCTAATGTATCCGTATAGCTAAGATCAACATTCCAACCACGCGCATAATTTATAGAAACTGACAAACCCATTAATTTTTCTACATAAACATTAAAAATTGGTAAAAAATTAGCTAAATAATCTTCTCTAGCAAGAGTAAGTTCTTTTGCATAAGCTACAAGCTGGTCATTCCACAATGTAATATCTTTTTTAACCGATTTTTTACGTAATGCGGCATTACGCTGTTTCAGTACACGATAATAAAGTTGCCATTTTTCTAAGAAAGCATGTTCCACGTGGAACACGCCCCAATCAATAAATTGTCGACGATACTTAGGTCCCTGTTCTAATAATTTATGCACATCGGGATTGATAATTTGAACCGGTAATAAGGCACTTAATTTTGCCACCTGTTTGATATCTTCGCCATTGATACGGATACGAGTCAATTTTTGAGAACGTTCCAACCCAATAGCCGTTGTTTCAGAAGAGTTAAATTTATTTATTCGAGCAAAAATTTGTAAAGAAGTGTGATCATGCGAAATAACATGTTTTATATGTGTTGTTCGAAAAGAGCGTGCAACAGAAAGGATATAAATAGCTTCTAGTAAGCTAGTTTTACCACTCGCGTTATCACCAAAAATATAATTACATCTTGGATCCGGTGAAATTCTAACATCATGTAAATTTCTAACTTGACGAATATCAAGTTGAGATAGGAACATATAAATTAAATTTTAAAGTCGCATTGGCATAACAACGTATTTGCTGTCAACGTCGTCAGAGCCAAATAATAAACAGCTGTGATTAGAATCAGTTAATTGCATAACCACTTCATCTGATTTAATAGCACTTAGAGCATCTAATAAATAAGCCACATTAAAACCAATTTCAAAATCATCACCAGAGTAAGCAACTTCTATCACTTCTTCAGCTTCATCTTGCTCAGGATTATGAACAGTAGCTTGTAATTGATTTGCACTTAGTTGTAAGCGCATTCCACGATATTTTTCGTTCGATAATACAGAAGTTCTATGGAAAGCTTGATATAGGTTGTCTCTAGCGCTTTTAACTTCGTTATCACATTTTTGTGGTATCACTTGTTGATAGTCTGGGAATTTTCCATCAATTAATTTTGAGGTAAAAATAACATCTGAAAATTCAATTCGAACATGATTTTCACTAAGTGATATTTTTATTTCTTCATCTGTATCTTCTAACAAACGAGATATTTCATTTACAGCCTTGCGAGGAATAATTATTTGCCGTGTTTCCCCAGGATCGATATTTGCCACAGACTCACAAAATGCTAAACGGTGGCCATCGGTAGCGACTGCAATTATTTGATTTTTTGAAAGTTCAAGCATTAAGCCATTCAAATAATAGCGAACATCTTGTTGAGCCATACAAAATTGTGTTTGTTCAATGATTTTCTTAAATATCTTTTGCGATAATGAAAATTCAAAAGGTGATATTAAAGCATCAATACTAGGAAATTCAGATGCATTTAATGTTGAGAGAGAAAAACGACTACGTCCCGATTTAAGTGTTGCACGATCATCATTGATTAATAAATCAATATTAGCGTTTTCGGGTAATGCTTTACATATATCTAATAGTTTCCTTGCGGGTAGTGTCGTTTCACCATTTTCTGAATGATCAGCTAGGCAGCTATTAATAATTTCTACTTCTAAATCAGTGCCTGTTAGAGATAACTTATTGTCATTAACTGAAATTAAAACATTAGAAAGTATTGGTAATGTTTGTCTTCTTTCAATAACACTATTAACCATTTGAAGTGGGTTTAGTATTGCATCTCGTGAAATACTGATTTTCATATGTGTCCTTATATATTATTAATAAATATATATATTATATTATTATTACTATTATTAGTGCATGCATTATCTGTGGATAAGCAAATTTTTATTATATATTTCAAAAACTTACATCAACTCAAAGTCTGTGTAAAAAAAACATATAAACTCTGATTATGCTGTGGATAACATGTTAAAAACAACTCTTTTTAAAACTTTTTATAGTTATCCACAGTTTACACACATCATGTTGTTAGGGTTCTTAACAGGTTAGTAAAATCTTCTTTAATCATAAGCTCTTCTTCCTTGAGTTCGGCAATTTTTCTGCAAGCATGAATAACAGTTGTATGATCACGGCCACCAAATGCATCACCAATCTCAGGTAAACTATGATTCGTTAATTCTTTACATAATGCCATGGCCATTTGCCGTGGTCTTGCAATGGATCGACTTCTCTTTTTAGATAATAAATCAGCAATTCTTATTTTATAATACTCAGCAACCATTTTTTGTATATTATCAATAGTAACTAATTTTGCTTGAAGAGCGAGCAAATCGCGCAATGCTTCTTTAGCAAATTCCAGAGTAATTGGTTTTCCTGTAAATGAGGAGTTAGCAATCACTCTTCTTAAAGCGCCTTCAAGTTCGCGAATATTAGAAGGTAAGCGCTTAGCAATAAAAAAAGCCACCTCATTGGGTAATTCGACACGGGACAAAGAGGCTTTACTCATTAAAATAGCAACACGTGTTTCAAGTTCAGGTGGCTCAATAGCAACCGGTAAACCCCAGCCAAAACGTGATTTCAACCTGTCTTCAAGTCCATCCACTTCTTTAGGGTAACGATCACAGGTCATAATAATTTGTTTATGGCCTTCTAACAATTGATTAAAAGTGTGAAAAAATTCTTCTTGAGAACGCTCTTTTTTTGCAAAAAATTGAATGTCATCAATTAACAGAGCATCAACAGTTCGATAATATCCCTTAAATTCATTAATTCTATTATGTTGAAGAGCCTTAACCATGTCAGCAACAAATCGTTCCGAATGGAGATAAACAACATTTGCGTCAGGGTTTTGTTTCAACATGTCATTACCTATGGCATGCATTAAATGAGTCTTACCCAATCCTACACCACCATAAATTAGCATTGGGTTATAACTTTCACCCGGATTAACAGCAACTTGCATAGAAGCTGCGCGTGCTAGTTGGTTAGATTTACCTTCAACAAAGGTATTAAAAGTAAAATTCGGGTTA
>Ga0316204_10007274_pt1 | contig 16373 bp, 16 predicted proteins | sample 6monrhotite_MG_2_FD_205661 | JGI IMG/M metagenome (GOLD analysis project Ga0316204, IMG submission 205661) | Microbial mat bacterial communities from mineral coupon in-situ incubated in ocean water Damariscotta River, Maine, United States -... | ecosystem: Environmental > Aquatic > Marine >... | reverse complement strand
TGGCGCGTGATGTAGCGGCTTACATCAAGTATTACAATTTGAATCGACTTCACTCATCTAATGATGATTTGTCGCCAAGTCAATTTGAGGAATTCGTAAATTAATAATGTGTCCGGTTTTATTGACCAGAACAAATTGGCTGAGAATTATGGGTAATCAGGTACGTTTTAACTCGTCATTGGTAAGTTTCCCTTTAACGTGATCTCTTATGCCACTAAGAAATGCTCTACGTGAATCAACTAATACGTCAAAAAGCTCATTCTCTTTTTCGCTTTCTCTAAAACTATATTCTGCTTTCAGTATTTCGCTCATTGTCATATCCCCTCAAATTCCATCATTTTGTGCAAGCGAGTCGCTACTTCGTTACCTCATTTTGGCATCCATGCCAAAATAAGACTCACTAACGCGACAACTGATTCCTTTTGCCCGGACCGCCCTGCTGCCGCATCTTCTCCGCAGCTCGTTCCACTCGCACTACGAATAGGCGGACATATCCTGAACTAGCAGCCCTCGCTTCGCTTTCCATGGCCGCCAGCGGCGGTGCGGGATTTTTGTCGAAATTGGATTTGCAGAGTAGAAATGGGGCATTTTGCAAAATGCTATTGCGAAATGATTACTAGGCAACACTCCATAACGAAGCATTACCACAGCCACATTCCTGTAGACCTCTTAGGGGGTGGCATTGGCGCAAATAGCCCAGATTGAACTAGGTCTAGTGTCATTAGAGCAGTATGCACGCCATCCTATTGCTACACCGTTTTCTACATAAGGATGGCTATGGGTTAGCGTTTCACCATCAGGGCATTTTGCTCCTCCACCGAAAGCGACAGAAGCGCCATGAACGCAGTTGATGGATGCTACATCGTAGCCATTCCTGGCAATGTAGCCTCCGACAGAATGAGATTCAGGCAGATAGGTTACTGATAATGAGGATTCGCCAGCGATAGTTGAAACACTAGCACCCACTGAACTACTATTTTGGCCCATCACTTCTATGTAGTCTCCCGCCGTCAAGGCTAGAACAAACGTCGCTGAATTGGTGGCCGATGCAGCTTGCTCATTTCTTCTGTAACCATAACTTGATGACTGGGGGATATCCGTGATGCCATTCTTGCGCAGAAAAGTCTTTATCTGCCTTCTGCTATTGGTAGAGAAAATAGCTGTCCAATTGACGGAATATTTTATTTCATACTTTCCAGTTACATCGATAGTTAAGTGAGTAGGGTTGGTTGCTGGGTCAAAGGTGATATTGGGTGAATTGATGTCAAAAGTATCGAAGATCACCGCTTCAGGTATAGAAACATTGAGATTTTGGCCTCCCGTGTTATCGACTATTTGCCCGACCTCAGCAGCAGTAGATAAATGAACAAAGAAAAATGTTGTAATCAGCGATAGTATTGTTATAAATTTTTTCATATTGTTATCCTCTTAATTGAGTGAATCCCCCCGGGTTTGTCGGAGGCCATTCTATTTGAGTCATGCCACTTTGGCTGACTCTTGCTCATAATACAATTTTTCACGCTCAGCGGGCGGAATATCGCCGATGGAGTCAAGGAGTCGATGATGGTTAAACCAGTCCACCCACCTCAGAGTGGCTTGCTCGATCTCATCCAGCCCCTTCCAAGGACCGCTCTTGCGAATCACTTCAGCCTTGTATAGGCCGTTAATCGTTTCTGCTAGGGCATTATCGTAGGAGTCTCCTACACTACCGACAGAGGCTTGAAAGCCTGCTTCGGCTAAGCGCTCGGTATAGCGAATCGACAGGTACTGACTGCCGCGATCGCTGTGATGAGTCACCCCGCGAGGTTTTCCCCGTGCCCATAAAGCCTGCTCCAGCGCATCAAGCACAATGTCAGTTTGCAGGCTTTTCAGCACGCGTCAGCCGACAATGTAACGGGAGAAGACATCCACTACAAAGACGACGTAAACGAAGCCAGACCAACTCGCTACATAGGTAATGTCTGCCACCCACAGCTGGTTGGGACGTGCCGCCGTAAACTGGCGATTGACCAGATCCTGCCGTTTGTCGGCCAGCTCGTCGGGGATGGTGGTGATACAACGCTTGCCACGCCGTACGCCCTCAAGCCCCAGGGTTTTCATCAGTCGCTCGACCGTGCAGCGCGCAACCTTAATAGATTCGCGATTCAGTTGCTTCCAGATCTTGCGGGCGCCATAGACCTGCAAATTTGCCTTATAAACACGCACGATTTCCGGTCTCAGCACCTCATCACGTTGAACTCGGGCACAGCGCTGATCTGGCTGGGATTGCAGGCGCTTGCAGCGATAATAGGTAGACGGTGCAATCGGCAAGATCTCGCAGATTGGCTCGACACCGTGAGCTTCTCGCTGGTGGTCGATAAATTCCACCATCATTTCGGTTTGCGGTCGAGCTCCTCCTGGGCGAAAAAAGCCGCTGCTTTGCGTAAAATTTCATTGGCACGCTTCAACTCACGGTTTTCCCGCTCCCACTCTTTGAGTTGGGCTGCCTCCGTACTGGTGACGCGAGGCTTGTTGCCACTCTCAACTTCCATTTTGTTGATCCATGAGCGCAAGGTCTCTGAGGTACAACCAATTTTAGCCACAACAGACTGTATTGCTCCCCAGCGTGATTTATGTTCGTGCTCGCCAAGTTAATACCAATCGCACTGCCATCCCGTTCATGCACATCGGCTTGGACAGAGAGGGTGGAGACATTGGTTTTGCCTTTTGTACATTCGCCCTCCAGCACCGCTTCAATCACCCGCACCCCGGATGCAATATTGCCGCGCTCGGTGGCTTTAAGGCTCTGGCTGATCACTTGTAGGATTTTACTGCCCGCGGTGCTTTCAAGGATGATTTTTCTTTGTGTATTATTGGTTTTAATCTCAAGCCGGATGGGTCAGCGAATCATCACCCACTCGCCTTGCTTGTTTTTGTAGAAGCCGAATTTTAGTTTGTGTATTAAACCCTTTTCTTTATTTTGAAAAACCACCGGATGATATTGCACAAAATTAATTAACCTAGCCATTTTCCCATTGGCGTATATATCCAACTTACGCTGGTGGGCACTAAACTTCCTAAGTTCAACACCGTGTTTATCTAGTATTTTTCCGGTATTCATAAAATCATGCCCTGCATCAACACCGCCTTTCCAATAATTGGCAATAGCATATTCTTCTGATCGAGGCACATGCAACTCTAGCAACTTATCGCGATCCCTGCTTTCAAATGCCTCATAAAACTCACGATAAGTGGTTAGTAACGAACCATAGTTTTTCTGATTATTTTCAATGATTTGGCCATCTAGCCAAGCCCAGCGAGGATAATTACTCTGCACGGACATGCTTTTCCGGGTTGCAACAATTTGTTGCTCAAATAAACTACCCCGCTGCAAGCTATCTCGCTTAGCGCTCGACTTCCACTTCGTGGAAGCGGGGTATTACATCGCTAGAACATTGCCAACTGATGGTCACTATGCAATTTTTGATAGAGCCCTCCTTGACCCTTAACATACTTCCCTATCATCACCTCATCACCATGCTTCCCTACCGTACTAGAGAAATAACCATCACTCCAAAATTCGCCTCCCCACAGCTTCTTCTTAGCTTCGAGACATAGACGAAAAACCTCACGCGCTGTTATGCTCTTTATCGTCTGGACTACCTTCTTAACACTATAGGTGGGAACCGACTGTACTAAAAAATGAACATGATCTTTGTCAGTTCCAATTTCAAGAAACTTCATCTCGTAGCATTTTTCTATCTCTACACATACGTCCCGTAAAGCTTCGTCTACAACTGAATCAAATACTGCTCGTCTATATTTCGCTGGAAAAACCAAGTGGTACATCAAAACTGTGATATTGTGGCTTTTACGTATATATTCGCTCATTCACCTATAATCGCAGCAAGCTGCGGGGAATAGAACCCTCAGAGATTTAAGTTACCTATTATTGAAAAGTTTTTATCGCCAGTCTGCTGTGCAGTTGTCTCGCCTGCACATCGAAGGCTCAGTGGGCCACCATTAAATAACCTATGATCTATAGCGAGACGGCTTGGAATATCCCGCCCTTCGTGAGAAAATGGAAGCCATATCAACTCAATAGACACAGGATTTATGGGACAGATCATCGACGGCAAAGCTATCTCTGCGGAGATCCGCCAAAACATCAAGGCCCGTGTTGAGCAACGCATTACCGAGGGCAAGCGAGCACCTGGCTTAGCAGTGGTGCTGGTGGGTGAAAATCCAGCCTCAGAAGTCTACGTCGGTGCCAAGCGCCGAGCCTGTGAAGAGGTCGGCTTTAAATCTGTCTCCCATAACCTGCCCGATAGTACTAGCCAAGAGGCACTGTTAAAACTTATTGACGAGCTAAACAACGACCCGAGTATAGACGGCATTTTGGTTCAGCTTCCGCTACCTGAAGACATCTCTGGCGACGCAATCATTGAGGCCATCCACCCAGACAAAGATGTAGACGGCTTCCACCCCTACAACATTGGTCGCCTTGCATTACGTCAGCCAGTGCTTCAACCCTGTACACCAAAGGGCATCATGACCCTACTGGAAAAAACGGGTGAAAAAATCCAAGGAATGCATGCCGTCATTGTGGGTGCCTCCAATATCGTGGGTCGACCTATGGGCCTAGAGTTATTATTGGCGGGTGTCACTGTGACCACCACACACCGCTTTACCGAAGATCTCGAAAGCTTCGTACGCCAAGCTGATATCCTAGTGGTTGCCGTTGGCAAGCCCAACTTCATCCCTGGCGAGTGGATCAAAAAGGGCGCAATCATTATTGATGTTGGTATTAATCGCATGGAAGATGGAAAACTGTGTGGCGATGTCGATTATAATGGCGCACAAGCACATGCATCTTGGATCACACCCGTACCCGGTGGCGTTGGCCCCATGACGATCTGCACCTTGCTAGAAAACACTCTTCAGGCAGCCGAAGAACTTCATAAAGCTTAATTTACTTGGGCATCACGCACAAAAAAGGCCGGATTCCCCGGCCTTTTTGCGTCGAATAGATAATATTTACTTTATTCGAGTTTGCAGCGAATCCGAGACCTTAGTCGCTAAACTACGCAAAACCTGCTCAGTGGTCTCCCAATCAATACATTTATCCGTCACTGAAACGCCATACTCTAACTGAGAGAGATCCTCAGGAATTGGCTGATTACCCGCCTTAAAATTACTCTCGACCATCACACCTTTAATAGATTGGTTACCGTCAACAATCTGCTGTGCGATATCATCCAACACCAACAGCTGTTTTTGATGATCTTTTTGCGAGTTAGCATGACTACAATCAACCATGATATTAGCTGGCAGCCCAGCGTGATCGAGCTGTTTCTCACATGCCGCAATGTGCTTAGCATCATAGTTAGGGCCATCACTGCCACCACGTAACACCATATGGGTATGGGGATTACCACGGGTGCGAATCACTGCCACCTGACCCTGAGGATCAATACTGACAAAATCATTTTTATGGCCTGCACAGAGAATGGCATTTATCGCCACATCATAATCACCATTAGTGCCATTTTTAAAGCCGACTGGAGCGGAAAAACCACTCGCCATCTTACGATGTGTTTGCGACTCTGTAGTGCGCGCGCCGATCGCTGTCCAGGAAAACAGATCTTGCACATACTGAGGGGTAATTAGATCAAGCGCCTCGCCAGCAGCGGGAAGACCCAACTCGGCAATCTTCAGTAGCAACTTACGTGACATCAACAAGCCCTTAGCGATATCACAACTGCCATCCATATCGGGATCGTTAATCAAACCCTGCCAGCCAATACTGGTGCGTGGTTTCTCAAAATAGACCCGCATCACGATACAGAGATTATCTTTGAGTTCGTCAGCCAGCACTTTAAGGCGCTTGGCATAATCCATCGCTAAATCCACATCATGAATTGAACAAGGACCCACCACGACAAACAGCCGTTTATCTTTACCATCGAGGATATCTCGAATCGCCTGCTGTCCCTGCATAACAGTTTCAGCACTCTCCGTGCTTAAAGGGTACATCGCCTTAACCTGATCAGGACGAATCAGTGGGTCTTCGGAGATGACGTGCAGATTTTCAATACGGTTATCCATGGGGTAACTTAATTCTTTATTAAATGGGACAGAAAAAACGAGGCACAAACAGTAGCAGAATGCGTCGCTTGGCGCATCTTGTTTTTTATTTTATAGCTATCTCGTACAAGATTTAACCAAAATTAATTCTATTAGCTCAGCGAACAGATACGCCAGCCTTTATTCGCTACCGGGATCAGGGGGCCTAAGCCAAACTACATTACCACCGCTTTTTTTATCCATTATCGCCAGCTGATCCTCATGGGCCTTCAATTCATCCTCAGTCGAGCGCACTATCCTAAGTTTTACACGGTGAGTATCCAGTCGATGAATAACATTTTCACTATTACTCCCACCATCATCGTCGACACTACTATCAAGCAAGAGCTTACTCTGCCCCCCCGTCATGATTAAATAAACGTCAGCAAGAATCTCCGAATCAAGCAATGCGCCATGTAACTCACGCTTTGAATTATCAATAAAATAACGCTTACAGAGAGCATTCAGATTGTTTTTTTGCCCTGGGTGCTTTTTACGAGCCATCGCCAAAGTATCAACCACTGAGCAATAATCACGAATATCCGTAAAGCGACTGTCTAGCTGTTTAAACTCGTGGTTAATAAAGCCAATATCAAACGCTGCGTTATGAATAATTAACTCAGCACCTTTAATAAAAGCCAAAAAATCATCGGCAATAGCAGCAAACAGCGGTTTATCTGCCAAAAACTCATTGGTAATACCATGAATTTCAATCGCCTCTTGCGGCACCTCCCGCTCAGGTTGAATGTATTGATGGTAATTATTGCCTGTCAAACGACGATTGATCATTTCAACACAGCCAATTTCAATGATGCGATGACCCGCCTTAGGTTCGATACCAGTAGTTTCAGTATCCAATATAATTTGACGCATAATGCTTTACCCTAGTGATCATTCAAACTGAAACCCTTGCACGCAAGGCCTCAAGCTATAGTTCAGCAATACCTTTATTCGCCAAGGTATCTGCCATCTCATTTTCCCTGTGGCCAGTATGGCCACGCACCCAATGCCACTCAACCTGATGCGCGGTTACCGCCTCATCCAAGCGCTGCCAAAGATCAACATTCTTCACTGGTTGCTTACTGGCCGTTTTCCAACCACGCTTTTTCCAATTTTTAATCCAATCATTGATACCATTCTTCACATATTGAGAATCGGTAGTCAACGCTACCACACATGACTCCTTAAGGCTCTCTAGGCCCATAATCGCAGCCATCAACTCCATGCGGTTGTTGGTCGTATGGGCCTCTCCCCCATATAACGATTTTTCACTACCGTTGTATCGTAAAACAACCCCCCAACCACCTGGCCCAGGGTTGCCCTTGCAAGCACCATCAGTAAACATTTCAATCTTTTTCACTACGAACATCTCTCTGTATCATTGATCGGGCCACCCCTTCAGCGCTAAAACGGCGATTTTGTTGCCAATTAGGACGAATAGGCGTCGGAGTGGAAACCTGCTTTTTAGCAACTAAAATATAGCCGCCACCCAAAATAGGCCAAAAACGCGCGCCCCAACGCTCCATAAACATCATTTTCTCCATCAACCTCGGGTAACGCAACGGTGGGCGATAAAAATAGCTATCCATATATTTTAAATCATAACCAAGCAGCTCAAACCAATCCTTTACTCGCCAAGGCGAAAGAAATCGGCCATGCCAAGGCAGTCGACCCACCATCCGCCGTAACCACATACTCACCCCCCATAAGCTATAAGGGTTGAATCCTATTACCACCACATGCCCTTCGGGTACCAATACACGATCAATCTCTCGTACAATCTGATGGACATCCGGGTGAATTTCCAATGTATGAGGCAGTACTACGACATCCACACTATCTGTTGCAATGGGCAATTTATTCACCTCACACGACAGTGTTTGGTAATACGGGCCGTTAGCTGCATGCTGACTATCAAGGATGATTGGACGCTTGATACGACTGGCAGATATCAAATCGTTCTTACCAAGGTCTCCAATTTGGAGCAGATAATAACCAAAGAGATTAGACAATATCTCTTCCAGGCGTGGCTGAGAAAGAGCAAGAAACTGCCGACCAGAGTGACCACCATACCAACGAATTAGCGCACGGCGCATTACGTCATAGCTTTTTTCTCTGTATTTTAGCTTGCTGATTGCTTTAAACATTGCTTAGAATTTATCAATTCCTCAATAAAAAGTTAGTGTAGATATGATCACGATCAACGCGCTCCCCGTCTTTACAGATAACTATATTTGGCTCATAAGCCACCTACAACACCCCTATGTGATCATTGTCGATCCTGGCGACGGAGACGCAGTGATGCATCACTGCCAAGCTCATGGACTCGTGCCACTAGCCATTTTAATCACTCATCACCATTGGGATCATAGCAGGGGTATCATCACCATAAAACAACACCACGACATCCCTGTTTATGGGCCTGCACATGAGCAAATAGATCATATTACCCACCCTCTTGTCGAAGGCGATCTCATCACATTCAAGGAACTCTCTCTTGAATTCAAGATCATTGATACCCCTGGCCACACAGCAGGCCATATTTGCTACTATGGCCATGGCACGCTATTTTGCGGGGACACTCTATTTGCCGCAGGATGCGGACGATTATTTGAAGGCACACCCACACAAATGCAACGCTCCCTCGCAAAAATCCGCGCCCTTCCAGATGATACACTCATCTATTGCGCCCATGAATACACCCTCGACAACCTCAACTTCGCGCGCATAGCGGAACCAGATAACCAAGCAATCATAGAACGCCAACAACACACCCAAGCGCTACGAGCCAACAAAAAACCCAGCATACCAAGCCGACTTTCCATTGAGAAGCAGACCAACCCCTTCCTACGCTGGGACCAAACAGGCCTAATTGAGGCTGCCAGCCACTACCAAGGAACCCCGTTGAAAACCCCGGCTGAGGTATTTGCTGCTGTACGCCAGTGGAAAGACGATTTAGACTAGTCCATTGATGTTGATTAAATTTTGGAAGAGCATGTTGCAGCATACACCACAAATCACCTTACTCAAGCTTATCATCCTATTAAGCAGTGTACTGTTCAGCAGTGGCTGTATTATTACCCAGCCAACGCAGATCAAACAAGATCAGCAATCCGCCATCGGTGTTAGTGACGCTAAAAATTCAACTGAATCACTCAATATTGAATCCACCCGCTACATGCAAGGCCAGCAAGGAATCGAGGCACTTCGTGCCCCCATCGAGCCTTTTATCATTTCTACCGCCATGGATACCCCGCAACCACTCGCTTCACCCAGCGCTCCGCAGCTGCAACTGGTAGGGGAAGAGGTTGAGCCTGTTACCATGATCGACCTAGATGCTCCCCATAACGATACGCAGCAGGCACAGACAACGGAAACTGAAGCATCTCAATCACTCTGGCCACGCCTACGTAGCGGCTTTAGTCTCCCCGACAAGCAGCACCCTGGCTTGCAATCAGATCAAGCCTGGTATGCAAAACATCCCCGCTACCTATTACGCACCAGTGAGCGCGCACGCCCCTATCTTTACTACATTCTAAATGAAGTAGAGGCACGGGGCATGCCGACCGAAATAGCGCTATTGCCGATTGTAGAGAGCGCATTTCTGCCTTTTGCCTACTCCCATGGTCGCGCAGCCGGTATTTGGCAATTCATTCCCGGCACAGGAAAAATGTATGGCTTAAAACAGAACTGGTGGTATGACGGCCGTCGAGATGTCTACGCCTCTACCCAAGCGGCCTTGACCTACCTGCAAAAACTTCATAAAACATTTGATGGAGATTGGCTACTTGCACTCGCCGCCTATAATTCGGGTTCAGGCACTGTTTCACGTGCCATAAAGAAAAACAGAAAAAAAGGTAAACCCACAGATTACTGGAATTTAGATCTCCCTAAAGAGACCAAAGGCTACGTACCCAAATTACTGGCGCTCAGTAATATCGCCGCAGACCCAGCAGCCTTCAATGTGGCTATCACCGAAATTCCAGATGAAAGTTATTTTGCAAAGGTTGAAACAGGTGGGCAAATTGACTTAGCACTGGCCGCCGAACTAGCAGGGTTAAACACTGATGAGCTGTACAACCTCAATCCGGGCTTCAATCGTTGGGCCACTGACCCGGATGGCCCTCACTATCTATTAATCCCCAAAGAGAATGCCGGCAGCTTCACCGAAGCCCTAGACAAACTACCTGACGACCAACGTGTAAAATGGGTACGCCATAAAATCAAATCGGGTGAGAGCCTACTCAGCATCGCCAAAAAATATCAAACCACTGTCGACTTACTTCAAGATACTAACAAACTCAGTAGCAACATGATCCGAGCTGGAAAATATCTATTAGTCCCAACGGCGACTCGCAACCTAAACAGCTATAGTAAATCAGCCGAATTACGCAAAAAAACAATCCAACAACGACCAAGAAAAGGTCATAAAATTGCCCATACCGTTGAGAGCGGCGATACCCTTTGGGATATATCACGAAAGCATAAGGTTGGGGTAAAAGAACTCGCTAAATGGAATGCAATGGCACCGAGAGACCCCCTTAAACTAGGGCAGAAATTAGTAATATGGGTTAAACAAACCAACAAACTTGCCAGCAACAACGCCCCCACCGCACCACTGCAAAAAGTAAACTACAAGGTCCGTCGTGGCGACTCTCTAGCGCGAATTGCCCAGAAATTCCGCGTGACCATCAACGACCTACAACGCTGGAACCAACTCAATACTAAAAAGTACCTACAGCCAGGGCAAAAAATCACCCTTTATGTTGATGTCACACGTCAATCCGACAGTTAAACACCCAGAGGGCCAGAAAAAGCAGTTCGTAAGGCTTCCATGAATAATTCGGATTTGGAGATATCAAACCTGCCGCTGTTGACCAGCACTATCGTTAACGAAACTCTCTAAGTACCCGTTAAATACAGCGGGCTTATTGATGCCATAGCCCTGTACATAATCTACACCGATACCCGATAAAAGTTTGAGTGTTTCATCATCTTCAACAAACTCAGCAATAGTCTCAATCCCCATGACATGTCCAACTTCGTTAATACTGCGCACCATAGCGCAATCAATTGGGTCATTCGACATATCCTTAACAAAACTGCCATCAATCTTAAGATAATTGACAGGCAAATTTTTAAGGTACGAAAATGAAGATAAACCACTACCAAAATCATCTAAAGCAAAGCGACAACCCAGCGCCTTCATCTCATGAATAAAATCACTCGCTTTCGCTAAATTCGCAATTGCTGCGGTTTCAGTAATCTCAAAACAGAGTTGAGAAGGTTGAATTTGATAGATTGATAACTCATTGCAGATGAACTCAAAAAAGCCATCACTACCCAAAGAGTTTCCCGAAAGATTAATCGCCACCATTTCCAACACCGATGCAGAACCATTCATTTGGTGATTACGGATATTATGGCAAGCGTTTGTTACAACCCAACGATCAATAGCGGGCATTAAATTAAAGCGTTCTGCCGCTGGAATAAAGGCATTAGGAGGAATAATCCCTCCCTGATCATCTAACATGCGAACTAATATTTCAACATGGCCTCCCACTACCTTTGCCATTGCAGAGCGACGAATTTCCTGACAATAAAGTACGAATTTATCACTCGCAAGCGCATCATTAATACGCGTCACCCACTGCATTTCGCCATGACGCTGCTGAACATCCTCATCGTTAACCATATGCACATGAATACGATTTCGCCCCAGGTCTTTAGCTGCATAACACGCCACATCAGCCGCACTCAATACCGCCGCTAGGCTTTCTGAGTTCTCATCAATTATGACCACCCCAATACTGGCCCCCACTTCAAAGTTTTTCCCTGCCCAACTAAAGCGAAATTCCTTTATTAATTTCCTGGTTTGCTCCGCAATATCACGTGCTTTTTCGAGTGGACAGCCAGTTAACAATAACCCAAACTCATCACCACCAAGGCGAGCTAAAACATCAGATTCACGAATATGTTTTTGGAGTATAAAACTAAGCTGCTTTAGTAACTCATCGCCCGCAACGTGCCCACAGGTGTCATTCACAATTTTGAATTGATCAAGATCAATATACATTAGCGCATGAGATGAACCCGACTCTTGAGCATCACGCAACATATCATCCAAACGCAACTCAAATTCACGCCGATTAAGCAGGCCAGTCAATGCATCATGTGCTGCCTGCCAAGACATTTTTCGCGCAACACTGCGAGCTTTTGTCACATCATGGAACACCATGACAACCCCTATAATCTCACCTTGCCTATCACGAATAGGAGCAGCGGAATCCTCTATAGCAACCTCATTCTTATCACGACTTATTAACAGGGTATGATTTGCCAAGCCAATAATCGTACCTTGTCTAAGACAATCGCCCACCGGGTTCACGCAAGGTTCACGACTTTTTTCATTAACAATATTAAAAACCACCTCCAAGGGTTGGCCAATTCCCTCGTCGTTGCTCCACCCTGTCAGTGCTTCAGCAATAGGATTAAGAAACGTAACTACTCCCTCACTGTCAGTCGTAATAACCGCATCACCAATTGAATTTAGCGTTACCAATGCACGCTCTTTCTCTTCAAATAGCGCTTCTTCTCCCAATTTACGTTCCGTAATATCCGTACTAGTACCCACCAAGCGGTTAGCGTAACCATTATCATCGCGCACTGCGATGCCCCGCTCTAAATGCCAGCGCCAACTGCCATCCTTATGCCTAACTCGGTGCGTACTCTCGTATAAAGATACACCGCCACGCACATGCTTTTTAACTTCCGACTCAGAATCAGTCAAATCATCAGGATGAATACGCGAAGACCATTCAGAAGGGTTTGTTCCAATTTCACTATCGTTGTAACCCAACATTGACTTCCAGCGAGTTGAGCAATAAAGCGTTCGGGTCTTAAGATCATAATCCCACAAACCATCATTAGAACCTTGCATAGCCAAATTAAAACGCTCTTCACTTACCGCTAGACTCTCTTTTGTTGCTTCCAGAGCATCTAGCATATCGTTGAAGTCCTTTGATAGCTGGCCCAGCTCATCACTGCGGATGAGATGGCTACGCGCAGAGGGGTCTCCCTGTCGAATGCGCCCAGAGATCTGAACTAAATGTTGTAACCCTCCGGTAACTCCTCTCGCCATAAAAAAAGCAAATAATACACCGACACTAATGGCGATAAACGTATAAAAAATGCCATCACGAGTGATAACTTGCAATCCAGCAATATTATTATCCTGACTTAACGCTACCCGAGCCCAACCAATATGTGAATCGTTAACAACGATAGGAACCGCTACATCAATCGTTTCACTATTCGTAATGAGCTGGCGAATAACAACCTCTCCCTGTATCAGCCCTATACTGACCCTATCACTGGCATACTGCCCCGTAAGTTCCCGGTTAGTATGGCTGAGCACCTCACCTTGTGGCGTAAGCAACATGGCATAACGCAAGCCTGGATAGCTAGACTGAGAATCAATCACCTCCTCCATACCAATCAAATCATTAGCCAAAATCCATAAATTACTGTTTGTCGCCAACGTTTCAGCGAGACTGACCGCTTGCGCGATGCTTTGAGTATGTAAAAAGTCCCTTTGCCGCTCAACCAAGTCAACTACAAAAATCGTCATCAACACCGCATGTACCAGGGCAATACCAAGCACCAATTGCCGTCGTATCGATTTCGTCCAAAAACCCTTGACTACCTGAACCATCTTCCTCATCTAAAACGGGCTATCCTATACATTCAACGCTCCTCCTGTGGGTCACGAATATCACGCTCAAACTTACTCAAAAATTCACGCACAGGCTGATAGGTTTGGTCTTTAGCCTCCTCGAAACGAGACAACTCCATATGCTCAAGAATCATCCTCCCCTCATCATGCGTATGTAAATCAAACATCAGCTTAGAGACTTGTTTAACAATAGCGCCGGGGACGTCCTCGCGCACCACCAAGCCATTGTTAGGCAGCGCTTCAGTTTGCCATTTCACTTCCATTTGCTGTTCAAGCTCGGGGCGCTCTTTAATCAATACTCGCCACGGCGGTGGCCAAGTTGCCCCTGCCACGGTGTGTCCATAAAAAACATTCATAATCGATGACTCTTGCGAGCCAACATAACGATTATCCACCTCGTTCATCACATCAAGTCCATTTTGATATAAAAAATATTGTGGCAACATCGTTGCGGCCAAAGCCGTTGGCGCAGGGTAACTCACGGGTTTATTTTTTAGATCGGCAATCGAATTAACACCACTATCCTTGCGCACTAGAATAATCCCTCTGAAATTATGATCATCCCCCATCTTGCCAAAAACCCGGTAACCATGCTCCAACGACTTCACTGTTTGATATGGATTAGGTAATGAAAAATGAAACTCCCCTGCAAATAGCTTTTCATCGTAGGCGGCGTAGTTCCGCGAAGCTTCAACCTTAAACTCAACACCCTCAACATGCCGGCTGAGATAGGCCGTTAGCGGATCAAAAATTTCATGTAAGCGCCCAGGATTATGTAACGGATGTATACCGAATCGATACACAAGCTCCCCACCGCTCATTTTTTTGCTAAATTGAGGCCCCACATCAGCTTGCTCATCGTCACGACCACACCCAGACAAAAAAAGTAGTGATATTGTCACCAATAGTGACGTTAACATCGGAAAAAACCACGAACGTGAACATGCAAACCGAGAACAATAAACCATATACCACCAAATGTATATACCGACTAGATCAATTATAACAATACGTCGGATAAACAAATAAATACTTAAACTACATACAGTAACCGCAAGCAATTACAGTATGAGGTGACAGCCACGCTTAGCCCTTATATGATCAAATCACTATTCATCGTTACAAAAATGCAGGTTAACATGCTCGATATTCACGCAGAGTTACAACAACACTTTGGTTTTAGCCAGTTCAATTCAGGGCAAGAACAGGTAATTACACACCTGTTAGCGGGCAACTCCGCCAGCGCAATCTTCCCTACCGGCGGTGGCAAATCACTCTGCTATCAGCTCCCCGCACTACTGCTACCAGGCTTAACAATCGTGGTATCACCCCTCATCGCCTTGATGAAAGATCAAATCGATGCCCTGCAAAAACGAGGAATTGCCGCAGCACGCCTGGACTCAACACTCTCTGTAGATGAATATCGTAATATTGTAAATCAAGCACGAGACAACCAACTCAAGCTCCTCTACGTGGCACCAGAGCGTTTTAATAATGAGCGATTCCGTCACACTATAGAACGACTGCCCATCTCGCTGTTTGCAGTAGATGAAGCCCATTGCATCTCAGAATGGGGCCATAACTTCCGACCGGATTATCTAAAGCTACCCGAATTTGCCCAACGCTGTGGCGCTGAAAGGATATTAGCCCTGACGGCAACGGCCACACCCCAAGTAGAACAAGATATCTGCCGTGCCTTAAGCATTAAGCCAGAATGTGCAGTGCGCACTGGCTTCTATCGACCCAACCTCACCTTACTCAGTAGCCCTGTCACGACTCAAAATCGAGATGAAATACTCTTATCTCGTCTACGGAGCAACCTCGCCGGAGCAACGATTATTTACGTCACGTTGCAACACACGGCAGAAGAGGTTGCACTACAACTGGCAAACCACGGCTTACCCGCTCGCGCATATCATGCGGGCCTAAAGAGTGAGCAACGCAGCGAGATACAAGAGTGGTTTATGGCCGCAGAGCAAGCCATCGTGGTCGCTACGATTGCCTTTGGTATGGGGGTCGATAAAGCCAATATCCGCTACGTCTACCACTACAATCTACCCAAAAGTTTAGAAAACTACGCACAAGAGATCGGCCGTGCTGGTCGCGATGGGCAACCCGCTATCTGTGAGATGTTGCTATGTGCTGATGACTTAAATGTACTGGAAAATTTCATCTATGGTGATACACCTACCCTTGCCTCGCTACAGAGCCTGCTACACGAGCTGTTCAAACAGGAGCAGCAGTTTGATATCAGTAACTATGAACTCTCCAACCGTCACGATATTCGCCCATTGGTACTTCGCACCCTGCTCACCTACCTAGAATTAGAGGGTTATTTACAAGGTGGCACGCCGTTCTACGCCAACTACCGTTTCAAACCATTACTTAGCTCTAAAGCGATCCTAGAACGTTTTGAAGAAGAACGAAAAGTATTTTTAAGCCAAATATTTCGCCAAGCTCACCAGGCTAAAACTTGGTTTGATATTGACCTTGAACAAGCAGCCCAGGCAATTGGCAGTGACCGGGGGCGTAT
>Ga0316204_10007273_pt1 | contig 16374 bp, 18 predicted proteins | sample 6monrhotite_MG_2_FD_205661 | JGI IMG/M metagenome (GOLD analysis project Ga0316204, IMG submission 205661) | Microbial mat bacterial communities from mineral coupon in-situ incubated in ocean water Damariscotta River, Maine, United States -... | ecosystem: Environmental > Aquatic > Marine >... | reverse complement strand
ATGACATACCTAATACCGTAGCGATGGCCTGTCAGGCTGCTGCCAGTCTTGGGGTGTGGATGTTGAATGTGCATGCCAGTGGTGGGCGCCGAATGATGGAGGCTGCGGCTGAGGCAGTTGCAAATACTCAGAATAAGCCACATTTGATTGCCGTTACTGTACTAACCAGCATGTCGCAAGATGATTTGTTGGAGCTCGGTATTAAAGAATCTCCGGCTGAACAAGCACTCAAGTTAGCTGCGCTTGCAAAATCTTCTGGTATGGGCGGAGTTGTATGCTCTGCTCAGGAGGCTAGTAGCATGCAAGAGCAACTCGGTAATGATTTCCTTCTGGTTTCGCCTGGAATCAGACCTGCTGGCTCAAAAACGGATGATCAACGACGAATTATGACGCCAGTCGATGCACTAAATGCGGGTTCCGATTACCTGGTTATTGGTCGCCCCATTACCCAGTCTGACAACCCATTGGGTGTTTTACGTACAATTAATTCAGATATTTCTACATTGTCTTAGCCCTGTATATTCATTAGGGTTACAGCTCCTCTAATAATGGATTTAGGAGTTGAAATATGAAAATGATTAATGCAATTTTATTTAGTCTGGTTTTGCTGTTCTCTAATATGACTTATGCAGGGCTGGTTAATATTAATCAGGCAGATGCGCCAACTTTGGCAAGTGAGCTTAAAGGAGTGGGTGATAAAAAGGCTCGGGCAATTGTCGAATATCGAACTCAGAATGGCCCCTTCGTATCGATTGAAGATTTACAGAAGGTGAAAGGAATTAGTGTTAAAACAATTGAAAACAACAGATCTAATTTGAGTATTTAATTTAGTTCCGCTCACCTACAAAAACACCTCTATAGCCTTTGCTATAGAGGTGTTTTTTTTGCCCGTTATTAAAGTAAAATATAATTAATTATTAATTGTCTAAGAGTTCTAGAATGCAAATTGAATTTTGGGAACAGCGTTGGGATGAAGGGAGTATTGGCTTTCACCTATCAGAGGTAAACCCTTATCTACTAAAGTTTTGGCCGCAATTAAACACCGCTGACGATGCCACAGTGCTAGTTCCCATGTGTGGGAAATCTCTGGATATGATGTGGTTCGTATCAGAAGGCTTAAATGTGTTAGGTGTGGAGTGCAGCCAGAAGGCAATAAAGGCATTTTCTGAAGAGCAGAAACTTGATCTTGAACCTGCTCAACATAAGAGTTTTGTTGCGCATTCTAGTCCCCAATTAAGTATGCTTGAAGGTGATTTTTTTCACCTTGATAGCGATGACCTGAATAATATTTCGGCAGTATATGATCGTGCTTCACTGGTCGCACTACCTGAGGATATGCGTAAGAAATATGTAAGTCTCTTAGCGGAAAATTTACCAGATCACGTGAGTTTATTATTAGTGACTATAGAATACGATCAGTCACTAATGTCTGGCCCTCCATTTTCAGTTTCCAGTGATGAAGTAGAGCGCTTATATAAACCACACTTTTTAGTAGAGAAATTGCATCAAAAAAATGTAATCAATGAACAGCCCAGATTTAAGCAGAAGGGTCTGGATACAATGATTGAGCGTGTTTATAAGATCAGTCGCTAATAACTTGTATTTAAATAAATTTTTAAGCTTGCTGTTTGTGCATTAGTGGGCTAAAACTAGTTTTAATAAGTTTAATTAATAATAGGTAATTGCCGATGATGAGCGTCAAGATGGAAAGAGTGTTAGACACTCTAACCACCCACTATATGCCATTCACGTTACTCTCAAAAGAACGTATGTCAGAAGTTGTAAACATTGTTCGTTTTATTGAAATGCGTGAAGGTGAAATTTTTCAAATTACGGGTGGAGCCGGCAAAGATTATCTGTTCGTAGTCGAAGGCTCATTGAATATCATCACAGAGGGTGATGTACGCTCTATTGACGGTCCTGAAGAAACGCGTAAGTCTCCAATTGTGTTAAGTAGTACGCCCGCAACGAGTACTGTAGTGGCACGTTCAGACTGTATTATCTGCCATGCCGACAGGGATATGCTGGATGAGTTGATCTCATGGGATGAAATTGTTCATCTTATGGAGGAAACTAATGAAGAGCTGGCTCATCAACTTGAAAAAGTCCGCAACTCACTGGTCTTCCGTCGCTTACCCTCTGAATTGGTTGAGCTGGCATTTTCTAAAATGCATACAGTCAAAGTGGCAAAAGGTGAAGCCGCTATTAAACAGGGTGATGAAGGTAATTCGTACTACATCATTACTCAGGGTTCGGCAGAGGTTTATTCAGTAACCCTTTACGATGATGAACCTCAAAAAATAGCAGAGCTGGGCGAAGGTGATGCATTTGGTTGTGAAGCGCTAATATCCGGTAGTACTCGATCAGAAACTGTTGTAATGAAAGAAGATAGTATGCTATCTGTACTTGATAAATCAGATTTTGAAGAGCTAGTTAAAAACCCATTAATTAAATCTGTAAATCAACAAGTCGCAAAATCAATGCTGGATACTGGGCATATACCAATTGATGTTCGTTATGCTGAAGAATACGATGAAGGCCATATGGAAGGAGCAATTCTAATTCCTTTATTTGAGTTACGTAATCGAATGGATGAACTAGATAAAAGTAAAAAATATGTAGTTTACTGCCATGGTGGAAGTAGAAGTGCGGTAGCAACACTTGTTCTTGCTCAAAATGAGTTTGATGTTATAAGTCTTGACGGTGGTATACGAGACTGGGAGCATGAGTTAAAATCAGTTAACTGATTCTTATGCTTATTTACTAGAAAAAGGTCGATTTAAAATCGGCCTTTTTTTATGGATTAATTAATTAGTGGAAATATTGCTATGCCTGGCAGCTTTGTTGTTACATTCAATAATAAAATAATTCATTCATATAATGATATTCCAGCTCCTGCGCGATTAAGACGATATTTTGATGAAATGGATCAATATATGGAAAGCGGTGTACAATTGGGTGATGCTTTTATTAAGCAACCGTCTGATCTTCAACGACAACAATATGTTGCGATGGATTTGTTTCACAGTATTGATAAAAAAGATTTACAGACGGCTGAAATGTTGTCTGCATATTTAATGAAGCGTAATTCAAAATTAATTGAAATACATGTAATATCAAAAGATGATATGTTTAGCATGAAACTTATAAATAAAGAATAGATTCTAAAAAAGAGATTTAAAAATGAAAATTTGTATTATTTCAGGTAGTCATAGAGAAAATTCGCAGAGTACTAAAGTAGCACAATATTATCAAAGTGTGTTGTTAAAGGGTATTTGTGAGGAAGCTCCTATAATTGACCTGGCGAATAATCCTTTACCTCTTTGGGATGAAGGTATATGGGATGGAGATGAAAAATGGGTTGAATTATTAAAGCCTTATCGTGAGCTGTTATCAACATGTGATGGGTTTGTAATAATTAGCCCGGAGTGGCACGGACAAGTTCCAGCAGGTTTAAAAAACTTTTTTCTTATTTTTGGTAAAAATGAATTAGGCCATAAACCAGCTAAAATTGTTTCGATATCTTCCGCTGATGGCGGTGCGTATCCTGTTGCTGAACTCCGTATGAGTAGTTATAAGAATAGCCGTCTTTGTTATATTCCTGAGCATATAATTATTCGAAATGTTGAAAAAGTCTTAAACGAAAATCCTGAAGATAATAATTCTGATGCTGATGAATATTTTAGAGAAAGAATAGAGTGGTCATTAAATATTTTAAAACAGTATGTTGTTGCCTTAAAGCTGGTTCGCGATAGTGGTGCTACTGCAACAGAAAAATTTGGTAATGGAATGTAACTTATGTTGCGTTATCAAGTTATACCCGTTACAAGTTTTCAGCAAAACTGCTCATTAATTTGGTGTGATCAAACTAATGATGCAGCTTTGATTGATCCAGGCGGGGATATTGATCATCTTCTAAAAGCGGTAGCTGATAATGATGTAGATCTGAAAAAAATCTGGTTAACACACGGTCACCTGGATCATGTAGGCGCTACAGCGGAATTAAAGAAGCGCTTTAATCTGCCAGTTACTGGCCCACATATTGAAGATAAGTTTTTACTAGATGCAATTCCACTGCAATGTGAAATGTTTGGCTTTCCAACAGTTGAAAAATTTTTACCCGATCAATGGATTGATGAAGCGACAGTATTGAGCCTGGGTGCTGAAAAATTTTCTATTTTATATACACCTGGTCATACTCCAGGGCATATTGTAATTAAGCACGACGGCAGAAAATTGTTATGGGTCGGAGATGTCTTGTTTAATGGTGGGATAGGAAGAACTGACTTTCCCCGCGGAAATCACGATGAATTATTGGCATCTATTACAACTAAATTGCTAACACTTGAGGATGATTATCGATTTATACCGGGGCATGGGCCCGAGTCGACCATTGGAGAAGAGAGAGCGCACAATCCTTTTTTAATCTAGTCACCTATCTTTATATGTACATCAAAAATACTTAATACGGGACATTATTATCTCGTGATATATTTTAGTTTGCTAATACTCATGGAAATGTCATGCAAGCTGGCCCTCGTAAAATTAATACACCGTTTCGTCCTATTCCATTAGATGTCCCTGATGGAATGGCACCCAATGAGTTTTTTAATAGCACAGAAAACCTTAATGACCTCGTGAACAATAATGGCCTATTGGAAAACCCTGAGGGTTTATTGCTTTATAGAAAAGCTCTGGGACATTCAAATGAGTTTGATACGTCAATTATATACAATACATCTAAATCAGTTCTTAACCCACTAGGTCGGCCCGTTAGGAGAACTCAGGTTCCAGATCAGGTTAAGCATGACTGGAATAGAATGAATCAGATTATTATTGAATATATGTTAGAGGTATATCCAGATCCTGATGAATATCTGGTGTTAGCCGGTGAGGCCAGCCTGGATGCAACGTGGCCACTGACATCTCCAGGTGTGCCAAGTATTCGAATGTTGCACAATCATTTTATTGTATTTGATAAAAAAGAATTAAAGCAGGCAGAGTTTGCTGATCCGAAAAATCCAAATCTCACAGATGGCGGGCAAAATAGTCTTTTTCAGTCGTATATGCGCAACGTCTACCAGGACTTTATGTCTGATCTTGATTTGGAGATTTTGCAGCCAATTGATATTGGTGAATCAACACTTGCTCTGACGGGTTATCCTCAAGGCTTGCCGAGTTGGAAAATTCAGGGGGGTAAAGATGCTCTTAAAAATGTTCGTTTCTGGAGAGAGTATGATGAGATTCTTAAAGGCTTCATAGACTTTTACAGAACATTCTTTTGTCAGGTGTCGTCACGAAATTCGCCCATTCCGAAAGATGCTTATTACCCGGATAGAATAGAATCTACACTACTATTTAATAATGATTTTTTAGCTACCGCCAAAAAGGTTAGGGAACATTGTATAACAGACCCTAAATATGCGAATTCTATTCGTTGGCAGCCGGCATTTAAACAGTTGATATATAGGAATGATAAGGGTGATTTAATCGTTACTATTAGTCAGAACTCAATAGGCAATGCTATTACAGAGTTGTTGGGTGTTGTGGTTAATCGGGTTCCAGATGAAAAGGCCTATGAACAACATGAAAAAAAGCTTATAAACAAGCTGCTTGAAGTAAGGGATAGATTAATTACAGCAGATTTAGGTGAGGGGATTTCTACTCAATATTGGGGTACATAAAAAAAGCACCCCGTAGGGTGCTACATAATAATTATTGAATTTGTAGGATTACTTATTGTTAGCTGCAATATTAGCGATAACCTGACTAAGGGCGTGATCAAATACTGAGTGGTCTTCAAGCATATATGATGAACCTTCTAGCAATTCATTACAGAATGTATTTACGTCTTTTTCTATAATTTTAGAACCTTTTCTATCTACAAAGATCATGCGTGCATTTTCCATCGTGATAATAGATAGTTTTAAACGACGCGAAGGCTGGTCGTTGCTAGTATGGATCTTAAACCAGACTCCTGGTTTTACGAATGCTGGGAGTTCAGAAATTATAGTTTCTGATGTCTTTTCAAGTTGTTCAACAGGACTGAGTTCATCTTTGCTTTTGTCTGCATAAATGGAATCTTTAAGTTCAATTTCCTGTTTTACCTTAAGTGACTTTTCTTCAAAAAACTCAGATGAGTTAATGGTGCTCTCATAGTGCTTGGTCAGGTTGGAAATGGCCATAAAAGCCTTTTCCTGATTCTGTTTTGTACTCTTAAGCTTCTCGTTTACCGTTTCTACAATATCTTCATAGCTATTTTTTAAAGAATTCCACTCTGTATGATTAGTAACAGTACAAAGTGATTTTGTTACTATTTTTAGAATATCTATAGACTCCTGCCATTCATAGCTGGTTTTACCAAAACGCAAATAGCAGGAAAACATATAAGTTGACCAGTTGTTAAGCAGTAATGGTTGAACTGGCTTAGGTAGCTTAATATTCATCGTATGATATTGAAGTTCAGAAAGAATCAGTTGTCTGGCATGTTCCTGAATGATTTGCTTACGTGTTACATCTTCATTCTGCTTTTGTTTCTTTTGCTCTATTGTTGTTAGGCGCTGCAATGAAGTTGAGGCTGTTCTAAAACTTACAATGTTTTTATCAAAACTACGTAATAGCTGATCAATGACGAGGCTGATAGTTTGGTATACGGTATTATCTTCGTTCTCAATACCTATGCCCAGATGGGCAATAGTATTCAACAGGGCTCTAGCTGGGTGTTTATTGTCATAAAAAAACTTATTGTCGATTAAAGAAGTCTTTATGACTGGAATTTGTAGCTTGAGTAATAAGCTCTTAATAGCATCTGAAATATTCTGATCACGTAAAAATGCACTGAAGATCATTTCCACAAAATCGATGGTTCTACCATCAATCTGGTTCATAGTCTTTGGTACGGCAACGTTACTAAGCTTAGCCATGCTATTTAATAATGTTGTCTGGAATGCATCTGTATTTATGTTTACCTGCTGACCAGGGACATATTTAGATTTATAGACCTGTTGAATCTTGGTAAGGGCTGTTAATACGTCATCACGATTAAAAAAGTTTTTACCGGCGGCAGGCGCACGTGAAGTTAATCCATTCTCTGATGAATTCTTTACATAGTCATTGATTACCTTTGATAGGTAGTCTTTATCCGTGATGTAATCCGCTGTCAGTTTGACAGTCGTATCAAATGCGTTGTTATCAGCGCTCATATGCACAACCTGCTAGTGAGTAATGAGGTGCGCTTAGCTAGAGGAGAGTGTCCACCAATGGCCGTAAGCCAATTGCTGTTAGCGCACTTATATTTGCAGAAAAAGGGTTCTGCTGTGCTTTTAACATTTGATGGATTGCATTTAGATTAGCCCAGCCACGTTGTGTATATTAATCATTCAAAAACATAAATATTGTGATTGAATTCACGTAGTGAACTATGAGTAACTATAGGCCGAGTTTCTTCTAAGAGCAACTATGAATTTAGGCGGGTGATAAATTATGCACCAAAATGCCGTTATTTAAAGTAATAATTAGCTTTAGTTATGAATGCTAATATTTTGATAAATAAAGGTTTATTTAGATCTGAAATATTTCTCATTCTTATAGAAAGTCATTGTCTGATCTGGCCAGTAGCCAGGTATACCTAATAAAGGGAGTGCATTAAAGCGCTCGGTATTGGTAGCTAATGTATGCTTCCATAGCTCAGCGAGATACAGGTCCAGGTTGGTGTAGTTGCCTTCATAAACCTCTTTAAGAAGCTTATTGTCATCAATGAGTATGCAATGGCATGTCATTCCTATATAAGGGGCTAGTGCTTTTTCAAAAATGGCGTGACCAAAAACAACGCACTTGATCTCGTCCTCAAATGAGTCCCTATGCTCAATAAATAGTTCTTTCCATTGGTGATTACGTACTAGCTCAATCAATGCTCTATTAGATGTAATTATAACGGCGCCACATTCATCAAATTGTGTGATGCGATTTTCTAAGGTAGAACGATTCGTTCCAGCTTCTCTGCTACTTGCTGTCTTAAAGTGGAGAGTGTTAAGGATCTTTTTTGTATTGGGGAAACTCATCCAGACCATGGCATTAAAAAAGTCATGCCAGTTTTCTGTCCTGGTTTGTAATTCTTTTCTTAAGTAAACCCTTGGTTCATATTGATCCTCAAAGCTTTCTATGACGGTTGATTGAGCAACAGGCGTAATTCCTATTTTCTTTAATTTAAAAATAGCCTGATAATCATCAAGTGTTGGCCAGTTAGTATAGTTTGAAAAATACTCGGTTAAATCAGCCAATTGATGGAGTATAGGAGATGAAAGAAATACTGATGTGTCCCACTGATCTTGTTTTGACATAACTATATAAAGCTTCTGATGTGTTCAAGAATAATATCGGAATGGTTGTAATCAAGTGCAATTGGGTAATATTTATCGTCGATATTTAAAACCAATGAAGGAAATGAGTCTGCACCTAGGCTTCTTGCCATAGCTATTTCAGCATTTAATTTCTTCTCAATTTCTTCAGATTCTATATCATCTCTAAATGCTTGAATATTCAAACCAATATTGCTGGCCAGATTACACAGTGTTGAAATTTCAGAAGGGTTTAGTGCGTGTAAATAATAGGCTTCCTGGATGGCTGTAATCATTTCATATGATTTTATTTGCTGCTGATTTCCAGCTGCTAGTACAGCGCGACATGACAGATAAGTAGATCGCTTTGCTATGCACTTATCCCAGAAATCATAATTAAACTGAGTGCCAGGTATAGTCTCCTGGATGCGTTTCCAGGTCGATCTAATTTGTGCCTGCATGTTAACCGGCATCGGAGAGTCTGTATCAGGTGCAAGCCCACCTAATAAAAATTTCAGTTCTATTTCAGTAGATAAGCTGTTTTGTAGTTGTTCTAATACAGGCTTGAAACCCCAGCACCAACTACACATAGGGTCATGAACATAATATAAAATCATTATTTACTCATTCGAAGCTAGAGGGGCAATTAATATTAATTTCAATATTCAAAAGAGGATGAATGAATGATATTTTTTTAGCATGCAGTAGCAAACCTGAACTTGCTTCGCATGAAGCATCGCACCCATACATTGCGTCTCCAAGAATTGGGTTGCCCAGTGCTGCCATATGGACTTGAAGTTGATGACTTCTACTAGTGAGTGGTATTAATCTAACCAGGCTATTGCCACTATTATCGGTAGTAATTAATTCATATTGTGTTTTTGCTAGCTTGCCGCTCATAAAATCAACTTTTTGCTTTGGTCGATTGGGCAAGTCAGCAATAAGGGGTAGATTAATAATACCTTTACGGCATTCCAGTTCATCATACACTTTAGCTATATATTCTTTATGAATGTTTTTTTCTTCAAACTGCTTACTGAGTGCTTTGTGGCATTTACTTGTTAATGAAAAAATAATAACGCCAGATGTAAACATATCTAAGCGATCTACTGTGTCAGCGCCTGGATATTCAAGCTGTACTCTGGAAAGCAGGCAATCACTTCTTTCTGTACCTTTCTCTGGGGTTGCGAGTAAACCAGATGGTTTGTTTACAATGATTAAATGATCGTCAAGATAGAGAGTTTCTAATCCGTTGTGAACAGGTGGGTTATATGAGAATGGTTCAATCATCATTGCAGTTATTTTTTTAACAGCGGTTTAAATAGAGGCTCTAGGCCATTTACCTTTATTTCATAAAGAATACCTAACATGCGTCCTAACTCACCCTTTGGGAACCCTTTTGAGTGGTACCAAACGACGTAGGGTTCAGGAAGCTCAATCAGTAGTGAGCCAGCGTACTTTCCTGATGGCATACGATATGCTGCTAATTTTAATATGTCTTCTTTTGCGCTGTTAGGGTCAAATGTATCTGATATTTCCGGCATATTCGTTTGTTAAAATCTTCGGGCACCCATTGTAACATTATAAAGTGGATGCATTGAATGCATAGTCCGATCCAGCTACAGTGTTCGTTCACATGCTTGAGAATACTTAATGTCTGTCGACAATCTTTTTTTAAAACACAGTGGCGTAGAGCACCCAATAATATGTGGTCCGATGTATCCGTGCAGCAACCCGGAACTGGTTGCGGCGGTATCGGCGGCTGGCGCTTTGGGTGTAATTCAGCCTATCTCTCTTACCTACGTCCATGGCTATACATTTAGAGTAGGGCTTCGTTATATCAGATCTATGACAAATAACCCCCTCGGAATGAATTTGCTTATAGAGAGCGGTTCTCGCAAATACCGCTCTAAAATGGAGAGTTGGTTAAATATCGCTCTTGAGGAGGGCATCAGGTTTTTTATCACCTCTATGGGCAAGCCTGACTGGGTAGTTAAATTGGCACATGAAGCAGGAGCACATGTGTATCATGATGTTACAGCGCCTAAATGGGCCAATATCGCCCTGAATGTGGGGGTGGATGGGCTGATTGCGGTAAACAACCGAGCCGGTGGTCACGCTGGGGGCTTAAGTAGTGAGCAACTACTAAATGAATTACATTCATTTGAGGTGCCTGTTGCTTGTGCAGGAGGGATTGCAGATGCTACGGCCTACCATAATGCTTTAAAACAGGGTTATCAGGCTGTGCAGATGGGGACACGGTTTATTGCATCTCAGGAATGTAATGCAAGTATGGATTATAAGCAGGCTATTCTGCAGGCGCATGCCAGTGATATTGTGTTATCAGAGAGAATAACTGGGGTGCCGGTTTCGGTCATTAATAGTGATTACGTACAGAGCAGAGGATTAACGCCTAATAAAATAGAACGGATGCTGCTGAGTCATGCAAAATTTAAGCACTTTATGCGTACCCTATTGGCACTGAGGTCGTTAAGATTGCTTAAGCGTTCACTTGGAGGCGTGCATGGCAGCAATGACTATTGGCAAGCGGGTAAAAGTGTAGAGGCGATAGATTCCATTCTCCCGGTACAGTCAATTATTGATCTTTTTACAAAGTAATTAGTTTTTATCTCCTGTTTCTGGTGATGATTTCAAATGTTCTAAATACATGAGGGGTGTTAGAATAGCACCTTCGGAAAGATCTCCAGTCAATGCTCGGCAGGTATCCAGTGTTAATAGATTGGCAGTGTTGTCAGGCTTAATTATATCGTAGGCTGGGAACTCGGACTCGGGAACAATGCCTTTCATATGCTGACGATTGGATGTGAAATTGTAATAGTAGTATTCCGCAGGAATGGGTTTTATCAATGGTTTATAGTGATTGTGTAACCCGCTGTAGTTTGAAAAAGTTTTATTGAAGTATGTATTAATGTCAGTTGGGAAATTACAGCGGCTATCAAAATCAAAGATTGCAGCCTGCTTATTTATTTTGGCACTAAGCACAACATGGTAATCCCAAATGACGGCTTGTTCGCCAACGGATTTGTTTTGTTCAAATAGAGCGATACTATCAAACTGATTAATTATAAAAAGAACATCAACAGGGATTATAATATTACTGGATAAACTGCTTTCAACGAGTTTCCATATATTTTCTTCACAAAATAAAGCCGTATAATGATGATGTTTTTTATCCAGTATATTCATATGAGTTATTTGAGTTATGCAGTTAACTGAACTTTTAATTATCTTTACTTTGCCACTTATTGCGTGGTTCTGGATAGATTCTACCAAAGTAATTGAAAGCGCACGAATTGCTGCGGCAAAAATGTGCAAAAAAAATAATGTACAATTTTTAGATGATTCGGTTCATCAGCGTAAATTTTCATTGGGTAAGAATTCATATGGCCAATTAAAGATTGTACGTACATATGGATTTGAGTTTACTAATAATGAGCATCAACGCTATAAAGGTGAGCTCGTTTTTGCAGGTTGTCAATTATTAAGTTCGCAGATGGACGCATATAGAATATGGAGTGCGGATGATGTTACTTAATATTTTTCAAGTAATGTCACATAATATTACATTTCAAAGCAGGTCATAATAATATGTTAAGTATCTATAGTTTATTACACGTTTTATCAGCTGTTATCTGGGTAGGAGGAATGTTCTTTGCCTATAATTTTTTACGTCCCGCTGCAGGTGTAGCTTTAGAACCGCCATTGAGGCTTACATTGTGGGTTGGTGTGTTTCAACGCTTCTTCCCATTTGTTTGGGCATCTGTATTCCTGTTGCCTCTTACAGGTTATTTAATGGTTTTTTCAGTATGGGGTGGTTTTGATATAGTGCCTCTATATGTACACGTAATGAACGGCCTGGGTATTATTATGATACTGGTTTATATGTACGTGTTTTTTGCACCCTTTAAACGTTTACAATTGGCCGTTGCTGAACAGCGTTGGCCTGATGGTGGTAAAGCACTGGCGCAAATTCGTATTTTAGTTGGTATCAACACAGCTATTGGTATTTTTGTTGTTGCGGTTGCTAGTGCAGGTCGATATCTGCTTTAGTATCTGGTTAGTTATTTAAAATGAGAGATCTCATGCTCTCATCAGCCCAATGAACGGCGTGTAAATATGACTGTATATATTCAGCTGCGTTTTCACCTGAGTTATTAATTTCATCCCAGTTGCATTTTTCATATTGCAGCACATATTTATAAATTTCACCCTGTGGACCTGTTTGATCTAATAGGGCAAGTTTTATAGGCGTGCTTAAAATGACAGTATCAAGTAAATCGATGAGTGGTTGATCCATTAATGCATCGAGTACAGAAAATAGACCGATAATAAACATTTGGTGTTTTACTTCAGGGTGATGTTTTTTAGCAATAAGTTCACACATTTTTCCCCGTATCATTCCCGTAACAATGAGTTCGGGAGGTTTTCTCTCTACAATTTTTGACATCATAATCAGTGAAACCCAGTTTTTTAAATTACTCATACCTAATAAAACGATGGCATCTTTTATAGAGTCAACTTCGCTGCGCAGGCTGAATGCCGCACTATTAATATACCGGAGTAACTTGTATGACAGGGTGATGTCCTGAACCAGCAGGCCTTCTAATTCATCAGATGAAATTTCTGGATCCTGTAATTTATTTATTAAATTCAAAATAACAAGCTTGTTACTAGGCAGGGATTTTTTTTCTAACATTTCTGGCTTACAAAAAAAGTACCCCTGAAAAAATGAAAAATCACGTTCGTAACAAAAGTTGTAGAGTTCATACGTCTCTACTTTTTCAGCAAGTAGTTGTGCATTATATGGCTTAAGCAATGCAAGGTGTTCATCGATTTCATCGAGAGTCAGGGCTTTAACATCAAGTTTTATAAAATCAGCTAACTCAATTAAAGGAATGAGTTGCTCTCTATAAACAAAGTCATCCAGTGCTATTCTATAGCCCTCAGACTTAAGGCGTTTGATGCCAGCGATAACATCGTCATCTGGTTCAATATCTTCGAGTATTTCTAATACGGCCTGTTCTTTGAACATGGGTGTTAAGGTGTTGTTTACGACAAACTCTCGAGGTAAATTAATAAAGGCAAGAGCACTACCCGCTATATTATCAATACCTATGTGCATAAATGAGTTGAGGATGGTCTCACAGGAGGCTTGATCAGCGTCAGAGATATTGGCTCTATTGATACTGTCATTGCGATATAATAATTCATATCCCATAACAGCTTGAGTGCGATTGTAAATTGGCTGACGTGCAATAAATAGATGATCCATAACTAGCCTATTAATGTCCGATTAATATAATATACACTAATATTTTAACAAGTCGAGAAGCCCCATAAGCTCGCCTTATATTTGTTTGTACCGTTATGACGCTATCCAAGTTTTCCTTAACCTCAGCACAGAAAGAACAGGTGATAGAGAGCACAAATGCCTACGTAGAGAAGGCATGTGAATCTTTAAATATCAATCTGGCGTCCATTAATGTCCGCTTTGATTTGTCAGGAAAAACCTCCGGTATGTTTGTGGTGCGCCAGGGTAAGGCGCACATTCGTTATAATGAAATTATCTTTTCCAGTTACTTTGATGATTCCGTTACTAATACAGTGGCACATGAAGTAGCACACTATGTCGTGTACTCCATAAATAAATGGAAGAGGGTGAAACCTCATGGGGCTGAGTGGAAGTCAATTATGTCAATATTTGGTGTGCAACCTGAGGTTACCAGTAAATACGATATTAGTTTATTGCCTCTCAGGCAGCAGCGTCGGCATGACTACCAGTGTGACTGTATGAGTCATCAACTAACTACAACACGACACAATAAAATACAGAATAAAAAGACTGTATATCATTGTAAGAAATGTATGCAGCCTTTGAGATATATGCGATAAATTTATCAAGTTGTTATTAAAAGCCTGATGGAATCTAATCTGCTTACGGGGTTTTCCAGTGCAATTTTATAGGCATTGAGTTGCGTGCTGAAAAACTCAATTTCTTCATCGCGAACCTGAGGGTTGACCTGCTTAAGTGTTGATAGTCTGTCAATTTCATTTTCTAACATAATTAACTGGCTTGCATAGTGAGTGCTCAAGTATTCGGGGGCGTCGTTTTCAATGGTTTTAGAAATGTCATCGAGTGCGACCTTAATCTCTTTTTCTTTAAGTTGCACAATCTGTTTAGCAATAGCTCGATTAACAGGTTTACGTTTTTGTACACGGAACTGTTGACTTATATCATCACCTGTTTCAGTGAGTGTAAACAGTAGAGGTAGTGCCTGTAACTGCTGGCTGTTTATAAGTTCCTGGAAGTCTGTCGGTATTTCAATATTTAAAACATATACTGCTTGTATTAGAAGCTGCCCCGGTTGTATTGTGGGTGATTGAATACTGCAAACAGAGGTGTTACCCATTTCATTACTTAATAACATATCAATGCCATTAAGCACCATTGGGTGGTCCCAGCTTAAAAAATGTATATCATCATGGATAAGCGCAGTTTCACGGTCGAAAGTAATGGTCATACCATCTTCATGCAATCCTGGGAATGAGCCAATCATATGTTCCGCAGGGCTAATAATATAACTGCCTATCTTGTGTTCTTCTACATTTACGCCGTAACAATCAAACAGGTTCATCATTAAGGGTTTAAGTTCAGACTGTTTTTCAAATGCTTCGATTTTACTTTGTAATTTACTGGCAATATCTTTACGACACGAGCTATATTCAAGTAGCCTGTCACGACCTTCATGCATCAGATGGTTAAGCTCATCATGCTCAGTACGACATTTTTCTACAAAGAATTCAAAATCATCATCAGTACATTGCTTAGTATCTAGCAGTTCAACTAACTGTTGCTGATTGTTTGAGAAAACTTGTGCGCCAGCAGGACAGGTTGTATTAAATGCATCTAATGCATTGTGATACCAGTTGAAAAGGCGTTGCTGAATAGTGGATTCAAAATAGGGTGCGTGTATTTGAATTGTATTTTGCTGACCGATACGATCCAGTCGGCCAATACGCTGTTCTAATAAATCCGGGTTCAATGGCAGATCAAATAGTACCAGATGATGTGAGAACTGGAAGTTTCGACCTTCACTACCAATTTCAGAGCACATTAAAATTTGCACACCGGTTTCGGTATCTGCAAAATCTGCGGCACGTTTATCTCGATCAACGATGCTTAAATTCTCATGGAAAACAGATGACGCTATAGAGTATCGTGTCTTTAATGCTTTTGATAAGTACGTAGCAGTTTCTGCAAAATGACAGATTAATAAAATTTTATCCGATTTATATTTTTGCATTATATCGACTAGCCAGCTCACACGTGGGTCAAATTTAGTCCAGTCAGTAGATACGTTAACCAGTTCTTCTGGTTGTAACTGTTTTATTACATCTGTACTGTGATCGGCGTGTTTTTCAAAGGCAGCCTGATATTCTTTTGGTAGGTCTAAAGGGTAAGGTACAACCTTTCTTTCAGGGAAGCCCTGTATGGCTGCTCGTGTGTTTCTAAATAGTACACGGCCAGTACCATGACAGTCGAGGAGATGATGTATTAAATCTGATTTCTGTTTTGTGCTTAACTTCCCAGTTTGCACTAACTTGTTATCAACATTGCTTTCTAGAGAATTTAGCTTTGTGAGCAAGGTGTCGGATAAAGCCTTATCTGCATTTATCGCTTCGATCAGGTCAGCAATATCCTGGTATTGATTTTCCTGTTGTAGAAAACTATCGTAATCATTAAAACGATCAGGGTCGAGTAAACGTAAACGAGCAAAATGGCTCTCTTTACCAAACTGTTCGGGTGTTGCTGTCAGCAATAATAGTCCTTTACTTCGCTCGGCTAATTGCTCAACTAATTTATATTCGGCGCTTACATGTTCTGTACTCCACGCCAGGTGATGTGCTTCGTCAATTATCAGTAAGTCCCACTCTGCATCAATCACCTGCTGAAAACGTTCGGGGTTATCCGTAAATAAATTCAGGCTACAAAGAACCAATTGCTCAGCAGAAAATG
>Ga0316204_10007271_pt1 | contig 16377 bp, 16 predicted proteins | sample 6monrhotite_MG_2_FD_205661 | JGI IMG/M metagenome (GOLD analysis project Ga0316204, IMG submission 205661) | Microbial mat bacterial communities from mineral coupon in-situ incubated in ocean water Damariscotta River, Maine, United States -... | ecosystem: Environmental > Aquatic > Marine >... | reverse complement strand
CAAACGTTATGCTTAATAAAGTCAAACCTATAAGGCATGGCATCATCAATTGTATCATTGTAGCTAATACTATTATAGAAGCTTAATGAAACTATAAATTTATATAAATGCCCGTTTTAATTCCAATGGAATAAAAATTCCAATTAGGCATCCAAATAGACTCTGATTTTTTTTGAAACCAGCGATATTCAAAACCAAATTGATACTCAATTCGATTTGAAAACTTTACCGATAAGCCTAAGGATGAATTTGTACCAAATGTCGTGTTGAAGTTGTTCCAATTAATTTCATTTGGATTGAAATCCGAAGCCTTACTATTTATCAGAGCGAGGACATTCATCCCTTGTCTAAGATAAAAACCAACTTTTCTAGGCACATATTCGAATTGAAATGATAATGGAATACAGACAAATTCGTATAAAATCCAGTTCATTTGCTCGAAATTTAAATTGGATCGTAGAAACACCACTTTTGTCCCCTTTCTTAAATATTCTAATCCAGTTTCGAGTGACATGTATTTGTTGACACGTAATCGATAATTAAAAGTCAGCGAATGACCCGCAAAGAACTGTGGTTTTATGTAGGAATAATTATAATCAAGACCATATGAATTCGCAACATAGTATAGATCTCCAATTTTACCAGAATGATCAAACGAATAACTTAAGCCTATTGAATGTCTCCGTAGATTCTCAGTTTCTTTCTCCTGTGAAAACAAGCAAAGTGGGATAAGTAAAGAATAAAGTAATAATAGTTTCATTAAATTCCGGGTATATAATAAATGACGTACAAAATGAACATAAGGTTAATAATTTCCATAAAGTAATGACCAAAACAGCATACTTAACTAAGTAACAGATAAAAACTAAGCATAACATATTAAGTAAAATTCACACCCTCCCTTGTCCAGCGCAAAAAGCTCCCATTAGTTTGTCCAGTATCTTGGGGTTCCACGCAGGAATTGCCAACCCACCTTGCGGCGGCATCTAAAAATGCCTAATTTTACTCAAACGTTAGCATTAATTAATACCAGTATTTGAAAGTAAAGTTCATCATATTAATTTCATTTGTATTCCTTCATTCCTTTAAGGCGTTATCACAAGACACAACGGAATTGTTTTTTGTCGAAGTTGAACCCTTCTCTCATGAGAATTGGAGAACCCCATTGACCGATTCTGTAATAGACATTTCAAAAAATGTGTATCATACTCAGCAATTGGGCGAGCAGGTTTGGATGATCGAAAATCTTAGTGCTGTTAAGTTTAATGACGGCACAAAAATAGAGGTCGTTGAAGATAGCGCCACTTGGGTCAATTGTGCTAAACCCGCCGTATATTATCTTGAAGAGTTTAATCGATATTATTACAACTATTACGTAGTTGAATCAGAGAAGAATGTTTGCCCAACCGGCTGGAAACTACCCGATTCATTAGACATCCAGTTACTTGAACGCCATGTAAATCAGGCTAATAACGATTTCGGAAAAACCACTTGGGGCCCTAAGAATGATACAGTATACATATATTCTGATGGCACACATTGGACTGACTTACCCATGAACGGCCTGTCGTTTTCCGACCAACCATACGGTTATGTTAATGGCATTCGAGGCAAACACCAAGATGGTATTCACGGTTATTGGTGGGTAACTAATTCAAAAAATATAATGGTCGCATATCAAGATGAGATGCGCAAAGGACTAGGAGTTGATGGAATTCATTTGGATGAAATCAAGATGCTCAATTTCAATTCATCCGGTTTTCAAGTAACTCACGGCTTAAATATCAGGTGTTTGCAGGAGTAGAAAACTAATGCTAACATACTAGCTAAAGTTTATGTCCACCCTTTGGCCAGCCCTTTTCTCTCCCATTACTTGTACAAAGTCCTGGGGTGCCATCACGGGCGGACAGCCAGTATCCGGGGTTCTTTGCCAGCACACTTCACACGCAATAAATTGCTAACTTTAGCCAAACGTTAGGAAGCCATTACAATTGGACCTGAAACGTACAATAACCCTAAACAATTTGAGTTAATTTCAATTAATCCCAATGAAATTTAGGAAAGATTCTCACGCCTATATATGAGTTTTCATAAATGAGATAAGAAGGGAGATTTGAGATATAGTGGTTTCCGAGATCTTGATAAATTATCGACCCCATGGTTTCGTAAACTGCTGCTCCTGGAGAAGTACTAGTGTCCAAATCTAATATCGAAATATTTATACATTCATAATCATACCCTTGAATTCCCTGGCCTTCCATTAGAGGAAATATCATAGCATGGTCTCTTTGAAAAATGTAGCTCTGACTGCTCGTAGCATTGAAAGCCGCAATTTGACCATTGTAGAACCAATCACCTTCCACATAGTTTGAAGTAGGCCCGACATCTTGACCGCAGCCAAAGAACAAATCAGGTAAAGTGTCTATTCCCAATTCACCGTCATCCCAAGAGTTCGTGCCATTCATTTGATCAAATTTAAATACTTCCACGCAATCTAGTTCAATCCAATCAGGTAGAATTAAATCTGAACAATCGTAACCACCGTAACCCTCTGGGCATTCACATATGCCATCTAGACATTGACCTCCGTTTTGACAAACCAGGGTGTCACAGATTTCAGTGTTAGAAGTTTCAGTAACGTCTTTTTTACAAGCGCTAAAAACAAAAGAAACACAAAAGGCAATTAATATGAGTAGTCTTTGGGCAAAATTCATAAACATTATTAAAGTTAGTTATCCTAGCATTATGAACGCTAAGAAATCATAAAAGGTTTGTAGTTGGCTATTTTGAAATCAAGACTGAAACTGCAAACTGTTGGTCTCGTAAGTGTATAAAACGGCTCCTAACATACTAGCTAAAGTAAATGCCCACCCTTTGGCCGGCCCTTTTCCCTCCCATTACTTGTACCAAATCCTGGGGTGCCATCACAGGCGGACAGCCAGTATCCGGGGTTTCTTGCCAACACACTTCACACGCAATAAATTGCTAACTTTAGCCAAACGTTAGCTTTCATTACAGTAAATGAGTACAGGTCCAACTCTGATTCTATCATTAGGCATTATTTCGGTAATTGCAGCATTGCTGTATTACAAAGTACTTCAGAATGGGAAACAAGATAAGGCAGACTTAGAACTACTTCTTGAAAATCTTAAGAGATCACTACGGAATAAGGACGTGAAATCAATTGATGAATACGGTAAACAATTAATATTCAATCAACATGTAACCAATAAACATCTTGAGGAACTGAGGATCACCTTAGAGCAAAGTTTCGGTGGAAATGAATCTCTCTCTGAACTTCAGAATTTAATATATAATAAGCAACTTCATTGGAAGACTAGAAGACTGTAGGGTAGAAAACGCAAGCTAACATATTAAGTAAAAATCACGTCCCTTCCTTTGTCCATCACTTCTCTCTCCCACTAGCTTGTCCAATATCCTGGGGTGCCATCACGGCGGAACGGACAACATCCTGGGCTTGGCCAGCGCACTCGCGGCGCCATCTAAAAATGGCTATATTTACTCAAACGTTAGGACTGCATTAACAAGATGACCAAAGAATTCATATTAAGAATCTGTAAACCACTGATTCAAAACGAAGTTAATTTTGTGGTTACAGGCGGAAGTTCTTCTTTTATTCGAGGAAGTAAAGTTGGAACGTTAGATTTAGACCTACTGGTAAACCCAACCAATTCTAATATTTCTAAATTGAAACTAGGTTTGGAACAAATTAAATCAGACAATCTTTCTATCCTAGATCAACTCAGTTTACAACAAATAGTCAGAATCAATGCATTCCCATTTACCATTGACATCTTACCTAAATTAGACGGTCTAGAAATGGAACAAGTAATGAATAACAAAGAAGATATTCAGTACTCTGGAATGACAATTCCAGTCATTTGTGAAACCGACCTGAAATTGAATTATCAAGCTATAAATAAAGCCTAAAAATGAACCGTTCCGAAAAATATCGCGTTTACATTGATTCAAACCGCAATGTATATGAAAAGCTTTCTGGGTTTGAAACTATTTCGTCTTTTATGACAGAAACCATCTGGATTGATGACTTACCTACTCATTTTTTCGAAATTCATCAGGAACCAACGTTTAAACTAATTCATAATCAGTTTTCATTTGAAAGTAATAGGTCGCACACTGATGAAGGAAAGCTATCAATCGACAAATTTCTGGAACCTGAAAAAATTAGAACTCTCGAATTTTGGGAATATGAAGGAGAAAAAATCTATAGTCCTGTTATCTACGGAAGGTGGGACGATATGTGGGAAAGCGCAAAATCAAAGGCCGTGTTAACAATCGTTAGTGGCCTTCTTGATTATTTTCAATCAAATGAAATAAGCGCTTACCACGAAGAAACTATGATCGAGCTTCAGAAGGTTAAGACTATTGCTACATTCTGTCTTCAGCTGGAGTGTGAACTTAAATTCTTCAATCCCAACGTATAAAACACAGCCTAACATATTAAGTAAAATTCACAGCCTCCCTTGTCCAGCGCAAAAAACTCCCATTAGCTTGTCCTGTATCTTGGGGTTCCACGCAGGAATTGCCAACGCACTTTGCGGCGGCATCTAAAAATGCCTAATTTTACTCAAACGTTAGGTCTCATTGGCAAGACATTCCCCTTTTTCAAAATCTTTCAAATCCAACAATTTTTAGTGATCAATGAAGATTTCACTTCCTATTTTATACGAAACTAGGACTAAGAAACATAGAGATGGAGGCCAACATAAATCACATGAATAGCCCCCTTCAATATTTAAAAAAGCGCATATTTATTTCAATCTAAAAACAAATTAAATACTTAGATTTATCAGAGCTATTTAGCAAGAAAAAGAATGAATATGAAAATATGTTTTTTGATGTATCCTTGGGAAAGGGTGACAAAGGGTGACTCTTCATTGAGACTAATTCATGAGTGTGTAAAAAGAGGACATGAAGTTGCCATGGTTACACCTGAAAGACTGAGTATACGAGATAGCATTACCATGGGAAATTGCGAGGTGTTTACAAGCAATCAAAAGGTATCTTCAAGTATAACTTCGTTTAGGCAAAACTGTGAGAAATCAAATAAATTTTTGCCACTTGCAGAATTTGATGTCGTTTTTATGAGAGCAAATCCTCCTTTGGATCCTTTTGTATTGAACTTCTTAGACTCAATTAAAGATGACGTTTTTGTCATGAACGCAGTTCAAGGATTGAGGGAAGCAAATAATAAAATTTACACGGCCGCTTATTATGATCCAGACCAGGAATTTATTCCAAAAACATATGTATCAAAAGATGTAGACTATCTGCTTAAAATTATTGAGGAATCTGATCAAGAGCAAATGATTATGAAACCGTTGGACGGTTATGGTGGTAAAGGCGTAATCATTATTGAAAAAACAGCTTCAAAAAATATCAAATCTCTCTTAGATTATTATGTAAACAGTAGTACAAAAGATGGTAAGTCCCAATATGTAATTCTTCAGGAGTTTATTGAAGGGGCAGAAAAAGGAGATGTCAGAGTCTTCATGTTGCATGGTCAACCAATCGGAGCTTTAAGAAGGGTACCCGCCACAGGAGATGTACGTTCAAACATATCGGCAGGGGGAACAACAGAAAAGTATAAGCTATCGAAAGAAGAAATTAGGCTTTGTAGAAAAATTGGAGAAAAACTTGTTAGGGATGGTTTATTCTTTGCTGGACTGGATTTGATAGGTAGCAAATTGGTTGAAGTGAATGTTTTGAGTCCTGGAGCACTTACAGAATACAATAGACTGAACAAAGCGAAGCTACAAATCAAGGTCATTGATTATCTAGAAAAAACAGTAAAAGCTAGGAAAGCCGCTCTCCGTAAAGACAATGATATAGACATGAATTCTATCACAATTGATTAACATAAGATGACCATAAGCGAGATTATTAAAGCAATTAAAAGCGGAAAAACTTTTAAAGCTACATCAGATGATAAATCTTTTAGTATTAAAATTGATAGGTATGTACCTTATGTATGCACTGCAATACATGACGGCAGCAATGTTAGAACTGAACTTCTTGGCAAAATAGCTTTAGACGAATATGAAAGGTGGTATGAAGAAGATCCGCACACAGCCGACTTTATAGCCTCAATGCCTATTACTTTAGTCGCACATGATTCAAGGTATGAATATGAACTAAACAGAAAACAACCTGTTTATGAAGAAGCATGGGGCAAAAAAGTTTGGAAAAAGCCACTTTCAAAAAAAGAGCTTAAAATAAGTGCTCAAAAGCATGAGAACTATTATAAAGTGACTCACGCACTAATCGAAAAATTAGAAGGTGAATTTGGAGCATCATTAGTGTATGACGTGCACTCATACAATCACAAACGTTGGGATCGTAAGGTCCCTGTTTTTAACATTGGAGCGGAGAAAATTGACAATAAAAAATATGCCAAGTACATTAATAATTGGAAAAGTGAGCTAGAAAACATTGAACTCAAAGGTGTTGACGTAAAAGCTGAAATAAATGATGTCTTTTTCGGGAGAGGATACAACCTTGAATACATCACTAAAAACTTTAAGAACACTTTGGTTTTGGCCACTGAAATCAGTAAAATTTACTGTGATGAGGAAACAGGGGAAATTTATCCTCAGATAATCAAAAACATTCAAGCGAGATTTAAAAAAGCAATTCTAAACAATGCGAATTTATATGTTAATGATTTGACGAATTGGAAGCACAACGACAAAAACATGCTTTTGAATAACTCAATCTCGCAAAGCATTCAGAAAGTTGATGGTCAAATTTATAGACTATTGAAAAGTTTTGAACTGCTAACATATGTGAATCCAATAAATGCTAAATCTGAGAAGGAACGTTTTTTCAAAAGTAAGTTCACTGTCAATCCAAATTTTAGATATAAACCCATAAAAATCAATCCATACGAGCTTACGAAAAAGCTTCATGCTATTGATACCACTAAAATAGAAGACATCACCATTCGCCATCTATATGAGTCAGTGATTACGGGAGCAATTGATAAGATTAATCTTTTATCATCAATCGGAACAGATAAATTTCTTTACAATTCGTTACGGTATTTTGGAAGACCAGACAAAGTTGACATCAGAAATGCTGAATATGTTTTGTTGCTTCCAGAAATTAAGGAAGAAAATATAAAAGCGGTTCGGTTTGGAGTTGATAAGGCCAAAAAAATCTTTGAGGATTCATTTGCTGATTATGGATTTAAGGGAAAGATAAGGGTCGATAAAAAAGTGCTTTCAACCGTTATGGTATTAAATTCTACGAAAACTGTTGTACTAAAAGATGGCGCAACATTTACACAGAATGAGTTACAATACTTGGCTGAACATGAAATTGGAGTTCATATGGTCACCACAATGAATGCCGCGAACAACAAGTTAAAAGTATTTGGAGTTGGGTTACCTATAAATACAAGAACAGGAGAAGGTATGGCCGTTTTAGCTGAATATTTATCTGGAAATTTCACTATGAACAGATTGCGACAATTAGCCCTAAGAGTGATTGCTGTCGACTTAATGTGCAATGGCGCGGATTTTAAGGAATGTTTTAATACCATTGTCAAAAACCATAAAGTAGAAGTGAACAGGGCGTATAATTTAGTGACTAGAGTATATAGAGGAGGAGGATTCACAAAAGATTATTTGTATTTGAATGGATTTTCAAAACTGCTCAAGTTCTGGCAAGATGACAATGACCTCACCCCATTGTTGGTTGGTAAAACGTCTATTAGTTTTTATAACACCATTGTAGAAATGATAGATAGGAATCTCATAGAAAAACCCCAGTATATCACTAAAAGTTTTGAAAAACCGACCACCGAATTGAATAATGAGCTTTTCGATTATATACTGAGCGGCTTGAAATAACTAATCAGGTCAGAAAAGGAAACCTAACATATTAAGTAAATATCCCCCCTTGGTCTATCACTTCTCTCTCCTATTAGTTTGTCCAGTATCCTGGGGTTCCACGCAGGAATTGCTAACTTTAGCCAAACGTTATGGGTAATAATGATAACATTGAAACTATAGCTTAACCGAAAATATTCTATGAAATTTTTGACGACTCTTCTAACCTCAATGTTCGCTTTCTGTATTAATGCTCAAACCGATTCTAATACTGGTTTGAATTGCGACAGTGTGAAGCTCTTAAGTGGTGATGTAAATCTTCTTCAAGTTCAAGAAATAAAGCGGACCAAAATTGTTTATTTTTTATGTTGTGAAGATTGCGCAGTGCCTAGAACAATGAAATTAAACCTTGTTGATACAATAATTTATTCTCCAGAATCAAAATTTAAGAATGCCTCTGTTCCAATGAATCATCAATATTCTAATCAAAATCTTCTCAATAGTTCCCAGGGAAAATTAGATCTTTATTTGAAAGATGCCCAAAAGACTAAAAAAACAGGTCAAATACTGACCTTTTCTGGATTAGCCATAGCTACTACTGGGTTGATAATCGGATTCTCAACATGGGATCTTATGGGGAGTGGTTCCCAAAGTAAGGGCGCAAAATATGGATCAATGTTTTCGTTTTTAGGAGGTTCTGCTTTAACCTTAACCGGATTACCAATATACACTCTTGGTCTGATCAGAGGAAGAAGAATTAAGCTTGCAATCAATAATAACTCAACAGGTGCATGCTTAGAATTTTTGCCTTCAACATTTTATAACAGCATTACTAAAGAGAATCAAGTTGGCCTGAATTTAAGATTTAAGTTTTAATTGAATTAATGGTCCGTTTTTCTGCTTCCTTTTCCCTTTAATTGAGAAATATTTATTTGGAGAGAAAAAATGAAATGGACGAAATAATACTAAACCTAACATACTAAGTAAAGTCCAACCCCGTCCGTTGGCCCGCAAAAATCTTCCATTTACTTGTCCAGTGTCCTGGGGTGGCATCAGGGCGAAACGGACAACATCCTAGACTTCGCCATCCCACTTTGCGGCGGCATCTAAAAATGCCTAACTTCACTAAAACGTTAGGCACAATTGCGATTAGACATGAGAGACCCAAATCGAATTCCGATAATTCTAAGCAAACTAGAACAAATCTGGAAAGAAAATCCTGATATGCGCTTAGGTCAGTTAATAGTCAATGCTGCAAGACCTGAAACAGCAAATTCGAGCATATTTCATATCGAAGATGAAGAAATGCTCCAAGGAATTTCTGCTATTGGTAGTAAAGAGACCTCCTCTAATGAATCAAAAGATGGGATACCATATTGGGAACGATACCCTGATGTTTCAAAACTTGCAGTTGAAGACTTATCTATTGAATTAGTTGAAAAAATGCTTGCTATCATTCAATCAGAAAATGGTAAATATATTATTACCGCCACAAAACTTATGGAGTTGAATGGCGCCCCTGTTGATGATTATAGTTGGTTATCAAAACAAAATGCGCGCATTGAAAAGTTGCAAAACCTGCTAAAAGAAATCGCAATTAAAAATGGTATTGAAGAGGTTCAAATCGGCTATCGCATAAAGGAATAGAAAACTCTGAAACACTAGCTAAAGCTCAAGTCCCCCTTGTCAAAGCCCCATCTACTTTTGTTTTAATTAATCACAGGCTTCATAGACCCTAACATAATCTACCTCAAATACATCAGGCAGATCTGCAGTTGAACCTTCATAATCTGGTCCGGCAAACATCTGAAATACAATTCTATGTGGATTATCGAATGGCCATTTTCTCCAGTTATCGCTTGATTTATTGTATGTCCAATAAAGGTTGCCGTCTAAATAAAACTCAAGTCGGTCTTTATACCATTCTAGACCATAAAGATGGAATTCTTCTGTCGCATCCGGCAGAGTAAATGAGGTGGAGTGCTCTTCTCTCTTATTGCCATTCTTCCAATTCGAATTCTTGGTGTGAATATTTGTATAAAGGTCGGGAGAATTGTATCCCCAATACTCTAAAATATCAATCTCCCCGCAGTTCGGCCATACTCCATATTCATCATATGACCCGAGCAGCCAAAAAGCTGGCCATGCAATATTCGCTTCGGGCAGCCTTGCACTGCACTCAAATTTTCCATATTTATAATATTCAACAGAAGCAATATCGGTGCCGGTATATGCATATCCCTCGTAGTCTTCTTCATGAAGTTCCATTATTAAGAAGCCTGTATCTACTCTAAGATTTTCAGGACGATCTGTTCTGTACGTAATTCCATTTGGGGCTACTGAAGGTTCCCAAACTGTTTGGTCTAATGTATCGAATTCATCTTCAAAAACTAAACACCAATTCTCTACCGCGGGTTCAGGCTCAGAAGAATCTTTATTACAAGAAACTACAACAGTAAGAGTGAGCGGCAAAAGAACTGCAAATTGCTTTATCATAGGATATTCGTTTATAACAATGTACAAATATTAGGTCTAAAAGAAAAGAAGAATAAATTACCTAGCTTTACTCAAACGTTAGTCACAATCACCTATACCATTAATGGACGAAGAAAAACCTAGACTCGCGAGACTTACTGCAATTCTCACACAACTTCAATCAAAACAAATTGTGACAGCCACATACTTGGCTGATAAACATGATGTAAGTGTTAGGACCATCTATAGAGATATAAGAACTTTAGAAAGATCAGGAATTCCAATTGTGACAGAAGAAGGGAAAGGTTATTCAATCATGGAGGGATACCATCTACCTCCGGTAGTATTCACAGAAGATGAAGCCAATGCCCTCATTACGGTTGAGCAGCTAGCCATTAAAAACAAAGACGAATCTTTCACTGAAAACATATCGTCTGCCCTTGAAAAAATCAAAGCGATTTTAAGGTATTCTCAAAAAGGAAATGCTGAGCTACTTTCTGATCGAATATATTTTGATGGTAACAATCAAGAAGAAAAGACTAGTAATAACTTAATGCAAATTCAATCTTCCATTATTCACTTCAATGTGCTTTCTGTTGATTATGTTTCATCCGAAAACAAATCTACTACTAGAGACATAGAGCCATTTGCGTTATACAGTAACAAAGGCAATTTTTTACTGATTGCATTTTGCAGATTAAGAAAAGATTTTAGAGCGTTTAGGATAGATTATATTGAGCGCTTAGTTCGTCAAAACGAGGTTTTCGAACCACACAACATGACCATCACAGAGTATTTTGAAAATTACGTAAAGGGGGAAAATTAACCCCTGACACACCCTTGTCATAAGCTCCATCTACTTTTGTTTTAATTAATCACTAAAAACAATAGAAAAATGGAAATTTTTAAAATCGTAACGTTATCATTATCAGGTCTTTTATTATTCTTCGTAGGTATATCAAGACTTACTAATCCAATCAAAACATTTGAAAAGAGCTCAGGCATTAAACTACAAAATGACGGAGATTTATTAAACGAAATCAGAGGAGTCGCAGGTGTGATGTTAACTGCTGGTTTATTGTCAATAATTGGCGCTTTTGTAATTGAACTAAGCTTTGCGGCATCATTTGTAGTAGCCACAGTATTTATTGGATTTGCAGTTGGAAGAACTGTAAGCATGAAAGTTGACGGAAAACCGAATCCAAAATTAATTCAAGGATTGATGTTTGAGCTTATTTTCGGAGCATTGAACGTTTCGCTATTGATATTAAGCTTGAGCTAAATAGGAGAAATTATTCATCTAAATCTTGAATGAGATGCTCTTTTGAATCCATCAAATAGAAATTAGGCATAATCGAAATACCGAAAGAAGTGAAGGGTGAAATTTGAACTTTGCCAGCATCAGGCTGTGATGTTTTGATAGCATTAATGGCATTGTTCACCATCAGTACGTCTTGATTAATATGTATCCCTAAAGAGAGTCCTTTCAAATTAATCAATAATTGCGGAGAAATATGGAGTGATATCATTGGGTTAGAAATTGGCAAATCTCCTTCAGAGAGATCTTGAAACCTCAATTTTCTGCCATATCCCCATATTTTTTTTTCATGGCCACCGTTAACTACAGCTAATTTCAATCCTAGCGTATTAATCAAGCTTAATTTATCATTGATTCTATAAATGAAGTCCGCTCCGTTTGACCAACTCACTGATCTCAACTTAAACACAGAAGCTCCTGCATCAAATACAATGTCACCTAAGTAATCAACGGTCGGACTGTGGGTTGAAGAGCCATAATAATTGAAGTATCTCAAGCCAAATTCTAATGTGTATTTTATTGAGAACTTGGTGCTGTCCCAAGGATTGTAAGAACTTACCTTGAAAAAAGTTTCGGTCCCGACCTTTCTAAAATCAGAATAGTAAGTACCCAAACTGTTATCATATGCAACTTCATATTCGGCACTTTTATTACCCACAGTCATAGCTTGTCCCAATTGAAAATTGATTTGGGAGAAGCAGGCAAATGGTAAAACGAAAAAAAATGTCAAGAAGTTTTTCACTAATAGATTAACGAAAAATCAAGTGCAAATGTTGTTCAGGCATAATGCCAATTCTAATTATAGGTTTCTCCTTCACCACACAAACCACTTTAAATGCCGCTCATAATCAGCCCTAATTGAGAACCGAAAACCGTTCATCCATTCTTAAACGATTCATACCGCTTAAATCGGTTTTGACAACTATTAACAAGCTTTAACACGAAGCTACTTTCATTAATCTCTAGGTTTGTAATCACAAATAATTACATACATAGCCCTATGAAATTCACAATAATACTTTTATCATTATTTAGTCTACTAAATGTTCAAGCTCAAGAAGCTTATAACATCAACGGAAAAATTGAAAACGAAACAAAAACTGGAGTAGATTTAGCACTTATACATATCTTCAAAGCAGATGACACTACCTTGGTAAAAACAGCTTTTACGGATAAAGATGGTACTTACATAATCACGGCACTTCAAGCTGACAAATACATTTACAGAATTAAATTTACTGGTTATCATGATCATTGGGGAGAATTTGAAGCCGACAGTTCTAAAGAACTAGACCTTATAACTCTTGAGGTAAATGATAAATTATTAGGTCAAGTGACAATTGATGGCAGTGTGCCCTTTATCGAGAGAAAAATTGACCGCATTGTGGTCACACCTGATGCACTTATTTCAAGTGCAGGAAGCACAGCCCTTGAAATTTTAGAACAAGCGCCTGGTGTTCTGGTTGATCAGGATGGTCAAATTAGTTTAAAAGGGAGGTCGGGCGTAGCCATTTACATTAATGACAAACCATCTTACCTTTCAGGAACAGAGCTTGAGAACTATTTGAGGTCATTACCCGCGGGCTCAATTAAGAATATTGAAGTTATTGAGAATCCACCAGCTCGTTATGAGGCAGCCGGAAACGCGGGAATAATTAACATTAACATCAAACGATCTGCCTTAAGAGGTTTTTTCGGAAACACTTCAGTGAGTTATCGAAGAAGCAGGTACAACAGCAGCCACAATAACTTAAACCTGAATTACAATCGAAAGAAAATTGGCTTTTCAACTAGTCTAAACGCAGGATTATGGGAGAGCTTTCAAGACCTTAATATCAATAGATATTATTTGGATGATATTGGCAACCAGCTTTCTGCTTTCAATCAAAACTCTTTTAACAATAACAAAGGCCAATATCTCAACGGGAGATTTGCGGTAGATTTTTACCCTAAAGATCGAACTACTTTTGGAGTTTCGTACAAGAGATCTCATTCGCCAGGAGAAAGAGATAATGACAACACCTCATTAATTTCAGACAATTCGGGTAACCTTCTTCAACGTGTTGTTGCTGAAAACCTCAGCCAAACTACATTTGACAATGATTTAGTTAGTGCTTACTTCGTTCAAAAATTAGACTCTGTAGGCAGCAGTATTTCAGTTGATGCTGATTTCGTACAATACCGTTCTAGTAATGATCAGGATTTCAGAAATTTTCAATACGATCCACAGGATAATCTCATTTACAATGATCAAATAAATGGAGAAATTCCTTCAAGAATTAGCATTTATGCCCTTAAAAGTGACTTCACAAAACTATTTAAAGACGGATCAAGTTTTGAAGCCGGATTGAAAACCGCTTTCACCCAAACTGATAACGAAGCCATTTACAGCAATACAATAGATGGCGTGACAACTCCTGATTACAATTTGAGTAACCGTTTCATTTATGAAGAATGGATTAATGCAGCCTACCTCAACTATAATAGGTCAATTGGTAAAACAACCATTCAAGTTGGGTTGAGGGGTGAGAACACACAATTATTGGGCAATCAACTTGGTAACTTAGTTACGCCAGACACCTCGTTCAGAAGAAACTATACTTCTCTCTTCCCTACTCTCTATGTCGCTAGACCATTAGACTCAGCTGGTTTTAACAATTTAAACTTTTCATATGGCCGAAGAATTGAACGTCCATATTTTCAAGATTTGAACCCTTTCATTAGCCCATTAGACAAGTTCACTTTTTACACAGGCAACCCAAATCTACTTCCTACATTTTCACATAATATGTCATTGACCTATAGCTTTAAAAGCCTATTAAGCACATCTCTTTCGTATTCATTAATCGTTGATGGAATCAATGAGACTTTAGAAATTCAAGATGAAATATACTACAGCAGGCCAGGAAATATTGCTACAAGTCAATACTTGACACTCTCTGTGAATGCAAATATTCCTGTCACCAAATGGTATGTTATTAGCACCTATGCCGAAGCCTCATTCGTTAAGTTTGAGAGCCAATTATACACTGAACAACTCAATGCAAGCGGAGTGAATGTTTTTGCCAGTTTGAGCAACACTTTCAAACTTAAAAAAGGCTGGAAAATAAGTGTGAGTGCTAGGTACTCAAATGACCAAGTGTACTCTCAACTACTCATTCGAAATTATGCCTTTATGAATTGCGGAATCGAAAAAACCATTCTAAAAGGTAGAGGAAGTCTTCGCTTTTCAGCAAGCGATTTATTTTACAGCCGAAGAGGAGATGGCGTTATCAATAATTTAGCTGATACGAATGCCGACTGGAACTCTAAGTACGATTCACGTGGATTCCGTTTTGCGTTCTCTTGGCGTTTTGGAAAATCTAAGTTTAACAAGCAGAAACATGATGGCTCTGGATCAGAAAGTGAACAAAACCGAGTGAAATCATGATAATTTATTGGGGACGTTAAGCCCAATTTATAGACAAAAAAAGGAGCCCATTTATCTGGCTCCTTTTTTTCATTTCTTTATCTTCCACCACCATCCACTGTGATCGCATTTCCTCCCATCACCAATGGCGTTTTACCATCTGTAATTATGATTTTAGAATTAGACTTTAAGGCTTCTGCACTCAACTCGATTGCACGTAATCTTAAAAGTTGATCTGTAATTGTAGAGTTTTCTAACTCTTGTCTTTTTTGTTCAGCCTCAGCAGCAACAATGATTCGCTCAGCTTCAATTTTTTGACGTTCTAAGGCAAACTCCAAGTCTAATCTACTCTTAGAAATTTCAAGCTCTTTTTCTTTTAGACCTTTTTCTATTTGGAAATCGAGACGCTCTCTTGCAGTTTTATTTTCAACAGCCGTTCTTTTAGCAATCTCCTCAGCCTTTAATCGTTCTTGAATAGTCGCAACAATGCCAGCCGGTAAATGAAAATCTTTAAGGATTACGCTTTCCATAATTATTCCACGTCCAATCATGATGCTATCCATTGATACCATAAGCGCCATTTCAATTTGCGAACGAGCCGGAATCAGTTCTTGTGCCTCATACTTTAAACCTATTTTTCTGAGATTGGTTTCTATGTAATCATCAATTAATAAGCTTTCATAATATGGCCCGTACTTTTGATGGATCTCGAGTACAGAGCTTTGTTGAATGTGATAAAGTATAGTCACATCTGCATCAACATAAATTCCCTCTTTTGAGTGAAAATGGAACTCTTTATTGTGATTGATAGTTCTTGTTTCATAACGTACCACTCTTCTAAAAACTTTGGGTGCAAAGTGATGAGCTCCTGGCTCTAATAGTTTCTCTTTGGTCTTACCAAATTTTACATCTACCCCAACTTCTCCGGGTCTGATAATAGTACAACTTTGAATAAATAGTAATGCGGTAGCCAGGCTACCAAGAATTAAAAATTTCATTTGCGATCAATTTTATATTTAGTAAAATAATGTCTGACATCAGAAGTCAGAACTCGCAAACACAGAAACAACAATCATGCCATTTTAACAAAAAATTAACAATCATAAACCAACATCTAAAACGGTTAGTTCTTCTATCAACTCATCAACTTAACCGAAATTCAAGTGGATTTTATTAATATCTTAAAGCTCGAAAATGAGTCAAAAATCAAGGATATCATCCGTTCTCACTACCCAGCTTCTATCAGAATCGATTTCAGCTTTTCCTGTATTTGATTTGGCTGAACTTAAGATTGAAGGAAG
>Ga0316204_10007270_pt1 | contig 16377 bp, 14 predicted proteins | sample 6monrhotite_MG_2_FD_205661 | JGI IMG/M metagenome (GOLD analysis project Ga0316204, IMG submission 205661) | Microbial mat bacterial communities from mineral coupon in-situ incubated in ocean water Damariscotta River, Maine, United States -... | ecosystem: Environmental > Aquatic > Marine >... | reverse complement strand
TAACCCCTTTATCTTTTGTTGCTAAGACTTCCCCATCAATATTCTTGACACCCGGGAACCCATCTAACCTACCATAGCCCAGACCTCGTAAATTAGCGTTGAAATAAAACTGATCTACATACTCATTCGTCCCACGAAATGCAAAGTCAATGTTACTTAAATCCCCACTAACTTTTAATTGATTTAATTTATGCTTGATTTTTAGTGAGTCGGGTAAATTACTGGATACCACCTGCCCCAAATCTTGTAACCGAATAAATGCTGCTGAGCCCTCCAGTGAAACCAAGCCCTGACTTTCTTTCTTGTAAAAAAAATGCATATCTGAAACAGGCCATTGTTCGCCATCATGTTTTAGTGAAAAGTCTTCAACATCCAAACTCCATCCATTCTTATCTTTCAACCAAAAAACCTGTCCAGTAATGTTTTCTACATCACTGTATACATTAGACTCACCTTCGGACACCAGGGACCACTTTAAGCGCTCTGCATTGAACCGAGCCTTAACTTCATGTAGCTGATTTAGCTTACCCTTCCCCCATAATTCAATAAAAAAATCACTATCTTTAAATTTAACGTAAGGCTCAGCCCATTGCTTTAATGTTTTAGATGCATAAACATCACCCCTGACATAAAAGTCACTACTCATTTCTTGAGGTTTTAGAATATCGCCTTGCAAATCCAATACGAAACTCAGCTGACTCACTCTTTTACCCTGTACACTCAAGCGGCCATAAGCGTGATGATACTGCTCACTGTTTTCTAAACTAAAATTGACCCGTGTGATTTTAGCTGCATCATTTTTATATCGGTAATCACTATATGACAATGTGCTATCAGATAACTGTAAACGGTCGCGTGAAAACAGCCAGTTAATCAATGTAGAATAATCCGTCTTCTCTTCTCCTAATTGAAATAGCTCATTATTGATTACATATGCTTTTTCATTCTTTCGGTGTACATTTAATTGCAAGCCTCCAACCGTTATGCGCTCTGCATCCACCTGACCATTTCGTATTAATGATAAAAGATCTACAGATACCCAAGCATCATTTATTTTTACCCAGGATGCGTCACCTTTTTTACTCTGAACACCTATATTCATCAAATGTATTCGTGGCCATATACCAATCCACTCGGCATCGATTTTACCGATTGTAACTTTCCGGCCCAATTGTTCAGTGGCAACTAATTCAAAATTTTCACGGTAGTCTGACAACAAAGGAATGAGCATACGGGACACGCTCACCATAAAAGCAAACAAAATGATAAATACAGCTACACTGACCCAACAAAAGTAAATACAACGTTTTAAATAATGCTTAACGTCTCTCATTTATTTGCTAACCAAAGCTCTCATTTCATATTGCTCACGTATTCTTGCACAATCACTTTTTCACATTAAGACGACATCATATTGCTCAGGTGAATACAGTGATTCGACCTGGTATTTAATGGGTACTTTAATAAAACTTTCCAGTTCGGCCAAGCTTGCGCTTTCTTCGTCCAGTAATAAATCAACGACATCCTGAGAAGCCAGCACTAATAATTTTTTCGCCTCAAATTGACGGGCTTCCCGTATGATTTCACGAAATATTTCATAACAAACTGTCTCGGCTGATTTTATCGAACCTCGACCATCACAAGTTGGGCACGTATCACATAATACATGCTCAATACTTTCTCGTGTTCTTTTACGTGTCATTTCAACTAAGCCGAGAGTCGATACCTCGGTAATATGACTCTTGGCATGATCTTTTTCCAGGCTCTTTTCAAGTGAACGTAAAACTTGTCTCTTATGGTCATCTAGAGACATATCAATAAAATCAATAATGATAATTCCACCCAGATTTCTCAATCTGAGTTGGCGAGTAATCGATTGCGCTGCTTCAAGATTGGTTTTAAATATAGTTTCCTCAAGATTGCGGTGACCTACATATGCACCTGTATTTACATCTATGGTTGTCATCGCTTCAGTCTGATCAATAATCAAATAACCACCCGACTTTAGTTGTACCTTCCTATTCAGAGCCTTTTGCAATTCATCTTCTACGTTATACAAGTCAAATATTGGACGTTCACCTGGGTAGTATTCAAGGCGCTCGGTCATCTGCGGCACAAACTGTAAACTGAACTGATGTAATTTTTGAAATGTTTCTTTTGAGTCCACTCTGATTTTTTCAATATCATCGTCAACCAGATCACGTAATGTTCGAATTGACAGAGGTAAATCTTCATAGATGACTGCTGTCGACTCAGCTTTTTTTATCTCCTCAGTAATACACTTCCATAATTTACACAAAAATTCTTGATCCGCTATCAACGCCGGCTCATCTATTCCATCTGCTACCGTTCGAATTATGTACCCATTACCGCCTTCTTCAACCAATGCTGAGACGATTAACTTGAGTCGTTCGCGCTCTTCTGGAGAGTCTATCTTTGTTGAAATACCTACATTATCTGCATCAGGTAATAACACGAGATATCGTGAAGGAATAGTGATGTGTGTTGTTAAACGTGCACCTTTAGTACCTAGCGGGTCTTTTATAACCTGAACCAGAATATCCTGACCCTCACGAACAAGCTCGGTTATATCACTCTGATGAACATCATTCTGCTCCTCAGTATCATCAACCTGCAAGCTACTAGAAATATCAGAAGCATGCAGAAATGCCGCCCTTTCTAGGCCAATTTCAATAAATGCAGCTTGCATACCAGGTAATACCCGGCAAACTTTACCTTTATAAATATTGCCAACAATGCCACGTTTGCGTGTTCGCTCAACGAACACCTCTTGTAAAACACCGTTTTCGACCAACGCAACACGCGTTTCCCGTGGCGTTACATTTATCAGTATTTCTTCACTCATAGGGCATTTTATTCAATAAGATATTGTTATCGTTAACTTTACCTGTTTTACTTGGTAAATCCAGATATATTTCTAACATGTGTAAACATTCAAATGCTTACCTTATTCTGACACTAAACTCTTCAAGTAATTCAGCCGTTTCGTAAAGCGGCAACCCCATCACAGCTGAAAAACTACCTGAAAGATGACTAATAAACCTTGCAGCTTTACCCTGTATTCCATATCCACCTGCTTTATCGGCTGGCTCTCCCGTTTTCCAATAAGATTCGATCTCTTCATCCGTTAAATCTTTTAATGTAACCAAGCTGGTATTCAATGCAACCCTCTCTTGATCTCGACAAACAAGTGCTACAGCCGACATAACCTCATGAGTTTGACCAGACAGCGAACGTAACATCTCAAAAGCATGCTGTTTATCTCTCGGTTTACCATACACAGCCCCTTCCAATACCACTGAGGTATCTGAACCTATAATGGGAATATCATGGGATAATTGAATCAGATCGCTACCAACACGCGCTTTTTCCAGAGCCATACGACAAACATAATCTTGTGGCTGTTCATTCGCGTGGGTAGTTTCGTCTATCGAAACCGGAATCACCTCAAACGTAATATCCAGTTGATTTAATAACTCTCGCCTTCTGGGAGAGTTCGATGCTAGATATAACTGTGGAGATTTTTTAGACATTAACGATGATAAGGATGATTGTTCAGAACACTCCAGGCTCTAAATAATTGTTCTGCAATAATAACTCTGACCATTGGATGAGGTAGGGTTAATGGTGACAATGACCAACTTTGATCGGCTCGCTGTACACAATCTTTTGCCAGCCCTTCCGGGCCACCTACCAGCAACGCAATATCTTGCCCACCTTGCATCCAATTTTCCAGCTGTGTTGATAACTGATCGGTACTCCAAGGCTTACCTTGAATTTCCAGAGCAATGACACGACACCCTTTCGGAATAGCCGCCAACATCTTTTTGCCTTCTTCTGCAGTAATTTTTTTTAGATTAGCACCTTTTGCACGCTTACCTGCACTCACTTCAACAAGGTTAAGCGTACATTCTCGTGGCAGACGTGCAGCATAGTCTTCATAAGCTGTTATCACCCAGGAGGGCATACGATTACCAACTGCAATCAGACTGATATTCATCAGTTATTCTTTGACGTCCGACTCTTTTACGCTCCATAATTTTTCAAGATTATAAAAATCACGAACGTCAGCCAACATAACATGAACAACTATATCGCCTAAATCTACCAATACCCATTCACCAGCATCTTCACCTTCATAACCCAATGGAGGCAACCCATGTTCCTTTGCTTTAGTAATAACGTTCCCGGCAATCGATTTAACATGCCGATTTGAACTACCTGTCACAATCACCATTAAATCGGTAACAGTAGACTTATCTCGAACATCAATAATACGAATATCTATCGCCTTCATGTCTTCGATAGAATCAATCACTAATTTTTGTAACTCTTCTAAATTCATCTATTCTTTACCTATCTTATCGGTACAAACCATTTGTATGTATGTATTCATTTACTGCATCTGGCAATAAATATTGAGGTGACTCGCCTTGTAAGTACAGTTTTCGAATCTGTGTTGCCGAAATTGGCAACTGAATCACATCATGTTTATAAATAAGTCCTGCTAGCTTAATTCGCAACTGGTTTGGATCTTGCACAGATTTATCAGACATCCATTCTATTAATTGTCCGGACGACGCTAATTGACTACCAGGTCGCGTACAAACAACAACGTGCGCCAAACTTAAAAGATCACGCCAACGATGCCATTCAGTCAGTCCATTAAATGCATCCTGCCCTAGTATCAACACTAAACTATCATCAGGATAATCCTCACGAAGCGATTCCAGTGTATTCACTGTATACGATGGGCCACTGCGTTTTGTTTCACGATCATCGACAATAAACTTTACATTCTCTTCTAATGCCAGCCTCGTCATTGCCAAACGATGTTCAATTGAGGCCTGCGGGATATCACGATGCGGTGGCACTCCGCATGGTAGCCAACGAACCTCATTCAGAGACAAGTCTTGGCAGATCTCCAGAACCGGACGAAGATGCCCAAAATGCACTGGGTCAAATGTGCCGCCAAAGATACCGATCATTTTCATGGGCATTTAGAAAGGAGAAACAAGGGATAAACACCTTAATATCTTTTTAGCATTTAGCACCAAAATCTTTATCACTTCCTAATATGCCCATCACCCAACACTATAAACTTAAGTGTCGTCAGACCTTCCAGTCCGACAGGGCCTCTGGCATGTAATTTGTCGGTACTAATGCCAATTTCTGCACCTAGTCCATATTCAAAACCATCTGCAAAACGTGTAGAAGCATTGACCATTACGGAACTGGAATCTACCTCACGTAGAAAGCGGCGTGATTTAGAAAAATTTTCGGTCACAATACTTTCCGTATGACGTGAACTATGTATTTCAATGTGTTCGATGGCTTCATCTAAATCTTTTACAATACGAATCGATAAAATGGGGGCCAGGTATTCTGTATCCCAGTCTTCATCAGTGGCTGGTTTTGCATCAGCAATAAGATTACAGGTTGTTACACAACCTCGAAGCTCAACGCCTTTCTCGCTATACATACCACAAAGCTCTGGCAGCACTTCTTTTGCAATCGATTCTGCTACCAACAGCGTTTCCATGGTATTACATGTACCATATCGTTGAGTTTTTGAATTGAACGCAACCTGTAGTGCTTTTTCCAGATCAGCATCATCATCTATATAAACGTGACAAATACCATCCAGGTGTTTAATAACAGGCACAGTCGCTTCGTTACTGATACGTTCGATCAACCCTTTACCGCCACGTGGCACAATGACATCCACATACTCTTGCATGCGAATCAATTCGCCTACTGCAGCTCGGTCAGTTGTTTCAACGACCTGCACTACATCGGCTGGCAATCCTGTTTCTTCCAAACCTTGTTGAATACAAGCTGCAATTGCTTGGTTGGAATGAATGGCTTCTGACCCACCTCTTAAAATCGTTGCATTACCGGACTTTAAACACAATGCAGCAGCATCAGCCGTAACATTAGGTCTTGATTCATAAATAATACCGATAACACCGAGTGGCACACGCATGCGCCCAACCTGAATACCAGAAGGCATATACTGACAATCACTAATCTCGCCGACAGGGTCTGCCAGTGAAGCTACCTGACGCAACCCTGCTGCCATGCTTGCAATGCGATCTGTAGTCAGCTCAAGGCGATCAAGCATGGCTTCACTAAGGCCATTGGCTTTACCTGCCTGTAAATCTTTTTGATTCTCAGCTTGTAATTCTATAGTCGATGACTCTAATTTATCCGCGATACTAGACAAAGCTGTATTTTTTACACCTGCTTCAGCCGCCGCAATCAGACGCGCTGCAGCCCGGGCCTTTTTACCCACGGCCTTCATATAGGCCTGTATATCAAATTCTGCCTGACGATTTACACTCATGATGTTATTGCTTGTTTTCCAGCTACTGATAGCCCTAATTGTAACAGCTCATCCCAAGGCTTTCCTAGCTCCTGCCCCTTGATTAAACGGTCAATTTTGGCACATTGCTGTAAAAAACCGAACCATCTACCCAAGCCATGGCGTTTCAAGGCTTCTCTCACCATAGGCTTACGCTTTTCCCAAACCCTTTGCTGACTTAGTACGGCTTCAATTGCCGCGCCTTTACGAATATCTAATGCCATATTTGACAAGCTTCTGATCTCACGACTCAATGCCCATAAGACTAATACCGGATCAACTCCTTCTGAGCGCAAGCCATTCAACATATGCAAGGTTTTATCCGCTCGGCCGGTTAAAGCCGTATCGACCAGATTATAAATACTGTAACGCGCGCTATCGGCCACGGCATCGGCAACCGCCTCAGCTTCAAGCCGTGTAGGGCCATATAATAAGAGTAATTTATCAATCTCCTGTGCCGCTGCGAGCAAATTACCTTCTACACGCTCAACCAGAATGGTGATAGCCTCATTCGAAGCTTGTAATCCCTGTTGGCGCATACGTGCCTGCACCCAATCATGCAAACGCGAAGCTTCAATCGGCCAAACCTGAATCAATACACCTGCCTTTTCCAGCGCCTGTGCCCACTTGGTTCTTAACGTTGCCGCATCCAGTTTACCGCAAATAACCATCAATAAAGTATCTTCTGATGGCCTCTCTGCATATTGACGTAATACTTTACCGCCTTGATCACCTGGCTTACCTGTAGGCAACCGTAGTTCCAGAATTTTTTTATCTCCAAACAAAGACATGCTGTCAGCTACTTGCATAATCTCATCCCAAGCGAACCCGCGCTCAGCAGTCATCACTTCGCGTTCGGTATAACCTTGTTCACGCGCAGCGGCTCGAATAGCATCACAAGACTCTTGCACCTGTAGCGGCTCATCTCCACCCACAAAATAAATAGGTGCGAGCTTTTTTTGCAAATGGCTTGATAACTGATCTGGTCTTAATTTCATATCGGCAGGTTAAAGGGAAAAAGCAGAAGATACAAGAATACTTAAACATTTTCCTACTCAAAATACAGGCTTCAATTAGTTACTGGGCTATTTTAGCCAATTTCTTATTGAATAATTGTACGCCACATAAGATAAGGTTACATTTAGCTATAGAAAACAACTATACATAGAACAAGCATAGGATTTTTAATGCCCGCTGTATCAACATCGTTTTTAATTCTGTTATTTGCGCTCATTACAAGCACTGAAGTACATGCCGTAGAATGTCGCCCCTGGCAACCAAGCGACCGCCTTAATAAAAATTTAATCGTAGGCAAAATATCAATAGAAATTGGTAATGTTTACGATAATAACAATACAGAAGAGAACCGGTGGTATCATCGCGTTGCGAATAATCTCCATATTATTACTCGTCAAAAAGTTATAAAGCGACAATTATTGTTTTTCAGTGGCGATCAATTTAATAGGCGTATTTTATTAGAAACCGAACGCCTTCTCCGCGCTAACTCATATATCAAAAATGCGCTAATCACACCTGTTGAGATATGCGATAACACTGTCAACATAAATGTTAAAACGAATGACAGTTGGAGCCTGACACCAGGGCTCTCATACGACCGAACTGGTAGTGTCAACCGGTACAGTATCGACATTGAAGAAAACAACCTGCTCGGCTATGGCAAAGATATTCATTTCGGTTCAAGTCAAACAATAGACAGAGATGAACGAATGTTTAGCTATACTGATACGCAACTTTTTGGCTCACGAAAACGTTTATATTTGGCCATTGAAGATAACAGTGATGGTGATGGTTTTGCCGTCGATCTTTCATTACCTTTTTATCAATTAGATAGCAAACAATCCTGGGGAGCAACGATAACCAGCAATAAAAAAGAAACAGCTATTTATCAAAATGGTTCGATAGTACGAAAATTTGGTGAGGATAAAGACTTTGCCAGTGTTTTTTACGGGTGGAGTAATGGCAATATCAATAACACTACCACCCGATACAAATTTGGCTGGGCGTATGAAGATAATAATTACCTGCCGGTTGCTCCCTATAATATAACGCTTGCGGCTAGGACATTATCTTACCCCTGGGCTGAACTGGAGTTTTTCGAAGAAAAATATGTCCGCAAAACCAATCTTTCTACTATGGGTACGGTTGAAGACATATCGCTTGGCCATCATTTTAAATTCAAAGCAGGCTTAATAAATAAATCATTAGGATCAGACGACGATTACCTGTTTTTATCTTCCAGTTATAACAAAGGGTTTCAGCCATACTCAAACCAACTTGGATTAATGTCCTTAGGTATCAGCTCATTTATCGGCAATGGATTACTAGAGGGTGCAAGAATAAAAGGTGAGGCTCAATGGCACTACCTATTCAGTAGACATAACCATTTCTATCTGGCCGGGAAGTTTGAAGCCGCCTCAAATTTACAAGCTGAAGAACAAATAACATTAGGAGAAGAAAATGGACTAAGGGGTTACCCTGTTCGCTATCAATCTGGAGACAAGTCATTCCTGATTTCTGTTGAACATAGACATTTTTACGACTGGTATCCATTCAGAACAGTTAAATTAGCCGCAGCCATATTTGCCGACGCAGGTTCAGCCTGGGGTCAAGGTAATAAACGAAAGATCTTAGCAGATGCGGGTTTTGGTTTACGTTTTGTTGTCACCCGCTCCAGTATAGCAAAAATATTACATCTGGATTTCACTTTCCCAATTGATGCACCAGCGAATATTGATGATTTCCAGGTGACGTTTAAAACTAAAAGTTCATTTTGAATCAAAAACAACGAATCCTTTTTATCAAAATCAATAACTAGCCAACCGTCTTAAAATAGTTTGCGCTGCTTGTAACTGCATATCATGTAGTAAAATTGTTTCTTCACGCTCTTTTGCCAACACTTGTGTTTCATTGAAACTAAAATCGCGTTTAAGGGAGATACTCTCTTCATCAATCAGCGTTTTACCTGGCTTCAATCGTACTGAATAAGTTAATTTATATGAACTTTCATATTCACGTACGCGCGCATTATTACCAATCGACAGAACATGTCTTTCCATAACTTGTTCATGAATCAAAATAATGGCACTTGCGGCGTCTACCTGATTCACTACCGTTACACCCGATCGCTGAAGATTTTGCTTAAGGTGACGTAACAGTAACCCATCAACATCGCCCTGAATAAACACTTTTTCCATTCCAGAGGGCAAGGAATATTGACCACGCAATTGAAAACCACAAGCGCTCATTAATACTAATATTAATAACGCTATATAATGGCGAATGTATTGTTGCTTTTTCATTATTTCGCAACGATACTCACTAGTTTTCCGGGCACGACAATCACTTTTTTAATATCCTTTCCATCTACATTACGTATAACTTTATCATCTGCCAGTGCAGCGACCTCAATCTCTTCTTTTGTAGCCTTTGCCGACACAGAGATAGTCGCACGTACTTTACCATTAACCTGAACAGCAAGATCAATGCTGTCTCGCTCTAGAGCTGACTCATCCACACTAGGCCAATCTATGTTTAATACATCATCAGCGTAACCCAGATCTTTACACAATGTCATAGTGACATGTGGCGCTATCGGCGAGAGTAGCTTAATCAGTATTCCGATCGCTTCATGATTAATACTAGCATCATTATCAGTACCGTTGCCTTTAGGTCGTTTACCTAAAACATTTAACATTTTCATACACGCCGCAACGACAGTATTAAATTGATACCGATCAAAATCATTCAATGCCTGTTGTAACAACTCATGAATTTCACGTCGAACAGTCTTTTGCTCATCATTAAGGGCTTGCTGATCAATCTTACAACTTGCGTTATTACAGGCCACTATGCTCTCACGATGATCATAAGCCAAAGCCCATAAACGCTTAAGAAAACGATAAGCACCTTCCACACCACTATCTGACCATTCAAGTGATTGCTCAGGAGGGGCTGCAAACATCGTAAACAAACGCACCGTATCTGCCCCATAGGACTTGATTAATGTCTGCGGGTCAACCGTATTACCTTTCGACTTGGACATTTTACTACCGTCTTTTAAAACCATACCCTGTGTGAGAAGTTTTTTAAATGGTTCGTCATTTTTCAGCAGGCCTTCATCACGCAGTAATTTATTAAAAAATCGGGCATATAATAAATGTAGAATAGCGTGCTCTATGCCACCGACATATTGATCGACAGGCAGCCAGTAATTGGCACGATCATCCAACATAGCTTCATCATTGTCACGACAAGCAAAACGAGCAAAATACCATGATGATTCCATAAACGTATCAAAGGTGTCGGTTTCACGTTCTGCATCTTTACCACACTGAGGACAAGCCACCTCATAAAATTCTGGCATGCGTTTAATTGGCGAACCAATTTCTTCAAACGACACATCTTCAGGCAGTATTACGGGTAAATCTTTTTCAGGGACGGGCACTTCACCACAATCCGGGCAGTTAATAATTGGAATAGGCGAACCCCAATAACGCTGACGCGAAACACCCCAGTCACGTAATCGGAAATTAGTTTTTACCTGGCCTTTATCTTGTTTATGCAGAAAACTGGCGATGGCATCAAATGATTTTTTAAAATTCAGATCATTGAACTCACCTGAATTGATCAATTTACCTTTTTCGGTAAACGCCGCTTGTGACAAATCAACTTCACTACCATCTGAAGGTGTAATAACTTGCTGGATCGGCAAGTTATACTTCTGCGCAAATTCCCAATCGCGTTGATCATGCGCAGGCACAGCCATCACAGCACCTTCACCATAACCCATCAATACAAAGTTGGCTGCAAACACAGGGACTTTATCGCCAGTAATCGGATGCAAGGCAATATACCCGGTATTAACGCCTTTTTTCTCCATGGTTTCCATCGCAGCTTCAGAGGTTTCCATGTGGCTACACTCTTCAATGAACGCTGCCAACTCTATGTTACTAACAGCGGCCTGTTGAGCCAGTGGATGCTCAGGTGCGACGGCTACATAACTCACACCCATCAGCGTATCCGGGCGCGTCGTAAAGACTTTCAATGACTCGTTCTGACCTTCTATACCAAACTGCACTTCAAGGCCACGCGACTTACCTATCCAGTTTTTCTGCATCGTCCGTACTTGTTCAGGCCAGCCGTCTAACTGCTCAAGGTCTTTAAGCAGTTCATCAGCATAGTCGGTGATTTTCATGAACCACTGCGGAATTTCCTTGCGTTCAACTGTGGTGTCACAGCGCCAGCACTTACCTTCTATAACCTGCTCATTAGCCAACACGGTCAGATCATTCGGACACCAGTTAACAGCAGCCGTTTTTTTATAAACAAGGCCTTTTTTAAACAAACGTGTGAATAACCATTGCTCCCAACGATAATATTGAGGGTGACAGGTTGCTACTTCACGATCCCAGTCGTACGCAAAACCCAATTCTTTTAATTGGCCTTTCATGTACTCGATATTTTCGTAAGTCCATTTGGCTGGCGGCACATTGTTTTTCATTGCTGCATTTTCAGCAGGCAAGCCAAAAGCATCCCAGCCCATCGGCTGCAATACGTTTTTACCTAACATACGCTGATAACGGGCGATAACGTCACCCAAAGTATAGTTTCGCACATGCCCCATGTGTAAATACCCACTGGGATAAGGAAACATGGCCAGGCAATAATATTTTTCCTTGCTGGCATCTTCAACCGCCTTAAATACTTGATTCTTTTCCCAATATTCTTGGGTGGCGGCTTCTATTTCACTAAAATTGTAGGTCTCTTGCATCACTATCAGTCTGTTTTCTTGTAATTAAATGAATGACAGCAAGGATACAATAAAAACAGTCTTGAGTCTTGAGTGAGAAGCGACCCATGGTCGCAGATTAGAATTATACGCTCTCGTCCTTCAGTGGATTTCACGAAATAAGCTCACTCATAGCAGAATTGCGACCATAGGTCGCTTCCCATAATAACCCTTCCCTCGATTCTCGGTTCCTAGTTACTGAATACTTATCTATACTTAGGTTAACAAAATATAAAAGGCATAAATCATGACTGAACAAAACAGCTCCTTGAAAGATAAACTCATTAAAGCCTATGACTCTATGATGGAAAATATACACGCATTAATAGAGCAAGCAGATGAAGGCACAGACAAAATGCAGGACGTTCTCAAAAAAGCACGTGCCCAGATATCTGAAACAGATGCTGTTACACGTGAAGAAGCTGAAAAAATCAGCGACTATGTTAAACGTGATTTGCAAAATGCCGGTGACTACCTCGAAGATAGCCAACGCAATCTTGCCGATTGGTTACATATGGATATTGAATTACTCGAATGGAGCATTACTGATTTATTTTTACAAACTGCAGATAGAACCAAACTCGATCTTTTGCTGCTAGAAGAAAATGCCAAACATGTTAATGAATACCATACCGGCGAAATTACAGGTCCTGGTCTACTCATTTGTGATAATTGTCAGGAAAAACTTCACTTTCATAAAACAGGACATATTCCACCCTGTCCTAAATGTCATGAAACTAACTTTTCGCGTAAGTCACGCTAGCAGAATATTGTATATTTCAGGCGAATCGACTACTTCTTCGAATTATACAAACGCAACGTAATAATAATCACGAATAACAAGAATAATATAGGATAGTTACCCCAACGCACATAAGGAGTTGCTCCTGTTCGTGGCTGCACATCCGCTTTAAGTACGTGTTTCTGGAATTGTGGTGATGTTCCCACTATATGCCCTGACTCATCAACGACAGCACTTACTCCATTATTGGTTGCACTTAAGACATAACGCTCAGTCTCGCGTGCGCGCAGCTGCGCCATTTGTAATTGCTGGTAAGGCATACTGCTATTTCCAAACCAGGTGTTATTACTGACATTAACCAGGTAATTTGCAGCAGGTAATGACTGGATAACTTCATTATTGAAGATGATTTCATAACAAACAGTCATGCCAGCAAGATAACCACCTGCTTTTAATGGGGGCTGCGTTGCGAGCCCTCTACCAAAACCAGACATCGGCAAACCCATAAAATCCAGTACATTACTAATCCACTTTTGAAACGGAATAAATTCACCAAATGGAACCAGATGGCGCTTATGATAAAAACCACGCTCGGCTCCCAAACTTAATATGCTATTAAAGTATTCATTCGTTGACTGGTCTCGGTAAGGAATACCAACCAGCATATCGCTAGCGCTCTTTTTTGCCTGGCGCTCCAGCCCTTCGATAATTTCAGGCACATGATGATAAAAAATAGAAATAGCGGTTTCTGGCCAAATGATGACATCCGTGCCCCAATGAGGGCGAGTTTGCTCAAGGTATCCGTTTATAATTTCTTCTCGAAACGCTGGATCCCATTTTTCTATTTGATCAACATTGCCTTGCACTAGCGCAACAGAAAAAGGCGTACCTGTTTTTTCAGTCCATCTCACTTCATTTAGAAAGAAACCACCCACCCAAAAAACACCAACTGCAAGCACTGTTATAAAACGTTTTTTATTCTCTGCATCACTGACATAAACCAAACCGGCTGCTGTTAGAGCCAGTAACCAGCTCATGCCAAACTCTCCAAATATCGGCGCGTACCCCATCAACGGCCATTCAACCTGACTAGCGCCTATATTCAACCATGCAAAACCCGTAAACAACCAACTACGAATCCATTCCATCAACACCCAAAATGCTGGTAATACCAACCATAAATAAGCTGTGCGTTGTAATGAAAAATAACGACGCGACAACCATCCGCCAAGTGCTACAAACAAACCCAGGAACATCGCAAATAATAATGTCAGAAGCGCAGCCAATACTGAAGGTACATTGCCATAGTCATGCATACTGAAATAAACCCAGTAAACACCACCCAGGAACAGTGCGGTACCGAAACACCAACCAAACCACCAGGCTTGTTTAGCATTGCATTGCAGCCATTGATGAAAAAGAACAGCGAGAAAAATAACAGCTGAGGGGCCCCAGCCTATGGGCGCAAATGCCAATGGCAGCAACAGACCCGACATCAATATTGTCGTCACCCGTAATAACGTGGACTGCTGGATAGTTACAAACATGAATTAAGCTTAGTTTTCGGTTTCCAATGGCAAGGGTTTTTCAAGCACAACCTCAAGTAAATGGATACGTCGATTATCAGAACGTAATATTCGGAACGATAGTTTTCCTATGCTCACTACTTCATCACGTTTAGGCATATGCCCTATTTCTTTCAGAACTACACCGCCTATGGTGTCAAACTCATCATCACTAAAACTTGTTTTGAAGAAATCATTAAAGTCTTGGATATCTGTCAGTGCTTTTACGGTGTAGTGAGTGTCATCTAGCTGAAGAATAGACTGACCTTCATCAACATCATGTTCGTCTTCGATTTCACCTACAATCTGTTCCAGCACATCCTCGATGGTGACCATGCCAGCGATGCCACCATATTCATCGACGACTATCGCAAGGTGATTATGACTGGAGCGAAACTCTTTCAACAAAACATTCAGTCGTTTACTTTCAGGAACAAAAACAGGTGATCGCAATATATCTCGCACTAAAAACCCATCTGAACCAGGCTGGCAAAACCGCAACATGTCTTTCGCTAATAAGATACCAACCACATCATCACGACCTTCACCAATAACCGGAAAACGTGAATGACCACTCTCAACAATCTCAGCTAACATTTTTTCTTGTGACTGATCGCGTGACAAGACTGACATCTGAGAACGTGGGATCATGATGTCACGTACTTGCATTTCTGAAACCTGCAATACACCTTCCATCATGCCAAGTGAATCAGCATCCATCAAAGCGCGCTTTTCAGAATCACGTAATATCGTTAGTAATTCTTCTCGATCCTTTGGGTCAATCTGTAGTATCTGGGTTAAACGTTCTAACCATGATCGTTCCTCAGGATCGTTGGTACTCGGCGTGTCCTCGCTCATAATCTAATCTCTTGCTCCAATATTATATTTAATAAGGTGTGGCATAACCCATTGCTGTCAAAATATCTATTTCCAGGGATTCCATTTCTTCTGCCTGCTCATCTGTTTGGTGGTCATAACCCAGTAAATGCAGACTACCGTGAACAGCCATATGCGCCCAGTGTGCTTCAACCGCTTTTGACTGTTCTTTTGCTTCTCGTTCTATAACAGGTGCACATATTACTAAATCACCCAATAGATTTATTTCTACTTCAGCTGGCGAATCAAAAGGGAATGATAAAACATTTGTCGGGCCTGTTTTATCTCGATAGGTCTGATTTAATTCGGCACTTTCTGCTTCATCGACTAATCTAACCACCACTTCCGCCATTTCTTTTTTACCTTGCAATGCCTGTTCTATCCACCTTACAAAATCTTTCTCTACGGGTAGATCTCTACATTTAGTCGCCAGCTGCATATCAATTTCAACTGTCATTAGAATACTTATCGTAGGCAACAACAATCTTTTGAACCAGTGGATGCCTCACTACATCGCGTGAAGTGAAGAAATTAAAACTGATCCCATCAATATCATTTAATACTTTGGTCACATTGCGTAATCCAGACTGACTGTTATTTGGCAAATCTGTCTGTGTTATATCACCGGTTACAACTGCAGTTGAACCAAAACCAATGCGCGTTAAAAACATTTTCATCTGCTCAATTGTCGTATTTTGAGCTTCGTCGAGAATAATAAACGACTCATTTAAAGTACGGCCTCGCATGAATGCTAATGGCGCCACTTCAATAACATGCTGCTCGATTAATTTACTAACTTTATCAAAACCCATCATTTCATATAACGCATCGTATAAAGGTCGAAGATAAGGGTCTATTTTTTGCGCCAGATCCCCAGGTAAAAAACCCAGCCTCTCCCCTGCTTCCACCGCCGGACGAACCAAAATAATACGTCGTACTTTTTCTTGCTCAAGCGCATCGACAGCACAGGCTACTGCCAGATAAGTTTTACCCGTGCCCG
>Ga0316204_10007269_pt1 | contig 16379 bp, 13 predicted proteins | sample 6monrhotite_MG_2_FD_205661 | JGI IMG/M metagenome (GOLD analysis project Ga0316204, IMG submission 205661) | Microbial mat bacterial communities from mineral coupon in-situ incubated in ocean water Damariscotta River, Maine, United States -... | ecosystem: Environmental > Aquatic > Marine >... | reverse complement strand
ATTCCTCGACCGCGACTATCCCGCGACCCGCTTCGCTGCCGCCCACAGCGTGGTCAACTCTGCCTCAGGGGCCGCCGAAAGATCAATACCCAGCTTGTCGGCATCCCGCTCGACCACTCGGAATCGTCGGGCAAAACGGTGGGCCGCTGCGCGCAGCGCGGCCTCGGGATCATGGTCGAGTCGGCGTGCCACCTGCACGGCAGCGAACAGCAGGTCACCCACCTCGTGCTCACTCGGATCCTCGCGAACCTCGGCCAGTTCGTCTTCAACGTCGCCGTAGGCAACCTCGGGGCCACCATCCCAGTCGAAGCCGGTCGACGCGGCCCGCTTTTGGACTTTCAGCGCCAACATGAGCGCCGGCAAGGACGGCGGGATGCCATCCATGGCCGACTCGCGCTCCTTCTCCTGCGCTTTCAGCTGCTCCCAGTTGCGCAGGACAGTGTCGGAATCTGCGGCGTCGACGAGATCACCGTCGGCGGGCGCGAAGACATGCGGGTGGCGGTACACGAGCTTGTCATGGCACCCGCGGGCCACGTCGGCGACGGTGAACGAACCCCGTTCGGCGCCAAGCCGGGCGTGAAAGAAAATCTGGTAGAGGAGGTCACCGAGCTCCTCGGCGAGATGTTCGTCGAGGTCGGGGTCGAGTTCGTCATCGCTGAGCGCAGCCCGACCGTCCAACGCCTCGATCGTTTCGTGGGTCTCTTCCAGGAGGTGTCGACGCAGCGAGGCATGGGTCTGCTCCTGATCCCAGGGGCACTGTTCACGCAGCACTCGGACGAGTTCCTCGAAGCGAGCGAACTCCGCCGCCACGGGCGTTGCCAACTCCGGGATGTAGATCGACGTCAGATGATCGGCGTCGACCTCGCGGTCGAGATCAGCCCAGGCCACCTCGAACACCGACTCGTCGGAGAGACCGAGGCGCTGGAGAACGACGACCGACTCCGGTGGTTCCTCGACCGCGAGCTTGATGTCGCTCAGGACATGAGCGGCGTGACAGTGAGCAACCAGGAGCGGACCGGTTTGGCCGGCGGCTGCGGTGGCGAACCGGTGACCATCGATCAAGCGCACCCCTTCCTCGACCGGATCGATCCGCAGCGACGCCCACGCGGTGTCGAGAAACGACATGGCGGGCAGGATCTCGAGATCGATGCGACCGTCATCGGCTGCGAGACGCAACAACTCGACGGTGCGTTCGAGCACCAGGGGCGACCCCGGCACGGCGTACAGCACATCACTGTCCCGGCTGGCCGCGATGAGACGTTCGCTGATCTCGCGGTAGACCGCCTCGAATGTTTCCGCCCGCTCGTAGATCTCGTCAAACGACGGCGCCGAGTCGAGCGCCGACGCCGCTGGGTGTCGGCTCGTGCGCAGGTAGGCGATGTCGGCTCCCTCGATCGCGGCGCGCGTCTGGGGCGTCAGGAGCCGTTCGTCAGCGGGTCCGAGGCCGACGACGGTGAGACGACCGGCCATCCGACGCGATCAGCCGGCGGCGGGAGGGGCCTGCACCGAGCCGGGCGGGAAGAGCCAGGTGCCGATGCTCGGATCGATGAAGTGATCCGCGGCAACCGCTTCCGATGCCTGGGCCACGATCTCGGAGTTCAAGGCACTCGCCGCGGCCTGGAGCTCGGCGCCGCTGAGGGCGGCGAACTGCTCGGGCGTGAACGTGGGGTCGATGTCCTCGGCCAGCGGACCGAGGTAGCGCACCTCGATCACGTGGAAGCCGAACTGGGACTCGACCGGATCGGTGACACCGACACCGTTCGCTCGTGCGCCGTCGACGTACTCGGCGACGAACGTGGTGGTGTCGACACAACCGAGCTGTCCGCCACTCGGACCGCTCGGGCCCGTCGACACATCGATCGCCACATCGGCGAATGCTTCACCCGAGTCGAGGCGACCGATCGCCGCGAACGCTTCCTCCTCGGACTGGAGCAAGATGTGGCTCGAACAGATGAGCTCGGTCGTGCTCTCCCCGAGTTCGGCGTTCTCGCGGGCGTAGTCGTTGAGCTTGCCGACCACCGTCTGGAGTTCGACCGCGGAATCGAAGGCAAACGTGTCGGACGGGACGCCGGCGGCAATGGCGGCCTCTCGGGAGGCGGCACGATCCTCATCGGTGATCTCGACGCCTCGTTCGGCGAGCACATCGGTGACGGCCTCGACGAGAAGCCAGGTCGTGACCTGGTCGGCGAGCATCTGCGGAGTCGGGGGGCCACCGGTCACTTCGGTGGTGATGGCGAGAAGATCTGCACCCGACAGCTCTGCGCCTCCGTACTGGACGGCGATCTCGGGCATGTCCTGCGCGTCGACGACCGGGTCCACCGGGACGCCACCGGAGGATCCGTCAGAATCCTCGCCGGCCTCCACTGAGTCGGACTCCACGTCCGGCGAGGCGGCCTCGGTGTCGTCGTCCTTGGTGAACGCCAAAGCGATCACGGCTGCGACCACGATCGCGATCACGGCTGGCACCAGGAGCACGAGTGGGGACGACTTCAGGGCTGCTTCACGAGAGGCGCGGGCTGCAGGGGATTCAGAAACGTCGTTCACGAAGGCTGAAGGTTATCGGCGATATCGGGCAGGAGGTCAGCCATGATCTTCACGAGTTGGTCGACCACAGCCCCTTCCTTCTTTCGCAGCGGTAGGTGGAGCTCGTTGACCATCTCCTTGTAGATGGCCGAGTTGCCGGACCCCTTGCCGGAGTACAACCGCTGCAGGCGGACCTGACGACTGTCGGGGAGCGTGACCGGCGTCAGCTTGGCGATGTGATCCGGCCCCCCGAAACCGGGGCCCTTGGTGACCGTGATCTCCCGGACGCCGCTGCGGACACACTCCACTCGGAGACGGCCGACCTGCAAAAGGGCCTCGGCGGGTGCCGGGATCGGGCCGAATCGATCGAGCCACTCCGCACGAACGTCGTCCAGCGCTTCGATCGTCTCGATGGAGGCCAAGCGCCGATAGGCCTCGAGGCGGTTTGTCTCTTTGAGGACATAGTCGTCCGGGAGGTGGGCGTCGCCAGGCACTTCGATGGCGATCTCGACCGGTTCGGGCACCTTCTCGCCCTTGAGTTCAGCGACTGCCTCGGTGACCATCTGGCAGTACAGGTCGTAACCGACTGCGGCGATGTGGCCGGACTGACCGGTGCCGAGCAGGTTGCCCGCGCCGCGGATCTCGAGGTCACGCATGGCGATCCGAAAGCCCGAGCCGAGCTCCGTTGCCTCGCCGATGGTCTTCAGGCGCTCGTAGGCCTCCTCACTCAACACCCGGTCGACGGGATGGAAGAGATATGCGTACGCACGCGAGCCGGCGCGTCCGACGCGGCCCCGGAGCTGGTGGAGCTGACCCAGACCGAGCAGGTCGGCGCGATCGACGACAAGCGTGTTGACCGTCGGCATGTCGATGCCCGACTCGATGATCGTCGTGCAGACGAGCACGTCGTACTCGCCTTCCCAGAAATCGATGACGACCCGCTCGAGGGTGCCCTCGTCCATCTGCCCGTGGGCGATCGCGATGCGTGCTTCGGGGACGAGATCCTTGAGGTTGGCCGCCACGTGCTCGATGTCCTGCACACGATTGTGCACGAAGAACACCTGCCCTTCCCGCAGCAGTTCGCGGCGGATCGCTTCGGCCACCGCTCGCTCCTCGTACTCACCGACATAGGTGAGGATCGGCTGACGGTCGGCGGGCGGGGTGTTGAGCAACGACATGTCACGGATCCCCGTGAGGCTCATCTCCATCGTGCGCGGAATCGGGGTGGCGGTGAGCGTGAGCACGTCGACGTCGTGGCGGAACTGTTTGATCTGTTCCTTGTGGCTCACGCCGAACCGTTGTTCCTCGTCGACGATCAGCAGGCCGAGGTCCTTGAAACTGATGTCGGCTGACAAAAGCCGATGTGTGCCGATCACCAGGTCGACCTCGCCGTCCTCCAGGCCCTGCACGACCTTCCGGGCCTGGGCGTTGGTGAGGAATCGGCTGAGCACCTCGACCCGGATCGGGTACGGCGCCATGCGTTCGGTGAACGTCGTGTAGTGCTGCTGGGCGAGCAGGGTGGTCGGCACCAGAATCGCCGCCTGCTTGCCGCTCTGGATCGCCTTGAACGCTGCACGCATGGCCACTTCGGTCTTGCCGAAGCCGACATCGCCGACGACCAGCCGGTCCATCGGCGACTCACGCTCCATGTCGTTCTTCACGTCGATGATGGCGTGGAGTTGGTCAGGCGTCTCCTGGAAGGGGAACGTGCCCTCGAACTCGCGCTGCCATGGCGTGTCGGGCTCGAAGGCGTGGCCCGTTGATGTGACGCGCCGCTGGTACAGGACCACCAGCTCCTGGGCGATCTCCTGGACCGCGCTGCGCACCTTGGCCTTGGCGGAGTTCCAGTCGGCACCGCCCATCTTCGACAGACTCGGCGTGTCGCCACCGGTGTAATGGCGCACCGACTCGATCTGATCGGACGGCACGTAGAGCTTGTCGCTGCCCCGGTACTCGAGCAGGAGGTAGTCACGTTCGTTGCCGCCGATGGCGCGGGTGACCATGCCCCCGAAACGGGCGACACCGTGCTGATGGTGCACGACGAAGGACCCTTCGCGGAGGTCCTCGAAAAAGCGTTGCGTATCGCGCTTGCGACGCTTCGCCCGACGATGGGTGCGGCGCCGACCCGTGAGGTCGGACTCCGCCAGCACGGCGAGTTTCACCGCCGGCAGGACAGCACCCCGATCGATCGGGGCGACGATGACTGCGGCGGCCGGACTCGTCTCGGTCAGCGGGCCGTCGACGAGCCCGAGCGCGAGACCACGCTCGGAGAGGAGTTGCTCCAGACGCGCCGCACTCGCGGTGCCGTCGGCCGCCACCACGACGCGATATCCCTCGCTGAGCAGGCCCTGCATCTGGGCGATCGTGGGTTCGATGTCACCGACCACCGGCTCCCAGCCGGACGCCGCCACGACCGGGGTGTCCGGGCCGTCGGCGGTCGCCAACACATTCCACGAGGGGGCCTCGGTTTCCGTCAGCAGGCGATCGAATTCGACATGCAGTCGATGAACGGAGTCGGCATCGACATCCCAGGTACGAGCGAGCGAGCTGGCGAGATCGGCCTCCTCGGCCAGGATCTCAGCGGCACGATCGCGGATGCGCCGAGGTTCGACCAGCACGATCAGCCCATCGGCAGGAATGAGATCAGGCAGGACCAGGTGCTCGTCGATGAGCCACGGCAGCCATGACTCCATGCCGTCGAACAGCTGCCCATCAGAGATCCGGTCCCACTGTTCGCGCCCCCACGGCTCCTCCGCCACCAGTTCCGCGGCCCGCTCGCGATGCTCCTCATCGGGACGGAACTCGCGACACGGGAAGATCTCGACGGCCGGGACGTCCTCGTTGGAACGCTGATCGGCCACGGAGAACTCCGTCAACCGGTCGACCTCGTCGCCCCAGAGGTCGATGCGGACCGGACCATCGGCAGTGCTCGGGAACACGTCGACGATCGAACCGCGGACGGCGAACTCACCCCGATGCTCCACCTGTGCCTCGCGGTGGTAGCCGAGCCCGACCAGTTCCTCGACGAGCGAGGTCGGATCGAGGATCTCGCCCGGGCGGACGACAACCGGCGGGGTTGCCGCGTCGGGATCGAGGCGTTGGATCAGCGACCGCGCCGAGGTGACGATCATCGTCGGCGGCGAGTCGCTCTGGAGGCGGTGCAGGACCTCGAGCCGTCGACCCATCGTCTCGATCCCGGGACTGACACGTTCGAACGGGAGTGTCTCCCACGCCGGGAACAAGGCAACCGCATCATTGCCGAGCATCATCGCGGCATCGGCGGCGATCCGTTCGGCCTCCGCCTGCGACGACGTGGCCACGAGGACCGGGGCGCGTTCCGATGCGTCGGCGATCGCACTCAGAACGAGCGCCCGGGCCGCGTCCGGCACGGCCAGAACCGGATTGCGGGACGCGAGCGCCGCTTGGACTGCCGGTTCGTCGACGAGCGCCCCGCGCAGCGCGGCAAAGGGGGCTCTAGCCACCGTTGAACCGATTCATGGTCGACTCGATGTCGCTCCCGGCGAGGTACTCGACGGCGTCGGCCGCCTCGCCGACGACACGGTCGAGTTCGGGACGCTCGCTGCGTGCTGGTCGCCGGAGGACATAGTCGGCGCCGCGCATCGTGCCGCTCTCGGGCTTGCCGACCCCGATACGGATACGGGCGAAGGCATCACTGCGGAGACTCGCCCGCACCGATTTCAGGCCGTTGTTGCCGGCCAATCCCCCACCGAGCTTGACCTTCAATCGACCAACGGGCAGATCCAGCTCATCATGGACGATGACCAGCCGGGACAGGTCATCGATGCCGAATCGCCGGACCAGCGGCGCCACCGCCTTCCCCGACTCGTTCATGTAGGTCGTCGGGATCGCCACGGCAACCCGGTGCATGCCGATGCGCAGCTCGTCGACGGCGGCGAAGTCTCGCCGCCCGCGACGAAGTCGCCCACCATGACGGCGGACGAGTTCATCGATCACCCAGCAACCCGCGTTGTGACGGGTCTGGGAGTACTCTTCGCCGGGATTGCCGAGTCCGACCACCAAGAGGTCGGCGGGCGTGCCCGTCCGCTCCTCTCGGGAACGCCGAACCATGGCGAGCCAGGTCCGGAACGTCAGTCTTCGCCGTCGCCGGAGTCTTCGGCGTCGCCCTCGGCCGCAGCATCGTCGCCGGTCTCTTCGGCACCGGCTTCGGCCGCAGCATCTGCTGCCATGGACTCGCGGGTGGACCGAGTGATCAGCGAGATGGCGATCGCCTCGTCGACGTCGGCGACCGCAGTGGCGCCGGCGGGCAACTCGACGTCGCCGACCTTGATCGATTCGCCGAGCTTGAGGTCGGTGATGTCGACCACGATCTCGTCGGGCACATTGCCCGGCTTGGTCAAGAGGACCAGCTCGTACATGGTCTGATCGACCATGCCGTCGGCGCGGGTCACATCGAGGGCTTCACCCGTCAAGTGGATCGGGATGTTGACCTCGATCTCCTGATCGGCGCGAATCCGCATGAAGTCGACATGGACCACGTCGCGACGCACGGGGTGACGCTGCAGATCCTTGATGACGGTGAGGTGATCCTCACCGTCGATCTCGAGGGTGACGAGGGCGTTCAGGCCCGCATCCGTGGTGAGGGCCGCACGCAGTGCGGGCCATTCGATGGCGATCGGGACGGGATCCGCATCAAGTCCATAGACGACCGCGGGGATCTTGCCCTCGCGACGCAATCTACGGGCTGGACGGGTGCCGCCCTTACGGCCGGTTTCAACGCTCAGCTGGAGTTCTGACATCCGATCAAGGTTAGCGCCGCGCCCGCCCTGTTCCGCCTGCGCCAGCACCGTCTCTAAAGCACACTGGGGTCTGTCCCCAGTGTGCTTTAGGCGAGGTGGTTGCCGCCGAAGATCTCGCTGACGGAGGTGTCTTCGAAGACCGCGGATATGGCGCGGGCGATGATGGGTGCCACCGAGAGAACCTGGATCTTGTCGACCCGCTTCTCACTCGGGAGGGGGAGTGTGTCGGTGATCAACACGGTCTCGACCGGTGCGTTTTTCAAACGGTCGATCGCCGGGCCCGAGAACACGCCATGGGTGGTGGCGATGATGATCCGCTTCGCCTTGTACTCGTGCAGCAGTTCCGCGGCCGCGCAGATCGTGCCGCCGGTGTCGATCATGTCGTCGATCAGCACGCAGGTGCGACCCTCGACGTGACCGATGATCTCCTTGGCCTCGACCATGTTCTTCTCCTCGGAAGAACGACGCTTGTGCACGTATGCAAGATCGGCGTTGAGTAGGTTGGTGTAGCGCTCGGCCACCTTCATCCGGCCCGCGTCCGGCGAGACGACCACCATGTCGTCGTCCTCGAGATCGAGCAACCAATCGATCAGGACGGGCATCGCCGTCAGGTGATCGACCGGGCCATCGAAGAAGCCCTGGATCTGGCCCGAGTGCAGGTCGACCGACACCAGCCGATCCGCGCCGGCGGCGAGGAAGAGGTCGGCGAGCAGTCGGGCCGTGATCGGCTCGCGGCCCGACGCCTTGCGATCCTGGCGGCTGTAGCCGTAGAACGGCGCCACCACGGTGATGCGCTTGGCCGACGCTCGCTTGGCCGCGTCCACCATGATCAGGTGCTCCATGATGGAGTCGTTGATCGACCGGCCTTCCCATTCGGCGTGGGTTTGCACGATGAAGACATCGGACCCACGAATTGACTCGCCGTACTTCACGTGGATCTCGCCATTGGCGAACTCCTCGATGTTGGGCGAGCCGAGCTTCACGTCCAATTCATGGCAGATCGCGGTGGCCAACTCCTGGGTGGCCCTCCCGGCGACAACGTGGAGCTTCTTTTGGTTCGGCAGTAGCATCGGGACCCCGTCGGCGGCCGAAAAGTCGGTCAGTGGCCGCTCGCACTCGGAGCATAGAACGGTCCGGTCACAGTCGCGGCAATCAGCTCAGATCCTTCGGAAAGAACTGCGAACGGCCCCACGTGACAGTCGGGTCCGATGACGGCGCACTCGGCCATCGTCTTCTCGACACGGCAGCCTGGACCGACCCTCGTGTCGACCAGACGGGTGTCGGGCCCGATCTCTGATCCCTCGTCCACGACGGTGTCTCCCTGGAGAATCACGCCCGGGAAGAGGGTGACGTCAGGGGCCAGTTCAACGGTGGCATCGATGTAGGTACACGCCGGGTCGAGCATGGTGACGCCGCGTTCGAGCCACTCCCGATTCGTCCGACGCCGCAACTCGGCCTCGGCATCGGCGAGCTCGACCCGATCATTGATACCCACCACATCGGAGGCGTTGGTTGAATGACTCACGTGGACGGGGTGACCGGCGGCGGCGAGCACCTCGATGATCCCGGCGATCGCCACCTGACCGGTGTGATCGGGCTGTGCCCTACGCAGAGCAGCGGCGAGCAGCGACTGACGCACGCACCAGATGCCGGTGGCGACCTCGGTGACCAGACGTTCGTCGCCAACGAGATCCGAGGCATCGGCGACCCGCTGGATCGACTCGTCGCGTCCCCCGCGGATGATCCGACTGTGGTTGTCCAGCGCGTCGAGGTCTCGGCCATCGGCGGACATCACCGTGGCCGCCGCCCCCGTCGAGCGATGACTCCCGGCCAGACGCCCGAGGTCGGCCGGCCCGACGAGCGGCACATCGGCGGGAACGATCATGATGTCGGCGTCGGTGTCGAAATCGTCGTCCAGCACCGACAGACCGGCCAGGACGCCGGCGGCGTTGCCGCTGCGGCGGACCTGCTCGACGATATCGGTGACCGGCTTGGTGCCGGCGGCCTCACGCGTCACCCGCTCGGCGCCGTTGCCGACGACAACGACGACCCGGGTCGGACTGAGGGACTCGACGGCGTCCAGGACATAGCGAACCATCGGCCGTCCACACAGGCGGTGGAGCGGCTTCGGCCGGGTCGACCGCATCTGGCCGCTCTCCTCTGCCGCGAGCACGACCACATTGAGCGGCCGTTCGCGCTGTTCACCCATCAGCCACTCACCACTGTCCTCATCTGAGGCTGCTGAACTGTGCATTGCTGGCCCGGCAGGGCTCGAACCTGCGACATCCGGAGTCAAAGTCCGGTGTTCTACCAGCTGAACTACGGGCCACTCAGCCGCCACCGTAGCGGGCGGAACGGGTGGCGCAGACTCGTTGTCGCCTCGTGCACCAGCGGCGCAGTGGCTGGGACGGACCGGACGCGACGTTACCGCCGCCGCTGTCGACCACCAGAACGCGGCAACGCACGGCGACATCTCCCGGCGGGGCGTCGTCGCCCTCACGGCCACAACGCCGAGCTCGGGCCGCGATTGCACCGGCGTCGCAGAACGTCGGAACCCCCGATTCCCCTCCCGTAGGTGGCTCCCGCCCCGTATGGCGGTAGCGTCGCCTGCCGTGGGATCACTGATCAAGAAGCGCCGCAAGCGCATGCGCAAGAAGAAGCACAAGAAGATGCTGCGAAGGACACGCCACCAGCGCAAGTAAGAAGCTGGGGTCCGTTAGGACGCGGGCACGGTCGACGCAACCACGCGTCCCGGGCCTGGGAATGCTCCCTCGACAAACCAGGTGCTTCCGCTCCCCGCGAGACAGGGGCGTCGGCCCGCCACGGCCGCTAGTTCGTCGCGCCACCGCGCCAGTTCAGGGGCGACGCGCAGAGCTGCCGGTTCGAGATCGTTGACAGGGTGTTCGGAGTCGCCGTCACCACGGGGCCCGCCCATGGCATCCCATTCGGCGTACACCTCCGGGGTGGAACAACCGAACGGCGGCGTGACCAGCGTGTAGGTGCGCGCCTCGAACGGGAGCGGTTCGATCAGCTCGCCGATCCCGGTGACGCGCGCCCGGCCGCCAACGAGACAGAACGCCACATCGGCGCCGATCGATGCCGCTTCGACTGCGTCGTCGAAACCGGCCCAGCGCAGGATGGCTCCCGCGTCAGCGGATCCACCACCGAGTCCCGCCCCGGCAGGAATGTGCTTGGTGACCCGGACATGGGCGTCCCTGCCGGCCAGGCGCAGTGCCCGGCTGACGAGATCGTCACCCCCGGCCACCATCTCGTCGGTCCATGCCGGTCCGCCGAACTCGACACCGGTGCCCGGGGTGATCTCGAGCTGGTCGCCGAAGTCGAGCGCGACCATCTCGGCATCGATGAGGTGATAGCCGTCGTTTCGCAGACCGGTCATGCGAAGCGAGACCGTGAGCTTGGCGGGGGCTGTGACCGTGACCACCGTCGCAGACTACGGTGCGCGACATGGGACTCGGAACACGACCGTTCGAACATGGCCTTCTCGACCTCGGTGAGGACAACTACGCCTGGCTGCAGCCCGACGGCGGGTGGGGTTGGTCCAACGCCGGGTTGATCGTCGATGGTGACGACGCGTTGCTCGTCGACACGCTCTTCGACCTGCCGCTGACCCAGGCGATGCTCGATAGCTTTCGGGCGGCCCTTCCCGGCGTATCGATCTCGACGCTCGTCAACACGCATGCCAACGGCGACCACTGCAACGGCAACGAACTCGTACCTGACGCCGAGGTCATCGCCTCGGTGGTCGCCGCCGAGGAGATGACCCACGAGAACCCCGAGATGATGCTCGGGCTCCTCGAGGCTGCGCCCGAGCTCGGTGTCATGGGCGAGTTCTTCACCAGCTGTTTCAGCCCGTTCGACTTCTCCGGGATCAACCGCCCCGCCCCGACCACCACGTTCACCGGAGCCACCAGCCGCACCGTGGGCGACACCACCGTCGACCTCGTCGAGGTCGGTCCGGCGCACACGGGCGGCGACGTGCTCGTCCGCGTCGCCGATCGATCGACCGTCTACACCGGCGACATCCTGTTCGTGGAGGGTCACCCGATTCTGTGGGCGGGAACGATTCCGGACCTGCTCGCCGCGCTCGATCAGATCGTGGCCTGGGCGCCCGAGACGGTCGTTCCCGGGCATGGTCCGGTCACCGACCTGGCGGGGGTGGCCGAGATCCGCGCCTACTACGAGTACTGCCATGCCGAGGCCCGACTCCGCTTCGACGCCGGCATGGACGTCGCCACGGCATCGGCCGACGTGTCGCTCGATCGCTGGGCGAACTGGGGCGACGCCGAACGGATCGTGACCGTGGTGGACGCCTGCTACCGCGAGTTCCGCGGCGGCACCGACCCCTCCCCGATCACCGACCTCTTCGCCCAGATGGCCGACCGATGGAACGCGGCCCGCACGTAGGGACTCCCACTATGTAACGCGGGGACAGTGTCATCGCTGCGACGACGCGGACCCCCGCGTTACTTGGGCGAGGCGGTCCCATGCGGCGAGGTCGAGGGTTTCGGGGCGGGCCTGGGGGTCGACACTGGCTCGTTCGAACTGATCAGGGGTGACCATTCCACCCAGGGACCGCCGGAGCATCTTGCGGCGTTGCCCGTAGGCGGCCCGAACGAGCGGCTCGATCAACTCCAAGGGCGACGAGACCGGGGGTTCGGCATGGCGCTCGATCCGAACCAGCGCCGAGTCCACCCGTGGGCGCGGGTGAAAGACCGTGGGCGGAACCCGCCCGGCGACGCTCGCCGTGCCATGGAAGGCCGTGATGACCGACGGGATACCGATCGCGGGATCCCCGGCCCCGGCGGCGAGCCGCTCCCCGACCTCCAGCTGCACCATCACCAGCATCGACGAGATCTGCGGCACGTCGCGGAGCAGATCGAGAACCAATGGCGTGGCGATGTTGTACGGCAGGTTGGCGACCAGCTGCCACGACTCGTGCTCCGCGAGCTCGGTGTCCCAGTCGACCTCGCGGGCGTCGCCCTCGATGATGCGCACGGGCATCCCATCGACCACCTCCCGCAGGATCGGCACCAGATCCGTATCCGCCTCGACGGCAGTGACCGAGGCACCCGCTTCCACGAGCGCAAGCGTCAGTGATCCGAGCCCCGGACCGATTTCGACGACGTTCGAACCCGGACCCGCGCCGCTGAGAGCGGCAATGCGTCGGACCGTGTTGGGGTCGACCACAAAGTTCTGCCCGAGGGAGCGTCGTGCCTCGAGACCATGGCGGTCGAGCAGCGCACGAATGTCGGCGGGCGTGTGGGTCACGCACTGACTGTATGAGTCAGCACGCTATTGCAGGTGCACGCCACAGGTCGGCCAGGGCGACGCGCCACGCATGTCGTAGAGCGCCTGGGCCTGTGCGTCCTGATCAGCAGGTGCGGCTGCGGCCGGGTCCACGCCGATCAGTGATGGGTGATGGATGCCGGCCACCCAATCCCACGTCGCCTGGCTGAACTGGTACGCCCCGCGGTATCGGCCGTTGGGATTGACCGCGTCGTAGCGTCCACCGGACTCGCAGTGCCGAAGGGCGGCCCACTGCTCAGCTGTCGGACCGCCGGTCGCAACGACGGTCGTGGTGGGCGCCGCGGTCGTGGTGGTGGCCGGGGCCGCCGCCGAGGTCGTCGGGGGCGGTGTTGTTGTCGTCGTGGTGGTCGGGGTGGCGGTTGTTGTGGTCGTCGTCGTTCGTGCCCATTCGGCGGCCACGAGCGCGGCGAGCCGCTGCTCCTCCTCGCGAGCGGCCTCAGCCGCCTGCCCCTCCAGCGCGAGCTCCTCGGCCCGCTCGAGTGCCTCGGCCCGATGGGTGGCATGGGCGCTCGTGTAGGCGGCTGCTCGCTGCGAGAAGCCGGCGACATCGACCTCGGTCTCGAGCGCGCTGGCGGACGCCGCGCTCACCGTAGTCGGGAGAAGTGCGGCGATCAGTGCAAAGAGGGCACAGGCGAGGACACGCCTCGTACTCCGCCCGGGAGCAAGACCAGCCATGAGTTACAACGGTACGACGGTCGTAACACAAATGCAATGCGGGGCGGTGAGTCTGTCCGAAATCGACGACCACCATCGCCGCGAGATCTCTATCGCCGCGAGATCAGGGCGGCACCGAACAACACAAACCCGAGTCCGACGATCTGCATCACCTCGATCGACTCGGACCGCACCGCCACGCCGAGCACCACCGCAACCACCGGAACGAGGTAGGCGACCACCGAACCACGCTGGGGTCCGGTACGGCCGACCAGGGTGGCGGACAGCACACGCGCCACTCCGGTCCCGACGATGCCGAGGAACACGACGGCTGCCACCGGGCCGAGGTCGAACTCCGAACTCGACAAGCCGGCCAGACCGAACGGCGTGAGCGTGATGGCGGCGATCACCTGGGCGTGAGCGACCACCACCAGGCCGCCGTAGCGCTGTTGCAGTGGAACCACGACATTGTTGGTGATCGCGTAGCCCAACACGGCGAGCAGGACGAGGCCGACTCCCGCCAGCGGTGCGTCAGCACCCAGGACGTCGGGTGCTGCCATCGCCACGACACCCCCGAACCCGGCAACCAAGCCCGCGACCTGGCCCCGTGTCACGGCCCGGTTGCCGAGCCCGAACGCAAGGACGAGGGTGACGATCGGAGTCGCCGAGGTGATCATCCCTGCGACCGCGGAGTCGAGCTCCTGCTCTGCCACGGCGTAGAACATGGCCGGACCGGCGTTGCCGGCGAGCGCGATGATGAGCACCCCGCGGTAGTCGGCTCGGGCGATGCGCCGGCGGGCGCGGGGAACGAGCAGCAGCGCGCCGGCGCCGAGGACGAGGCGCAGCCAGGCGACGACGCCGGGGGCGAGCGCGTCGAGCCCGATCGCGATCCACAAGAACGCTGAGCCCCAGATCAGGGCCAGCGCGCCGATGATCGCCCAGTCCGTCGCCGCGAACGCGCCGTCGCGCGACCCCGTTCCCGTGGCGGTCACGGGGTCAGTCGAGGCCGTAGAACGCCGCGCCGGTGGTCCACGTCGTGGACTCGACCTCGACGACGGGAACGCCCTTGACCTCGGCGATCTTCTCCCCCACCAGTGGCACGAGGGCCGGCCGATTGGGCTTGCCCCGATGGGGCACCGGAGCGAGATACGGCGAGTCGGTCTCGACCAGGAGTTGGTCAAGGGGGCAGTCGAGCGCGGCGGCCCGCAGGGGTTCCGCACTCGGGAACGTGACAATGCCGGAGAAGGACAGCAGGGCGCCACGCCGTCGGGCCTCGGCCCCTTCCTCGGGCCCACCGGTGAAGCAGTGGAAGACCGTGCGACGCGGGACCCCTTCACGATCGAGGATCTCGAAGGTCTCGTCCCACGCTTCCCGAGAGTGGATCACCAGCGGCATGTCGTGACGGTGCGCCATCTGGATCTGGGCGGCGAAGACGTCGCGCTGCACGTCGCGCGGTGAATGGTCGTAGTGGTAGTCGAGGCCGGCCTCGCCGACGGCGACGACCTCCGGCTCGGCCAGCAGTTCCTCGATCCCGTCGAGCCCGTCCTTGGCGTCATGGGGGTGGACGCCGGCCGTGGCCCACACTCCATCGTGTTCACGGGCCACTGCCAGCATCTGCAGGGACTGCTCCAGGTGACAGCCGACCGACACCATGCGCGTGACGCCGGCGGCGCGAGCGGCAGCAACGTGATCGGCGCCGTCCTGACCTTGCGGCAGATGACAGTGTTGATCGAACCAGGCCATGGTCAGGCCGGCTCGTCGCCGGCGCCCTCACCGAGAATTTCATCGATGTCGACCTTGACGAACAGCGGCGTGGGCTTGGCGATCGGTGTCCCCGCCGGCACCGGCACCCGCTGCCAACCATCGACGGGTCCGAGCGCCTCGTCGAGCAGAGCCGAGCTGAACGGCAGGTAGGGGCCGAAGCCGACACGCACACCATTGATGGCGTCGAGCGCCGTGGCGAGCACGACGCCCGCCCGCACAGGGTCGGTTTTGGCCAGCTTCCAGGGCTCGGTGGCGTTGAGGTAGGCGTTGACCTCACCCGCCGCATCCATCGCGGACCGAAGAGCGGCGCGGAGTTCGACTCGCTCGAGCTGACCATCGGCGGCGGACAGGAGCTCGTCGACACGGGCGAGGATCGCATCGTCCTCGGCCGTGCGACCGTCCGACGATGGCTGCTCGCCATGGTTCTTGGCGATCATCGACAGCACGCGGTTGACGAGGTTGCCCCAAGTCGCCACGAGCTCCTCATTGATCCGGCGGGCGATCTCCTCGATGGAGATGTCGGTGTCGGCCTGCTCGGGGAAGCTGGCTGCGAGCGCGTAGCGGAGCCCGTCGGGCTGGAAGAGATCGAGCCCTTCCTGCACGGTGAGACCCACGCCCCGACTGGCCGACGCCTTGCCGCCCTTGAAGGTGATGTACTGGTTCGCCGGTACGTCGTCGGGCACGTGCAGGTTGCCGGCGCCCCAGAGCTGGGCCGGCCAGAACAGGCAGTGGAACGGGATGTTGTCCTTGCCGATGAAGTAGACGTGGCGACTGTCGTCGTTCTCCCACCAGTGCTTCCAGCGATCATCGTCGCCCTGGATCTGGGCCCACTCCTTGCTGGCCGACAGGTAGCCGATGACGGCGTCGTACCAGACATAGATGCGTTTGCCGGGGCCGAGATCATCGACGGGCAGTTCGATGCCCCAGTCGAGGTCGCGAGTGATCGCACGATCGTGAAGGCCTTCCTCGACCCAGCCGAGTGCGAAGTTCTGGACGTGGGGCCGCCAACCCTTCTTGGCCCGCAGGAACTCGCCGAGCCGTTCGGTGAAGTCGGAGTAGCGGAAGTAGAAGTGCTCGGTGGCCCGCAGCTCCGGTGATGCACCAGTGATCTTGGAGCGGGGGTCGATGAGTTCGGTGGCATCGAGCGTGCGACCGCAGTTGTCGCACTGGTCGCCGCGGGCCTCGCCGTAGCTGCAGTGCGGGCAGGTGCCTTCGATGTAGCGATCCGGGAGGAAACGCTGGGCTTCGGGGTCGTAGTACTGGTCCGACGTCCGCTTGTCGATGTGCCCGTTCTCGAGCTGAGCGAGGAACATCTCCTGGGTGACACGGGCG
>Ga0316204_10007268_pt1 | contig 16379 bp, 14 predicted proteins | sample 6monrhotite_MG_2_FD_205661 | JGI IMG/M metagenome (GOLD analysis project Ga0316204, IMG submission 205661) | Microbial mat bacterial communities from mineral coupon in-situ incubated in ocean water Damariscotta River, Maine, United States -... | ecosystem: Environmental > Aquatic > Marine >... | reverse complement strand
TCCAAAGATTTCGGAGGATCATGGAAAGGTAAAGTTGTGCGTTTAAGTGATGCGATTGATCCATCCACTCAGAGCTTTCAGGCTTATATTTCCTTAGTATCCAATGAATTAAAAGAAGGAATTTATCTAACAGGGGCCATCAAAACCCGAGATTTTGAGAATGCCGTAAAACTACCAAGATCATCCTTGATTAACCAGGAGGATCTTTATGTGATCAAGGACTCAGTGATTAAGAAAATGAGTGTTCAAATACTTCAAATACAAGAAGACAGTGTGATTGTAGGTGGAATGGAGAATGGCACAATGGTAGTGGATGAATCAGTAGAAAGTACACTATTAGGTCAGTCTGTAAAACCTTATAAGAACTAGCTATGCGATCAGTTATAACGTTTTTTATAAAATACCCCATATTGGTTTCCCTGGGGATGATAAGCTTTCTTTTCTTTGGACTTGCTGGACTAAAAAGTCTTAATTCTTCCTTTTTCCCTGAAGAGTCAGTGAAGTTCATTTTTGTGGAAACCACTTATTTGGGGGCATCTCCTGAAGAAATTGAGGAAGGAATTGTCTTGAAAATTGAGGATAATCTCAAGGGGATAACCGGACTTGATAGGGTAACTTCTGTTTCCAGTGAAAACAGGGGATTGGTGACGATTGAGTTGGAGAACAATCCGGATATTGATAAGGCTTTTGAGGATGTTAAAAATGCAGTGGAGCAGATATCTTCCTTTCCAGCTGGAATGGAACCTCCCATTATCTATAAGCAAGAAAAGTTGAATTTCGCTGCAAATTTTGCCATTACAGGAGATGTGAGCCTTAAAGAACTAAAAAAATACGGACGAAAGGTAGAAAATGATTTGAGATCCGTCCCCATGATTTCCAAAGTTAAATTGGATGGATTTCCTGAAGAGGAGATTGAAATTAGCTTAAGGGAAAATGATATGAGGGCTTATCAAATCACTTTTGATGAGGTAGGCATGGCAATTCGAAATTCCAACCTTGAACTAACTGGTGGAAGCATTAAAGGCGATCAGGAAGAAATTTCCATACGTGCAAGAACCAAGAAGTACTATGCCAAGGAAATGAATGATATCATTGTCAAGTCAACCCCTGATGGCCGAATTGTTAGGATCAGTGATATTGCAGATGTAAATGATCAATGGGAAGATAGTCCTCAAAAAAACTTTATTAATGGAAAGCCTTCTGTTAATGTAACCATTAGTACCATCCAAAGTGAAGATATAATTGAAGCAGCGGCCTACACCTCCGAGTATATTGAAAAATTTAATCAGGAAAACGAAATAGTAAAGGCTGTACTTATCCGAGATGGAACGGTGCCTTTGGTTCAACGAATTGATCTGCTAACTAAAAATGGGATTATTGGAGCCTTGATGGTCTTTATCCTCCTAGCTTTATTTTTAAACCTCAGGCTGGCTTTCTGGGTTGCTCTGGGTATTCCCATTTCATTTCTAGGGATGTTTATGCTTGCTCCGTCTTATGATCTAACCTTGAACATACTTTCGTTGTTTGGGATGATTGTGGTGATTGGTATTCTGGTGGATGATGGAGTAGTTGTAGGAGAAAGTATATTCCAGGAGGTCGAAAGAGGGGCAAAGCCTTTTGAAGCCGCAGTGAATGGAACCATGAAAGTGATGCCGCCTATTATTGTGGCTGTTCTCACGACCATAACTGCATTTTCTTTGTTCTTTTTTCTTGATGGGGTTCTGGGAGAATATTTTTCAGACATTGCTTTTGTAGTGATTGCCACGCTTGGGATCTCTCTGATTGAAGTATTTACCTTTCTCCCCTCCCATATTGCTCATTCACGCGCACTGAGAGATGGATTTAAATCTAATCCATTTGAAAAAAAGATGGACAAGGTGATGACTTTTATGCGCTTTAAAATGTATGCACCTGTATTGAAATTTGCCATTCATAATAAGGTAGCCACCTTATTTGTTACTACATCCTTTTTTATTATTTCTATTGGATTGATTGGAGGTGGTTATGTGAAAACCACATTTTTCCCAAATATTGATGCGGATAACATTATTGTAAATATTGAGCTCTCACCAGGGACTACAGAGGAGGTTACCAACAGTATTTTACAGCGTATTGAAAATTCAGTATGGCAAGTAAATGAGGATCTTATTGCTGAACGTACTGATGGGAATGATGTAATTCTGATGATTGATAAAAAGATTGGGCCATTAGCTCATCAGGGATATTTAAATGTTGTCATGCTCGATGGGGAAACCCGTGGAATTAAGTCTATTGTTGTACAGGAAGCACTTCGTCAGAAAACAGGTGAGATCAAGGAGGCTAAAAAGGTTTCTTATTCTGCACTTACTCCTTTTGGAAAGCCTGTTTCTATTTCCCTTACAAGTGCTGATTATTCAGAACTTGAAGGTGCCAAGCAAGATTTAAAAGAAGCGCTAAGAAATATGTCAGAGCTCCGGGATGTTATCGATAATGAAACGGAAGGGCTAAGAGAGATCAATATTGAATTGAAAGAGAAGGCTGAGCTGTTAGGGTTAAATTTACAGCAGGTAATCAATCAGGTAAGGCAGGGTTTTTATGGACTGGAAGTACAGCGATTGCAACGTGGAGAAGATGAGGTGAAGGTTTGGGTACGTTACGCTGAAGAAGATCGAGCCTCCTTATCTAAACTTGAAAATATGCGGATTAGAGTACCTGGTGGTAACGAATACCCCCTCACTGAAATAGCTAATTTTAAGTATGGTAAAGGAGTAATTGGAATCAATCACCAGGATGGAAGACGGGAAGTTCGTGTCGAAGCAGATATTTCCAGTGACGAAATATCCACCACGGATGTGAACTCGGTAATTAACCAGGAAATTCTCCCAGTATTGTATGCCAGTTATCCTGGGCTAAAAGCTACTTTTGAAGGCCAGGTAAGAACCACAGCAAAGACCACAGGTTCGATGTCGAAAGCTGGTCCGGTGGTGCTGTTTGTAATGATTGCATTGTTAATCATTTCATTTCGCTCCTTTTCTCAAACATGGGTGGTTCTAATGATCATTCCTTTGGCTCTTGTGGGTGTTGTTGCGGGCCATTTTTTACATGGTATTGCCATTTCTATTCTTTCTATGCTTGGAATGGTTGCATTGATCGGCGTATTGGTCAATGATTCTCTAGTGTTTATCAACACATTGAATCGTCGATTGAGGGAGGGAATGGAATATGAGGAAGCCATTTTCAATACAGGAGTATCGCGATTTCGTCCTATTATACTAACCTCTATTACTACTATTGCAGGTTTAGGACCTTTGATCCTGGAGAAAAGTTTTCAGGCACAGTTTCTGGTTCCAATGGCCGTATCTATTGCTTATGGATTGGCGGCAGGAACATTCCTTACATTATTATTATTACCAACATTGCTGATTATAATGAACCGCCTCAAAGTTTATTTGCATTGGTTATGGGTAGGTAAAAAGCCTGCAAATGAAACCGTAGAAGCGGCAGTTAAAGAATCTAAAAATGAGTACTACAATGAATATTAATAAATCCATCTTAGTAATACTTGTACTGACTTTGAGTATATATCAGGTCCGGGCGCAGGAGATCCTGACCATTGATCGGGCGATTCAGATTGCACTGGAAAATAATTTCGATATACAGGTAGCCAAAAAAAGTAATGAGATCAATCAGAATAATATCTATGTTGGAAATGCTGGATTACTACCCAGGGTATCGGTAAATGCCTCTCATTCTGAAAGTAATAATACTAATCAGTTAAATTTTGCACCGCCAGATCAGGATGATATTGATGCTTCAGGGGTAGGTTCAGATGCATCTGCTGCATCAATTGATTTAGCATATACTTTATTTGATGGATTGGGGAATGTATATCAATATAGAAAGCTAAAGTCATTAGGGGATGGGAGTGAGGTACAGACCAAGATTGCAGTGGAAAATACGCTTACACAAACAGTCGCATCTTATCTTGAAGTTGCCAGACTGAGTGAAGCCTATAGTATTTCGGTAGAAACTACGGATATTTCTAAGGACCGATATGAACGAGCCAAGACTCGATATGAGTATGGAAATGCCTTAAAGATAGATTTGCTTACTGCAGAAGTGGATTTGAATTCTGACAGCGTTAGTCTTTCCCAGGCTGAACTTAATCTAAGAAATGGAAAGCGGAATCTAAATCTGTTATTGGCCAGAGATCCAGGTATTGACTACGAGGTGGACCTGGATATTGAAATCAATGAAAACATGATACTTGATGAGGTTATGGAAAAAGCCAAAGCCAATAATTCGTCCCTTTTGTTAAGTCAAACTGATTTATCTACTGCGGAGCTGGATATGAAGATTGCGCGGAGTAGCCAGATGCCCAGATTGACCTTAAATGGATCTTATGGTTATAATCGTACTTCCAGCGATGTAGGATTTATTCTTTCCCAAAGCAACCTTGGCTTTAATGCCGGATTGGGCTTATCCATGGACATCTTTGATGGGAACCGAAAGCGTAAAACTATTCAGAATTCAAAAATTGCTTTCGAAACTTATGAAACCCGAATGGATCAGACTGAAATGCAGGTCGAGAAAAATGTAATGAATGCCTATGATGTATACCAAAACAGCTTATATCTTCTGGAAGTTGAGCAGCGGAACCTGGCAACATCTCAGCTAAATTTTGACCGTAATCAGGAAGCATATAATCTTGGTCAGGTGACCAATACTCAGCTGAGGGATGCTCAATTAAATCTGGCTCAGGCTAGAACCAGGATAAATAATCTATCCTTTACTGCTAAGTTAGCATTGGTAGAGTTGCTGAGATTAAGCGGTGATTTGGTTACGGATTATTAGGTATACCTTAATTCTTTTTCCAAAGACCCTGGAAGTATCCTCCGCTTTGTGATAATCTACGATGGGCCTGATAGACATCCGCTTCAGCTAGTAAGTTATAGCCATTTAGCATTTGATTATAGTCTTCAAAAAGAATCTTATTTTTAACTCCGGCTGTTGAGCTACTTTCTTTACCTTTTCGTGCCTGGAGGAGATAAATGGATTCGGACTGGATAAAGCTGAGATAGTTTGAAACAATATTTGGCTCCATTTCACCAAAGCTGGCAGCATTCCAGAATATATCAAAAGAAAAATCTTTCAGTAAAGGAAACTGCCAATTGCCAAACATGTGAATTTTTCCTTTTTCCAGATTCTGAAGACTATCAATGTCCATATGGTCTGTTGCGGAAGCTATTTGAGATGGAAAGACCTTTTCCAGATAATGCTCACAAAGAAACAAAGGTGAAGGAAGATCAAAACAAAGAATGGTCAGGTCGGGATACATCTTTTTAAGAACCTCTATCTGGAATCCTGACCCTGAGCCCAGTTCTACAATAATTTCATCTCCCCGAAACGGACGTTCTTTTTGGATGAAACAATACCTCAGATAATAACTCAAAAATTGGAGGGTATAGTTTTTCCCATCAATGGCAAATAGATCATTCGGTGAACCATAAGTACTGGTTTCAATATTTTCTAAAGGAGTAGCATTCGATATTCTTCCTACTAATTTACAATGCCTGAAAGCCATTTCCCGAATATCTTTCAGATTCAAATTGTAAGGCATGAATATTTTGTCGGTAGAAGGGAGACTTCTTAGTCCTTTAAGTATAGTCTTTTTCCAGAAGGGAATATGTGGGGGGTAATGATATACGGCTTCACTAAATCCAAAGGTTCCAAAAATAGGATATTGACCACTTCGCAACTCACCAAGATCAGCAGACTTGATTTCATTATAGATCTTATCCTCATAGTTCTTCCAATACCTACCAGCATGGTAAATCTCAGGTGCAGAAGCATACGCTTCCAGTAGTTGATCAAGTCGGTCTAGCATCGCTTTAGTTAAACCCAAAAATTGGATAATTACAGCGTTAAACCAACAATCATCTTCAATTTTTAAGATTTATATCCTAATGCTTTCTCAAAAAATGAATTTAAAGGAAGTGTAGTCTGGAATTTATCAACCAGTATATCGACCAGATTATTTGAGGTGATCTCTGTGGATTTAATTTTAAAGAACCAATAAAACTCTTTATTAGCGATCAGGGGTTGAATTTCTGACGTTTCCTGAAACTCCTTGGGTAGTCGCTTATTTTTTTCACCGCTAATTTCTCCAAAAATTTCTGTAAAATTTTTGTCACTTATCAACTTATTAAATTCATCGAGATGGTCAGCAATGTATTCTCTAATAGCCTGAAGTTGCTCCTTTTCAAGCATCATTGAGCCGGAATAGACCCTGATATCCTTATGATTCACCTGCACATAAAGTCCAGGTCTTGTTTTATCCTTGACTCCTCCTGGCATGACCATGCCTGCCATATGAATCTTATAGGGAGTCTTATCAGCACTGAATCGAATATCCCGATTTATGCGCATCACGGAGAAATTTGTAGAAAGATCAGCTTCAGGGTAGAATTCCTGGAGATGTTCTGCCAACGTAGTCATAAAATTCTTAAAGGGTATTTTGATGTTTTTTTCATACCGTTTTCGGTTTTGATCAAACCATTCCTTAGAATTGTTCTTTTCCAATTCTCTGAAAAAGGATGCATAATCTTTATCAAAATGTACCATAGTTATCAGGTTAAATTATTTCCATTCTCCAGCGTAAGAAATGTCTTCTCCAGTGGTTGCACTTAAATAATCATACTTCAAACGGGAAATTTGTTTGATGTGTAGAAAATCATGTGCCCCCCAGTTGGATAGAAACTTCATGGCCGTCATGGGTCCGAAATGGGGGTGTTGATGAACATTTTGCCAGTTGGGTTGGTCCAATGACTTTAGCCAGTTTAAGGAGGTCGTCCTTTCGCTGAGAAACTCTATGACAGACTCATTATAATCTTTGGATAGATATGCCCGTTCTTTTACCCATCCCACCGGGTCTATAGGATCAAAAGAATTTTTAGGCTGCTCAAGGATATGTTTGGTTCTCTTCCGCCAGTCTTCATTTTCCTCATCAATCAGATGACGCACAATTTCCAGCATACACCATTTATCAGAATGTTGTTTCCACAGGTATTCTTCTTCGGTTAATCCCTTAAGCAAGATCTCAAATATCGCCCGGTTCTTTTCCAGCTGTTTTATAATTTCCTGTGGAGTCATATTTATACCAATTTAATAGATTCTGAGTTAATGCAATAACGTAATCCTGTGGGTGCAGGTCCGTCTGGAAAAACATGTCCCAGATGTCCATCGCATACATTGCACATTACTTCCACCCGAACCATCCCAAACGAAGAGTCCTTTATATATTTAATGGCATTTTCACGGATAGGCTCTGTAAAGCTAGGCCATCCTGATGAGGACTCAAATTTTATGGTAGAGTCAAAGAGCTCTGTATCACAACAAATGCAGGCATATTTTCCTTCTTCAAAAATGGCACATAACTCTCCGGAGAAAGGTGCTTCTGTACCTTTTTTTCGGGTAATTCTATATTGCTCAGGAGTAAGTTGGGATTTCCACTCTTCCTCAGTTTTTTCTACCCTTCGATCAGGTTCCGGACTGCCATGGTTGGCGAATTTTATTACGTCGTTCCAATTCATAAATTTCTTTTTAGATATAACTGTTTTTAGGTATAAAAGTTCTTCTATAATTCGCAATTCATTTTAAGAATCGGGTGCTCATTTCCCCTATGATCCTGGATGTAAATGCGCTCTCCCTTGACTAAAATAAAACCAGCTTTTTTATAGCAGCGTATGGCTGGCAAATTACTTTTCATTACAAAAAGATCGACCCATCCTACAAAGTAGGAATGTTTGACTTCGTTTAACAATGCATTTACAAAAGCTGTCCCTAATCCTTTTCCACGTTCTTTTCCAACCAATAATCTCCCTAATCGAACAGAACTATGATTTTGAGGAATGATTTCTCCAAATGCTACAGGCTCATGCTGGAACTCAGCGATGTAAAACTGACGGTCCTTATGGATCTCTTGATAATTACTTATCTGCTTTGAATCAATGGGAAAAGTAAAATCCGGACCTGCAAATTGAAAGAGAATCTCGGGGTCTGTGATCCAGTCTTTAAGATGTTTAAAATCTGTTGGCTGATAGTGTCGAAGAATGACATCCATGTCAGAGTTGGCTCATGCTCAAATCAATGCGTTTCCAAAGTTCATCCATCCATTCGTGATGTTCTGGTTTTATAAGACAGGAGCGAAGACAGAGCAATTGATCTGAATCAATAATTATTGAATGTTTAACACGGAGTTTTTTTGAGGGATACCGAAACAAGGAAAGATATAGCTGATTTTTTTCAGCCTGGTCAAAAAATTGCTGAGCCAATACTGACATTTCTGCAGTTCCAGACCCCTTAATAGCCCAAACAACAATATCCAATTCAGGTTCAAGCAAGGGGAGAAACCGTTCGTCATTTTCCAATCGATGATATAAATCGATAGCCGCAGACCGGCAATCCTCCAGACTTTGAGCAAATTTCCCCCTTTGTACAGGTGGTAGCAGTTGATGGGTAGCCCAAAGTGCAACTGCAGCAGCGCCTGGCCTGGAGCATTCCAGACTTATTTCTCCCAGATGTACCTCATCTGAGGTATAGTAGGTATATGGAGAATCATGACGATAATATTGATAAACGTCTGGGTCCTTAAAAACAATGCAACCACATCCATAAGGTTGAAGACCATGTTTGTGCGGGTCAATAACCAGACTGTTGGCCTGATAAATAAGATCAAACTCTGATTTTACCTTAAGATTAGAAGCCAGTTTAAAGTATCCTCCATATGCCCCATCAATATGTATTCTAAAGTCATATTTTTCTTTCAGCCTTAGAATATCAGAAAGCGGGTCTACAGCTCCTATGCCTGTTGTTCCCATAGTAACGATAACTGTACCTACATTGCCTTTCTTTAGCTTTTCCTCCAATCTTAGCAGGTCCATTTTTCCCGATGGAGTGCTTTCAACATACTCATAATCCAACTTTAACACTTCGGTTATTCGGCTATGTGTATAATGAGCCTGATCAGATCCTACAATTATTTTTCCCGGGTGAATTTTTCCAGCAACCCATAACGCTTCCAAATTTGCCATAGTGCCTCCACTTGTCAAATGTCCCATGTGTGATTTCCACCCAATCATTGAGGCAATATCTGAGACTACTTCTTTTTCCATAGCGGAGGAGGCACGTCCACCATCCAAAGCATGATTGTTTGGATTGATCCATAGACTCATCATGTAAGCCAGACGAGCAACGGGGTGGGGTGGCTTCAGCATTTGTCCTGCATATAATGGATGAAAGTATGGATAATTATCCTGCATTTTTTCGGCAGCTATGGTCAGTACTTTTTCCATCTTTTGCAGCTCATATTCAGGAATTTCCGGCAGGTCAGGTAAATTATAGCCTTCCTGAATTTTTTCAAGGAGTAGAGTAAGTAATTTTATGGATTCCTTTTCAAGCATAATCAGGGAGTGAAAAAACTGAAAACATCTTGAGGTATTGATTTACCCAGTATCTCTCTAAGGCTTTTACTGTTCTCAGCAAATTTCCAATTACCAACGGTCTTTTGATCTTTGATGGCAAATAAATATATATTTCCTTTGGATACGATCATTCTTGCCATAGGATCGTATTGAGCATCTCCATATTCTGTAGTGAGTGTTTCAACGGTTTGGTCAATAACTTGCTGTGTCCATTCATCTCCTTTGAGTAAAATACGCATGTTCATAGAGTAATTGATCATTGCATACTGGCCAGTTCCACTAAAATATGGATCGGATATGCTGGTGATTTTCATTTCGGAAAACTCTGTAGTCATAGAAGGGTTATCCATCATTTCTAGTAGCGAAATAAACTGCTCCCGGGTTATGTAATCAAAAATACCTGGATAGGTGTTGTTGGTTACTTTTTCCCAGTCCTTTTGCTGCATTGCTTGGATATACTCTTCAGCCAATGACTGTATTTGAGCCGTATTTTGAGCTAATAGAGGAATTGCCAAAATGCAGATGAAGCAAAATGTACTAATGAGTCTCATTCTGATTATTTTTTTAAGTAAAGTTAAAAGAGTATAGATAAAAGAATATAAAAAAAGGAGTATTGTAGTAAAAACTAGGGAATTAGGTTCCAAAACATAAAAAATTCGTCTTTTTTCTCTAAGTACAAAGCCATTGTATTCTTATCTTAGCTGTTCATATGCAATTTCAAAAATTCATTGGATCAATTGTTTTTCTGTTTTTTGTTTCGGGATTCTTATATGCTCAGTCAATCCGTCAACTGGAAGATAATCTTGAAAATGTATTTGGGACAAAAAAGCTGGAGGTGCTAAATGAACTTACTGATCATTACTATTCTCAAAACTCGAAGAAGGCCTTACGGTATGGCAGGCAGGCAGTAAGCATTGGAGAAAATTTATATTATAAAAATAAAAAGTACTCTAATGATCCGGCAATTATTAATTTAGTACTTGCCTATAATCAATTAGGGAAAGCATACTTCCGAAAAGGAAATTATACGGATGCACTGGATGTCTTCACCAGAAGTGAAAGAATCTCAAATTCAAAGGGATTTAAATCCGAGTGGGATATGTCCATTGAATACCTGACCAGGTTGGATTCAATAGCCAAGATTGGAGAAATGGATGATAATTTTTTTACCCGTACTCTCGGAAACCTCGAATTAGGTGAAGTGATTAATAAAACCTCTGAGGATATTAAAATCAATAATGAAATCAGATTAGGAGAAAAAAGAGCCGAAGATGGAAAGTATCAAGACGCCATTGAGCATTATAACCGAGCCATTGGACTACTGCGCAATCAGGGAGAAACCAACAAAATTAATTCACTTAGAGTCAGGATAGCAGAGCTCTATGAGAAGCTTAAGGAGTATGCTAGTGCTCGAGATGTCTTGAATGAAGCCATTGAGGATAATAAAAATCAGGTAGATAGTCTTAATACACTAAGGAACTTTGAGGAAGAAATGGATACTTCTTCCTATTTAACATCGCCTTCTATGAGCGTGCAATTCCGTGATTCCCTGATTCAGGAAAAAGAGAATATTCGACGACTTATGTTGGAACCTTCAGGATTAGATAAGTCTCAGGAATATCTGGACAGATATATTGAGCTCACTAATAAGATTAGAGAAGACAGTATAATTCAACGATCGGAGCAGGAAAAAATGGATCGTGAGATTCTATTGCTACAGCAACAAAAGAAAATTGCGAATCTGAATTTACAGGCATCTGAAGTGGAGAAAATCAGGCAGGTACGGTTCAGAAATACAAGTATTGGTATTGCATTTCTTATTCTGATTGTTACACTCTTTGTATTATATCTCTATTACATTAAGAGAAGGGAGAATTCTAAGCTTAGTATTGCTTATGCTGATCTTGATAAAGCCAATTCCAAGTTGGAAGAAGCAGAGAAGCGTATTGTAAAGCTGCTGAACCAGCATGTGTCAGGAGATATTGCTGAGGAGTTGCTTAGAAATGAACATAAAGATGAAGGTTCCAATGCCATCGCCCGTAAATTTGTGTGCATCATGTTCGTAGACATCCGAGATTTTACTCCTCTTGCTGAAACTCTTTCTCCTGAAGAGCTCATTAATTATCAGAATAAGATCTTTGGATTTATGATTGATGTTGTAAATACTCAAAATGGGAATATTAATCAACTATTGGGTGATGGCTTTATGGCCACATTTGGTGCTCCTTTCTCACGAGGAAATGATTGTCAAAATGCGTTCAATGCAGCAAATCAGATTATTCATGAGCTTGAACAAATAAATAAGGACGGGGAAATTCCTCATACCAATATTGGAATTGGTTTACATGCAGGCTATGTGGTTGCTGGAAATGTGGGAACAGAGGATCGTAAACAATATTCCATTACCGGAAATACTGTAATTATTGCGAGCAGGATTGAACAATTGAATAAAAAATACAAATCTCAACTTCTTATATCAGAGGAGGTATTCACCAAACTTGAAAACAGTTCTCAAAGCCCGGAATCTCTGTTTGAAGTTTCGGTAAAAGGAAGATCTCAGCCGATCAGGATTATGAAAGTTTTGTAATAGTCATAACTATCCTCCTAATTGGAATAGGCAACAACATCCAGCACTTCCATAAAAGAAGACAGAATAATCAGAGCGATCAGTATGCCCAGAAACAAAAAATACCACTGAGTGTTTTTCTTCACATTTTAAAGACACTCCATTGTTCTGTTTCGTTGGAAATTACTTTTCGGCTAATAAAAGTATTCCAAATTTTGAGTCAATACTTACTCTTCCCATTTTAACCAGGCTAGTAGCTCCGGAATAATAATCAATAATTTCTGCTCCGTTTTCAAAAGCAGCACTAACATCTACTATTTTTTGGCCTGAATTTAAACCCAAACCAACCATAACCTGGTCTGAAATAGAACCATTGTCAAAAGTTCTTTTGAATAGATAAGGAGATTCAGAAACCATTTCATGAATTCCTGCACCCACAGATACATGGTCTCTCCTAAATCGACCAAGTTTTTGCCAGTGTTCAAGTACCGCTTGAGTTTCAAAACCATTTTTCTTTTTATTGGTTTCCAATTCTCCCCAATTCATAAATGACCTTAGCGTGGCGTCTCCTTCGGTACCTTGAATATCAAGAGAACGTTGTGTCTCATCACCGTAATAAACTTGTGACGCACCAGGAGTCAATAATAGTTTAGTTCCTGATTCCATGGGTCTTTCCCGAAATTTGTCAAAGGGAGTGGAATCATCGTGGGAGGTAAGATAGTTGACTACACTTTTTCCTTTTAACCCATCCTGAAGGATATTGGAGTACTTTGAGAAAATCTCTTCATAGGATTTTTGTGCATCACTTTTAAACTCAAAATTGATTAAAGACCAGAAGCCATTGGCAAAGAAATCAACTTCCTGATCTCCGTCATAATCATAAATTCGCATCTTGGAAATACTGTAACCGTATACTTCTCCTACCATATAAAATTCATTGTTGTCCATTACTGCCTCCGGATGCTCAGATTTCCAATCTTCAAATGCTTTTACTGCTTCGGCATATAATTCAGCCCATATAGAGGCTTCAGTATGCTTTACAGTATCCACTCTAAATCCATCCACACCAAGCATTCGAATATAATCGGTAAGCCATTTGATTATATAAAATCTTGGAGCTCTTGGGTACCCTGTACGGGCGAAAAATTCATCTAGTTCCTGGATCTCTTGTTCAAGCCTGCCTTCACTTTCCCATTTAGCTTTTAAAAATTCTGGCAATTCAACTTCTTTATTGCTTTCGGTCCTAATATCGGGGAGGTTATCCGTCAAGGCACAGCTTACACTGGTTTCCAGAGTTTTATAATCACATTTTGGTTTTTCCCGAACCCAGTCTGAAGGCCATACAGGGTCTTTATCAGTAACGGGACCGGTATGATTAATTACTACGTCTAACAAAATCCTGATATCGTGAGCATGAGCTGTTTCAACCAGTTCAGCCAATTCCTCCAGAGTTCCAAAATTGGGGTCTAAAGTAGTCCAGTCTTTGGCCCAATAACCATGAAAACCATAGGTCGCACCAGTTCCTTCATCTACAATTTCACTAATCTGTTCCACTACAGGTGTAAACCAGATGGTATTTATTCCCAGCTTATCAAAGTAACCTTCATTTATTTTTTGAGTAATCCCTTTTATATCACCTCCCATAAACCCGCGCAGTTTGGCAGTCTCTTTGGTACGATTAAGGGTAATGTCATTTTCCTTATTGCCATTACTGAATCGATCCGTCATCATAAAATAAATATTTGCATTCTCCCATAAAAATGGTTTTTCTGCACTCTCAAATGCAGATTTTTTACTTTCAGGACTTTTGTTCTCCTCTGAAGGATTTTGCTGACAACTAACTGCCAGGAGGAGAATTAATGTTATGTATAGAACTCGTTTCATGGGATTTAATTTTAAAATGAGGTAGCTAACCTAGAAAGGGTTTAATGGCATTAAATATAGTAAGAGTACATTCAATTCACAATCGACATTAAAATTGCCTTCCTGAATTATTGGATATTAGTATATTGTCTTTGATCTAACGTATAGAAAAATGTGTAGAAATATTAAAACCTTGTTCAATTTTGACCCTCCGGCCACTGATGAAGAAATACTTGCAGCTTCACAACAATTTGTTCGGAAGTTAAGCGGTTTTCAAAAAGCATCGATGGCAAATCAGGAAGTAATGGATCGTTGCGCGGAAAAAATGGCCGTATTGGCTCATGAACTTCTGGATAGTTTGGTGACACAGGCTCCCAGTAAAAACAGGGAAGAGGAAGCGGGGAAGGCCAGAATGAGAGCGGTAAAGCGTTTTGGAAGGGCCGTTTAAGGTATTCTCCTATTTATGTGCTGTGCCACTGCTTCAGCAAATTGTATGGCTGACTCAGAATTGAAACGAAACCAAAGTTCAGGCTCAATTAATTCCAATTCCATGAGAATTGGTTTTTGGAATTCATCCCAGGTAACATCCACTCTAGCATATATGGGCATTGTATTGCATAAACGGGTCACATTTTCAGCAAATTCAATCTCTTCAGGATTTGGAACATATTCATGAACCGTTCCTCCAAAATCATCCTGAACTCTAAAATCTCCTTTTTTTGCTATTTTCAGGATTGAATGTGAGTACTTTCCACCAAAGACCATCATAGAAATTTCACCCTTATGCATAATCTGTGGTTGAAACTCCTGCAACATATAATCTTCTTTTAAGATAAGTTCTTTAAACAGAGATTCATGATTGAATATATTTTTCGGATTAAGACGATAGGTATGTCTGGCACCTCCGGAAATCATGGGTTTTAAAATTGCTTCCTTCCATCCACTCTGGACAAAGATATGTTCAAGACTTTCTTTTATGCCTTTTTTGAGAGTTAGAGTTGCAGGTATTTTTACCCCTTTGCTTTCAAGGTCCAACAGATAATGTTTATCGAGATTCCATTTAATCTGTTCAAAAGGATTAATAAAACTAGTTTTTGTCTTTGATTCATTTAGCCATTGGTCAAATTCTTCAAATCGATCAAAATAATCCCAGGTGCTTCGGAACAATGTAAAATCAAAAGCCTGCCAATCTATCCCTTTTCTAGCCCAGTCAAGGCGGCTTACCTGAAAGCCATGTTTTATTAGTGCTTCGGCAACTAGGCTGTCTTCCATCAAAATATTTTCAATATAAGGATTGACCTCAGACGGGTTTTCGTAACGTGACTCGGTGAGAATGGCTATATGCATGGCCTAAAATTGAAAATTAATAAGGAAACTTGAAAAGCAAAGACAAGAATTGTTAATTTCGTTGTTCATCAAAAACATGACTAATGAATAAGATTTCAATAATTTTTGTAGCTATAGTTTTAATTTTCACTACTGTCAAAGCTGACGAACCCGATCAATACCAGGAAAAAGTTAAAACCTTAGATTCTACGCTGGCTACACTTTATGGAGTCATTTCAGGAGAAGCTGGAGAAGAAAGAGATTGGGACCTATTTCATTATCTCTTTGCAGCTGATGCTCGTTTGATTCCATCCTTCAAGGATAAAGAGGGAAAAATTACTTATCAATCTCTTACGCCAGCTGGATATGTTGAACGTTCGGGTAAGTGGCTTGTGGAAAATGGATTCTATGAGATAGAAATTGCTAGAGAGGTGGATAAATTTGGGCCAGTAGTTCAGGTATTTAGTACTTACGAATCCTATCATTCCAAGAAGGATAAGGAACCATTTATGCGAGGGATTAACAGTATCCAGCTGCTCAATGATGGAGAGCGTTGGTGGGTACTTAATATTTACTGGTCGCAGGAATCAGAAGAAAACCCAATTCCTAAACAATATTTACCCAAATAAAAGTAATGGAAATATCCAATTTACAGGGTGGAGTTAAACTACACAATGGAGTAGTTATGCCTTACTTTGGTTTGGGGGTATTTCAGACCAACAGTGGGGAGGAAGTTATTGAAGCTGTGAAAGCAGCATTGCTTCATGGCTATCGTCATATTGATACTGCAGCCATTTACAAAAATGAAGCAGGGGTAGGTGAGGGGATAAGAAAATCCGGAATAGCTAGAGAGGAAGTATTTGTGGTTTCTAAGGTATGGAATAAAGATCAAGGGTACGAAACTACGATTGATGCATTTCATCAAAGTCTGGAAAAACTAAAAATGGAATATCTTGATCTTTACCTTATTCATTGGCCGGTGACGGGAAAGTTCAACGATACCTGGAGAGCCTTGGAAACACTCTATTCATCGGGCAAGGTAAGAGCCATTGGGGTCAGTAATTTTTTACAACATCACTTGGAGAAATTATTACTGACGTGTGATGTGATTCCCATGGTTAATCAAATGGAGTTTCATCCCTTTTTGTTGCAGCAGCCTTTAC
>Ga0316204_10007266_pt1 | contig 16380 bp, 16 predicted proteins | sample 6monrhotite_MG_2_FD_205661 | JGI IMG/M metagenome (GOLD analysis project Ga0316204, IMG submission 205661) | Microbial mat bacterial communities from mineral coupon in-situ incubated in ocean water Damariscotta River, Maine, United States -... | ecosystem: Environmental > Aquatic > Marine >... | reverse complement strand
GACGGATCGTCCGGGGATTCGTTAGCGCAGCGAGCACACGTCGAATCTACCCAGGGGCACCGCGCCGCCCAGGACGGTCGGGAAGTCCAAGACCCCATCAGGCAGCACGACGGCGCCTCGACGAGACGCTCAAACACCGAGCCCGCGACTGCCGAGACCGATCGAAGCGTCACCAAAAACATCCGTCAAACCGAGCCGAACCCGACGACCGATCCGACGACCGATCCGACAACCGACAACCGACAACCGATCCGACAACCGATCCGACAACCGACAACCGATCCGACAACCCGACCATCAAATATAAAGATCATCCTCCAAGATCCCCGACCCACCCTTCACAAACTCCCGAAGAATCTCCAACGGAGCCTCCCGAGCAGCCTCCGGAGGCCCCACCCACTCAATCCGCTTGTTGTACAGAAACGCCAGCCGATCAGTGACCGTAAAACAAGAGTCCATATCGTGGGTGACAACAATGGAAGTCACCCCCAGGCTCTCCTGAAGGTGCCGAATCAGCCCATTGATACGGCGTACATTGATGGGGTCCAATCCCGTCGTCGGCTCGTCATAAAGGATGACGTCCGGCTTGATAGCGATCGCCCGAGCGAGCCCCACGCGCTTCTTCATGCCGCCGCTCAGTGACGCCGGCTTCTGATCCTCGATCTTGCCGAGGCCCACCTGATCGAGCACCTCGCGGACCCGGGCGGTCATCTTGTCCTCGTCCTTCCAGCCGTGCTCGATCAAGGGGTACTTGATGTTCTGAGCGACCGTCAGCGAGTCGAACAGCGCCGCGCCCTGGAAGAGCATCGCGATGCGGCGGCGCAGCGCCAGCAGCGCCTTGGGCTTCATGGTGGTGACCTCCTCGCCGAAGGCCGTGATGCTGCCCTCGTCCGCGCGCAGCAGGCGGATCAGCATCTTCAACGTCACGGACTTCCCCGTACCCGAGCCCCCGATGATGGTCAGGGTCTCGCCGCGGTAGATGTCGAGGTTCAACCCCTCGAAGATCACGTTCGAGCCGAACGCCTTGTTGACCCCCTTGAAGGAGATGATGGGCTCGACGGGTGTGACGGGTGTGGGCTCAGCCATAAATCTTTAGGAAGATGTTGGTCAGGAGGAAGTTGGAGACCAGCACCGTGATGCTGATGGCGACCACCGTGTCGGTGGTGGCGCGGCCCACGCCCTCGGTGCCGCCGTGGGTGTGCAGCCCCTGGTAGCAGCCGAGGATCGCGATGAAGTAGCCGAAGAACACGGACTTCGCGAGGCCGTGCACCAGGTCGACCACCCCGAGGGTGTCGATCACCTGCTCCAGGAAGAAGCGCGGGGTGATGCCCACCTCGTTCATGGCGACCAGCATGCCGCCGAAGCAGCCCACGAAGTCGGCGAGGATGGTGAGCAGCGGGAGCATGATGATGCAGGCGACCACCCGGGGGACCACCAGCTTCTTCACCGGATCCGCGCCGAGGGCCTGGATCGCGTCGACCTGCTCGGTCACCGTCATGGAGCCGATCTCGGCGGTGAAGCCGCTGCCGACCCGGCCGCCCACCAGCACCGCGGTGAGGGTGGGACCGAGCTCGCGCACGATGCCGAGGCTCACCAGCTTGCCGGTGTAGAGGCTCGCGCCGTAGGGCTCGAGCCCCACGGCGAACTGCACGGCCATGACCGCGCCGGTGAAGAGGGCGGTGAGCACCGCGATGGACCAGGAGCCGATCCCCGCCCGATCCAGCTGGTCGACGAGCAGATCCAGGTTCCAGGGCGGCACGAAGACCGCCTTGAAGGTGTCGAGGGAGAGCCGGGCGACGCCGCCAATGTGCCCCATCAGCTCGACGACGCCGTTCATGAGCGCCTCAAGGCTTGGTCCGGAAGCCGTCGCGGGCTGCGGTGTATCCGCGCCACGCCGCCTCGAAGCTGGAGGGCGGGGCGATGACGACGAAGTCGTACACGCACTGATCCTTCTTGATCACCGTGGCGGCCAGCTCGACGGGAACCCCGTCGATGCCACCTCGCACGCGGCGGGTGAAGGCGCTGCGGCCGTTGAGGGTGCTCTCCTCGGCGGAGACCTCGACCTCATCCTCGAGGCCGAGGGTCATGCGCTCGGCGAGCTGCCGAAGCTCGCTGTCCTCGTAGCGGACCCCGCAGTTGGAGTCGGTGTAGATGGAGGCGCCCAGGTCGTCGTTGAGCCAGGCGTTGTCGGCGCCTCCGGGCTTGACCGAGCGCCAGCCCGAGCCCGGATCGGCCATTGAGTAGCGGCCTTCGAGGCGGCTGGCCTTTCGGGAGGACGAGCAGCCGGTGCTCAGCACCGCCACGGCGCTCAGCGAGACAGTCAACAGCAGCAACGAGCGCTTCACGCCGCGCCTCCCTGACCGTATCCCGCCGCTTCCTCTTCGAGGATGTGCAGGAACACCTCCTCCAGATCCTGCGCGTCGCCCTGCGACTTCTCGCGCAGCTCGTCGTAGGTGCCCTGGGCGATGATGCGGCCGCGGTTGATGATGGCGAGGCGGTCGCAGACCTCCTGAGCCGTGTCGAGGGAGTGGGTCGACAGGAAGACCGTGCGCCCCTCGGCGGCGATGCCCCGGAAGACCTCCTTGATCTGCTTGGCGCCCCGGGGGTCCAGGCCGACCATGGGCTCATCGACGATGAGCAGCCGCGGCGAGTGGAGCTGAGCGGCGGAGAGCACGAGGCGCTGCTTCATGCCGTGGGAGTAGCCCTCGATGAGACGGTCCGCGAACTCCAGCAGGCCGTTCCGGTCCAGCAGCTCGTCGCCGTAGGTGCTGATGGGGCCATCCTCCATGCCGTAGAGGCCGCCCACGAACTGCAGGAACTCCCGGGCCGTGAGCTTCTCGTAGAGGTAGGGCCGGTCCGGGATGTACCCGATGCGCCCCTTGGCGTTCACAGGATCGGCGTGCATATCGACGCCGTCGATGGTCACGGTGCCGGCGGTCGGGGGCAGGATGCCGGACAGCAGACGGATCGTAGTGGTCTTTCCGGCGCCGTTGGGGCCGAGGAAGCCAAACACCTCTCCGGGCTTGACGTGCAGGTCCAGAGGGTGGAGCGCCTGGAACTTGCCGTAGCGCTTCTCGAGTCCACTCGTGCGGATCATTCGGGCTGGCTCCCTGCACTGCCTTCGGGAGTCTCGTCCTTAATCAGCTCGAAGCCGATCCGCCCCATCACACCCATCAGCTCGATCTGTCGGGCGAGGTCGCCTTCGACAATCTTGACGTGGGTGGCGTCGGCGGGGAACTGACCGAAGGTGGGATCGACGGGCACCCAGCCGGTCTCCTCGCCGAACCAGACCTCGGGCCAGGCGTGGTAGTAGAAGGCGCCCGTGTTGCTCACCCGGTCGCTGTAGACCAGCCCCGCGGCGATGCGGGCGGGGATGCCGCCGGCGCGGGCCAGCGCCACGAAGAGCGAGGTGTGCTCGTTGCAGTCGCCCTTGCCGACCTGGAGCACCTCGAGCGCGTTGGGCACGCCGACCACCGGGGTCTTCTCCAGGTACTTGTAGGTCCAGTCGACCAGCGCCTGCACGGCCTCCTTGCGGTCCCCGATGCCGCCCAGGGTCTTCGCGGACTGGGCCTGGATGTCGCGGTGGTCCACCGGCATGAAGGGGGTGGCCACCAGGAACTCCGCCATCGCCGGGCTGCTGTCGGCGACCTCGGGGCTCGGCAGCTCGGCCTTCATGGGCACGGAGATGATCACCCGGTCGTCGGTCAGCGTCTGCAGCGGCGGCTGACTGAAGATGCGGTCCAGCCCCACACCGGTGACCGCGAGGGACAGGGACATGCGCTCCCGGGGGTTCTTCAGGTAGCCCTTCAGCGGCACGGCCGAGAGGGCGATGAAGTCCACGGGCTCCTGGTCGTCAGGCATCTTCACGGCCTGCTCGCGGGTCTCGCGCACGCTCCAGATGGGCAGCCCGCCGCCGGACATCTCCTCACGCAGCGTGTCGCCGCCCCGGTTGATGAGCGTGCGGGACACGATGCCCTCGAAGTCGCGCTCGACCCAGAAGGCCTCGTTGCCATCGGGCAGGATCTCGGTGCCGATGACGCGCACGGTCATATTGGACTTGGCCAGCATGGTGGGGCTGAAGTAGGGCACCTCGAAGACCTGGCCCTCCTTCAAGTCGTTTTCGCTGGCGCGCGCGAGGTGATCCGCCAGCGTCAGCCCGATCTGCGGCGGCTCGTCGATGTCGATCTCGATGGTCGAGGCCTCGCCCGCCTGGAGCACCTCCAGCATCAGCGTGTCGCCCCGCACCTCGCCTCGCGCCGCCAGGTTCGCGGCGGCCGACTGCACCAGCACGTCGAAGCGCTGCAGGCGCCCCTCGCCGTCCACGACCGCGACGCCGGCCTGCACGATCTCCCGCAGCTCGCCGAAGAGCATCATCCGGTAGGCCGAGCGGGACTGGATGAGCTTGCCGCCCTCCACCGTCCGCGCCGTTCCGGTGAAGGCGTAGCCGACTTTTTGATCCTCTACATAGATGCCCATCCACTCCTCGGACATCGTCCCGGTGACCAGCGCGTCGACGTCGATGGGGATCAAGGTGCCGCTGTCATCTGTGGACCTTGTCAGGCTGATCCCGGCGAGCACAATCCAGGCGGCGACGACGGCCACCTCCACAAACGTCAACAGAGAGGCGCGTCGCATCCTGGGAGGAACTCCTTGCGAGCAGGTAACATCAGCACACTCAGGCTACTCTGCCACGAGGAACCCTGCTCACCATCGGCGAACCGGCAAGAGACTCAAGTGAAGCTACCTATCAGCGCCTGGGCGACGACAGATGTCGGGAACGTCCGCAAGCAGAACGAAGACAACTACCTGATCGACCGGGAGCTGGGGCTCTACGCGGTCGCTGACGGCATGGGCGGACACCAGCGCGGCGACGTCGCCAGCGCCCTCGCCTGCGACGTACTCCGGGAGCACGTCTCGGCCAACCGCGCCCTCATCGAGGCCTTCGCGAAGAGCGGCAGCCAGACGGACGCCCTCCTGGTGGAGCAGATGATCAAGGCCGGCTTCGTGCGCGCCTGCGAGGAGATCTACGAGGCCAGCGCCACCCTGGCCCAGTCCGGTCAGCCGGGGCGCATGGGCACCACCCTCGACGCGGTGCTCATCGTGAACCGGGTGGCCTTCCTGGCCCACGTCGGCGACGGCCGCATCTACCTCGCCCGCAACGGCGAGGCCCACCCCGTCACCGAAGATCACTCCCTCGTGCAGGAGCAGATCCGCGCGGGCGTGCTCACCCGCGAGCAGGCCCGCCGCGCAAAGCACCGCAACGTCATCACCCGCGCGCTGGGCGCCTTCCCCTCCGTGCTGGTCGACGCCCTGCAGCTCACCATCGGCGAGACCGACACCCTCCTCCTCTGCAGCGACGGCCTGCACGGCCGCATCCAGGACAGCACCCTCGGCGAGATGCTCGGCGGCGAGCTCGACGAGCGGGTGACTCAGCGGCTGGTCGAGCTGGCGGCCGAGGAGGGCAGCCGGGACAACATCACGGCCATGGTCATCCAGGTCGATCGCCAGGACACCGACGAGGTGCTGCTGCCCAACGCGGGCGCCGAGCACGTCGAGACCCTGCGCGCCTGCCAGCTCTTCGCGACCTGCACCTTCCGGGAGCTGCTCCGGGTGGCCGACGCCTGCGAGCTGCGGGAGTACCCGCGCGGCAAGCTCATCTTCCAGGAGGGAGACCGGGGCCAGGAGTGCTACATCATCGCCTCGGGCGTGGTGGACCTGCTGCGAGAGGGCGTGCTGCTGAGCCGCCTGGACACCTCCAGCTTCTTCGGCGAGCTCTCCTTCCTCGACGAGCCCGCCCGCTCAGCGACGGCGGTCGCCCGCGAGAACACCCGGCTGCTGGTGCTCTCCCGCGTGGCCTTCCTCGGCCTGCTGCGCCAGGAGTCCGCGCTCGCCAACAAGCTGCTCTGGCGGCTGCTCATCCGGCTCTCGCAGGTGGTCCGCGCCACCAACGCTCAGATGCTGGCCCAGCTCGCCCGCCTCGACAACGACGAGCCCTTCAACGGCGCCGAGGACACCTGGGTAGACTGAGGTTCGGGCCTCTCTACTTGAGGGCGTGGCCGATGCGCTCGGCGCGGGGCTTCCCGAACATGGGGATGCCCTCCTCGCAGGCGTCCAGTGACAGCCAGGTGAAGAGCGCCCGGCCCCGGATGTGATCGCGGGGCACGGGGCCCCAGACCCGGGAGTCTGAGCTGTTGTCCCGGTTGTCGCCCATCGCGAAGTAGTTACCCGCGGGCACCGTGTAGGGCCCGTAGTTGGAGAGCGGCGTGTTGCCCTTGCCGGTCAGCACGTCGTGGACGATGCCCTCGAGATCCTCGGTGTAGCGCTGGGTGTCGTGCCCGACGCAGTCGTCGTCGACGAAGTCGTACTTGTCGCCGTAGGTCTTCTCGGACTCGACCCCGTTGATCAAGATGGTGTTGTCCCGAACCTCGATCACGTCGCCGGGCAGCCCCACGATGCGCTTGATGTAGTCCGTCGCCGGAGCCGGCGGGTACTTGAAGACCACGATGTCGCCGCGGGCGGGCTCGTCCCAGCCGAAGATCTCGATGGTGGTGAAGGGCAGGCCGAGGAAGCCGGGGCCGTTCTCCAGGTCGATCCAGGGCACGTGCAGCCCGTAGGAGAGCTTGGAGACCAGGATGTGATCGCCGATCTCCAGCGTCGGGACCATGGAGCCCGAGGGGATGCGGAAGGGCGAGGCGATCACCGAGCGGATGAAGATCACCACGAGGATCGCGGGCCCCCAGGTGCGGAGCAGCTCGCCGAGCCCCCCGCTGGGGGTAGCCTTGACGGCCTTCTTCGGCTTGGGAGGGTCAGGAGTCTGGTTCATTCGATCCGCATGCCGGTTCGCCCAAGCCGGAAGCTGCCGATCTGGGGGATATCACCGTCGCAGGTATTCCAAGAGAGCCAGATCCGCGAGGCCTTGCCGACGATGTGACCTCTCGGGACAGTCCCCCAGACCCGGGAGTCTGAGCTGTTGTCCCGGTTGTCGCCCATCACGAAGTACCGATCCTCGGGGATGGTGATGGGGCCGAACTCGCCGAGGCGGGGGTAGGAGCTGGCGAGGACGGGATGGATCAGGCCGTCGAGGGACTCGTCGTACCGGGACACCGGGGTCTGGTTGCAGGCGTCGTCCTCGAAGATGCTCTTCTCGACGAAGGTGCGCTCAGCGGGCGTTCCGTTGATCGAGAGCTCGCCGCCGCGGACCTCCACCGTGTCGCCGGGCAGGGCCACGATGCGCTTGATGAAGTCCACCTTGGGATCCGGCGGGTAGCGGAAGACGATGACGTCGCCGCGAGCCGGCTCGCTCCAGGTGACCACCTCCTTGGAGGAGATGGGCAGCAGGTTCAGGAAGCCGCTGGAGTCGGGCTGGTACCAGGGCAGGTTGAGCCCGTAGGAGAGCATGTTGACGAAGATGTGGTCGCCGACCTCGAGGGTGGGGACCATGGAGCCCGAGGGGATGCGGAAGGGGCGGAACAGCACCGACCACACGAAGAGCAGCACGGCGAGCGCGATCCCGAATATGCGAAACATCGTGAGGAGCCAACTACCGAATCCCCCCTCCTCGTCGTAGTCGAGGATATCGGCGTCTGAAGGCTCTGCCATCGTGGACTCTCGCGCTCCCTGAGGGGGGTTACTTTTGGAGTAACACGGCAACAGTGAGATCATGCCCCAGGAACAGCTCGACCGTCTCCGTCAGGCCGTCACAGCCCAACACAGCCGCCCGCGCTCGCCGTGGGGGGGCAAGGCCGAGGTCAAGTCCCGCGCCGCCGTGGCCATGATCTTCAGCCCCCCGAAGCCAGCCGTGGCCAGGGCCCGCGGCGAGCGCGGGCTGGAGCTGCTGATGATCAAGCGGGCCGAGCACAAGGGTGACCCCTGGAGCGGTCACATGGCCTTCCCGGGCGGCCGGGTGGACCCCGGCGACGTCGATCCCGCCGCGGCCGCCGCGCGGGAGACGCTGGAGGAGGTGGGCCTGGATCTCTCCGACGCCGAGCCCCTCGGGCCCCTGCCCCCGCTGCACACACCCCCGCGGGTGCTGCGCGCGACCATGGCCATCCACCCCTTCGTCTTCACCTACGACCGCCCGCTCCCCCCGCTGACCCCGGAGGCCAAGGAGGTGGCGAGCCTGCACCGCTTCGCCCTCTCGCGGCTCCTGGCGGACGAGGGCCGGGCGACCTTCCCCTGGAAGATGCGCGGGCAGACCCTGCGCATGCCGTGCATCCTGATGGACGGGTGCCGGATCTGGGGCCTGTCACTGTCGATGCTCGACGACCTGCTGGAGCGGCTGCGCGAACTTGATCCCTGATCTCCCACCGACAGAGCAGCTCGCCTCCCTGGACATCCTCCAGGTCGAGGCTGACTTCATGGCCGACTCCCCGGGGGCGGCCGGCCCCTGCGGCACCACCGCGCTGGGCGCGGCCCGGGAGCGCGCGGGCTGGACCCGGCCGGGCGCGCCCCCACCCGCGCGGTCCGCGAAGCGCACGGGTGACACCGGCGACACCGGCGACGAGCGCGCCGCGCGCGACACCTTCAGCCTGCCCGGCGAGGCCCTCTCCGAGCACTTCGCCCTGCGCTGGGGCTCGGCCCTCTCGATCCCCGACGCCGACGCCGACGCCCTCCTCCAACACTTCGAGGACTCCTGGGCCCATCAGATCGGGAGCTGGGCCTACAACGAGCCCGCGAACCTCGACGGCACCCGCTTCAACGTCTACCTGGGCAGCTCCGGGCCCGGCAGCCCCGACGACTACAACTTCGGCGGCTACTTCAGCTACGACGGCGAGGGCTACCCCCTCATCGTGCTCAACAACAGCTCGGCGGACGACCCGGCGTCGATGGCCATGGTCATCTCCCACGAGTTCTTCCACGCCATCCAGTCCGGCACCACGGGCTACGAGTACGCGGGCCGGGCTGCCTGGTACACCGAAGCCACCGCGGTGTGGGCCTCCGGTGAGATGTACCCCTCGGACACCTCCCACGCGTCCTTCATCGTGGGCTACGCCTACCTGCCCGAGCAGCCTATCTACTTCTTCGACTACCCCGACGAGGGGACCATCGAGGAGTACCACCAGTACGGGGCCTTCATCTTCCCCCAGTACCTGACCGAGCACGTCGCAGATCCGTCGCTGGTGCGGGACTCCTGGGTGCTGGCGGATCACTCGGACCCGCTGGTCGTGCTCGACGGGCTCCTCGGCGAGCGGGGCTCCGGGATCGAGGAGAGCTTCGCCGACTTCGCGGCCCACAACGCCACCTGGGACTACGAGCGCGGCGCCGTCTACGCCGAGTGGGAGGCCGCCTACGCTGGCATCTTCCCCGGCCAGAAGGCGCTGGTGAACCACAGCCGGGACAGCGGCGGCTGGCAGGAGATCCTCGGTGAGGACGCGCCGCGGCGCTTCGGCAGCAACTTCGTGGCGCTGGGCTGGCCGGGCTCCGAGGAGCTGGTGGTGGCCTTCGAGGGCCGGGACGGCAGCGGGGGCAGCGCGGCCCGGTGGTGGGCGACCCTGGTGGCGGTGTTCGACGGAGAGCCTGTGTACTTCCCGCTGGTGCTGGAGGGCAACGCCTTCGAGGAGCAGGTCGTGCCCGGCGCCGGCGGCGCCGACGCCGTCTGGCTCGTCGCCAGCGTCACCGCGGACACCATGAGCGACGTCGAGACCTTCGACTGGGGCTACACCCTCAGCAGCGCCTCAGAGAGCGCGCCGGTCCTCACCGCCCCCGCCCCCAAGAGCTGCGGCTGCACCACCGGCACCACCGGCACCACCGGCGGCGCCTGGACGCTGGCGCTGGTCGGTCTGCTGGGGCTCGCGCGCCGCCGGGTGTAAGCCAGGGCCGGGCCCGCCGTTTCGCCTCCGCCAAAGAGAAGGAGGCACTGATGAACCGCGCCCTGATCCCCCTCGCCCTGATCCCCCTCGCCGGGCTGACCCTCTCGCTCACGACCGGCTGCGCGACGCGCAGCTACCGCACCGCCGACGCCTGGACACCGACCGCCCCGGCCGATCGACAGGTAGACGCGGCGATCGAGCAGGCGCTGCTGGCGGCGCCGCAGATGGTCGCGTCTCCCCGGGTCGCCGTCTACAGCCTGGCCCCCGAGCGCGCCGACGCCGTTGTGGAGGCTCTGGAGGGGGTGGAGGGCCTCTCCGGGGTGTACGCCCTGCCCGCGTTCCTCGTCGACGGCGACGCGCTCGACCCGCACACGGCGCCCGCCTCCCCGGACCTCGACCGCCTGCGCCTGCTCGCGGCCCAGGCCCGCTGCGATCTGCTGGTGCTGGCGGACCACCGCTGGGATCAGCAGACCGGCGTGAACGGGCTGGTCGCCCTGAACGCGCTGCTGGTGCCGGCCCTCTTCACGCCCTTCCTGAAGGTGGAGGTGGAGAGCAGCCTGGACAGCTACGTCTTCGACGTCCGCAACGGCTACCTCTACGGCGCGGTCTCCGCCCGTCAGTCCGGCGCTGACCGCTTCAACACCGTCTACGCGGTCGAGCACCCCGAGCTGGTGGAGGACCACTGGGCGCCCCTGGTGGCTGAGACGCAGACCTCGCTGGCCGCGCTGCTGGCCGTGGAGCGGTGACGGCGCGCTCGTGAGAACAGATAGAGCAGCAACCAACGGCGGCGTGCGACCATCGATGTACCCACCCTGGAGCCGCCCGTGTCCGACCAGCTCAGCTTCCTCAGCTACGGCATCAAGCAGGTGCTGTTCTATCAGTTCGAGTACCTCGACGATAAGACCATCAGCTTGTTCGGGCTGATCCTCTTCGCCATCGCGGTCCTGGCGACCTTCTGGATCTCCCGCCTGTCGCGTCGGGCCATCGAGACGGGCTTCCGGCTCCGAGGGGTCTACGACGAGCGCACGGTCGCGGTGATCAAGCGGCTCACCCACTACGGGGTGCTGGCCGTCGGGCTGGGGGTCGCGCTGCAGATCATCGGCATCGACCTGAAGGCGCTGTTCGCGGCCGGGGCGGTCTTCGCGGTGGGGCTGGGCTTCGCCCTGAAGAACATCACCGAGAACTTCATGAGCGGGATCATCCTGCTCCTGGAGGCCAGCATCCGCCCGGGGGATGTGCTGATGATCAACGGGGAGATGGTGAGGGTGCGGCACATGAAGATCCGCTCCACGGTCGTGCAGACCCGGGACGGCGACTACCTGATCGTGCCCAACTCGGTGCTGGTGTCCGACGCCGTTCGCAACTACACGCTGGGGCGGGGGCTCTTCCGGATGAATGTCTCCGTGGGGGTGCGCTACGACTCGGACATCCAGAAGGTGAAGGCGACGCTGCAGCAGGTCGCCGAGGACTTCCCGCTCGCCAGCGACCTGAAGGCGCCGCTGGTCGCGGTGGCGTCGTTCGGAGACAACGCCGTGCAGTTCGATGTCCGGGTCTGGATCGAGGATCCGTGGGGCGTGCGGGTGCGGCAGTCCCAGCTACACGAGGCGATCTGGCGGGCGCTCAAGGAGGAGGGGGTCGTCATCGCCTTCCCCCAGATGGATCTGCACCTGGATCCGGAGGTCGCTCAGGGGATCGCCCGGCTGTCGCTGGTGGAGGGCTGAGGGAGAGCCCTCGCTGCCCTCTACTCTTCCAGGTAGGTCGGGGAGAGCACCGGATCGACCGGTTCGACCGGATCGACCTCCGGTGAGCGCTGCTTCTTGCGCCGCCATCGCTTGCGCCAGGAGTCCCCCGGCTTGCTCTCCGAGCGCTTCTTCTCGGTGTACATCATCGCGTCCAGCTCGGCCCCCATGAAGAGCCCCCAGCCCAGCATGTGCAGGTAGATCAGGAGCCCCACCACCGCGCCCAGCGAGCCGTACGTCACCCCCAGATCCGAGAAGGTCGACAGGTAGAGCCCGAAGAGCTGGCTCATCCCGAGCCAGGTGCCGCAGGCGAGCAGGCTCCCCCAGCTCCACCAGCCCCAGCCCACCGCCAGCCGCTGGCCCGATCGGTAGAGCACGTTGGCGGCCTGTTGATAGATGAGCACCATCAAGGGGAACTGCAGCTTCAGCACCACCGTCGGCGTGTCGAAGTCCACATGCATCAGCCCCTCGAACCAGCCCACGAAGGCGACCGCCAGCCGGGGCAGGCTCAGGGCCAGCACCACGGCCACCAGCCCCAGCCCCGCGAGCGCGCCGCCCATCACCCGCACCCACAGCCAGCGTCGGCGGGTCCGGACGTCCCAGGCCACGTGGATGCCGCGCAGGGCGATGCCGACCGCGCGGCCCGCGTAGTAGATGGTGAACACCAGGCTCAGGGTCAGCGGGCGGGCCTTGTTCAGGCCGAGCAGGCGCTGAATCTCCCGGTGGAGCAGCGCCGCGGCGTCGTCGGGCAGCGAGCGATCGATCACCTCCTGGATCACCCGCAGCTCGGAGGTGAGGTCAAAGAAGCTCAGCAGGCCCAGCAGGCCCAGCAGGCCCGGGAACAGCGCCAGCAGCACGTAGAAGGCCAGCGTCGCGGCCCGGCCGCGCACGTCGTGGTCGATGCTGCGCTGGCCGAGGCGGAAGAGGAAGGTGAGGGTCGAACGAATCACCGCTCCAGCTCCAGCGTCGCTCCCGTCATCTTCCCAGCCGACCAGTTCACCTCAAAGCGCTGGCCCTCCAGCTCCACCCACACGTCGCTCATTCCGGAGACCCCCTCGCAGATGAAGTTGCCGTCGCTGGCCTTCACCGGGCAGCGCGTCTCCTTGTCGCCGAGCCGCACCACCACCGTAGGCGACTTCGGCCGCTCCTCCGGGGTGAGCGCCACGTTGCCGGTGTAGGCGCTGACGGTCTGGGAGGCCCCCTGACCGACGACGGAGGCAGGCGTGTCGGTCGGCGGCGGGCGCTCGTTGTAGAGCTGATAGACGACCACCCCCGTGCCGTCGTCGTACTCCGTCACCTCCACCGCGTAGCTGTCCCGCAGATCGTCCAGCCAGGGCCGGGCCTCGGCGGTGTAGCGGGCGGAGTCCAGGGCGATGTACTTGAAGCCCTGCCCCATCAGCCAGGCGACCTCCGAGGCGTAGTCCTTCGCCTCCAGCTGGGCCGAGGCGGGGATGAGGTTGTCCGTGCTGCCGAAGGCGAGGTCGTTCAGGTTCTTGGCCAGCTTGGCGCTGCTGTGCGGGAGCCGCTTGTCCATCGTCAGCAGGCTCGGCGCATACCAGGCGCGCTTGCCCAGGCGGGTCTGGAGGTAGAGGTGGTCCGAGCTCGCGATGTCCCGGTGGATCTCCGCGAAGACCGGCGCCTCGTCCCGGTGGCCCGAGGGCGCGCCGGGGATCTCCAGGGGCACCATCAGCACCGCGAAGTCCTCGCTGTCCCTGGCCAGCGCGTCGGCGAAGTGCACCTCCGGCAGCTCGACCAGCGGGTAGGCGCTCACGAAGCCGCCCGCGTGGGCGCCCCACAGCCCGAGGTAGAGCATCAGCCCGACGCCGGCGACGGGCTCCACCCACCGCCACCGCCGCAGCGGGGCCAGGCCGAGGCCCGCGCAGGCGCCGATCATCACCCCGGCCGGGGCCATGTAGCGGCGAGGGAAGCGCACCACCTCGCCGATGGGGGAATGATCCCAGAGGCCCACCGCGTCGTGGCCCACCGCCAGCAGGGTGTAGGCGACGGCGAGCAGGGCGAGCCACCAGCTCTTTCGCAGCGACAGGGCCGCGCCGACCGCGAAGGCGATCCACCAGGCCATCGGCGGCGCGTACATGGCGCCCACGATCCAGCCGCCGCTGCCGGGGCTGCGGGCCATGGCCTTCAGGCCCTTGAGGCTGGCGGCGTTTCCGACGCGCAGGGCGGCGAGGTCATCGCCGGCGCCGGTCATCATGGCGGGGATGTTCTCGATCACCCCGTGGAACAGCCCGTAGAGCCCCCAGGCCCCGACGGCGACCGTCACCCCGGCGAGCCCCGCCCCCAGCACCCCCGCGCGGGTGCGCAGGGTCACCAGCGCCGCCAGCACGGCCAGGGCCATGAAGCTGCCGTGGTAGACGCTCTCCATGCAGATGGCGAGGTAGAGCAGGCCGGTCAGGACGCCCCAGGCCCAGGCCCGGCGGCCGCCGCGGCAGGCGAGGATCATGGACGCCAGGCAGAGCGGCATCCAGCCCGCGGTGAGCACCTCCAGGGTGCCGTCGCGCAGGGCCCCGCCCAGAATCGGCTGGGTCGCGATGACCGCGCCGGCGACCAGCCCGCCGCCGACCCCGCCGCCCAGCACCCGCACCAGCGCCCAGCCGCCCACCACCGCCAGCGCCGTGTGGGCCATGATCATCAGCGGCAGCGCGAGGTCCACCCCCAGCGCGGCCGACATCGGCGCCGCCAGCCAGAGCGACACCGCCGGGAAGGGCAGCCACTCCACGCCCTGGGGGAAGTTCACCCGGGTGGTCTCGAAGGGCCAGCTCGGGAACTCCGCGCCCATCAGCCACACGGACCAGTGCGCCCGGAAGGCGTCGGAGCCCGCCTCGCCAGGGATGACGCTCCCCAGCTCGCTCACCATGGGCCAGTGCAGGCCCACGGCCCAGGCGATCGCGACCAGCGCGACGGCCGCGAGCTCAGCGCCCAGGCGTCGCCGACTCACAGGATCTCGACCCCTTCAAAGCGGGTCTCGCCGGGGATGCCCTGCATGCGGTTCAGCTGCCTCCGGGCCACAGCGTACACGGAGAAGAAGCCGCGAATCAGCGCGCGCTGCCGGCGGGAGGGCGCGCTGGCGGACAGCAGCAGCTTGTCATCCCGCGCCCCGCCGTCGAGGAAGCGCACCACCCCCACCACCGGCCGCTCCACCTGCTGGCCGAGCTTCAGCCTGGGGCCGAGTTCCAGGGCGTCGGGCGGATCGCCGTCCTCGCCGATCTCACCGGGCACGTACCCGTAGTTGAAGGGGCAGGGCACCGGGGAGACGAACTCCACCCGGTCGAGGGTCAGCTCGCGCTTGACGAAGCTGCCTCGGGGCACCTCGATGATCACCTGACAGCGCTGGGGCAGCTCGCTCACACCCCAGCCTAACCCGACGCCGCCCTACTCTTCGACCCAGCAGTAGTCGGGGAAGTCGCCGATGCCGCTGGCGGCGTAGGGGCTCGCCGCGCCGTAGGTGTGGCTCATCAGCCACTCGGCGATGGGCGAGGCCATGGCGCCGGGGATGGTGTGGCCCGCGCCGTGGTCGCAGGAGACGACGTAGTGATCGTTCTCGACCAGCAGCTCGCGGTAGTTGGCCATGGACTCGGAGAAGTAGACGTAGACCCCGGCGATGCCGTAGGTGTCGTTCTCGCCGCCCCACATGGTGAGGGCGGGGAAGTCGTGGGCCGGGGCCTCACAGTCGACGTAGGCGATGCCCGTGGGCAGCTCCAGCTCGCAGCCGCCGCTCGCGATCACCGCCGTCGAGAGGGTGTCGCCGCGCTCGATGGTGAGGCGCGAGGCCCAGAGGCCGCCAGCGCTGAAGCCGAAGGCCGAGACCCGGCTCAGGTCGACGTCGAGCTGATCGGCCGCGCAGGAGCGCAGGTCATCGTAGAAGATGAGGTCGTCCTCCTCGTCGTTCCAGAAGTCCCACTCCAGGAGGTTGGAGGGCTCGGACTCGGGCACGATGATCACCGCGCCGTACTCATTGGCCCAGGACTCGAGGCCGAAGGCGTTGACCATGTAGTTGGCGTCGCCGCCGAGGGGGTGCCAGACGAAGACGACGGGCATGTCCTCGGTCAGGGTGTCCGGCAGCAGGGTGATGACCTCGCGGGTGACGCCGGAGCTGGAGAAGCTCATCCGGGAGCCGCTGGAGGTCATGTCGGGGCAGTCGCCGTCGCTCAGCTCCGCGAGCGGCGCCGGGTCGGGCAGCGTCGTCTCGCTGGTCCCGCCGTCGTCGCCGGTGTTGGTCGACGCGGTGTCCTCGGCGGTCGAGCTCTCGCTGCCCCCCGTGTCCTTGGGATCGTCGCCGCATCCGGCCAGAACAAACAATGAAATGAGCGAGAGCATGGCAAACCCGAGGCACAAGGGAGTGTTGCGAGGCCGCGCAGAGTACCATGGGCTCTGTTGGATGCAACTTGTTCTAGTTGTTCGTTGTTCGATGCTCAATGCTTGATGCTTGATGCTTGATGCTTGATGCTCGATGCTTGATGCTCGATGCTTGATGCTCGATGCTCGATGCTCGATGCTTGATGCTCGATGCGGCGGGACGGCTGGCTGGCTGGCTGGCTGGCTGGGTCGGCTTGGTCGGCTCGGTTTGACGAAGGTTGATGGGACTGGCGAGAGCGGTCTCGGCAGTCGCGGGCTCGTAGTTTGAGCGTCCCGTCGAGGCGCCGTCGTTCTGCCTGTTGGGTTGTTGGACTTCCCGACCGTCCTGGGCGGCGCGGTGCCCCTGGGTAGATTCGACGTGTGCTCGCTGCGCTAACGAATCCCCGGACGAGTCGTTAGCGTCAAGTCGACAAGGTCTGGTGGCCGGTGCCGTGCAGCTTGCGTCACACACGCCCGAA
>Ga0316204_10007264_pt1 | contig 16382 bp, 16 predicted proteins | sample 6monrhotite_MG_2_FD_205661 | JGI IMG/M metagenome (GOLD analysis project Ga0316204, IMG submission 205661) | Microbial mat bacterial communities from mineral coupon in-situ incubated in ocean water Damariscotta River, Maine, United States -... | ecosystem: Environmental > Aquatic > Marine >... | reverse complement strand
AAACCGAAGCCTGCCCGTCGATTTCGTTCAGTCCGGCCATAAAGACATCCTGACGCCGTTGCATTCGACAAAGAGACCGTCGCAGAGGGGTCCAGAACCGGCGAGCAACAGTCTCGGGCCCAGAGATTTCGTTAAAGGGATGAAACCCCCGCCACACCAGATCGGGTGATGCGTATTTCGCGATCACCGCCCCTAGATCGGCGGCATCGGTCACATCCAATTCAGCATAGTAAGCCCGTACGAGGCTCTTCTCGGACTGAAAGTCGGACATTTGGGTTCTCCCTGCATACGCTTGCAAAAAATCCTTGCCAAAAGGTCTGCGTTAAGTCTAGCCTTTTTGCAAGCGTATGCAAGATTTGCCGTGATTCCACCTGGGAGGGGTACATAAATGGCTGAAATTCAGCTTCGCAACGTGTCAAAGCGTTGGGGAACCTTTGTTGGTGTAGATAACTTTAACCTCACGATCGCAGACCGAGAGTTTCTTGTATTGCTGGGTCCGTCGGGCTGCGGCAAGACAACGACGATGCGGATGATTGCTGGTCTCGAAGGTCTGTCGGGCGGCGAAATCGTGATCGATGGTCAAGTCGTCAACGATCTTGAACCCAAGGACCGCGACGTGGCGATGGTGTTCCAAAGCTACGCGCTTTACCCAAACATGAACGTCTATGAAAACATCCGATTTCCTTTGAAGGTGCGCGGTGTTGACCCCAAGACGCACGACGAAAAGGTGCGCCGTGCGTCGGCAATGGTTGAATTGGACGAATTTCTGCACCGCAAACCGGCTGAATTGTCGGGCGGACAGCGTCAGCGCGTCGCCTTGGCGCGCGCCATTGTTCGAGAGCCAAACGTCTTCCTGATGGACGAACCGCTTTCGAACCTTGACGCAAAGCTGCGGGTTTCCACCCGTGCCCAGATTAAAAACCTGTCGCATGAATTGGCCGTGACGACCGTTTATGTGACCCATGACCAGATCGAGGCAATGACGTTGGCCGACCGTGTCGTTGTCATGGAAAAAGGCATTGTTCAGCAGGTTGGTAGCCCGACTGAAATTTACGACAATCCGGCGAATACGTTTGTGGCGGGCTTTATCGGGTCGCCTGCGATGAACCTGATCAAGGGGAACGTCGACAAGGGAAGGTTTTCGGCTGAATTTACGGAAATTGCGGACATATCCCCGAACGACGGGCCGACGACGTTGGGCTTTCGCGCCGAAGACGCGCAGGTCGTTGAATGCGGCGGGCAGATCAATGCACCGATCTACACGCTAGAGCTTCTCGGCGACGCAACAATGGTCACCGTGCGCATCAATGGCACGCTGGTCAGCGTTCGGGCTGACAAGAATTACCGCGCTGACATTGCAGACATGGTCTCAATTTCGGTTCCAAAAGAAATTTGCCATCTGTTTGACGGTCAAACAGGTGCGCGGATCGAGGCTTAGTCCTCATAGATTTTCGGCATCAAGTCGGGAACAATCTTGGGTGCGTGGTTGCAAGACGCATCTGAATAAAGACGAAACAGGGAGGAACAAAATGTTTCTAAAAACTATAGCAACTGCCGGCGCTACGACGGCACTTATGACTTCAGCGGCCTATGCGGGCTGCGGACTTTCTGGCGGCAACGTCAACGTCCTAGGCAACGAATTCGGCGCGATCCAAGCCGTTCTCGCAGGCGCCTCTGAGTGTGCCGGCGATGGCGTCACCATTGAATCCAACCTCACAAAAGAGCACCGCGACCTGCAAGTCGCAGCCCTGACAGCGAACCCCGCCCAATACACAGCGGCAATCGTTGCAAACAGCTCAATCGTGCCGCTTCTGAACGACGGGTTGATCCGTTCGTTGGACGATCTCGTGGCCGAACATGGTCAGGCGCTGCAAAAGCACCAGTTGATCACAATCGACGGCAAAGTCATGGCGGTTGCCTTCATGGCGAACGCGCAGCACCTGTTCTATCGCAGCGACATTCTTGAAGCCGCCGGTGTCGCGGTGCCAACGACCTACGCTGAAATCGTGGCCGCTGGTGAAAAGATTGAATCTATGGGTCTCATGGACAATCCGGTTGCTTTGAACACCAAGACCGGTTGGAACTTGGGTGAAGAATTCGTCAACATGTACATGGGTACAGGCGCGTCCTTCTTTAAACCAGGCACTGCAGAAGTTGACGTGAACAACGAAAACGGCATCGCGACGCTGAACATGTTGAAGTCGCTTTCTGACCTTTCAAGTCCGGACTTCCTGACATTCGACTCAAACGCGACAATGGCGCTTTGGGAAGGTGGTCAGCTGGCCCTTGCAACAATGTGGGGATCTCGTGGTGGCGGAATTCTGGATGCCGAAGGCTCTAGCGCCGACGTCGTGGCATCAACGGTTCTTGCCGGTGCGCCAACCCTTATGGGTGACAACGTGGCGTCGACACTTTGGTGGGATGGCTTCACTATCGCCGCAAACATTTCGGATGAAGATGCGGAAGCGACATTCGTAGCGTTGATGAAGGGCCTTGGCGATGACGTCATCATGGCAAACAACGACGAAGCCGTCTGGCTGAGCGCAGCCTATCAAGCAGGCCCAGCCTCGGCTGGTGTTGCCGCAACTGCTGCTGCGGGTGCGACGCCTTACCCAATGTTGCCATACATGGGTCTGTTGCACAGCGCCGCTGGTGCTGAATTGTCAGACTTCTTGCAGGGCAACGAAAGTGCCGAGCAAGCGTTGGCTGATGTCGAAGCCGCGTATACTTCGGCTGCAAAAGAGCAAGGTTTCCAGTAAACCCACGCTTCGGACAGGGCCCTTGTCGGCCCTGTCCATCCCACACCTTTTGGTGAGAAATCATGCCACATAAGACTTTCTTTTGGTTCATTCTGCCGTCTCTGGCCGCCATGGTGCTGTTTATCGCGCTGCCGCTGGTGTCAGTTGCGGTCCAGTCGTTGTTTATCGAACACGATCAAGTCCTTATAGTGACTGAAAACTGTGGTCCTTTCGGGTGCACCCAAGAAACCACCGTCGATTTTGCGGCCTCGGAAGTTTTGCGCGCTGAAAAACCGCTCGGGAAATTCAACGGCCTTGGCACCTACTTTGACCGAGGTCACCTTGCCACCGCAGAAGTCGCCCTAGCGTGGCAAGATCGCACATCCCTCGGGGACTTTTTTAGCGGTCTCTACAACTTGCCCTTCTATCGCGCGCTGGCCTTTACGCTGTCCTACACGTTTATCGTGACGCCGTTGGTCATCATCCTTGGCCTTTTGATTGCTCTGGGCGTTAACCGCCTGCCAGGAATGCTAAAAGGCCCGACGATCTTTCTTTCCCTTTTGCCGATGATTGTCACGCCATTGATCGGGTCTCTTATCCTGTTTTGGATGATCGACGCCCAAGGCATTATCGGAAAAACGCTGCAGTGGATGTTTGACGACCCGCAGCTTTCGCTGAAAGCTTCGGCTGGACTGACTTGGACCACGCTGATGGTCTACGGCGTCTGGCATTCAGCCCCATTCGCATTCGTGGTTTTTTACGCGGGCCTTCAAACCGTAAACACAGACACGCTTGAGGCCGCGCAGATCGATGGTGCCAGCCGGTTCCAGCGCATTCGCTACGTGGTGCTGCCCCACTTGACGCCGCTCGTCGTGTTTATCGCGTTGATCCAGCTAATGGACAATTTCCGCGTCTTTGAACCCATCGTTGGCTTCTCAGCGGAAGCGAACGCAACATCGCTGTCCTATATCATCTTCGCAGACCTGCGCGGAGACGTTATGCGCTTCAATTCGGCTGCTGCCACGTCTCTTTTGACGGTCCTTGGCGTTGCCATTCTTCTCACGCCGGTGTTGATCCGCACATGGCGCGACTTTAAAGGGAAGGTTGTCTAGATGGCCACGCATGCTCAGACCCAATCGCGCACCCTGATTATTGCCTCGACTGCATTCGTGCTGTTTTGGCTGCTGATCGCGTCGATCCCGTTTATGTGGACCCTTTGGGGGTCTTTCAAAGTCGAAGGCGACTTTTTCTCGAAAGCCGACTGGAAAAACGCGCTGTGGGGCACCCGCACGCTGATCGAGACCGGCGGGACGTTCACCGGCAACGGCTATGAAGGCGCGTTTTACGAAGAAGGCTTCGGCCGCGCCGCCTTTAACACGCTGGTCGTGGTATTCTTTACCGTGGTTATTTCGCTGACATTCGGCACGCTTGGCGGCTACGCCTTGGCGCGTTCTGGACATTCCTATGCGTTCTGGCTGTTGATGATTGCGCTGATTTTCCGTGCGATGCCTCATATCACGTTAGTATCCGGATACCTGCTGCCGTTTTTCGAATGGAACCTTTGGGGCCGGCTTCCAACGTCGATCATCGTGCTTGTGGCCATTAACCAACCATTTACATTGTGGATGCTGCACAGCTTTTTCCTGAACATCCCCAAAGAGCTTGATGAAAGCGCGCGCGTGGATGGCTGCACCCAGTTTCAGGCCTTTCGTTTGGTGATTATACCCGTCATGTGGCCGGGCGTGATTACGACGGGGCTATTCAGCTTCTTGCTGGCCTACAATGACTTTGCCGTCACCTCGATGCTGCTTAGTCAGGAAAACCAGACGATGGTGCCGCGTATCGAAGGCTTTCTTGGATCAACGTTTGAACAGGGCAACGTCATGTTTGCCGTCGCCGCTGTCGTTTCGGCCACGGCACCGTTGTTCGTCCTTGTGATGTTCTTCCAGCGCCAGATTGTCAGCGGCCTAACCGCCGGGGCAGTCAAAGGATAATGCGTGATTTCAAGCCCGATGCGGTGCGCGTTTGAGCCGCAGAAATAATCTTTGATGACGGTGTATAGCCCACCGCTCTGACCACGAAGGACCAAGTTTATGACGATCGAATATCTGAAACGAGGCAAACCCGAAGCCGATCGCGCCGAGGATGACGCTAAGACGGCTGCAGTTGTGTCGGCAACGCTGAAAGATATCGAGACCCGAGGCGACACCGCCTTGCGGGAATTGGCGATCAAGTTCGACAATTACGACCGGGAAACCTACTGTCTCAGTGAAATTGAGATCGAAACGATCATTGCCAAAGTGTCACCCGCTGACATGGCGGACATCAGATTTGCCCAGCAACAGGTACGCAACTTTGCCCAGGCGCAGCGCGATAGCATGCTGGATATTGAGATCGAAACCCTTCCGGGGGTTATCCTTGGCCACAAGAACATCCCCGTGCAATCCGTTGGCTGTTACGTCCCGGGCGGTAAATTCCCCATGGTCGCATCGGCGCATATGTCAGTTGCCACGGCCAGCGTCGCTGGCGTGCCCAGGATTATCGCCTGCACGCCGCCGTTCAACGGTGAACCAAACCCAGCCGTGATCGCCGCGATGCATCTTGGCGGCGCTCATGAGATTTACGTTTTGGGCGGCATCCAAGCGGTCGGTGCAATGGCGATTGGCACCGAAACGATCAACGCCGTTCATCTTCTTGTCGGACCGGGCAATGCTTACGTGGCCGAGGCCAAACGTCAGCTTTTTGGGCGTGTTGGGATCGATCTTTTTGCTGGACCAACCGAAACCATGGTGATCGCAGACGATACTGTCGACGCCGAACTTTGCGCGACCGATCTGCTGGGGCAGGCCGAGCACGGGTATAATTCACCCGCCGTACTGGTCACAAATTCGCGCGTCTTGGCCGAAGGGACTTTGTCCGAGATTGACCGAATTCTTAAAATCCTTCCAACAGCCGGCACTGCAAGGGTCAGCTGGGAAGACTACGGCGAGGTGATTTTGTGCGACACCTACGACGAGATGCTAGCGGTCGCCGATGACATTGCGTCTGAACATGTGCAAGTCATGACCGACCGCGATGATTGGTTCCTTGAAAACATGACCTGCTATGGCGCTTTGTTTTTGGGCGCGCGCACGAATGTGTCCAACGGTGACAAGGTCATCGGGACCAACCACACGCTGCCAACGAAAAAGGCTGGCCGCTACACGGGTGGGCTTTGGGTCGGGAAGTTCCTGAAAACGCATTCCTATCAGAAAATTCTGACGGATGAAGCCGCGACTATGGTCGGGGAATACGGGTCTCGGCTTTGTATGCTTGAGGGGTTCGTTGGTCACGCCGAGCAATGCAACATTCGTGTTCGCCGCTTTGGCGGAGTGAACGTGCCTTACGGTGAGGGCGCGCCTCGCCGCGAAGCCGCTGAGTGATTTGAGATCATCGAACCGGGGCGCTGCCCCGGACCCCGGGAATATTTTAGGACAAAAAAAGCCATGACCACCGTTTCGAGTGCCAGCAAAGATCTTGTTTCAGGCTTGCGTGGTGCGATGGCGGATTTTTCAGAGGTTGGTGTCAGGGCGGCGATGGGGGATGTGTTCGCGTCTGACCTTTTGGTGCGTCTGTGTCATCCATTCGGCGATGCCCAAGGGCCATCGGCGTTCTATGACACGGCCTATGCGCCTTTGTTGACGGCGATGCCTGATCTTGAACGGCGCGATATGATTGTGCTGGCTGGAACGACGCCTGAGGGGCAAGATTGGGTCGGGATGATGGGCAATTATATGGGCACGTTCATGGCGCCTTTTCTTGACATCCCACCGACGGGCCATTTGGCGCATATGCGGTATCATGAGTTTTATCAGATCAAGGACGGCAAAATCACCGAGGTGCAGGCGATTTGGGACATTCCTGAATTGATGATGCAAGCCAATGCGTGGCCGATGGCGCCTCAGCTTGGTAAGTTTATGATAACGCCTGCGCCTATGACGCAGGACGGGTTGACGGCACGTGGTGACGGCACCGCGACCATGGATCATGTCATCGCGATGCTGACTGATTTGTGTAAGTATCCAAGCGATCCTGACCCGAAGGTGATGCGGCTTGAGCATTACTGGCACCCTAAGAACAATTGGTATGGGCCTGCTGGCATCGGCACCAATCGGGGCATTGACGGGTTTCGCCATTGGCACCAAATCCCCTTTTTGCGCGGGATGCCAGACCGGAAACTGGACGCAATGGGGGATCTGATGTCTCATTGGGTCGCCGAGGGGAATTTTGTGTGTGAAACCGGATGGCCAAACATGCGGCTTACCTTATCGGACGATGGTTGGATGGGCATCGCGCCCGTCGGAAAAGAGGTGGTGTTGCGATCCTTGGATTTCTGGCGCGTCGAAAACGGCAAGATACGTGAGAACTGGGTGTTGGTTGATCTTCTCGATCTTTATCGTCAGGTTGGCGTCGATGTTTTTGCCCGCATGAGAGAATTCAACAAGGCACGGAACATCAACCCGATCCAAATCCCTTCCGGAGTATCCTGATGCACTTTCCCCGCACACCTTCCTTTAGCCTGCACGGCAAACGCGCACTAATTGCTGGGGGATCGTCCGGCATTGGACTTGCCTGCGCGGTGGCCTTGGCCGAGCACGGGGCCGAGGTGACGATTGCCGCGCGAAGTGGCGATAAGTTGCGTGAGATCATCGACCAAATGGGTGCTGAAAACTGGACGGCTTCCGCGCTTGAGCTTGACGTGTCGGATGTTGCCGCGACTACAGCGGCGGTCGAGAAGGCAGGGCCTTTTGACATCTTGATAAATTCAGCAGGAACGGCCCGCCATAGCCCAGCTTTGGAAACGGTTGAGGCTGACTTTGACACGGTATCTGGTCTCAACATCAAGGGCGCGTATTTCTTGACCAAAGCCGTCGCCGACGGATTGGTAAAGGCGGGCAAAGGCGGATCGCTGATCAACATCTCAAGCCAGATGGCCCATGTAGGTGGCATCGACCGCGCTGTTTATTCTGCCACCAAACACGCGGTTGAAGGCTTTACCAAGTCGATGGCAATCGAATGGGGCCCAATGGGCATCCGCATCAACACTATCTGCCCGACGTTCATCATAACGCCGTTGACCAAGCCCACTTTTGACCGCCCTGAAAGGCGCGCCTGGGTGGAAGGAAAAATCAAACTTGGCCGCATTGGCGAGGTTGAAGACATGATGGGCGCGGCGGTGTTTTTAGCTTCCGACGCCAGTGCGTTGATCACAGGATCGGCGCTGATGGTAGACGGAGGTTGGACGGCAGATTGATGTCAGGGGTCAAAATCACATCAGCCGAAGTCGCAGCGCGGGCAGGCGTCAGCCAGTCGGCGGTTAGCCGTGTTTTCACGCCCGGGGCGTCGGCGTCGGTTCGCACGGCCGAAAAGGTACGCAAAGCGGCGCTGGAACTAGGCTATCGCCCGAACGTTCTGGCGCGTGCGATGGTATCGGGCAAAAGCCGGATTATCGGCGTCGTTGTCGCTTACCTCGAAAACCAGTTTTACCCCGACGTGCTTGAGAAATTGTCGAACGCCTTGCAGGCCGAAGGCTATCATGTGCTTGTTTTCATGGCATCAACCTCGGCTGAAAATATCGATAACGTTGTCGAAGAAATCCTTGATTATCAAGTGGATGGGATCATCGCTGCGTCGGTTGCCATGTCTTCGCAACTCAGTGACCGTTGCCGCGCTGCCAATATCCCTCTGGTGTTGTTCAACCGCTCGCAGGGGGGGCATACGATGTCTGCTGTGACCTCGGCCAATGTGGGGGGCGGGCGCAAGGTTGCCGATCTTCTGATCGCCTGTGGTCACGACAAAATCGGATATATCGCGGGGTGGGAAGGGGCGTCGACCCAACGTGACCGTGAACAGGGGTTTCTTGACGGGCTGGCCGCTGCGGGGAAAACCCTACATGCGCGCACGGTCGGGAACTTCCACATGGATCAGGCACGCGCAGCGACGCTTGAAATGTTCGCTCAAGACCCGCCGGACGCTGTGTTTGTGGCCAACGATCACATGGCGATGGCCGTGATGGACACCTTGCGATTTGAGCTTGGTTTGAAGATCCCAGACGACGTTGCTGTGGTTGGCTACGACGATGTGTCGGCCGCCGCGTGGCTTTCCTACAATCTGACAACCGTCAGACAGCCCGCCAATCGTATGGTTGCCGAAACCGTCAATATCCTTTTGGCAAAAATACAGAACATTGAAACGATCCCGCGACGGATTGAAATCGACGGACCTCTGATCATCCGAGGCTCGACCCGCACTCTCAAGGACTGACCCGATGCAAGGCTTTTCAAATCAATTCAAAGACTTCCCAGATTATATCATTGGGATCACCAAAGAGATTTGGGAAGATCGAGGCATCGCCACCCTGCACGACTATTACGCGTCCGATATCGTGGTGCGCTCGCCCGGGTCTGTGGTCGTTGGCAACCAAGGTGTCATCGCCGCAACCATGGCGACGCTGGCCGAATTTCCTGACCGCACGCTGATGGGCGAAGACGTGATTTGGTCTGGCACACCCGAAACCGGCATGCTGTCGTCCCATCGGATTATATCGACCGCGACGCATGCCAACCCCGGGGTCTACGGCCAGCCAACCGGCACAAAACTGCACTATCGAATTGTTGCTGACTGCCACGCGATCAACAACAAAATCGATGACGAATGGTTGATTCGTGATCAGGGGTCTGTCGTCCGCCAATTGGGGATCGACCCGAAAGATTACGCGCGTGATTTGATCGCCCGCGAAGGGGGGGCGGACGCTTGCGTCGCGCCCTACACGCCGGCAAACGAAATCGAAGGCCCTTACAAGGGCCACGGTAACGACAACGAATGGGGGCAGAAATACGCCGATATTCTGCGCCGCATTATGAGCGCTGATTTTTCGGTGATCCCACGCGAATACGACCGCGCGGCCAATCTTGAATATGCGGGGGGTGTCTCGGCGCTTAGCCATTCGGGGGCGGATCAATTCTGGATGGGGCTGCGGTCTGCGTTTCCAAACGCTGAGTTTAAGATCCACCACCAGATCGGACGAGACGACCCTCTGATGCCCCCACGCGCGGCCTTGCGCTGGTCGTTGCACGGCAAACACGACGGCTGGGGCGCGTTTGGCATCCCGACCGGCGCCGAGGTTTATATTCTCGGGGCCAGCCACGCCGAGTTTGGGCCGTGGGGCCTAAGGCGCGAATGGTCGCTGTTCGATGAAACCGCGATCTGGAAGCAAATCCTGCTGCACACAGGCGATCTGTGATCCGACCCTCAGGGCCTTGCACAGACAAAATCCAAAGGACTGGACTATGACACCTCACGACATGGAAAAGCGCATTGTTCGCTACGGAGATTTGCAGCCCTGCAAAACCGCCTTCATTGATGCGCATACACCGGGCAGTGACCAAAAAGAGAACTTCACCATCATCGGTGGCGGGGTGTCGGAAAGCCCCGATCAGCACGTTCACATCAACATTCCACATGGTTTTAACATCGGGGCCGCAGGCCAGCCGCCGCGCTGTCGAAATTCGCTTCATGATCACCGCACAGCCGAGGCGTTTTTTGTCCTTTCGGGCACGTGGCGGTTCTTTTGGGGGCGCTGGGGCGACGCGGGTGAAGTCACGCTGGAAGCCGGTGATATCTTCAACATTCCAACGGGCATTTTCCGCGGCTTCGAAAACATCGGCACCGACTACGGAATGATCATGGCGATCCTAGGCGGAGACGACGCGGGGGGCGGCGTCATGTGGGCGCCTCAGGTCATAGAAGACGCTGCGGATCACGGGTTGGTGCTGGCCGAGAATGGCAAGCTTTATGACACCAAGAACCAACAACGCCTGCCCGAGGGCATTTCACCCATGCCATTAATGCCCAACGACGAGTTGGCAAAACGCGGCGAACCGTCGACGGCCCAAGTGCTGCCCAATCACGTGGCGCGATACTTGGATCTCGTGGCCTACGCCGACAAAAATCCGGCATTCGTCATTGGCGAAACCGCCATTCTGCGGGACAAACCGGGTTTTGACGTGCACTTCGTCACACGCGGTTCGTCGGCCAAAACCACAAAAGCTCACAATTGCCCGACAGTGCTGATGCCGGTCAAAGGCCATTGGACGGTCACATGGGATGGCGGCAGCGCAACGCTTGCGCCGGGCGACACGATGTCGGTTCCCGCTGCCCTAAGGCACAGTATCCAGCCGTCCATGACAGGCGAGGCCGCTCTCTATCAAATCACCAGCACGGGTGATCCTGCAGGCCTAACTTGGCAGGGTTAAGACCCCCTAAACCGGATCGATAATCATGCGATCCGGCTTTTGTAGCGTTTCGGCGTGCAAATATTTCAAATGTCATCAAACAGGAGATGAAAATGGTTTTGACAACGCATGTCGGCTCACTGCCCAGAACACAGGATGTGGTCGACTTTATCTTCGCGCGCGAACACGGCAAAGACTTTGATCAAGCAGCGTTTGACGCCAGTATGACGGCCGCTGTTTCCGAAACCGTTCGAAAACAAAAAGAAGCGGGTGTGGACATCGTAAGTGACGGAGAAACCTCAAAAATTTCCTACGCCACCTACGTCAAAGATCGCTACACAGGCTTTGACGGCGACAGCCCCCGCAACGCCCCTGCGGATTTGTTGCAATTCCCCAGTTTTCTCAAACGCTTAGCTGATGACGGCGGCACGCCTCAGTACGCCCGTCCGATGTGCGTCAGCGCAGTGAAATCAAAGGGGCAGGGCGAACTGCAAAAAGACATCGCTAATCTCAAAGGCGCTATGGCGGAACATGGGGTCGAACGCGGCTTTATGAATGCGGCCTCCCCGGGGGTTATCTCATTGTTTTTGCAGAATGATTTCTACGCGTCGCGCGATGAATACCTAGCCGCTTTGGCGGATGCGATGAAACAGGAATACGAAACGATTGTGGCGTCCGGACTCGACCTTCAATTGGATTGTCCTGACCTTGCTCTGTCGCGTCACATGCTGTTCAATGACCTCTCGGATGACGAATTTCTGAAGATCGCAAACAGCCATGTCGAGGCGCTGAATCACGCGCTTCAAAACGTGCCTGCGGATCGCGTAAGGGTTCATATTTGTTGGGGAAATTACGAAGGCCCCCACGTTTGTGACATCCCAATGAGCAAGATGTTTGACACCCTGATGTCAACAAAATCCCGCTACGTTTTGTTTGAAACCTCAAATCCAAGACACGGCCACGAATGGTCTGTGTTTAAGGACCGCAAATCGGACATCCCAGAAAACAAAGTTTTGGTCCCCGGCGTTGTCGATACGACCACCAACTTTGTGGAGCATCCCGAATTGGTTGCCCAACGCATTCAACGTTTTACCGACATCGTTGGCGGTGACCGTGTGATCGCCGGAAGCGACTGTGGCTTTGGCACATTCGCAGGCTACGGGGCCGTCGATCCAGAAATCGCCTATGCTAAACTGGCCGCGCTTTCTGCAGGCCGCGATCTTCTTTGATGGTCCGTAAATTTTCGTAAAATCAAGGCGTTGCCGCTATTTTTTCGGCAACGCCTTTGCGTTCTTAAGGCAGGCGTTGAAGACGTCAACCAACGTATCTGGATCCAAAAGCCGGTCCTCAGGGATCGCCACATAGCCCCGCATCACGGACCCGTATTGGATCACATCGCCGGTGCCAAATTCGCCGGAATAAGCGATGCGATCTTCCTTGGACATGCGCAAACAAATGACCCCAGCTTTGTCTAAAAAGCTGAACATATTACCGTTCATCGAGGTATAGGGATTGGCTTTTCCTTTGACCTTGTCATCAAAGAAACGCTCAACCAAATCGCGATAAAGCGGCAGGTTCTTTTGCTCGGCCATTGGACGTTCCCCGCATTGCTTCAGCAAAGGCTAGACCACTTGATGCAAAAATCAACGTTGTTACGCCGAAGTATGGCTTATCATCTGTGCGAAGGGGCCGTTCCGGATGGGGCCGCGTAGGGACGTGTGACATCCTTGAGACGGCATTCGGCTGCCTCAACGGAAATCCGAATTGCACCGTCACCGGCCAAGTTGATCGTGTAGTGACCGGCCGTTTCGTCTGTCGCTTCAAACTCTACTGACAGAACCGAAAGTACGACATCTGCATCCTGCCGGTCTATCCCCTGAGACGCGATTTTTGTAACGTTTTCAAAGGCTAGAACCGATTGAACACGCTCTGGCTTGCTGGCCGAGGAAGAGGGTAATTCCCAGCGAAAACGGTTCAACAAAACCCCGAATTGACGCGCTGAGGCATGCCATTTCATCTCGGTAATTGGGAATACGGCATCCTGGGCTAAGGCCGAAATAACCTTAAGGTCATCCGCATCCAAAGCGGCAATATTGATCGGTTTTTCGCGACCATCTTCAAAGCTGGCGTCTTGTTCCACTATTCCTGAACTCTCTCAATATGAGCACCGATTTGGCTCAGTTTATCTTCTACACGCTCATAGCCGCGGTCCAAATGGTAGACGCGTTTCACAAGCGTTTCGCCCTCGGCGGCCATTGCCGCAAGGATCAATGACACCGAGGCCCGAAGGTCCGTCGCCATGACCGGCGCGCCTTTTAGGGTATCAACGCCCGTGACGGTTGCTGTGCCACCGTGCACGTCGATTTGCGCGCCCATTCGCATCAGTTCGGGAGCGTGCATAAAGCGGTTCTCGAATATTTTTTCCTCAAGCACCGAAACCCCGGACGCCGTTGTTAATGCGGCCATCATTTGCGCTTGAAGGTCGGTTGGGAAGCCGGGGAAGGGTTCTGTCACCACGTCGACAGCTTTCACGCGGTCGCCCCGCCGACGGACCAGCAAACCACGTTCGGTTTCACTAACGTCGACGCCAGCGGCGTCCAGCTTTTCCGAAAACGCCTGTACCAGCGACAACCGCCCGCCAAGGCATTCGACTTCACCGCCCGCAATGACGGGGGCAAGCATGTAGGTGCCAAGTTCGATCCGGTCCGTTACGACTTCGTGGGTGGCGCTTCCAAGCCGGTCAACGCCTTGAATCGTGATCTCAGAGGTGCCTTCGCCGTCGATTTGGGCGCCCATCTTTTTGAGACAGGACACAAGGTCGACAATCTCGGGTTCGCGCGCTGCGTTCTTGAGAACCGACGTGCCCTTAGCGAGTGAGGCCGCCATGACAAAGTTTTCCGTCGCGCCAACGGATGCAAATCGCATGTTGTAAATGCCGCCCTGCAAGCCGCCCAACGGGGCTTTTGCGTGTAGATAGCCGTCGTGCAGTTCAACAACCGCGCCCAAGGCCTCCATGCCTTCGATGTGCAGGTCCATGGGGCGTGCGCCAATGGCGCATCCGCCTGGCAGGGACACCACAGCCTGACCCAAGCGGGCCAGCATAGGCCCAAGCACAAGGTTTGAGGCGCGCATTTTGCGCACGATGTCATAGTCAGCGACATGGCTGTCCAGATTGTGGCTGGACATCGCGATGACCTTGCCGTCCTGAAGCGTCGAAACTTCGGCGCCAAGTGACTGTAAAAGTTCGGTCATTGTCTTGATGTCAGACAAGCGCGGGGCGTTGGTTAGTGTCAGCGGTTCCTCGCTTAAAAGCGTTGCCGGCATCAGCGTGAGGCAAGCGTTTTTTGCACCAGCGATCGGCACCTGACCGCTAAGCGGTCCATTTCCACGTACGAGAATCGAATCCATTAGACTAGCCCTTGTCCTCAGCCTCGGCGCTTTTCACAGCCCCACGCGCTTTGGTTTGGGCTTTGCGCTTTGCCATGTTGGCTTTAAGCGCAGCCTTCAACCGATCGTCGCGTGTTTTTTGCGGGGTCTGTGAATTGTCGCGAGTGTTTTTTTGTTTCATATTGCACTCTGTAGCGCAGTCCGGATTAAGGGTCCAGTTTGCGCTTGCGCAGGCATGCGATTGGGGCTAATCACCCGCCACATAATCTGCGTTGGCCGCAGTAGCTCAGTGGTAGAGCGCACCCTTGGTAAGGGTGAGGTCGGGAGTTCGATCCTCCCCTGTGGCACCATTCTCCTGACAGCTTTAGCCATCCGATCTTTGTGGGCATTTGCGCGATTTGTACGTCGAAAGGCGACAAATGCTTTGGGCACCCGAAAATGACGCCATTGATATACCGTGGGTTGCAATTCAATGGTTGATTGCATAGTTTGGCCACCATTCTAGATTGCAATTTGAGCGTCAAAAATTTGAAAATTCTCTATTGGCTCTTTACCACGATAGTTGGTGCAATGGTGATCGGTTTGTCGATCTTCTACCTCAACGGTATGCCAAATCTAAAGATCGGTTTGGGTGCCGACAAGGGCGCTATTGAGGTCGTCGATTCAAATACCTTTCACCAAGTTCTGCTGGTCAGGGATGTCTACACCGATGACCTGACGGTGACGTTGTCGTTTCCATACGGCGAGGCCCACAATCGATATGCCGAGGGCCTCGCCCATTACACCGAGCATCTTGCTTTTCTGAACGCATTTTTCGGGGCGACTGATGCGGCGGATCGACAGGCCCATTCGAACGCCCAAACCACAAAATTCACCACGTCCTATTGGCTGCATTCGTCGCCAAATGACCTGAACAAAACGATCACCGATTTGTTGCGCGTTGCTGATCCGATTGAGCTTGAACAATCCTTTGCGCATGAAGAACGCGGGATCGTTCTAAGGGAATACGAATGGCGGGTTGCAGAAGATGCTTGGTACCCGCTTTGGGACGAGCTTGAGCGCGAAATCCACGATCATGGTCCGCTGGCACGTTCGGTCATTGGCCGCCCCGATGACATTGCACGCTATTCCTACGACGACGCCAAAGCATTGCATGACGCAACGCATAAACTGAGCGATGCCACGTTGATAGTTTACGGAAACGTCACAAAAGAGAGACTGGAAGGAATCTTCCAGCGGTTAACCCCGCCCTTGGTCATGCCAGACACCAGAAAACGGGCAGAGATTTTTCCGGCTGATTTGGACCCTATCGAGGACACATCAAGCATGACCTCGACCCGAGTCGTCTCGGACGGTTTGATGTATATGACTTATGCGCCCGTGCCAAAGTGCGGTTCGATGGCAGCCTGTGATTTGCTGGCTTGGCTGGCCCTTTGGGTCTTGGATTCACCGATGGAGGGCGGTCTGGCTGGGCCTTTGCGGTTCGACGATTTCCTTGCGCGGGACTTTAGGGTTGATGTCAACATGATTGGTCCGTCGCATGCTATGATTGAATTTGGGGCTGCCCCTGACAAAGGGGCCACTTTGGATGACATCGATAAGGGGCTGAAACAGGTTTTGAACACTGCGTTTGTAAGCGGAGTGCCCGAGGCCAGCTTTGATCGAGCAAAGAAACTGCTGGGCGAGTACCTCGAGACTTTTGATTATCCGGAATATTACAATTCAGACCAAACGACTGTGCTGCTTAGTCGAGGTGCTGAGGTGTATTCCTACAAAGAAGAAGTGCAAGCGCTGGATGCGATCGAGCTTCAAGACTTAAACGCGTTTCTCGCCGAGTTTTCTAACGATAGCCGTTCACTGACGCGCTATGTCCATATGAATTGATGAAAAGGATTTAGAATGTCGCGTCCTATTGTGGGCTTTCTCCTGTTGCTAACGCTGGCTGCTTGCCAGACCGAAGACAGTCGGGTTGTCACCCAGCAGG